>Ga0126372_10000897_pt1 | contig 11367 bp, 7 predicted proteins | sample PanSoiMetaPlot_6_FD_92762 | JGI IMG/M metagenome (GOLD analysis project Ga0126372, IMG submission 92762) | Tropical forest soil microbial communities from Panama - MetaG Plot_6 | ecosystem: Environmental > Terrestrial > Soil > Tropical forest > Bulk soil | place: Panama | collected 2016-02-17
GGAGGCCTGCCGCTCCAAAATCCCTTGCGCGGTTCGAGGAAGGCTTGAGGGCAAGAGCTTTCCTCCCACCATCAGTTCAAATTCACAATCAAAGAGCTTTGAAATTTTCTCCGCTGATTGTCCACCTTTCGAAACCGGTCCAGAAGCTTCTGTTTCTTTGCGATTTAGGTCATCTTCTAAAGAGATAAACGCCTGCGCTTGTGCCGCGCAGCGCTGTATAGCAACGCTCATTTCCCGCTCTGCATTTCTTGCAAAATACATCCGCAACGTCAAAACCACAGCCGCAGTCAATCCGGCCGCAATCAGCAGCCTCACAATCAGATATTTGGAGCGTGTTCGCAGCCTTCCCATCGCTGTCCTATGCGGCTATTTTGCTGGACGGGTCATTTGCGGCGCTTCTTCAAGGAATAAACTTGTATCCGACGTTGTGCACGGTCTTGAAGTGTCTCGGAGATTCCGGATCCCGCTCCAGTTTCTGCCGCAATTTCAATACGTGATTGTCTACTGTCCGCGTTGAAGGATAGTTCGTATAACCCCAAGCCTGATTCAAAAGTTCTTCGCGGGAAACCACCCGCTCCGGATGTTCTAGAAAGTAGCGCAGAACCTTGAACTCTTGCGCAGTCATCGTTATCAATTGTCCGTTTCGCGTCACATCCATTTTTGCGAAATCCACGAAGACGTCTCCGAAGGACGAGTTCTCCATGGAATTCGCGATCTGATTTACACGCAACGCGACTCGTACGCGGGCAAGAACCTCACGCGGGCTAAACGGCTTCGTCACGTAATCGTTGGCACCGAGTTCCAACAGAAGCACTTTGTCGAAGACATCTGTCTTTGCGCTGATGATAAGGATGGGAATGGTCGCAGAAATTCTCCGAATCTCTTGGCACACTTCACGCCCATTCATATTGGGCAACCCGAGATCCAGCAAAACCAGATCGGGATGCGCGTTCTTGAAAAGTTCTACGCCTTTCGCGCCGTCACCGGCAATCTCAACGAAGAACCCTTCTTGCTCAAACAACCGTTTGAGCGCACGCTGCACGGCTTGCCCGTCTTCAATCACTAGGATTTTTGGCATCGCATTCGACTCAGATGGAAATACAAACCAAGTCAAAGCTTACAAAGATGGGACCAGCCTCGGCGTCTCGTATCCACATCAAGAACGCTCTGCCGTGGGGTGGTCTATCAGTCAGACATTCCGGAGGAGCGTAAATTTTCCATCATCCTAACATAAGCTAGCTTGCGGCCGTCTCTAAAGTACTAGAGCCGAGCCCTCTCTTCCGAACCCCTTGGCCCTGTTGAATCAACCGTTTACAGAACAATAGTTCGTTTCTTGTCCAACCAAGAAAAGACACCGTTTTGACATCTTCGTGACAACTGGCTTCGCCCAAACCCCTAGCCTATGCCATGGTCTGGAGTCCTCAACGCACGAGGCGTTCCGGACCTTTGGTGACGCCGCACGCTTCCCAGCCTTGCTGTGCAGCAATGTCCGACGGCTTTTGCTTCAATGCGCAGCTGCTTTCCGCGCAAAGGCTCTAAGGAGAGAGTGCTGAATCATGCGCAAAACATTTCTTTTTTCTTTGCTCGCTTTTCTTGCGGTCATCTTGATCGCTGGCTGTAGTGGATCTTCCTCCACAACAACTCCTCCCAGCGGCCAATCCGCCCAAATGAGTCTTTCGATCACCGACGCGCCACCAGCCGGCGTCACAGTTCTTTCCTTCGAAGTTTCCCTTACGGGGGCTTCACTTTCTCCCGGCGACGTGAACCTCCTTGCCGGCGGCAATCCCGTTCGAATTGAAGTCAAGAAGCTCGAAACGGAAGCGGCCTTTCTGAGCACGCTCAGCATTCCGGCAGGGAATTACACCAGCTTGAATCTCACCTTCGCTAATCCCGAGCTCACCTTCCTAAACAACACGGGAGCCACGCTCGCGGGATGTGCGAACGGAGCAGTCTGCGAAATCAAGCCCGCTGGCACTCTGTCGGCCACCGTCAGCGGCAACTTTATGGTCACCGCCGGCGAGCACGCTGGAATCCTCGTGGATGTCAACTTAACTACGCTTCTTTCCAGCACGCTCGGAGTGGATTTCAGCGCATCCGGCGCTGTCACGGCTACGCAACAAGCCGGTCAAAACGAAAATGAGGGCGAGCTCGAAGACCTCGACGACGTCAATGGAATCGTCAAAAGCCCGGCGAACAATCAGTTCACGATGCAAACAACGGATCTCGGCAATATCACCGTGACTACCAATGCGAACACCGAGTTCGAGGATTTTGAATCCTGTGCGGCCTCAAATTTTTCCTGTCTGGCAGATGGCCAGTCCGTAGAAGTCGAACTGCTCCTGATGGGCAGCGGCGCTTTTGTCGCGAAAAAAGTCGAACTTGAGGACAACGCCGCTGAGGCGGAAGAGGACGAACTGGACGGCATCGTCTTCAAAATAGACAGCTCAACGCAATTCGAAATCGTGGTGATTGACGAGCTTCGCGATGTGGCAAACGTATCGATTGGCAATCCCATAATCGTGAGTTTGCAGTCGGCTCCCTCATTTGAAGTCGACGAAGATGGACTAAACGTTCCTTCAAATCTGTTGCAGGCGTTTACCGCCGCGACCGACACATCGCAGCTATTGCCTGGTCAGACCGTTCAGATCCGTGTGCGCTCGATGTCCGGTGGCCCAGCACCCGCGCCGATTACCGTCATGACCGACCGGGTGCGGCTCCGCATGACGCGATTCACCGCCACCGTTTCCGGCGCCGTTTCTGGCTCGAATTTCAACGTCGGGAAGCTGCCCGGAATCTTCACTTCTAACGGCGTAAGCCTGATCCAGGTGCAGACTTCCTCACAAACTGATTTTGAAAATGTCAGCGGTGCTAGTGGTCTTGCGGAGGGGAACCTAGTTTCGCTTCGCGGTTTGCTTTTTGTGAGCGCGCCGAATCCCGTATTGATCGCGGATAAGGTCCGCAAACGGTAATTCCCGCTGTTGTCATCGAAGACGGAAGTTATTCGAGTCTTCGCGACACGAGCGGTCGCTGCTTGGACCCGCAGTGGCTGCATCAACTTGAGGGTCGCGCTTCTCCCGCGACCCTCAAGCTTGTTACTCTCAGGCTACTTACGACGTGGAATCGAAGCTGCCTGTCACACCTTGGAAGCCGTGCCTTGCCTGAAGCAAAAGCCACTTCATAACGCGCGCGGCGCTGTAGCAGTACGCCACGTTGTAGCCAAGCGTCGAAAAACAGTTCGGCTCGCAGCCCTGTTTCATCTCTGTGAGCTGTTTCAAATCGAATTTCTGATTTTCGACGGTGCCCCAGTCGTATTGCGCGTTGTACATCGGGAAGCAAGGTGCAAGCGATCCGTCTGTACGGACAATGAGCCAGTTTTGCCCTGCGCGGCAGCCCCAATGTTCGCCGATTCCGCGCATGAATCCCTTCATGTTTTGCAGGCGCGCGATGGAGTCTACCATTTTCCAACCCTGGTGCTGCTTGTCGATGAGCCAGTCGAGGAGATCATCTACCATCGCAAAGTCATTCGGACGAATGTACGTGTCGTTTTCGTGCATGTGCTTGAAGTGGCCCTGCTCCATCATCGGCGCTTCGTTGATGTGAAACGTGATGGAGATGCCGTTGTCGTGCGCGATGCGTGCCAGCTCTTTTACGTCTTCGATGTTTGTGCGGCAAATGTTTGTGTTGAAGAACATCGTATAGCCATAGCGGTATTGGCGGCGCACAAGATAATCGAAGTTTTTCTGCACGTGCTCGAACGCTTTAGGTAGTCCTGGTTTTTCCTTGATTGCATCACATGCAAAATTGATCGTCGCAATGCCTGCATCGGCGAGGCGATCCGTCACTTCGGGACGAAGCAAACGCGCGTTTGTTGCAAGATAAACCCAGAAATCTTTTTTCGCTGCGTAATACACAACCTTGTGAACGAAATCCGACCTCAATAGTGGCTCACCGCCCGTTGGGGCTAGCACGCGGCACGGCGTCGAATGTAGCCAGTCAATCGCGCGTCGCGCTGTGTCCTCTGTCATCCCCTTCACGCGGTTGTCATACGACCAGCAGTAGTGGCAGTCGAGGTTGCACTTCCACTCGGTAAACAAGTACGCAATGATCGGCTGAAAGTCGCCGGGCAGAAGCCGCGATTTGAAATACGGAAACATCCAGCCTTTCATGGTCTTCAGAATCTTGGAAGCGGGCCAATGGCGCTTGCCCGTGCGAAGCACGGTTTCGTGCGCCGCTATATCTTCCGCATTGAGCTCATGCATCAACTCCGGAAATTGCGGAAACACCGGCGTGGGCAGCGTCGCAATCTCGTCCCGCTTCGGCAGTGGAGAACGAGGTTCCTCCGAAGGCCGCTGCAAAAGGTCATGCAGCGGCACGTCGAGTCGGAATGGCTGAGTGGGTAAAGTCGGCAACCGCGGGGATACGGACATGCATGCCTCCTCTTTGTCCTTCTGCCTATTTCAGCAGAAGAGCGAAAACCTAGGATTTGACTGGCCCGCTAGTGTTAGATTCACGAAGTGGGCAGGAAGGCATCACGAATTTTTTGTTTTCCCCAACAAAACTTGATTTCATCCATTCCGAGAGCCCTCGCGCCTGTGCGTACTGCACCGCTTTGGATAGTTAAGCGTGAATATGCCCTTGGACTATTGACATAGCGATATCTTTACCCTATCTTACGTTCACTCCGTTTCGACCGCAGGTCGACCGCTTCGGCATTTAACGGTCGTCTCATCCAACCCGGGGGACTGTGTGCCGCCGACCGTTTCCTGTCGTGCCAGGTTTTTTCTCTCTGTATTCACTACCACTCTGATTTCGACTCTTGTCGCCCTACTCCTTTTAGCCCAAACAACCTCTGCGCAGCACGGTGCGCTCACGGCGCCGGCGGACCTGGAGCGACTGGTCCAGATGGCCGGAACCATTGTCCGCGGTCATGTCGTTTCCGCCGTGGTTGAGCCTCACCCACAGTTTTCCAACTTGCAGACAGTCGTCGTCACATTCTCGGTTTCCAAGGTTTTGAAGGGCGACGCACCTCCTGTTTTCACATTTCGGCAATTTGTTTGGGATGTACTAGATGTCACGAGTGCTGCGGGCTATCGAAAATCATCTGAACTTCTTCTCCTTTTGAATCCCAACTCCTCGTATGGACTTACCAGCCCGGTCGGCCTTGAGCAGGGTCGTTTCCGTATCGTGCGCGACGCTAAAGGGAATGCCTTCGCGGAAAATGGCCGCCACAATGCCGGGCTCTTCGATCAATTGGAAGCAAAGGCATCCGCCCAGGGAGCCACCCTCTCGCCACAGGCCCGCGCGTTGGCGACGAAACCGTCGGGACCAGCTTCACTTGTCGCCATCGAAGATGCGATTTCCGCATTTGTGAGAGTGCAACGATGAGGCGACCCTTCGCTGCTCTTTTGCTTTCTTATCAGCTTTTGTCGGGACTGGTCTTCGCCGGTGGTCCACTGCGCGTCACTGGTCCAGCTGCAACAACTCCCGGCCAAGCTTTTGTGTGGTCGTCTTCTCCGATTCGCTACACGGTGGACAGCGGCCCGCTGAGCGTCAATCCTTCCGGCCAGACTGTGATTACAAACGCGCAGGGGCTTGCTCGCGTCCAGAGTCTCTTTAACAACTGGCATAACGTTTCGACCGCATCTATTAGCTTTTCCTACGCTGGAGTAATCACCGGCATCAGCGCCGGCGACGTCAAATCCGCATCGGATTTCAATACCGTTCAGGGAAGCTGTAATGCGGGAACGCAGAGCCCGGTGATTTTCGATTCAAACGGCTCGCTGCTCCGCGCACTTGGCCTCGATCCGCTTGTCATCGGCTTTGCATCCACTTGCAAGCTGGAACCGGTTGCGGGACATATCCTTACCGCCCTCATCCTGCTCAACGGCCAATTCCAGGATGGCGTCACAAATCAAAGTACTAACAATTTCGAATTGACCGCCGATCAGTTCGACGAAGCCATCACTCATGAAATGGGTCACTTTTCTGGTCTCGGCCACTCGCAAATCAATCTCGATCTCTTCCAAAGTGGCGCCATCGAAAATTGCGATCTGGATTCGTTGGCGGGCCTTCCGCTTATGTTTCCGATAGAGTTTTGCCAGGCTCGGAAATCCGTTGGATTGCCGATTCTTTCTCCGGATGACACGGCTTGGATATCGAAGCTGTATCCGAGTTCCAGTTTCGCGACGAGCTACGGAACGATTAGCGGTTTCGTCTACTTTTCGGATGGCATTACGCAAATGCAGGGAGCCAATGTCGTTGCGCGTCGAGTAGATGATCCCACCACGACGGTCAACGAGTCCCGCAGCATTGCTTTTTCCTCCGTCTCAGGATTTGAATTCACAGGCAATCCAGGTCAGCTAGTTTCCGGTGACAACACAAATGGCAGTTCCTTCGGGAGCCGCAATCCGGGACTGATCGGCTATTACGAAATCCCGGTTACGCCCGGCCAATATACCGTGCAGGTGGAAGCGGTCGATCATGAGTTCCAGGGAGGATCCAGCGTTGGGCCGCTGTCGGTCCCGTCGTTTTTGCCCGGACCGCCGGAGTTTTGGCACAAGTATGAGTCTGCGATCGATGATGTAAGCGCGAAAGACATTTTGACCGTTACGGCTGGTGCCACCGTCAGCAACATAAATTTTATCTTGAATAACACATATCCGCGCTTCGATTCCTATGAAGAAGGTTTGATCAGCCGCGAATTCCCAGACCAGCCATTCTTGCTTTATCGCAACCGGGAACGTGTGAACTTGGGAGTCTTGTTGTGAAGGCGCGGCTGCTTACGCTTTTGGCCGCCTCCTGTTTTGCCACGCTGTTCGTCTCTTGCGGAGGGGGAGGAGTTTCTTCCCCGCCTCCACCACCATCGGAATTTATTACGATTACGACTGCCGGGACGATTCAGATGGTTCAGTCCGTCGCGTTTACGCTGACGCTACAAGAGTCGGGCGCGAAATCAGCGGTCACGTGGTCGATCACCGATGGGCGACTTCCCACAGGCCTGTCGCTCGATGCCACGACCGGCATCATCTCCGGCACTCCGGCATCTCAAGAGTTTGATCAAGTAACAATTCAGGCCAAGGACGCGGGCGCGTCGGCAACCAAAACGTTCACGGTTAACGCTTGGATGAAGTTTACGTTGCCACCGATCTCACCTGCGGCTGCACATACGAACGTCCCGTACAACCTGCAGTTGTTCGCAAACACCGCGATCAGCGGTTGGTCTCTTGTCGGCGGAAGCCTTCCTCCCGGGTTGACTTTTCCGCAGGGACAGGCTGGCTATCCCTTTATTACGGGCACACCGACAACAGTGGGGAGTTACACCTTCACGGTACAAGCAACCGATACTACGGTTCCTCAGACGGCGACCGAGGACATCACCATCTTAGTAGATTCCCATCTGACCATCACGAAATCGGCCCTGATGACTGGCGGGGAGACACACACGTATTCCGATTCTTTCGTAGCCGTGAATGGAACGCCGCCCTTACATTGGTCCGTCTCAAATGGCTTCCCACCGGGATTGAGTATTGATGCGACGACTGGCGCAGTTACAGGTACACCCACCGCGGGCGGTTCGTACTCTTACACCGTGCAGGTAACTGACTCGAGCGTCTCTGTTCAGTCCGACTCCACTCAGAATTCGATTTCCATCGAGTTCGTACCGCAGTTCCACTTTAATACGGGTCCTGCGAATATTGGCAACTTTTATGATGTGTTCCTCGGACTGACCGGTGGCAACGGCCAGTTCACCATTACGGTGACGTCAGGCAGCTTGCCGCCAGGGCTATTGCTCAATGCGGGATTTGTGCAAGGATTTCCGACGCAACTTGGAACCTACACTGCCAGTTTGCAAGCGGTTGATACAAGCTCGCCGCCGTACACGGCGGCGACAACAATCACCATCGTCGTTGTGCCGCCGCCAATAGTGATGTCTAACACGGTTTCATCTCCCACGCCGGTGAACGCGCTCTATCACTCGCAAGTAGGCGTGACTGGTGGCACGCCCCCGTACTCCTGGGTGCTTGATTCCGGCCAATTGCCGCTGGGTGTGGTGCTGGATACTGCGACGGGATTCCTTGATGGAACGCCATCGAAGACAGGCTTGGACTCTTTCAAGGTCGGAGTGACGGATTCCAGCTCTCCGCCGCAAACCGATTACGCCAATTACTTCATCGAAGTACGCCCCGGGCGCATTCGCAACGATTCTATTGCCACCGCGACTCCGCTGTTTGGTTTCGGTACGAGCTCGTTTGTTTCCATCAGTCCATACGTTGATCCGATTGACGCCGTCACTCCCAATCCCGACACTGACTACTTCAGGCTTCTGGCTGCCGGGGGCAGTACAGTCCACCTAGAAACGTTCGCCCAGCGGAATAACTCATCGCTTCTCGACACCGTCATCGAATTGCTCGATCAGAACGGCCAACGCCTTACAACGTGCGGCTCTCCTGCATTTACGTCTCAGTGCTTGAACGACGACATAAACAATACGACGACGGACTCTGCGTTGGACTTTAAGGTTCCGGGTGCGTCGACGGCAAATTCGACATTCTATTTGCACGTATTGGATTGGCGCGGTGATGCTCGACCGGATATGGCGTACGGTATCAGTACGACAGGCACGGTGAATCCGCTCGCGATCGTGTCTGTCAACGGATTCCGTGGCACGATCCGTGGAACGAATTTCCAACAAGGACTTTCAACTATTGGCCAAACTGGAAATGTGACTTGGACGCTCGATTCCGGAACGCTTCCTCCCGGTTGGTCTCTTACTGCGGGTGGTTCCCTCGGAGGTGTGGCTACAACGGACGGTTACTATGGATTTGTCGTCCGCGCTACGGATTCGTCCACGCCGCCGCAGACGGCCACGGCGCAGTACTCAATCACAGTCGCCGAGCCGATCACTATCACAAGCTCTTCCAATCCGCCTAACGCCTGCTTGAATCAACCTTATACATTTCCATTGCGCACGTCGGGCGGCATTCCCCCGTTTCAGTTCGCGCTTTTTGCAAACAACAACACCTTGCCAGTCCCGTTCAACTATTCGGCGGGTGTCTTCTCGGGGTACGCTACATCTGCCGGGACCTTCTCTCTCACCGTGACCATTTTCGATTCCAGCAGTCCCAGTTCTACTGCTTCCCAACAACTGACCTTCAACGTTGCGACTTGCCCTTAGTGCCCCAATGTTTTCACCTATTCGCTTCAGGTTCCGAACCTCTAAATAGTTGTCTCGACGCTTGCTCTGGCATAGACTTCCCCGCGGTCCGGAGGCAAATATGCACACCACGAGAAGGACGTTTCTGGGTTCGGTTGGAGCTGCGGCTGTTCTAGGCGTCGCTGGCGGCGTGAAAATTCCCGAAGCGGCCGCCGCAACTCCCTCCGCGGCCAATGTTCCCGCTGCTTCGACGGAAAAAGTTCTGTTTTGGACTGCAGCTTCCACTCCTTGCGACAAAAGCCTGAAATTTGATGAAGAGCTTTACAAAGATTTGCTCGCCTTTTTGAAGGGCAACGGCGCCGACGGCGTCGTCGTTCTTGGTACCACGGGGGAGTTTCCTTCATTCTCCGTTGCCGAGCGCAAAAAAATCGCCGAGACTGCGTTCAAGCACCGCAACGGACTGAACATTATCGTCAGTCCCGGCACGGCGAATTTTCCTGAGACTCTCGAACTCTGCAAACACGCCGAAGACAACGGCGCGGAAGGCTTGCTGATTGTCCCGCCGTTCTATTACAGACACCCACGAATTGACGGCCTCACGCGATATTTTTCAATGATTTTCGAGCAGATTAAAATTCCCATCAACCTCTACCATATTCCTTTTGCTACTGGCGTTCCCATCTCGCACGAATTGATGCACGCGATGGAAAAATATCCGAATCTTACAGGAATTAAGGATTCCGAAAGCGATCCCGATGTTTACCACAAATTTGTCGCGGAATTCCCCAAGCTGAACATGCGCACGGGAACGACCGAAAATCTCCGCTATGCGCTGGATCACGGGATGGGAGCGATTCTGGCGGAAGGCAACAATTTTACGAGGTTGATTGCCGATGTCTTCGCTGCGAAGCGCGCCAGCAAGGACATCGGCCCGCCAATTGCAAAGCTCGAATCGGCAATGAAGCTTTTGCGCGCAGGCGGCGTCGATGAGTACGGCCCGATGAAATACGCACTCAGCCTTCAAATGGGCACTCGCCAGTTTTATCAGCGGCCGCCTAATTCCGATGTGACCGAAGAGCAAAAAACAAAAATTAAGCAAGCGCTCGATCAAATCAAGCAAATGGCCTGAAGCAAATTCACAGGGAGGGAAATCATGCGTGATCGGATATCGTTCCGGTTGCAGCTGTGGTTGCTGTGCGTGGCCGTTTTTGTTCTTTGTGGACCAAAAGCTTCGTCACAATCGCCATCAAAGAGCGGTGAATGGCCATCTTATGCCGCCGATCTCGCCGGAACGCGCTATCGCCCGCTCGATCAGATCAACGCATCCAACTTCAGCGAACTCGAAATCGCGTGGCGCATCAAGACGGATAATTTCGGTGACCGCCCCGAATACAAACTCGAAGGCACTCCGCTGATGGTCAACAACATTCTGTACGCCACCGCGGGTTCTCGGCGCGCCGTCATAGCGCTCGATCCGGGCACCGGCGAGCTGCTCTGGATTCACGGCGAGCATGAAGGAAAACGCGGCGGCGCCGCCCCGCGCCAGCTTTCCGGCCGTGGCCTCGCGTATTGGACGGACGGAAAGGAAGAGCGCATCCTCTACGTCACTCCCGGCTACCGGCTCGTCTGCTTGAATGCAAAGAATGGCCTCCCGGTCAGTTCGTTCGGCAAAGATGGAATCGTCGATCTAAAGCTCGATGACGATCAGGAAATTCTTCCGAATTTAATCACCGGTGAAATCGGAATTCAGTCTGCGCCAGTCGTGGCCGGAAACACGATTATCGTCGGCGCCGCGTTTCGCGAAGGTATGACGCCGCGCAGCATGCGCAACAACAAAGGCTATGTCCGCGGCTTCGACGTTCGAACCGGGAAGCGCCTTTGGATTTTTCACACCATTCCTACGAAAGGTGAATTCGGCTACGACACTTGGGAAAAGGGTTCCGCAGAATACACGGGCAACACTGGCGTTTGGACGCAAGTCACTGTGGACGAGCAGCTCGGACTTGCTTACTTGCCGGTGGAATCACCCACGAGCGATTTTTACGGCGGCCATCGTCCGGGAAATAATCTTTTTGGCGAAACGCTCGTCTGCGTGGATCTGAAAACCGGCGAGCGCAAATGGCACTTCCAGCTTGTCCATCACGCTCTGTGGGACATGGACATTTCTTCCGCGCCAATCCTTGCCGATATCACCGTTGATGGAAAACCCGTCA
>Ga0126372_10000898_pt1 | contig 11365 bp, 12 predicted proteins | sample PanSoiMetaPlot_6_FD_92762 | JGI IMG/M metagenome (GOLD analysis project Ga0126372, IMG submission 92762) | Tropical forest soil microbial communities from Panama - MetaG Plot_6 | ecosystem: Environmental > Terrestrial > Soil > Tropical forest > Bulk soil | place: Panama | collected 2016-02-17
GCGCATCGGCGCCGAAATCGTCGCCACGATTCCTGGCAGCGTGATGTTGCAAAAGGCCATCGAGCATCACCACGAAGCTTTTGACGGTAGCGGCTATCCCAACGCCCTCGGCGGCGAAGAGATCCCTCTCTGGGGTCGCATCCTTGCCCTGGCCGATGCCTTCGTCAACATGACCACGGAACGCTCCTTCGCCCCCGCGAAGACCACCGAGCAGGCCCTGGCCGAAATTGAGAAAATGAGCGGCACACGTTATGACGGGATGCTCGTCCGCGTGCTCATCCGGCAACTGAAGACCGGAAAAGCGCAGAGCCTGGGTGACTAAGTAGCGCCAGCGTCTCGCCCAACCGTCGCGAGAGCCTCCCTGAGGGTGCAAAAGGGCCACTCGCCCTCGCCGAGCGCCCCTCGAGACTGCTGTCTCGACAAGCCCAGTCACCAGTCTCATCCCTCCGCCCCGACTTGCCAACCTGCGTGCTCTACCTCGACACTAATAGGCATGTCGATTCCTCTCTCCTTGGAAGGAAAAGTGGCCCTTGTCACGGGCGGATCACGCGGGATTGGAGCGGCCACCGTGCGAGCTTTTGTTGCTGCGGGGGCGCGCGTTCTTTTCAACTATCAGAGCGCGAAGGTGAAAGCCGATGCTCTCGCGCAGGAGTGCGGAGCCGAGCACTGCGCTGCCGTCGCCTGCGATCTGCGTGGGCTTGGTTCCGCAAAAGATCTGGTGGATGAGACTGTGAAGCGTTTCGGAAAGATCGATATCCTGGTTGCGAATCACGGAATCTGGCCTCCCCAAGATGCCTCCATCGATCAGATGAGCGATGCGCAGTGGCAAGCCACCGTGGCCATCAATTTGGATAGCGTGTTTTCCGTTGTCCGACATTCGGTAGCTCAGATGAAAAAGCAGAACAATGCAAAAACCGGGAACGGCGGCCACATCGTCCTGGTGAGTTCTACGGCAGGCCAGCGGGGAGAAGCCTTTCACGTGGACTACGCCGCCACCAAGGGCGCTCTGATCAGCATGGTGAAGGGACTTTCCTGCGAGCTCGCCGGCGACGGCATTTACGTCAACTGCGTAGCACCCGGTTGGGTCGGCACCGAGATGTCGGAACCTGCACTGAATGATCCCAAGACTCGCGAGAGTATTTTTGCCACCATCCCACTTCGGCGTGTGGGAACACCGGAAGAAATTGCGTTCCCGATTCTGTTTCTCTGCACGCGGTATGCCGGTTTTATCACCGGAGAAGTGTTCAACGTTAACGGCGGAGCGGTACTTACGGGATAAGCTCTGAAACATCCGAGCAGGTCGGAATGACATGCAGCCCGAGCAAGGCCTCCAAACGTCTAACCAGGCATATGAAAGGAGTGCGTCAACTCTGATTATTCGCAGCAACTCGACAGTCCGTACTTCAACCTGCTTATGGAATATGCGAGCGCTTCTGATTCTGATCGTTTTGACGTGCGCAGCGCTCGCCCAAAGCACTTCAACTTCTCAGGCTGAACCGGTGGCGCAGGAAAATTCTGCGAAGGCTAAGGTGCTGCTCGACCAGACGATCCAGGCGCTTGGCGGAGATGCCTACTTGGGTGTTCAGGACATCAGCCAGCAGGGACGCACCTACAGTTTTCACCACGGCGAAACCACCAGCACCGGCGTTCTGTTCTGGCGATTCGTCAAGTTCCCCGACAAAGAGCGCATCGAAGTCACCAAGCAGCGTGATGTCGCCTATGTGTATAACGGCGACAACGCCTACGAGATCACTTTCAAAGGCACTGCCTTGCAGGATGCCAAGACGACCACGGAATACATTCGCCGGCGCGAGCACTCCCTGGAATGGGTGTTGCGTCGTTGGCTCAAGGAACCCGGCGTTGCGCTCTTCTACGAAGGGGCGGCACTTGCGGCCGATAAGCCGGCCGAACAGGTAAGTATCATGAACACCAGGAACGAAAGCGTGACGTTATATCTGGATACGACCACCCATCTTCCCATCAAGAAGAAATTCTCGTGGCGTGACCCCACGGACAAGCTTCTGGATTCCGAGGAGGAAGTTTATGACGCGTACCGTCCGACGCAGGGAATCATGACTCCTTACAGCGTGACACGCTTCTACAACGGAGACATGTCGAACCAGCGCTTCCTGAACTCGGTGAGCTACAACGGGAATTTGAGCGATTCGATGTTTGACGCCAAGGCGAACTATCAGCCTGGGGCCGTGCCTCCGAAGAAAGGAAAGTGAGTCGGGACTCTCTTGGCGTTATCTATTTCGCTACCCTCCACGTGCTGACTCTATATTGTTCCCCTGCAGCGGGATAGCGTCTTGTCCAACGAAGCGGTTTCAGTCCGTTACCACGAAGTGTGGCCAATTTGCCACACACGAATTTTCCCGGCTGCCTGTAAGCTAAAGTGCATCAGACACATCTAGCTCCCCCTCTTGAAGCCGGAACAGACAATCCGCACATCGGTGGAATGCAAGGGCGTCGGTCTTCACAGTGGCGCGCCCGTGCGACTACGTATCCTTCCCGCCCCGGCTGGATCGGGCATCGTCTTCCGCCGTAGCGATCTTGATGACTTCGAAGTGGAAGCGACGGGCCGAAATATCGCCCGCGTCAGCTACGCCACCAGTTTGATGAAGAAAGGCGTTTTGATCTCTACCACTGAGCATTTGCTCTCTGCCTTTATCGGTACAGGGATTGACAACGCCGTGGTGGAACTCGACAACCTGGAATTACCGATTCTCGATGGCAGCGCCCGTCCGTTTGTGGAAATGGTTCAGAAGGCAGGAATTCGTAAACAGCGACGACCTCGGTCCTACATGCGGATCAAACGGGAACTTGAGTTACGCGAGGGCAACAAGTTCATCGCCGTCTATCCGGCGGACAGCTACTCGGTTTCGTACACTATCAATTTCCCCCACCCGCTGATCGGCAAGGAAACATTTCGAGTGGACCTTTCCAACGGAAACTACCTGCGCGAGATTGCTCCCGCCCGTACGTTCGGCTTTCTGCATGAGGCCGATGCCATGCGGCAGCAAGGTCTGATCCGTGGAGCTTCCACCGAGAATGCCATTGTTTTGACGCGTGACCAGGTGATGAATCCACCGCTTCGCTATACGGATGAGTTCGTGCGCCATAAGGTCTTGGACCTCATTGGGGATCTGGCGTTGGTAGGAAGACAGATTCTGGGCAGCATCGTGGCCGATCGCGCCGGACATGCAATGCACACCGCCCTGGTATCCCGGCTGCTCCGCGACCGCACACTATGGGAAGAGACCTCGTTGGAAGAGGCCAGCGACCTGCCCCAACCTTTGGCCGCCACTGCCGCGGCTCGGTCTGTTTGAAAACAGGGAGCTTTCAGCCTTGTCCAGATTGAGCTAGTGGATCAATCGGCGGGCTCGCAGGGCACTTCTTCCTGGTTTTCTTCGTCTTCGGCGCGTGCTTCCATCAACCTTTCCAGTTCCGCACGGGTGTGGTCGATCATGCTGGTGGCGAATCTCTTGGCCAGCTTTTGCCGCTCGGGGGAAAGATCCTTTACACGAATCGCGAGTAATTTCTTGTCTTCCTCAAGCCAGCGCAGGGTGCGCTGGACGCGTGCAATCCGCATGTCATGAACAAGTGTTGCCAAGGGAGTACTCCTGAAAAAATCCTGAAAAACTAACCTAATGAGGCGAGATGCCGGCGGCAAGTTGCTACCTGGGTTCCGCGCAAACTTCTGCAGGGTCGTTCGTTATGGGAGAGAAACTGAAGCCGGAGTTGATGGACGACGAGGCGCCGCGAATTGCAATGGTTCATTACCGGGAGGATTTCGCTTCGTTTTCGATCCGCCGTAGGATCCACTTTTCCAGCTGCTCGCGGGAACTCTCGGGGACGTCTACAAACTTGAGCCCGGCGCGTCCGAGACCATCCGCCCAGGCAATCTCGCCTTTTGGTTCCATACCGATCTTGGTCTCGGGCAAGGTGAAGAGGACTTTGGAAATTGACGCCTTGGGCAGTGCACCATCAAAGTGAAGTGCCATTCCACCTTCGCTCAGGTTGGTGGCAATGCACTTCATCTCCTCTCCCTGGCTGAAATGCAAAGTTATGGGTATTTCCACAGGGCAGCGGAAATAGCGGCGCTTCTCCCGCACCATGAAGCTCAGCGCCGTGTGAAAACAGCGCAGAGTGCTGGCCGTCGTAATAGGCTTTTGCAAGACGAAATTGGCACCCATTTCAAAGGCTTGATGGGTAGTAGTTTTGCCGTTGAGAATCGCGAAGGACACTGAGGTCTTGTTGCTAGTCTGGTCGCGAAGGCCGCGAAGGACTTCGATCCCATCGGGCAGATCGTCGCAATCAACGATCACGGCATCGAACTTGGCAGAGGTCAGAATTTCAGCGCCCGACTTGGCAGCCGCGGAGACTTCTACCTCAATCGAGAGCTTCTCCAGAGTTGGCCGGAGGACCCGTACTACTTCCGTGTCACGGCACACCAGCAAAGACTCCAAGTTCATAGCCACTAACTTTATCGCCTCTATGTATGTGGAAAAAGGCACCAAGGTAATAGGCGGGAACCTACTAACTTCACTGGAACGAATGTACTTTGGACCTAGCGGCTTTATGAACTGACGGACGCCAGGAATTTTTCACTGGCAAGCAACGGCGCAAACACCGACACTGATTGCGATGCGCAAGCGTGCCTATTTGTCCTTGGGATCGAACATAGGAAACCGTGAAGGGAACCTGGAAGCAGCGCTTGCACGACTGGGGAAGCTTGGCACGGTTGCGGCGGTCTCATCGTTTTACGAAACCGAACCCATCGAATGCACCGCGCAGCCGTGGTTTCTCAATTGTGCGGCTCTGTTAGAAACGGAAAAGATGCCCCGGCAACTACTGAAGGCAGTACTGGATCTCGAGCGACAAATGGGGCGTCGACGCACGCAGGTCAAGGGACCTCGCAAAATCGACATCGACATTCTGTTGTTCGGAAACGTTGTCATCAAGACGAAAGGGCTTACGATTCCACACCCTGCGTTGCATGAGAGACGATTTGTGCTCGAACCCTTGGTCCAGATTGCACCCGATGTTAGGCACCCGGTACTTAAGAAAACGATCCGGGAACTACGCGATGAGTTGGAGCCCGGGCAAGAAGTGCGCAAGGTAGGTGGACGGTAGATTCAGATCTCAGTTCTCAATTCTTAAGAAGGCAAATCTCGCAAGGCGGAGTTGTCAAACAGAAAACGCGAATAGCATGCGGGCAAATGGCGTTTGACGCAGATGGCGTTTTTGCTGAGAACTGAGAAACCGGGAACTGAGAACGATCTGCTACGGCACAATAATGCGGCTACCTGCTTCTTCGGGAGACGCAAGCACGGACTGCTTTTCCGGAAATTGCGTGAAGAGGAAATCCAGGAACGCCCGCGATTTTGGTCTGCCCGAGGTGCGCGCCAGGGCCATCCGCAACAGGAAGACCAGCGCCTTCAGGACCTCAGAATCCCGTAACCGCATAAAGCCTGTGTGCTTTAACTCTGCCTCGCGATACTCCTTCACCATGTTCTCCAGTTCGGCGGCCACAGCCTGCTGTGCCAATGCCTGGATGGGCTCCTCGTAGTGCAGTCCGGAATTCAACAAGCGGTCATAACGACGAGCCAAAGAGGTGAGCCCGGCAATCAGGTCGGAATCGTGGATTCCGCGATCGCTGCGAGAGGCCTTGGCAAGAGCATACGTGAGTCCCATGATCAGGTGCTCATGCTGGTAGAGAAACTGATCCTCGATCTCAACCTGTGGCATGAGGGCAGCCGGGTCCAGATCGCCTGCCAAGCGCGGCCTCTCATGGGCGCGCGCCTGCTGCAAGTAAGAGCAATCACTGGGACAATCGAGCGTCACTTCGCGCTGCTCGCCGCAGCACTGCGGGCAAATGCGGCCGTGCACCGCGGGACAAAAGCGCTTTTCCTTGCGAATCTCACAGATGGCGCAACTCAACAGGCACGCTCCTGAAACATTATGGCATCTCGAAGAGCATAAAAGTGTGGCCGCTGCAGGAGGCGGCCGAGCGCTTTCCCACCGCTTGGGAACATCGCCTCGGGGTCCGCAACCCCGGAAGGGGGCGTTTTTAGTGCCGTTTTGGGGCCCCACCTTTGTGAAAACCGCATAAAATGCGGTCAAAACGCTATTTTTCCACAGGACCCGTGGTGTAAGATAGCTCTCCTCGCAACAAAACCAACGCTGTTCCATCGAGGAGGATTCATGGCTTCAGGTTTGACGAAGACCCAACTGGTGCGCCATCTGGCGGAAAAGCTCGAAACCAACAACAAGACAGCGGCGTCGTTTCTCGAGCATCTCGCCGATACCGCCATTAAAGAGACGAAGAAGAACGGCGTGTTCGTCGTTCCCGGCCTCGGCCGTTTGGTGAAAGCGCACCGGAAGGCTCGTGTAGGACGCAACCCACAGACCGGTGAGCCGATTCAGATCAAGGCAAAGACGGTCGTGAAGTTCCGCGTCGCCAAGGCTGCGAAGGACGCGATCGCTCCCAAAAAGTAGTTCGCCGCTCCAGAGCAGGAAACGAAGCCGGCTCGTTCGCCGGCTTTTTTCTTTGTCGGGAGATTCAGGGCATCCATGCAATACAAATTAGCTATATGTTAATAAAGTCATTTTGTAGCTGTCAGGCTGCACGATAGACCCCGGACGACTTAACCTCGGCCTGGCCGCGAAGCTCCTTCTTAAGCGCATCTAAAGGCTAATAGCGGGCATTGTACGTAATGAGTGGACTGCCCAATCGGACCCAAGAGTCGCTCTCTACCAGTTAGAGATACCTTAGCTAGAAGAGAATATTTTTGGTCCTTTGATCCGCGTCCTGCCCTTGGCTGGACCGGCTGAGCACCGATAAGCTTCCCGCACCGCCAGGTCGGGATGCCAGAGTCTTAGGTGCGAGAGAGTTTGCATGCGGGACCGCAGAGGCCTTGAGCGCGGATGTAGCACACCCCGCATGCAGCTACTTTGCGTATTCGTTCTTCACCACCATCCCACCCTTCATCACGAATCTCACATGTTCAAGCGTGGTCACGTCTTTCAGGGGATCTCCATCGACTGCGATGATGTCTGCCCACTTGCCTGATTCCAGCGTTCCCAGTTTGCTCGACCAGCCCAACAGGTCGGCGTCGTTGATCGTCGAGGTCTGAATTGCCTGCAGCGGCGTCATCCCGAGGCGCACGTACACAGCGAACTCATGCGCGTTCAAGCCATGTGGATAAACCGCAGCATCCGTGCCGAATCCCACTTTCACGCCGGTAGCGAAGGCCTTCTTCACGTTGTTTTGTCCGACAGCTGAGACTTCTCTCATCTTCTTCACGATGAAGTCCGGCGCGTTGCGTTTGTCGAGATTGTCGCGATTCCAATCCATCAGGTAGAGAGTGGGGACCAGGTAAGTACCGTTCTTCTTAAGAGTCGCGATCGAGTCGTCGTCCATCAGGTGGCCATGTTCGATCGAGTCCACGCCCGCAATCGAGGCCCAACGCACTCCCTCGGCGCCGTGCGCATGGGCGGCGACTTTACGGCCCAGGCGGTGTGCTTCTGCCACGATCGCTTTCATTTCATCCATCGTGTACTGGGAGGCGTTCGGGTCGTCTCCTTTCGACATGACGCCGCCGGTAGCGCAGATCTTGATCACATCTGCGCCGTACTTGATGACCTCTCGCACCTTGTGCTGGACGGCCTCCACACCATCGGCCACGCCTTCGGCCTGGTAGTGGTACTCAAAGGGGAGCAGGTTCTCATCACAGTGGCCGCCCGTGATGCCCAATGCAGGACCGCTCACGATCATGCGAGGACCAGGCACATCTCCGGCGTTGATGGCGTCGCGCAGAGCGACGTCGCTGTAGCCGCTGGCTCCGACGTTGCGGACCGTGGTGAAGCCGGCCTCCAGGGTGATACGCGCATTCTTGGCGCCGGTTAAGGCCTCGCGCGGCACGGAAATTCCCAATGACTCATAGCCCAGTTGGGTGTGCTCGAAAGTAAGATGCGTGTGCGCGTCGATCAGGCCGGGCAGCACCGTAGCATTGGGAAGGTCGATCGTCTCCGCAGCTGGCGAGGATTTCACATTCTCCGTGCCAACGCTGACGATCTTGTCTCCCTCGACGACGATTGCCTGGTTGCTGAGAACGTTCCCGGTCTTCACGTCAAGGAGATGGCCGGCGCGAATTACCACGCGGCGCGTTGGGGGCTGTGCTTGCCCGCGCGAGCGCACAGATGCGAGAAGCAATACTGCAAGACAGACGACAGACCGACGCGTGCCGTAATTTCCCATGTGTCTCCTCAGACGAAAAGCGGACAGCAAGAATAGACGAAGTCGATGGCAACAGGCGAGCTTCAAACAGGGCGCCGCCAGAGTCCGTCCAGACCCCAGGTTCCTCCGGCGTCTGCAACATAGAAAATCAGAAAAAGCAGAGTGAGAGGAATCTTGTCGAGTTCCGCGCCGAAGTAGCGCCAGACCGCGACTCCGTGTCCCGGTTCCCACCAGGTAGCAAAGAGCAGATTCAACAGGAAGACAGCGCCTATCACTGAGGCAGGCCGTACCCAGACCCCAACAACCAGCGCAACTCCGATCAGAAGTTCGAGGATCCCGACAAAATATCCGAAGAAAACCGCGTGTGGCAGCACCACATGCGAGAGAAATGGCCGATAGAACTCGAAGGCCGCTCCCTGGATATAGCCCTGCAGATATTGCGCGAAACCGCCGTGAGCGAATCCGGGCCCGGCGACCTTGTATTCGCCAAAAAGAAGAAAAAGAACCCCGGTTGCGATGCGGGCGACGGCAATGGTCTTGCCGAGAGGAGGTGGACTGTCAGGCATTCGTTTCGGAGGTGATCGGTTGGCGGCGCAAGGGCAATTCTGGCCGTGTACTACGACAGGCCGGGGACGCCCGTCGCGCCCACGGACATGGCCGGCGGGACGACGCGCTACTAGCCCCCTGGGCCGTCGTTGCTGACATAGTGCTCGAGCGACTCCAACTCCTGCATGAGACCGTCGATGCGCCACTCCAGCAGATTGCGGATGGAAAGAATCCCCAGGAGCTTGCCGTTGTTGTCGACGACCGGCAGGTGGCGGAAGTGGCGTTCCATCATGGTGGCCATCGCCTCCGCGGGTCCGGTGACCTGCGTGGCCATCTCGACCGGCGTAGTCATCAAATCGCGGACAGGCGTGAGTTCCGGGTCAAGTCGGCTCAGGGAGAGTTTGCGGAGCACGTCACGCTCGGTGAAGATGCCGGCCACACGCCCTTCGCCGTCGACCACGCCGACCGCACCCACATGGTAGTCGAGCATCTTGCGGATGGCATCTCCCACACTGGCTTCCACCGGAACAGCGGCGGCTTCGGGATCGCAAAGCTGCAGCACGTTCATAAGAACCTCCTGCCCTGTCTGGAAAGATTGGGGCATTATGAACCTCGCGCGTTCCTTGTCAAGCGTTTCTATTGACAGATGTGTGGAATAAATTCGTTTGGGAAAAGCGGAGCTTTCAATGCTCTGCTCGATGCACCGGGCTTCTCTCCGCATCGATATTGGCTGTGCGAATGTGGCACTGCCGTCCACAGCCATCACCTGCCCGCCGAGCCGAAGGCGAGACGCCCGCGGGACAGCCCGCTGGATGCCGGCGCCACACTCACGCTGGGCAGACGAGGGCCTCTGCCGCTACGCGATCACTTTCGGTCGCCGCTCTTAAACACCTTTCCGTCTTTCATTACGAATTCAACGTTGCCCAATTCCTTAATGTCCTTGAGTGGATCTCCCGGAACCGCCACGATGTCAGCATAAGCGCCCGGCGCAAGAACACCGACCTGCCCTGACATATCGAGCATTTCGCCGGCGCGCGAAGTTGCAGCCTTGATGGCTTCCATCGGCGACATTCCCAAGTCCACCATGCGTGGAAATTCCTGCGCGATCGGTTCCGTCCAAGGAATACCGCCGATGTCGGTGCCGAACACGATCTTCACGCCTGCCTTGAGCGCCTTCTTGAACGAGTCTTCGTGCGCCGAAGCACGCAGCCGATCGCGCTGGCCCTCGGGAGAGCCGGGCGGTCCCCAATCGGTGTAGTAGACGCTGATAGTAGGGCAATACCAGGTTCCCTGCTTCAACATCTGCGCGATCTGAGCGTCACTGATCTGCAGCCCGTGCTCGATCGAGTCGCAACCGCCATCGAGGGCGCGCTGCAGGCCGATGCCGCTATACGCGTGGCACGCGACTTTCTTTCCCCAACCGTGGGTCTCATCCACGATCGCCTTCAATTCTTCAAGCGTGAGAGTTGGCTGAGAGGCGAGTTCACCGCTCTTTCCCACCCAGGAGCGATGGGTCATGTACACCTTGATCCAATCTGCGCCGTGATCGAGTTGTTCACGGGCAGCTTTTCGCGCCTCGACCGGGCCGTCAACGATCTGGACGCCTTTCGGCATTTCGAGTTCGGGCGCGTAGCCTTCGAGCGGATAGCCACCCGTAGTCGAGATCGCCCGAGTTGCCACGCGAAGTCGAGGGCCAGGAATGTAGCCACCATCGATGGCCTGCTTTATGCCAACATCGGCGTAGCCCGCGCCTTCGGTCTCGAGGTCACGCAACAAGGTGAAGCCCTGCTCCAGCGCCCGGCGCACGGAGACGGTTGCACGTGCGGCCCGCAGCGAAAGGGGGTATGTCAGTATGTTGGCGTCGTATCCGCCTTCGGCTGGGTCTTCGCCCTGCAAAAGGATGTGCGTGTGAGAATCGATGAGCCCGGGAAGAACTGTGGCCTTTGAGAGGTCGATAACGGTCGCACCTTGTGGAATTTTCGTGCTGGCCGCATCGCCGACGCTGTCGATGAGGTTCCCCCGAATCACGATGACCTGATCGTGGCGCGAGGAGTCGGACTTGCCGTCAATCAGCGTGCCCGCTCGAATGACGGTGAATGCTTTCATTTGCGGAGTCGCGCCTTTGTCCTGTGCGACCGAAGATCCCATTGCCAGCAGAATGGCCAGCACAGCCCAGCTCTTGATTGTCATACGGTTCTCCCGGGACTGGGGATTGTACGACGACGGGCAAGGATTTGAGGAGCAGCCGCGGACCACGCCCTTCGCCTACTCTACGACGTAAGCATCTACTTCGATCTCCACCAGCATGGTGGGCTCGATAAGCCGCGTGACTTCCACCATGGTGGCGGCGGGGCGAATGTTGCGGAAGAATTCCCCGTGGGCGCGTCCGATCTTCTCCCAGTCGACGATATTGGTGACGAACATGCGTGTGCGCACCACGTCCTTCATAGCGGCGCCTGCCTTCTGCAGGGCTGCCTCGATGTTGCGGAGCACCTGGATGGTCTGTCCATAGGCATCCCCCAGCGCGACGATCTTACCGTCGGGTCCTGTGGCGGTCGTGCCCGCAACGTGCACGTA
>Ga0126372_10000899_pt1 | contig 11363 bp, 7 predicted proteins | sample PanSoiMetaPlot_6_FD_92762 | JGI IMG/M metagenome (GOLD analysis project Ga0126372, IMG submission 92762) | Tropical forest soil microbial communities from Panama - MetaG Plot_6 | ecosystem: Environmental > Terrestrial > Soil > Tropical forest > Bulk soil | place: Panama | collected 2016-02-17
CTACCAGGCGAACCTTTCCGTCATCGCCGGTATCTGCCAAACCGGGAATGTCGTGCTGGTGGACGCCGACAGCCACGCGAGCATCTTCGATGGAGCTCGGCTCTCGGGCGCGACGACGATCGTGTTCCGCCACAATGCCCCCGAGGACCTCGCGCGAAAGCTGAAGCGATTGCCGAGCGGGAAGCGAGACCGTCTGGTCGTCGTCGAGGGCGTGTACTCGGTCCGAGGCGACGTCGCCCCGCTCAAGGAGATCGTCGCGGCCTGCCGCGAGTATGGCGCCTATCTGCTGGTCGACGAGGCGCACTCGTTCGGCGCCTACGGTGCGCGCGGACTGGGATTGGCGGAGTCCGAGGGGGTTCTGGGCGACGTCGACTTCGTCGTCGGGACATTCTCGAAGGCGCTCGGCGGCGTCGGCGGCTTCTGCGTGTCCGATCGGTCGGAGCTCGAGAGCCTCCGGTTCCTGGCGCGGAGCTATGTCTTCACCGCCTCAGGTTCGGCGGCGATGATCGAGGGCGTTCGAGCGGCGCTCCAGGTGATCGCGGGCGACGCGTCGCTGCGCGAGCGCCTCTGGGCCAACACGAGGCGGTTGCGAGCAGGGCTTCAGGCCCTCGGCTGCCCGGTCGGACCGATCGAGTCGCCGATCGTCTCGATCCCGGTTGGTGACGAGCGGGCGGCCATTCTGCTGTGGCAGCGTCTCCTCGAGGAGGGCATCTATGTGAACATCATGCTGCCGCCGGCCTGTCCGCCGGATGCGTGCCTGCTCCGCGCGAGCTGCTCGGCGGCGCACACCGCGGAAGAGATCGATCACGCGGCGGTCGTGATCTCACGAGTCGTGCGCGAGACCCACGTCAAGCCCACGCCCGGCGTCGACCGCGACTAGGCTCGTCCGGATCGACGATCGTGGCGTGCTGCGGTCGCGCGGCCTCCGACCCCTCTGCGTGGAGCTGGGCTTTCAGCGGATCCCGAATGCATGAACACGTGCTTCATTCGAAGCGCGACGGGCTCATTGTGTGTAGCGCGATCGTGTTGTCGAATTTCCGTGCACTGAGCTTTATTCCACGATTTCCCGATCCCTCCGTACTGCTCGGAAGCGCCTGGATCGAGATCGCCCTCTGGTTTGGCACGGCACTGGCCGTCGCCCACACCCTGACGCGCGAGAATCTGCTCCCGCGATATCTGTCTCGCTGCCGGAGGAACTGGCCGCTCGGTGTCTTTGTCGCGCTGGGGCTGGTCTCGGCTGCGTGGTCACTCGATCCTGTGGCGACAGCGTTTCGCTCGCTGGAGCTGCTCTTCGCCACCGTGGTCGGCAGCTACATCGGAACGCGCTACCGCCCGAACCAGATGCTGGAAGTTCTTTTCTGGGCGGGCGCGATCTTCCTCATTCTGTGTATCGCGATCGTGTTCGGCCTTCCGACCGAAGGACAGATGCACTCGAGGCCAGAGTACCGTTCGTGGCGTGGCGTCTACTGGCACAAGAACCATCTGGGCAGTATCGCGGCCCTGATCAATGTCGTCTCGTTATGTCGCGTGCTGATCGCCTTCGAGCAGCGCGCGGCCGACTGGCTCGGTGGCGTGTTCTATCTGCTCTCGTTGGCCGTTGTCTATTTCTCATACTCCGTGACCGGTGGGGTTGTTCTGATCGTTCTGCACGTCTTCGTGTCGTGTGTCTGGCTGTGGATCAAGACATCCCATCGACGGCGGGCATGGCACTACTACGTCGCGCTCGGAATCGCGGCTTTCGGAGCGGCATGGACCGTGACGAACGCCGACAGGATCTTCAGTATCTTCAATCGCAGCCCAACGATGTCGGGACGGGTCGATCTTTGGCACTACCTCTTGAAGGAGGTCGTTCCACAACGTCTCTGGTGGGGGCACGGGTTCGGAGCGATCTGGACGATCGAATCGTTCCGCGTGGGCGCCGGGGAGCGGGTGCACTGGGGTAAGCCGGCGGTGATCGCCGACAATGGCTTCCTCGATATCCTGCTGCACCTGGGTATCGTCGGGCTGCTTATATTCCTGGGTGTGCTGATCGTGGCCTCTGTTCGATCGCTCCGGCACGGACTTGCCGGCAGAACACTGACGGACTTCTTTCCGCTGTTGCTGGTGTTCTATGCGGTGGTCGGGAATTTGGCCTTTAGTCTGTTCATGGAGACGGAGATTTTCGTCTGGTTGTTGATCGTGATCGTCCTCTTCGAGACGACGCGGCGTTCGCATCCGGCCGAACTTGGAGCCGTCGAACCGAAGGAGCGTTGTCTCGCCAGCCACGAAATCACCCATGAGACTTGCCGATACCAGCTATGATCACAGATGCGATGGTGGGTGTGACGGTGCCTGCCTTTCGGACAGGGTGGCCACCGCGTGTCTGGGCGGCGGCAGCCTGCGGAAGCTAGCGTTCTCAACACGCAATGTTCCGCATTCTCGATCGCTACGTCTATCGCGAGATGATTCCCGTCTTCCTGTTCGCGACCGGTTTGTTCACCTTTCTGCACGTGATGGACCGGCTCGGGGACTTCACCAACATGGCCGTCAACGGCGCGCCGCTCCACCTGGTGTTGAAGCTCTGGGGGCTGCTGGTCCTGTCCTTCATGAGCCACACGCTCCCGATGGGCCTGCTGCTGGCGGTGGTCATCTCGGCCGGCCGCCTGACGTCTGACCTCGAGGTGGTGGCCTTCGGCGCCCTGGGTGTCAGCCCGCTCCGGTTGTTCCGTCCCTTCTTGGTCGCGGCGACGATCGTGGCGGTGGTGGTTGCGACCCTGACGATGTGGGTCAATCCGTGGGGGATCAAGGCCTTCCTCCGATGCGTGCACGAGCTCCGGCGACATGCCGCCGTGCCCTTGATCGAAGAGCGCACCTTCACCCGGATCGGCGCGCTCGTCGTCTACGCCGATCAGACGGAGCTGGCGACGTCCGGCTTTCGGGGGCTGGTCATCGGCGACGAGCGTGACCCTCGAACGTTCGCGATCATCGCGGCGCCGCGCGGGCGCCTGGTCGACGACGCCGAACGTCAGCGGACGATCCTTCGGTTGACGGACGGCGCCATCCACCAGTCGCGGCCATCGTCGCCCGACTGGTACCGCGTGACGGAGTTCAAGGTCTACGACATGCCCCTCGACGTGACTGCCCCGATCGCCGAGGCGCAGAGCAACGCGGGGGCCGACAAGAAGGAGACGACGTGGGATCTCGTGTCGAGCACGCGCTCACTGGATATCACGCGAAACGCTGATCAAGCGGAGATGTTCGTCACCGAGTTCCACAAGCGGCTGAACCTTCCACTGGCGCCCATCGTCTTTGCGATGGTCGTCTTTCCCCTGGGTATCCAGTTCAAGCGGGGTGGACGAGCTGTGGCGGCCGTCGGTGGCATCATCGTCTATCTGGCACACCACGTTGCGCAGGAGGGTCTCGGTCGCGTTCCGCTGCTTCGTCCATGGGGCGGCGGGTATTGGGTATCCACCGCCCTGTTCATGCTGTTCGGCCTCGTTCTCCTCTACTTCACGGTCAAGCCGGCGCCGCCGGCCTGGCGGCGTATGGTGACTCGTCTCCGAGTGCTCCTTCTGGCTCGCCTCTTGTTCTTTCGCCGTCCCCAGGGCGGGTCGCGCCGTGCACGTAGCCGGCGGTCTCGCCGGCAGAGCTCGCTCATCGACCGGTACCTCGCGCGCCGGTTCCTCGTCTACCTCGGCTACGGGTTAGCGATGGCCACGGCGGTCTTCATCGTCGTCGATCTCATCGAGACCTTGAGCCGCTATCGGCCGACACTCCATGCGGCGGTCGAACATTTCGCCTATCGCCTTCCGGCTGCGCTCCTCCAAGCATTGCCAATCATCGTGCTCGTGGCGACCGTCTTCCTCTTCATGGAGCTCCAGCGGTACCACGAGCTCACGGCATTCAAGGCGGCGGGCCTGAGCCTGCACCGCGTCAGCCTGCCCGTTCTCGCCGTGGCAGCGGCGGTGAGCGTCGGGGCGTTCGCATTTCAGGAGACCGCGGCGCCGGTCCTGACGGCCAAGGCCGACGAGGTCGACCGGGTGGACATCCGTAAGACCGCGGCTCCCGGGAGCGCGCCACAGCTCCACTGGTATCGCCGGTCCGAGTCCGAGTTCGTCCGCATCGGCAACCTCGACCGCGCTCGGCGACAGGTGAGTGGCGTCACCCTCATCCAGACCGATGCGGAGTTCAAGCTGATCAAGCGGTTCGACGCGGCACAGGCGATCTGGGCTCCCGACGGCCTGCAGTTCGGGCAAAGCGTGCTGCGAGAGTTCGGCCTCAACGACATGATTCGTACGGTGTGGCCGATCGAGCAGCCGGTCCATCTTACGGACTCTCTCGAGGCGCTCGGAGCGATGCCTGCGCCCTCGGCGATGACGTTCATGGAGCTACGTACCTACGTGCGCCACCTCCGCGAGCGGGGCCAGGCGGTGGGTACTCAGGTGCTCCATCTCCACACGAAGCTCTCGCTGCCTTTGATGAGCCTCGTGCTCGCGTTCCTGGCCATTTCGTTCACAGCTCGATGGCAGCGTGGCGGGCGCCTCGTCGGCGCCGCCCTCGCCGTCGTGATGGTGGTCGCGTACTCGATCGTCAACTCCGTCGCGCTCTCCCTCGGTCGTGCCGATCTCTTGCCGTCCATCGTCGCCGCGTGGACGGCGGCCATCGTCTTCGGCGGAATCGGAGTCGCGCTGTTCCTCCGGGCGCCAACGTAGGACCGGTTCGAGCGCTCTCAGCGCTCCTCGTGGTATTCCATCTCGGTGTTGACCGCCCAGATCGCATCCTTGGCGGTGACCCCGGCGACCAGATTGTCGACGGCGACCATCGCTGCCAGCATCGAGTGGTCCTGGTTGTTGTAGCGGTGCATGCCATTCCGGCCGAGGAGGAAGAGGTTCTGGAAGCGATCGAGCCAGCCACGCAGGAGGGGGAAGCGATCGTACGCGCCGTAGTAGGCGGGGTAGGCGCGCGGGGCACGGACGACAACACCGTCGAGAACGTCATCGGCGCTGATGTCGGCGATGCTCTGCAGCTCGCGCGCCGCGAGATCAAGGATCTCGGAGTCCGACCGGCTCCACAGCGTGTCGCCGACCGAGCAGAAGTACTCGAGGCCCACCCAGACGGTGCGCGGATCCCGTACCATGTAGGGACTCCAGTTGTTGAAGATCTGAAGTCGTCCGACCCGGACATCGGGCTCCTGGATGTAGATCCAGTTGTCCGTCAGGTGCTCTTCACCGCCGACGCCGAGCCGGCGCAAGAGCAGTCCCACGGTGATGAAGTCCCGATAAGCGAGCCCTTCCGCCACGTCGCGCACGGTGTCCGGTGCGGCCGGGCGCAGCGCGCGGACCAGATCAACGACCGGCATGGTCGACAGCACGCAATCGGCGGGAAGCACGACATGCACGCCGGTACGAGCATCCTCGACGACGGCCGCGGTCACCCGCTCGCCCTCGGTCTCGAGGCCGACCACGCGGGAGTGCATGTGGATCTCGCCCTTGCGCGCCGTGATCTCGCCCGCGACGGTCTCCCACAGTGAGCCGGGCCCGAGCTTCGGGTACAGGAAGCGCTCGATGAGGGAGGTCTCTTGCCCTTTCTGGGCGAGATCACCGGTCCGGCCGCGCACCCGACGTCGAAGCGAGTCGCGAAGCGCGCGTCCGATCGAGAGTCCCTTGACGCGCTGGGCGCCCCACTCGGCGGTCATCTCCGAACACGAGCGACCCCAGACTTTCTCTGTGTAGGCGCGAAAGAACGTCCGGTAGAGCTCGTCGCCGAAGCGGTTGATGAAGAAGTCTTCTAGTGTGACTTCTGGACGCCGAGGTCGAAACACGCGGTGGCCGTAGGTGGCCCCGATCCGCAGCATGCGTGCGATTCCGAGCTTGGATAGCGTGTCGAGGCTCAATCGAAGCGGGTAGTCGTAGACCTTCCGCCCGAACAGGATACGCGAGCGGCGCGAGCGCACGAGCATGACGCGGTCCTCGCGCTCGGGGTCGGGCCCGGACGTCGGGCCTTCGAAATCGCGCGCTTGGCCCTGGTACGCGAGCACGAAGCGGTCCGGCGCAGTCGCCTCGATGGGCAGGAAGCTGAGCCACCAGCGCATGACCCGATCGGACTTCGAGAAGAAGCGATGACCGCCCAGGTCCATGCGGTTGCCGGCGTGCACGATCGTGCGCGCCAGGCCCCCGATCTCCCCCGAGCCTTCGACGACGATGGGCCGGATCCGTGTTCGCTCGAGCAGTTCGAACGCAGCCGTGAGGCCGGCGGGCCCCGCACCGATGACGACTGCCGTGCCACTCCTATGCGCCATACGCGGTCGGGCGGACCACCTCCCTGAGTCGGGGATCTCGCGACGGACGTGACGAGCCGCTCCGGATCATACCGAAAAGTGTACCCGTGCGCGGAATGGCGGGCGAATGGGCGTAAAATCTCGGATGGATGAGAGCGACCGCGCGTCGCGCTCGAGCACTCTTCCTCTGGCGCTCGCTGCTTCCGGGAGGTGTCGAACGGACGGCGATCACACTGGTGGACCACCTCCGGGCTCCGGACTGGAGCTTCTTTCTCGCGCTGCTCGAGCCCCACGGTGCGTTCCAGAGCTGGATTCGTCATCCTCGCCGCCTGCTTCGTCCGGGGGCAGGGCCGAGGACGCAGCGTGAGGTGGAAGATCTCGCCTTCGCGCTCAAGGCCGTCCCCCGACTGGGTTGGTATGCCTGCCGCACTCAAGCCCTGCTGGATCGTGTGAAACCTGACCTTCTCTTCACGCACTCGGGCGTCGACGTGCTGGTGGCCGGCGCACTGTCCCGGCGCCGCGGCGCCGTCTGGGTGGCGAGTGTCGGAAGCGACGCGCTGTCCGATATCAGCTCGAGGCATCCCTGGGGCCGCCCGGTCTTTCGTCGTTTTCTGTCGGCGGCGTATCGCAGACCCGATCACATCGTGGCGGTCAGCGACGGGTTGCGGCGCCGGCTCACCGACGACCTCGGCGTGCCACCAGGCAGAGTGAGCGTAATTCCGAACCCTGTCGATCTCGCTCGTATCCAGGCCGAAGCGCGGCGACCTGCGCCGGAGTACGCGACCGGCGACTTCGTGCTCGGCGTCGGACGCTTGACCGCCAGCAAAGGCTTTGACCTCTTGATCCGAGCGGCCGCCCGGCTCTCCCACGAGAGGCGGCCGATCCGCCTAGTAATTCTCGGAGACGGCGAAGAGCGGGAGTCTCTGAGTCGTCTGGTCCGTCAGCTTGGAATCGAGCATCTCGTCACGATGCCAGGCTATGAGCCATCTCCCTGGCGCCTGATGAGCCGAGCCGTCGCCGTGGCCGTCCCATCTCGTCAGGAAGGGTTCTCCAACGTGATCGTGGAGGCGATGGCATGTGGAGCTTCGGTGGTCGCCACGGAGTGTCACGGTCCGCGGGAAATCGTGAGCTCCGGGGTTAACGGCTCGCTGGTGCCGGTTGGGGATGAGCAGGCGTTGCGTCAGGCTCTGGTAGAGCTGCTGGACGACCCGAAGCGTCGAGAGCACTATCGCGAGGGCGCGCTGCGGCGAGCTCAGGACTACGCAGTCACGCGGGTGGGGGAGCAGTACGTAGCACTGTTCCGCGACCTTGCGACGTGTACGCGATGAAAGCCCCGATCTTCTACTATCACTCCGTCGGCGGTCCGCCGCCGCAGACGCTCGCGCTCCCGCAGTTCCAGCAACACCTCGAGGCGATCCGCAGCAACGCCTACCGCACGGTCACGGTCGCCGAGCTGCTCGAAGCCGGTCGCGACCTTCCCCCGCGATGTGTGGCACTCGCTTTCGACGACGGGCTCCTGGACAACTACACGCAGGTGTTCCCGCTGTTGCTCCAGTACGGCATGCGCGCCACGTTCTACGTCGTTCCCGGCTATGACCAGGTGACCCGCTGGGTTTCGCCGCGGACGGGGCGCTGGAGCGACGTACCGGCCCCAGGCTTTACCATTCCCTTCGAGAACATGGGAACCGCTCACCGCCGAGAGCTGGCGCGACACGGCATGGAGATCGGGAGCCACTCACTCACGCATCGGATGCTCACGCGAGTGTCCGGGGAGGAGCTGATCCGGGAGGTGCGTGACTCTAAGGACGTCATCGAGCAGGAGCTCGGCACGAGCGTGAAGACATTTTGCTATCCGCGAGGTCGCTTCGCGCCTGTCGTCCTGCGGGCCGTGCGCGAGGCCGGCTATCTGGGGGCGTGCAGCACTCTGCCCGGCTACTATCGCGCGGGACTGCCGCGGTACGTGCTGCCACGCTTCCTGGTGGAGGATCCCGACTATTTCCGCGCCGTGCTTTTGAGCAAGGCGTTTCGGCCTAGAGCCTTGCTGCGACTGGCGCGCCGGCGCCTCCTCGCTCGTGATTCCTTCGTACGTTGGGGTCCATGACTTGAAGTCTGCAACGGCCTAATCAGACTCGCGCAGCGAGACGCCCGGCTTCTGGTGGACAAAAGGCCCCAGTCCTTTCGGCGTGAGACATGATCGAACGGACCGCGCAGGCAGCACGGCGAGCCGCAGTGTCCTCACGACGCGACTCATGAGCGCCACGACTCCCCGCCGTCGCGTTCTCGTCGTGTTGCCGACATATAACGAACGCGACAACCTCGTCCCCATCACGAACGGTATCCTCGGGGCGACGTCCGACGTCGACGTGCTGGTCGTCGACGACAATTCTCCGGACGGGACAGGACGTCTCGCAGACGAGATCACCGCACGTGAACAGCGCGTCACGGTACTCCATCGCGCGCGAAAGGAAGGCTTGGGTCGCGCGTACCTGGCGGCGTTCGCCTGCGCCTTGTCTGACGGTTACGAGCTCGTGATAGAGATGGACGCGGACTTCTCTCATGACCCGAAATATCTACCGGAGATGCTCGCGCGAGCGGAGGACGCCCACCTAGTTGTTGGATCGCGTTATGTGGCGGGCGGCGGCTCCAGGGGTTGGGGCCTCGGCCGGCGGTTGCTGTCCCACGGCGCGAATCTCTACGCCCGAACGATCCTGCGCGTGGGTGTGCACGATCTGACGAGCGGCTTCAAGTGCTTTCGGAGAGAGGTGCTTGAAGCCATCAGCCTGCCGACCGTGGCGTCTGCGGGCTATGCCTTCCAGATAGAGCTGACGTTTCGGGCCCTTCGCCATGGATTCAAAGTATCGGAGATGCCGATCGTCTTCGTAGACCGCCGCCGCGGGCACTCGAAAATGTCGTGGGCCGTCGCGTTGGAGGCGGCAACACGCGTATGGTCTATGCGCTTTTCGCAATCCTTCTACCGAAGGCGATGAGCCGCATTGCGCCGGCACCGATGAGGGAGTCACTCGGCAGAGAGCTTCTGTGCGCTAACGTGGCGTGCCCAGCGGCATGAGACACGCGGTCCGTTCGATCCTCTCGTTCGTCCGGACCCTCGCCGCAGAAGACGAGGTCGTCACGCGGATTGCTCTGGTTCTCGTGCTCGTCCAGAGCTTCGCCTGCCTGTGGGACCTGCCCGGGTACGGCTGGGAAACTGATGGCATTGCGCCAGACGGCGTGTTCGACGGCATTACCGACAATCTCGTTCCCGGCAGCGCGTCCCGCTATCCGCTCCTGCATTTCGTGATTTCGCTGATCGCGTCGTTGCCGGCGCTACTCTTGATCCCGGTGTTGTCACCGTCGCTCTCCGGCGCGCACCTTGTCGCCACCGCGACGTCCGTGGCCGTCATGACCGGAGTCGCGATCTGCGTGAAGCTTGTGACGATCGTCATGAGCGCGCTCGCCTTGCTCCTGATTGCGCGCTACACGCGCAATACCCTGGGCGTGCGCGCGGGACGCTGGACCGCGCTGTTCTTTACGGTCAATCTCAGCCTGGCCTATTACGGGCGCGTCTCCAACCTGGACGAGCCGTACTTGATGTGGGTTGCCCTTGGTCTCGACCGCTGGCTTTCGCTCGATCGCCAGCCGGCTCCCGCCGCGGTGCGTGACTATCGTCTCCTCGGCGTGTTCTGTGCACTGGCGATCGCCACCAAGGATCAGGCCTACGCGACGGTACTTCCACTGTTGCTGATGCCGGCACTCAGGAGGCCGTTGCGCGGCCGTACCCACGGACCCGTCCAGATGGTCATCGGCTTCGTCGGGACTTATGTGGTGGCCAGCGGTGCCGTATTCAATCCGACTGGATTCGTCGCACGGATTCGGCTCTTGACCGGACCCAACAGCCAGGACTGGAAATGGTATGACGACTCGATGCTCGGCCTGCGCCAGAACGTTCACGATCTGGTGTCGCAGCTGCCCGAGTGGTGGTGGCCGCTACCCGTGTTGCTGGTGTGTGCGATTGGACTCGTGGCGGCAGGCGTGAGGGCCATGCGCTCGCGCGGCCTGGCCCCGCTGATGCCGTTGCTCATGGGGCTCTCGAGCGTGGTGCTGTTCACCCTCGTGGTGAAGCGCGCCGAACACCGGTTCTTGTTACCGGCCGCCTTCATGGCCACCTACTACGCCGGCGCCGGTGCCGCGGCGCTCCTGCGCATCGCCAGAGGCGCGTGGACGGAACGAGCGATCGAGGCTGGTCTGGCTGCCTGCGTCGTTGCCGCCGCCCTCAACTGCGCTGCCCTGATCGTTACCCAGTGGTCCGACGGACGGCGCGCGGTATCCGCCTGGCTGGCGCGTCAACCGCCGGGCACGGTCGTGGAGACGTACGGACTGTCCGGGTATCAGCCACACTTTGACACGTCCCCGGCGGCTCGGTACCGCGTCGCGCGCTTGCAGCCTCCGGACCGGCGGCCCTGGGGCGCACTACCGGGCGTACCGTCGGTTCGCGGCTTGTACGGTGACGTGAACGCACGTGGCCCCGACGTGTTGATCATTGCCGAGAGCTTTGCCCAGCGTTACGTGCCGCGCGCGCTGCCGCGGGGCTATAGGCTCGTGCAGGAGGTTAGAGCGCAACAGGACCTGGACGCCGTCGCGTTCTTCAGCGCGGCGCTCCGTGACCAGCTCCCCGGCTACCATCTGTGCTGGACTGCTGCACCCGCGCTGCCGCGTGCCCTCACGGCAATGGGCCTCCAGCCGGTGCGCATACACGGCAGCACCGGCACTCTCACGTGGGTACTGACGCGGAACGGATTTCGGGCGGCTGACTGATCGGATGCCGGCGCGCACGCGACTGACAAGGCCCCCGACTTTCGCATCACATCGGTACGGCCGTCCGGTCGCAGATCGTGCGGATTTTCTCGGAGCGACGCACGATCACATAGCGAAGCCTCGTGAACGCATCGAGCAGGAGAGACATCCTGGGCTCGAAGTCGACGATGAGGACCGAGCGCAACTCGTTGGTGTCGTTGTCGACCGAGTGTGCGTAGGCATCATCGAAGAGGCAGGGGCTCGCGCTCACGCCACGGATACGCCACGTCCTCGATTTGGATCCGACACCGGCGCC
>Ga0126372_10000901_pt1 | contig 11356 bp, 9 predicted proteins | sample PanSoiMetaPlot_6_FD_92762 | JGI IMG/M metagenome (GOLD analysis project Ga0126372, IMG submission 92762) | Tropical forest soil microbial communities from Panama - MetaG Plot_6 | ecosystem: Environmental > Terrestrial > Soil > Tropical forest > Bulk soil | place: Panama | collected 2016-02-17
AGAGCGAGGAGTTTCGACAGCGTTTTCGTATGTCGCCCGTTAAGAGAGGCAAGCTATCGGGACTGCGGAGAAACGCCGCGATCGCTATGGGGAATAGCCGAGATCGCAAGTTTATTCCCTTTCTGCGACGGCTAGCCGAAGAGCCAGATGCGACCATTGCTGACGCAGCGGAATGGGCATTGCGAAAGCTGCAGGAAAAGGCGTGAAAGCTGAGTCGCCAACCCGGGTCACCCCTGTGTTCGATCGAGAAACTCCTCATGCCAAGCCATCTGGATGGCTTCCAGCTTCGCCTCGTTCGATCCCCCAGGATCGTCTTGGAACTCGGGCAATTCGGTTACGTAGCGCCGCAAATCGGTGAAACGCAATTCTAGGGGATTTATCTCAGGATGCGTTTCCGATAGCCGGATGCCGATGTCATTGGCATTGTCCCAGGTGAGTTGGTTTGGCATAGATCACCTCCGAGCAGCACTTGGCACCGGCCCCCAGGTGGCCGGTGATCCCAGAGTGCGTGACCGCTCCCATGGCCGTCCTCGCGTTCGGCATCAACCCCCGCTAACGGTCAGGAGTGCGTGTGCGACTTGATGCTAAGTGCCGCTTTTCACTGTTCCTCGGAAACGTAGTCCGATTCCACGCGGGAATTTCTATCACAACTTTGCTTCCTTTGGTAATCATGGCCTGACAACAAAGGGAGGGGAGAATTCAGTGGTAGGTCAACTGCCATGTCCCGCCCATCGGTCGCGCCATCCGGCATTTCGCTGCGCTAGTCCTCGTAAGGTAGTTTCCCGTAAGCGAAAGATACCGTCTTGCCCTCGGGCAGGAAGCTGACCTGGATGATGTTCTCCCTGATAACGGCAAGGCTTTGAGTTCCGCACGATCGGATCTTCGTTGTCCTTCCAAGCTCGAGAGCTTCTTCTTATGGTCACTCTCACATGGGGACCACTCTGTCCGGAATCTTGATACGGCGCGGCGCGGAATAGTGACCAAGAACCTGGTCGCTAGTCTTTTCATTTTTCGGCCCATCTCACTTTGTTCAGACCGACACCTGGTCTCGCCATTTCTTACAAAGCCGACAGTTCACGTAGCCGCTCGACCGTTTCGCAGACGCGATCAGCGACATAGTCGATCTCTGCGTCTGTGTTAAAACGGCCAATTCCAAAGCGGATTGAGCTATGGGCGAGGTTGTCGGCGGTGCCCAACGCTTTCAATACATGGGAAGGTTCGAGAGTGGCCGACGTACACGCCGAGCCGCTGGACACCGCTATGTCGTTGATCCCCATCAACAGTGCTTCACCTTCTACATGAGCAAAGCTGAGATTCAAGTTGCCGGGCAGGCGTTGATCGATGGATCCATTGACGTACACCTCGTCCAGCGGGCCCATGATCTTGTCCTGCAGGCGATTACGCATGCCCGCAACATGACATGCTTCCTGGGGCATCACCTCGCTCGCAATCGCGCGTGCTTTACCGAGTCCGACAATGCCGGGAACATTGAGCGTACCGGAGCGCATGCCATGCTCATGGCCGCCGCCATCGATTAGCGGCGTCAGCTGTACCTGAGGATTCTTTCGGCGCACATACAGGGCTCCAACGCCTTTAGGCCCATACATCTTGTGGGCGGAAATGGACATGAGGTCAATGAACTGTTTGTTCACATCCACCGGTATCTTGCCGACCGCTTGGGTCGCGTCACTATGAAATAGCACACCGCGCTCACGACAGAGCTTGCCAATCTCCGGGATCGGTTGCAGTACGCCAATTTCATTATTCGCCGCCATAATCGTGACCAGTATGGTTTTGTCGTCCAGGGCGCGCTTCAGATCTTCCAGATCGATCAGGCCATCCTGCCGCACCACGAGGTAAGTTACGCGACAGCCGAATTTTTCCAAATGCTTGCAGCTATCGAGCACGGCCCGGTGTTCGGTGACCGCGGTAATGATGTGATTGCCTTTCTCACGGTACATCGCGGCCACACCTTTAATCGCGAGACTGTCGCTCTCAGTAGCTCCGGAAGTAAAAATAATCTCTTTGGCGGTCGCCCCAATCAGATTCGCAATTCGCTGACGGGCTGTCTCTACAGCCTCCTCACCGGCCCATCCGAAAGTATGATTGCGACTGGCAGCGTTGCCGAAGTTATCGGTGAAGTACGGCAGCATCTCCTCGAGTACGCGAGGATCGACGGGCGTGGTGGCGTGATTGTCCATATAGATGGGAAGTTTGATCCCGTTCGGCCCTTCCCGCACTTCAAGCCCTGCAAGCTTTCGACCCGTGTTCATCGATACTTCCTCGCCATCATCCCATGGTTATGAATTGCGGGTTCCGGCTGGTAGTGAGCCAGCATTTCGGGCAAAATCCTGGTTCAGTTCCGAGATCTTTATGCGCTTAAGCACGCCCCAATTACCGCTGTTCACCTTTTCTGCAACGGTTCCCGCACGGTGCGGCGGGTGCTCTGCCGGCACGTGTCGTGTTCACACAGGAACTCATAAACAGCAGGCCATCAATCGCTTTGGTCACCTTAAGGACCGAAATCGAATGGGGGGCAAGATCCAACCGGTAATCACCGTCAATACCTTGCTCGAAATCCAATTTCCCCGCATTGACCAGGCGCTGAGGAATTTTGGCCAACGCCTTCTGGGGAATTCCCTAGGATTCGGCCAACTCCTTGGCGCTTGAGACCGCGCACTCGGGCCGCTCAGCCAGATGCTTCATCCCCACCAGCGGTAATCGCCCCCCTGATGGCCTTCAACATGTCGGAGGAATCCGACCGTTTTGGTCGTATATCATTGTAGATACCAGAAATTACAAAAAACAATGCCCTGCCTTTCCGCCCTAGCATCCAATCGCTCGGCCGCAACATCGAAGACCGCAGCTGTGAACATCCCCGAGATATTGACATTTAGGGCACTTGACAAGGCCGTGCGCCGGTCTAGAATACCGAGAAATCTTGGGCGATAAACAGTCTGCCTGATAGCGGCAGGCAATAACCCCGGATTATGGTTCCAACCCTGTTGCCTCAATCACCCAACCCAGAGAAGCGAAAGACCTATGTGTAAGCATCCCCGCGTGCAGATTGTGGCCCGTGAAGAAGACGTCGAGTTCGTCGAATGTGTGGAATGCGGCGAAATCTTTGAAGCTAGTGAATTCCGCGACATGGCCATCGAGGACAGGACTGCTGCCGAAGACTCCTGACTGCCACCCGATCCAATGTTGGCCGCGCCGGCTTCACCCGTTTGGCTAGCGTGCCACTTGTGTGTAAAACAACCAAAGTCCACGATCCTTCGCGAGATTGGCCTTTAGTTTATTGATGGCGGAGGTTTTATTTGGTCGGCTGGTGTTTCGCACAACCCAGGGTCTTTTGCCAAGCAGGGATGGGACTGTTCGCCTTAGTCATGAATGCTGGTGCGGACCGCACCTAGTATGGAGCTTTTCTCGAGGACTGGTTTGCCGTGGCGGCCGTCAGAAAGGCCAAGAGGCTGTCGACAAACTGAGGGAGACCCTGCAAACCTCGTCACAGATATGCCAATGCCCCCGGATGAACGGCAGTCAGATACACAGGCTGTGAAGGAAAATCCCGAAACCGCAAATATTCCAATCGTCATATTGTCGTGGTCGGCCAGCGAGAGTTCGAAAAGACCGCGTAATGAGCCGACTTCGCGTTTTTCAAAGATATTGAAATAGGGTCCCAGCTCTCGAATGCGCTCACCGCCATTTTCTGCGTGGCTAGGGCACGTTGGCTCTACCGCATGCCAGTGAGTGCCAGGCCAGCCTCGGCAGAGAAATCAGCGGCAGCAAAGTCCCTGGCCACCCATCTGGGGAAGGCTGCGGCCGCGATCATGGCGGCGTTGTCAGTCGAGAGCGGCCGCGAAGGAAAAAACACTAGCAGGCCTTCCATAGCGGCATCTTTCTGGAAGTTTCGGCGCAATTCGCCGTTTGCCGCCACTCCGCCGGTTACAAATAAGGTTGCGACTTCGTAGGAACGAGCTGCCGCCACAGTTTTGGTAACTAGATCTTCTACCATTGCCCGTTGAAATGACGCTATCAGGTTCAGAGTCTCTCGATCGCAAACGGCCAGGTAATCTTCGAGCACAGGTTTGGACAGGCGCTCAAGTGCACGGCGCCGGGCCTGGATATCTTGCGCCATGCCGTGCCTTTCGACATAACGAAGGACGGCCGTCTTGATGCCGCTGTAGGAGAAGTCAAAACGTGGGCCGCTCTCCTCCGTCCCTTTTTTCCCTCGGCGATCCCGATGTTTGATCTGCGAGGGGGGAAACTTCACAGCGGAAGCGTCCCCATGAGCCGCAAGCTTGTCGATGACCGGGCCGCCCGGGTACCCAAGTCCTAGCAGTTTTGCCACCTTGTCGAAAGCTTCGCCAGCGGCATCGTCGCGGGTGTGTCCAATGTTCCGATAACACCAGCCTTCTTCCCGCCGTTCTGCCAAATACAGATGCGTGTGACCGCCAGAGACCACCAAGGCGAGCACAGGGAATCGAAGCTCACGGTTGCCCTTCTGCCTTTGTTCCAAGAGCACGGCATGGATATGACCTTCCAGGTGATTGACCGCGATTAGAGGCTTATCGAGTGCAAATGCCAGAGCCTTGGCAAAACTGATTCCCACCAGCAACGCTCCCGCCAGACCCGGGCCTTGGGTTACGGCGAGTGCGTCTATCGATTGATAGGTCTGGCCGGCCTCCGCTAACGCAGTACGAACCACCGGCAGGATGTTGCGCAAGTGCTCGCGCGAGGCGAGCTCCGGCACCACTCCCCCGTACGGCTTGTGGGTGGCAATCTGCGAAGCGACGACATTCGACAGAATCTGTTCGCCTGAGTGCACCACTGCGGCTGCGGTCTCGTCGCAGGAACTTTCTATCCCGAGAATATAGGCCATCAGACTTCAGTTTCTAGCTTCTGGTTTCGAGTTGCAAGCACCAGCCTGCATGGGGGATTGGGAGCCGGCCCCGGGCCCGTACGCCGGTACCACAACCAACCATCCGGTCGGTTTGGTTGCTGGACCTGAACCCCTCTTCTATCATCGAAAGGTTGGGGGAAGCATGCCCGAGAACAAGGCGAGCAAACGTGCGGTGAGCGAAAGTCCGGTTTGCGAGGTATTTGAGGGGCGCCACCCGTCCGAAGCGGAAAAGCACTGGGCGGACAACACCCTTGCCGCAAATCTGGAGAAGGCGCCTGAAAAGCCGATCGGCTCTGCTACGGGAGTAAATGTCGACGAGCACGGCCGCGCCCGCTACACAACCATTTCTGGAATGCCCATCCGCCGGCTGTACACACCGGCAGACCTTCCGGAGGACTGGGATTACGAGAAGTATCTCGGGTACCCCGGGCAAGCACCCTATACGCGTGGCATTCACGCCACCGGCTATCGAGGGAAGCTTTATACCATGCGCCAATTCTCCGGATTCGCTTCCCCCGAGGAGACGAACCGGCGTTACAAGTACCTGCTCGAGCACGGTGGTAGCGGGTTGTCGGTGGCGTTCGACTTGCCCACCTTAATGGGCTACGACTCCGATCATCCGGCCAGTGAAGGTGAGGTGGGCAAATGCGGCGTCGCGATTGATTCGCTCGAAGACATGGAGATCCTCTTCCATGGCATCGACTTGGAGAAGACTACTGTCTCTATGACCATCAACTCGCCCGCCTCGGTCCTCTGGGCAATGTACTTGGTGGTCGCCGAAAAACAAGGCGCTAATTGGAAGAAAATATCCGGCACCATCCAGAACGACATTCTTAAGGAATATATCGCGCAGAAGGAATACATTTATCCGCCGGCGCCTTCGATGCGCTTGGTGGTCGACACCTTCGAGTTCGGTTCCAAGTTCACCCCGCGCTTCAACACGATCTCGATCAGCGGATATCACATTCGCGAAGCGGGTTCGACTGCTCTCCAAGAACTCGCGTTTACCCTCTACGACGGCGTCGAATATGTGGAATGGGCCCTGCGCCGCGGCCTCGAAGTCGATGAGTTTGGAGGGCGTCTCAGCTTCTTTTTTAACGCTCACAACGACTTTTTCGAAGAAATCGCCAAGTACCGCGCCGCCCGCAAGGTCTGGTATCGCGTGATGCGTGACCGCTTCGGTGCAAAGAGCCAACGCTCCTCTCTGATGCGCTTCCACACCCAAACCGCGGGGGTTTCCCTCCCGGCACAGCAGCCCATGAACAACATTGCACGGGTCGCGATCCAGGCAATGGCGGCCGTGCTCGGCGGCACCCAATCCCTGCACACCGATGCCTATGACGAGGCGCTGGCGCTTCCCACGGAAGACGCGGCACGCATCGCGCTGCGCACACAGCAGATCATTGCCTATGAATCGGGAGTCACTCAGACTGTCGATCCCCTCGGCGGAGCTTATTTCCTTGAACGTCTCACCCTTGACATGGAAAGCGGCGCCTTGGATTACTTCCGCAAATTGGATTCCATGGGAGGAATGGTGAAAGCCATCGAGCGCGGATACCCGCAGAAGGAAATTGCCGAATCTGCCTACCAGTATCAGCGCGCAGTGGAAGCCAATGAAAAGATCATTGTCGGCGTTAACGAATTTCAGATCGAGGAGCAGCCGCCTAACATTCTGTACATCGGCGAAGCGGTTGCGCGCCAGCAGAGCGCGAAACTAAAGGCGCTTCGCGAACGCCGCTCGGGTGAAGAGGTCGATCGCTGTCTTGATGCGTTGAAAACGGCTGCCTCCCAGGAAGCCAAAGGGGGAGCGAATGGGAACGTCTCGACGGCCAATACTATGCCCTACATCATTGATGCCGTACGCGCCTATGCCACGGTTGGGGAAATATGCGACGCGTTGCGCCAAGTGTATGGAATTTACACGGAAGTTAGCGTTACTTAGCAGCTAAGTTTCGACTCTCTCAACAATTTAAAACGATTTCAGGTTCCTCCGATCTGCCAACTGCCCGAGGAAGGCATCCGTTGGGGATGCAGCTTTGTAATGACTTGCCATCCGGAGGTTTCCGCGATTCTCTGAAATAAATAGATGTGATTCTCCAGAGGACCCGCCTCCTCCGTTGGCAGTTCCCATTCGTCAGCCGCGCGGCAGAACCTGCCTGGGCGGCGAAAGCGGGGCTGGCAGACTCGTGTTTCTGGACCGATCACATCCACCCCGGGATTGCGAACCTAGGGCGCGCTACGCGGCAATCTTCGATTGAAGACCTGGATATCTTGCACCCAAAAACCCGGGTTTGCTAGATAAGATAGCCCCGTCCGTAAGGCCACGAGCCGATTGTGTCACAGTGACCAAATCGTGACATCGATTTTACAAGAATTTGACATTACTCTCCGGTCCGATGGCCTAAAGTGCTCGCGTCTAGTCTGCGGCCGGGACACAGTTCGTTTCTCGCCGACCGCCCTCCCCGTTAAATCATTGCCGCTAGGAGAACAAACTAAGAGCACAAACTAGGAGCACAAAAAATGAGATCGCGGGTTACTTCGTCCAAGTACAGGAGTTCACACAAACTGACAAATGCCTGTTTAATCGTCGTTGCGGCATTGCTGCCGACTCTTACTCACGCCGGCAACGGCTCGTTCATCGGCCCAAAAAACGTTACGTTTGTGGCGTCCACCGTTCCAGCCAATGGTGACGTAAATCCGTACGGCGTAGCCGTGGTCCGGCGCAGCACTGGAAAGCTCGTAGCGGGTCACATTCTGGTCAGCAATTTCAACAACCGCGGTAACCTACAGGGTACCGGAACAACCATTGTGGATATCGCACCCGACGGTTCACGAACGCAATTCGCCCACATCGAGTCCACCGCTCTGCCCGGCCCTTGCCCGGGCGGGGTGGGCTTGACGACCGCTCTTGTAGAGCTCGAGAAGGGATGGGTCATTGTGGGCAGCCTGCCGACAGCGAACGGCAACGCAGCGACTGCCAAAGCCGGCTGTCTACTGGTGCTGAACAATCAAGGCCATGTTGTCGAGACCTTCTCGGGCGCCCTCTCCCATGTTCCCATTAACGGCCCCTGGGATATGACTGCCCTGGATCTCGGATCGGCCGCCGAGCTTTTTGTGACTAACGTTCTTGACGGTACCGTGGCAGCCAAGGGTAACGTAGTTACCCGTGGCACGGTTGTGAGAATCGCTCTCGCAGTTCCCGACACCGGTATGCCGAAGGAATTGGGACGTAGTATCATCGGTTCCGACTTTCCACAACGAACTGACCCTGCTGCTCTGGTTATAGGGCCAACCGGTCTCGGCCTCGCCGAGGACGGCACGCTATATGTAGCCGACACTTTGCGGAGCCGGATTGCCGCGATCCCTAATGCGGCGTCCCGCACCAACAGCGCACGAACTGGCATGACGGTATCGGAAGGTGGTGCTTTGAACCAGCCTCTCGGCTTGGCCATCGCGCCCAATGGCAACATTCTCACGGTTAACGCTGGCGACGGCAACATCGTCGAGACCACGCCCGCCCACAAGCAGATCGCTGTCAAGACGATCGATACCAGCGGCGCCGGCGCAGGTACTCTCTTCGGACTAGCTGTCGCTCGAGGGACCGTCGTCTACTTCGTTGACGACGGGGATAACACACTCGACGTTCTTCATTAACCACGTCCTGCACGCAGCGCTCCGGGCTGCACCGGGCGACACACTGGCGGTGAAGATACTCGATTTGCCGCTGGACAGTGATCAGGTGTGGGGGCTTTCGCACCCGGGTTTGGCGCTCTAGGTCTCACCAACTACACGCCCATGCTGGGCGCGCCCATGCCGGAGAAGAGCTGGTTGTATCCAATCGAGCACTCGAGCTACTTTACATCCATTCTTCGGCTGCATCGGTGTAGCTCCCGCCTGCGGCGAGGCCCGTACCGGCGCGATCTCGCGGAAACATGGACTGTGGGGAACACTGTGTACTTCGCCGTGAATGTTCCTGGTGAGCTGCTCTCCATGGGCGACGGCGAAGTTTCCGACGCCGCCATTGAAGTTCCCCTGGGGGCCCGCCTCCAAGTGAGCCTTGTCAAAGGACAAAGATCAATTCGGCGCTTCGAGAACGACGACGCAATCATGAGCATCGGGCGCCTACCGTCCACTCGACGACTGCCTGCGTATTCGCTTTTACGGAACTGATTGCCTGGATCGATAGCGATTACAGGCTGGCGGACCTGGACTCCTATGAGTTGTTGTCGAAAGGGGCCAAGATTCACCTGAACGAATGGTAGATCCGAATTACGTAATCGTTGTTTCTATCGAGAAGAAATATCTACCGCCGCAAAGGCGCTGATCCCGACCAGGCCGAATGATCATTCTGAGCGTGGCGAGAAAATTAGATTCGTTTCAGACCCGACGATTGCTCCAGTGCCGCTGCGTGCTAATCTGTTCATCAGATGGAAACACGCGGAAAAGTCCGGATTGGCACTGCTGGCTGGGCCTATAAGGATTGGGTAGGAGTCTTGTACCCCGACTATCTTCCCGCCCGCAAAATCCATCCTATCGAGTACCTGGCGCAGTTCTTTGATGTGGTCGAGATCAACACTTCCTTTTACGGCCCCATCAAGCCGCATCTGGCTAAGGTTTGGTGTAAGAAGGTATCGGCAGTAAACCCCAATTTTCTTTTCACCGCCAAGCTGCTGCGCTCGTTCACTCATTCTCCCCTGGCCGTTATGGAGCCGACTTCCGCGGCCACAATCCGCCCGGGCGAAGATGACGAACGAGTGACTCGTGAGGGACTCGATTCCATCGCTGCGGAAGGACGTTTAGGCGCACTCCTCATGCAGTTTCCGGTTTCTTTCAAGAACACTCCGCTCAATCGCGAGTACTTAGAAACGCTGTTGCGCCAGTTCATCGAATATCCGCGCGTGATCGAAGTGCGCCACGAAAGCTGGAACCACCCCGAGACTCTCAATACCTTCTCGCGTATGAATGTAGCCTTCTGCAACATTGATCAGCCTCAGATCGGCCGATCGCTCGCGCCAACCGAGCACGTCACTGCGCCCATCGGCTACGTCCGCCTGCACGGCCGCAATTACGATCAGTGGTTCGATGCCACTAACCGCAATGACCGCTACAATTACCTTTACACCGAGGCTGAACTGGTAGGCTGGAAGCGAAAGATTGAGGCGATTGCCAATCAGGCCGAAGTCACCTATGTGGTCACCAATAATCACTTCGAAGCGCGCGCCGGAGTCAATGCGCTTCAGCTGAAGAGCTTGTTGACCGGAAAACGCGTGAAGGCGCCACCCCAGTTGCTCGAGAGATATCCGGAACTAAAGGCCTCTGCCGACCCCGCCGAGGATACAGGGAACCCAAATCTGTCGTTATTGGCTTGAATCGCTACTTACGGTGAGCTCTTCCCTGGCGCCGTAGTGGGAATCCACGTACTCATCCAAGATTTGCATGAATTCGGCGACAATCTTGTCACCTTTGAGTGTGGTGAACAGGCGTCCATCCACGTAGACAGGAGCCTTCGGTTCTTCGAACGTGCCCGGCAAGGAAATGCCGATGTTGGCGTGCTTGGATTCGCCCGGCCCGTTGACCACACAGCCCATCACCGCCAGCTTCATTTCTTCGACACCTGAATAGCGTCCCTTCCACACCGGCATCTGCTGGCGCAGGTAGGATTGAATCTGTTCCGCCATCTCCTGGAAGAAAGTACTAGTGGTGCGTCCGCAACCCGGACAAGCTGTAACTTGCGGTGTAAAGCTGCGAATGCCAAGCGATTGCAGAATCTGTTGTGCGACTCGAACTTCTTCGCTGCGCTCGCCTCCGGGGGCGGGAGTCAGCGAAACGCGAATGGTGTCGCCAATTCCCTCCTGCAACAGAACACCCATGGCCGCCGCCGAGGCCACAATTCCCTTTGCGCCCATGCCCGCTTCGGTCAATCCAAGGTGCAGCGGATAATTGCATCGTATCGCCAAAGATCGATAGACATCAATCAAGTCCTGCACCCCACTTACTTTGGCACTGAGAATAATCTGATCGGAGTGCATCCCGTATTTTTCGGCCAATGCGGCGGAATTTAATGCGCTCACCACCATAGCTTCCATGGTGACGGCGCGGGCGTCTTTGGGCTCGGCCAGACTGGAGTTTTCATCCATCATGCGCGTTAGTAACGATTGGTCGAGCGAACCCCAGTTGACTCCGATGCGCACCGGCTTTTGATACTTTACTGCGACCTCAATCATGGTGCGGAAGTTGTCGTCATTCTTCCGTCCGACGCTGACGTTTCCCGGATTGATTCGATACTTGGCGAGATTTTCAGCACAGCCGGGGTACTTCGTGAGCAGAAGGTGGCCGTTGTAATGAAAATCGCCGATGATCGGCACGCGCACACCCTGTTTATCGAGGTGTTCGACGATGTGCGGCACCGCTGCCGCCGCTGCCTCATTGTTCACGGTTACCCGTACCAACTCG
>Ga0126372_10000902_pt1 | contig 11355 bp, 9 predicted proteins | sample PanSoiMetaPlot_6_FD_92762 | JGI IMG/M metagenome (GOLD analysis project Ga0126372, IMG submission 92762) | Tropical forest soil microbial communities from Panama - MetaG Plot_6 | ecosystem: Environmental > Terrestrial > Soil > Tropical forest > Bulk soil | place: Panama | collected 2016-02-17
GCATCCTGATCGAGCCCACACCCCGGGTATCTTTCGTCATGAACAAACCGCGAGGGGTGGTTACGACAGCTTCCGATGAGCGCGATCGTAAAACCGTGTATGACCTCTTGCCCGACAGCGTCCCCTGGCTCGCGCCCGTCGGACGCCTCGACAAAGCCAGCGAGGGCTTGTTGCTTCTGACCAACGACTCCGAGTGGGCCGCCCACATCCTCGCGCCCGAGACTCATCTTGATAAGACCTATCACGTCCAGATCGCAACAGTAGCTGACGCGGAACTGATCGAAACGATCAGTGCAGGAGTGACGCTTGAGAACGAGAGGCTGCGCGTGAAAGCGGCCCGCATCCTGCGCGGCGGTGATAAGAACACCTGGCTCGAAGTCGTGCTCGACGAAGGGAAGAATCGACAAATCCGCCGCATCTTCGAGTATTTGGGAATTGAAGTTCTGCGGCTGGTGCGCGTCGCTATCGGGCCGCTGGCGCTCGGCGATTTACAGAAGGGAAGTGTACGGCCACTCACGCGCGAGGAAAAACAGGCGCTCGACCGTTGCATGCAGTCGAAGTCCGGTAGGGAAGCCGGAAGCTAGCTGGTCAGAGGGAAGCCCTTCTCGCGCCAGCCGCGAATCCCGCCGTCCATCGAGAGGACGTTGGTGTAACCCATCTTCTGCAGATTATCAGCCGCCAGTGCAGACCGGTAGCCGCCGCCGCAGTAGAGAACGATGGGAGTCTGAGGATCGGGCACGCGTGCCTCTATGTCGCGTTCGATGATGCCCTTACCAAGATGGATGGCGTTGGGGAGGTGATCCTTGGCGAATTCGCTCTCCTCGCGCACATCGATCAGCAGAAACTTTTCCTTCTGATCGAGCTTGGCTTTGATGTCATCAATCGTGACTTCGCGAATGCGCTTTCTGGTCTCATCCACAATCTGCAGGAAACGCGGAGAATGCTGCATGCGACACTCCAGGAAGAAACTTTACCAATACAAATCGTATCACTGGCGCGGGATGTGGGGAGTGGCGAGGGGATTATGCCGGTGGCCAGCCTTTTTCCCCAATTTGGGATTCGTGTGCTCTTTCTGACTCAAAGTAATAGCTACTAGATAACATGGATAATTCTGTTGATCACGGCCAAACCGACGTCTTTACCGTCGCGCAGGGTGCCTCCCCGACGCATTAGAGGCTCTACAATCGATCGCCACGGGTTTGGAGGATCTCAGGTATGCCCAAGCGCTCCCGACGCGGCAAAACCCTTCTAATCGCCAACTTGGCAATCACGTTATCTCTCAGATATATAAAAGGAAGACCATCGACCCCGGCTCTAAAGAGGTCGGTTCTAGGGCATCTTAACTATTTTGGAATGAGTGCAATGCGCAATTTCCGCGAGGTCGTCAGGAATCGGCGCGCTGGTTTATGATTGCCCTCCGCCGCTTACCGCCGAAAGAGGAAGGAAAATGTTCTTACGAAATGCCGTGTATTGTGTGGCGTTGATCATTGGCCTCGCGGGAAGACTCCCTGGCCAGGAGAGCGTTTCGATTCCGGCAACGACCAGCGCGATCAATTCGTCTCAACCTTTGTCGCAGCGCGTCGTCGCGTACAACATCGACGCCAAGTACGATGCCAAGACGCATGCACTCGAAGGAAGCGAGACGCTGACTTACCACAACCTGACGGGCCAGCCCCTCGACCGGTTTCCGTTTCATCTGTACCTCAACGCGTTCCAGCCCAATTCCACCTGGGTGCGCGAATCGAAACGCGACGGCACGCGGGACGTCGCCTTTGAAAAGTGGGAGACCAAGGACTACGGTTTGGTCGAGGTCAAGAGCCTCGAAGTGGCAGGCATCGGCGACCTGACGTCAAAACTCGAGTTCATTCAGCCCGATGATGAGAACAAGGAAGATCGTACCGTGGTTCAAGTGCGGCTGCCTAAGCCGATCCCCCCGAACGGCTACGTTCAGTTCAAAATCAAGTTTCACGACCAGTTTCCCGAAACCCTGGAGCGCACGGGCTGGAAACGCGATTTCGTGCTGGGCGGACAGTGGTTCCCGAAAGTTGGCGTGTGGTGGCACGGTGTCTGGAACTGTCACCAGTTTCACGCCACCACGGAATTCTTCGCTGACTTCGGCGTCTACGACGTGCGGTTGACCGTGCCGCAGTTCGAGGTCGTGGGCGCTAGCGGTGTGGAAGTCGCGAGCGTCAACAATCCTGACGGCACGAAAACCGTCACCTATCACGGCGATGACATCCACGACTTTGGCTGGACCGCCAGCCCGCACTACAAGATTCTCAACGACACCTTTCAGGGCACGATGGGTCAGGTCGCTCTGCGAATCATGATGCAGCCCGCGCACTGGAGCCAGGCCGAGCGGCATGCGCGCATTCTAAAGGAGACACTCGACCGCTTCGAGCGCTGGTACGGGCCCTATCCCTACAAGACGCTGACGCTGGTGGACCCGGAAGCCGATTCAGCCGCCGAAGGGATGGAGTACCCGACCTTCATCACCGGTGGCACGAGTTGGTTCATGCCGGGCGGCGTGTTTTTGCCGGAACTGGTCGTCGAACACGAATTCGGACACCAGTACTGGTACGGGATGGTGGCGACCAACGAGTTTGAAGACGCATGGATGGATGAAGGCATCAACAGCTACACCGAAGTCAAGGTGATGGATTCTGTTTTCGGCTCGATGACGTCGGTCTTCAACCAGAGCGGCATTACCGCAGGCAATCGTGAAATCCAGCGAATCGGCTACGTCGGTGTGGCCGATCTCGACCCGATGGTGCGCAATGGCTGGCAGTACGCGACCTCGAACTCCTACGCTGGAGTCACCTACGGCAAGACGGCCTCGGTGCTGGTTACGCTCGAGAGTGTGATCGGCGAAGATACCATGCGACAGGCTCTACACACGTATTTCATGCGATACAGGTTCACTCATCCCACCAAGGAAGATTTTCTGAAGACCGTCGAAGAGGTGTCGGGAAAGAACCTGCGCTGGTATTTCGACCAGGCCGTCTATGGATCACAGGTGCTGGACTACGAAGTGCTGAAGATGGAGTCGACGCCGGTGGACTGGTACAAGGAAAAACTCAAAGAGAAGAAGGGCGAGACGCTCTACCGGTCGACGGTGTGGATCCATCGCAAGGGCGAGTTCGTTTTTCCGGTGCAGGCGGAAGTGAAATTCGACAACGGCGACAAGGTCCGCGAGCACTGGGATGGGCAGGACCGCTGGACGCGATACGTCTACGAAAAGAAAGCAAAGATCGAATCAGTGGAGATCGATCCCGATCACAAGATCAACCTGGACCGCAACAACTTCAATAACAGCCGCACAGCAAACGCCAATCCGAAACCCGCTCACAAGCTGATGAACTACTGGATGTTTTTCACACAGTTCTGCGCCCAGCTGCTGGCGGGCTGGCTGGTGTAAGGAGACGAGGCCATGGCGAAAAAGAACAACCTGATGATGGCGGGCGCGAGCATCGCGAAACGCAACGGCCGATACATTTTCTGGTTTTATCTGCTGAACGTGTTTCTGGCCTGGAGTGGCGCGGTCGCGTTCAAAGTGCAGGCGGAGTCGGTGATGGACCACAGTCTCTATGCGGACAAGGTGTTGCACGGGTTTGACCTTGTGACTCTTATTGAGCTGATTTCGCGGCCTGAGTTCGGACCGTTGAACAGCGCGGTGATGCCGGCGGTTTATTTCGGCATTCTGTTTTGCCTTCTGAACTTTGTGTTCATGCCAGGCGTACTGGCCGGCTATGCGGCCACGGGAAGGCTGACGCGCGAGGACTTCTTCCGCGCGTGCGGGCGAAACTTGTGGCGATTCGTCCGGCTGCTGTTGTTTTTCATTCTCATCGGCGGAGCTGTCTTCGGCATCCTGTCGGGCACGAGAGTTGGACTGGCCAAGGCGGCCGACACTACTTCCAACGAGAGACTGCCATTTTTCGTGCAGATCACTGGACTTGCGATCACTTTGCTGGTGATGACTGCGATCCGGGCCTGGTTCGACCTGGCAGAGACCGAAGTCGTGGTGGAAGACCAGGGAATCGTTCGCCGGACTGTGGCGGCGGGATTTCACAGCATGCGCCGGAGTCTAGGAAGGCTGGTTGGAACCTACGTGCTGATCCGGGTGATTTCGCTGATCGCGATCGCGTTGGGGTTGTGGATATGGCTCGTGGCAGTGCCGCCGGACAGCGTTTTGGCCGCATTCGTCGTGGGCCAACTGATCGCCTTCGTGACCCTAGCCGCGCGTTTCTGGCAACGCGCCTGTGGCGTCGAGTTTTTCCTGGGCTCTCTTGCGGTTCCCGCCGTAGAGCCGGTTTCGGTGCCCTCGGGGAGTGTGCCTCCGGTGCCGATGGTCGAGGGAGGCGCGTAGATCTAAGTGCGGATGCTCATCGCGTGGGCCGCAATGAGACCCCGGTTTCTCATGTCATCCCGTTTACTGATGTCATCCTGCGCGCAGCGATGGATCTATGCATTTCGCCTGACCGCGCATCCGTGGCACGCACTCCGTTCCTTGCGCTCAGAAACATCAGGGACGGAATCGGTTATGGCTTCCTTGCAAGAGGAGAGTTCGCCGGTCAGGTAGGGCCTTTAGTTACGCAGCAACTGCGCTTGGCTCCTTTCCTGCTTCGCTCAGGATACATCGCGTCAGCGCACAGATCCTTCGCTTCGCTCAGGATGACATCGGGAAACCAAAGTTGGTTGTGGCTTCCTTGCAGAGGAGAGTTCGAAGATCGGGTAGGGAGGGATCCTTCGACTGCGCAGGAACTGCGCTTCGCTCCGTTCCTGCTCCGCTCAAGATGAAAGCGCTGGATCTTACGCGGTACATCGACCCCTTCGCTTCGCTCAGGACGACATCGTTGTCTAGCAGCTAGAATTTGCGCGCGTGGCACGCATCGCTGATACCCACTTTGCAGCGCGCGTGGAAGATGTGAGTTCCGATCAGGTAGCCGAGAGCTGTCCCGATGGCAACGTCCGAAGCGAAGTGTTCGCGGCCGACGAAGCGTCCGACGGTAACAGCAGTCGCGGCCAGATAAGCAAGCGCCTGATACCGAGGCCTGGGATATTCGTGGGCGAGCACCGTGGCCATCGCCCAGGCAAACATGGCATGGCCTCCGGGAAAGGAACTGTTGAAGCCGTTGTGTTTCCACCATCGGCCGTTCCCGGTTCCCTCGTCCGGGCGCTCGCGCCCGGCGAGGAATTGCATCGCCGTGTAGACGATGAAGGTATTGGATAGAGTCTCAAGTTCAATGTCGCCGGTCTCGCGCGCGTGGGGATGATCTCCTTTTCGTCCATAAACCCAGATCGCGCCTGAAACGATGCTTGTGCTGACCAGGCTGACATTCGAGATGTCGCGGCTGATATTGAGGTGAGTATCGGGCAGCGTTCTGCTAATGCGACGGTCGGTAGCGATCAAGGCAGCCGTAGCGGCAAGGAACAGCGCATCCCACTTCAGGTTCGATGGCCGGAATGGCGCGGTGTAAATTTCTTTTTGGTCTTCCAATCCACGACGAATGCTGCGCCGGGCTAATCCTCCTAAACCGGACTTATTCGAAGCCGGGCCGGTCTGGTCTGACGCTTGGGGCGCGGGAGGAAGAGCGGGGACAGCCTCAAGACGAAATTCGGCGGCTCCTTCCGATATCGTGGACGTCACGCTGGCAGTGGCGGGTGCTTCGGCGGAAGTAGGGTTAATAAGTCCATAACCTGTGGAGACTAGCGTTAGTACTAAGGCAAAAGATAGACAGAAAGCTCGGGTCACTCCAGATAAGTTGTATATCACCAGGTGACTCCTTCAGCCGTCTTGCTGACGACGTAAACTAGGATGCAGATTGCGCAACCTCGGCCACCGGGTTTCGCGCTAACAGGCCGTTTAGTGGCGTAAATGCTGGCAAATCACCGTCAAAATGATATAGTCCGCGTAACGCGTCGGAGGTTCGGATGAGCTCTCCATACGGGCTTCAGCTCACGGAGAACTGCCTGATATGTAAGTTGCGCGAGGCGGGATTTTTCTGTGATCTGCCCAAAGAATCTCTTCAGGATCTGGAGAGAATTAAGTACGCCAGCGGATATCCCCCGGGCGCAGTGTTGTTTGTCGAAGGGCAATCGCCGCGCGGGGTGTACATCGTTTGTTCTGGCCGGGTGAAGCTGTCGACAACGTCTCGTGATGGCAAGACACTGATTTTGCGCATCGCACAGCCGGGTGAGGTGCTGGGATTGCATGCTTCGGTCTCGGGCAAACCGTACGAGCTTACGGCGGAAACTCTGCAGCCTTGCCAGCTCGATTTCATCAAGCGCGAGGACTTCCAGCGCTTTCTCCAGAACCACGGCGAGGCCTGCCTGCACGCCGCACAACATCTCAGCCAGAACTGCCAGAGCGCGTACGAAATGATCCGCTCACTGGGCTTGTCGCATTCGGTGTCGGAAAAGCTGGCGAGGTTGCTGCTGGAGTGGTCAAGCGACGGGGAAGCGACCAAAGAAGGAATCCGCATCAAGGTGTCGCTCACGCACGAGGAGATGGCACAACTGATCGGCACGTCGCGCGAAACCGTCACGCGGGTCCTGGGAGAATTCCGGGAAAAACAGCTGGCCCAACTGCGCGGCTCGACTCTCCTGATCCAGAACAAGGCCGGACTGGAGAAGTTGGTGGGCGCGTAGCTTTTGTCCTGTCTTGTTTCTCATTCACGCCATGCACGCTCCGCAGCTCGAGGGTTGTAGGGATCCTTCGACTGCACAGCAACTTCGCTTCGCTCAGTTCCTCCGCATCGGATGACAATCGGAAGGTTCATAGATTCTTCGCTACGCTGAGGATGACATCGGAGAGTTCATAGATCCTTCGCTCCGCTCGGGATGACAAAACTAAATACAAAACCTGAGACAAGGCTTTATAACCCATTCATTCTAAGAAGATAAGACGACTGTATCGGCAGCGAGAACCCACCTGGGGTAAGCACTTCCGATTACCCCGGTTACTTTACCCTCCCAGTCACGCCGCTTAAGCTGACGCTATGGAGCTCAGAGCGCTGTTGATGTGCCGTCGACAGCAGTCCTTGCGGTTGTTGTCGCACACGCTTGATGAACTGGAGATGAAGCAGGACTGTTGCGTGTCGGCGCAGGAGGCGATTGAGCTGCTGGCCCGGGGAAGCTATTCGGCGCTAGTGCTGGACTTTGATCTTCCCGGGGCGTTGCAGGTGGCCAAACTCGCTCGACTGGCTCCAGCGCGCAGCCGCCCGGTGACGTTCGCCATGATCGGGTCGGCGACCGATGTCTCGGACGCCTTTCAGGCTGGAGCCAACTTCGTGCTGTACAAGCCGCTGATGGTCGATCAGGTGCTGCGTTGCCTGCGGGCGGCTCGCGGGTTCATGCGCAGGGATCGTCGGCGTTCGCGCCGACAGGCTGTGGACACGGTCGCGTATCTGCTTTTTGGCAGAAAGCTCGCCATTCCAGCGCTCATGCTGGACTTAAACGAAGAGGGCTTCAGCGTGCAGGCCGTAGACCCGCTGCCAACGGTGTCAGAAATCCCGGTTCACTTTTTGCTGCCTGGAACTTCGTTCCCGATCGAAGGGACGGCGGAAATGATCTGGGCGGATGATTCCGGACGAGCCGGTATGTTTTTCACCAGGCTTACAGCCGCCAGTCACAAACACTTGCACGGATGGTGCGCGCGGAGAAGCCACCGGAAGCCGGTGCAGCGAACTATTCGCACATCGAAGGGCAAAACCACGGTTTCCGTCCACTCCTGAGAAAAACGCTCGGATTCAACTTTCAACCGCTTTCCTCACACCTACAATCTTCGTGCTAGACTTCCCCTTCCCCGCAGAGGTGAATCAACAGAATGGGTGAATTGACTTGCCTGCCCGCACTCAAGATGGCAGAGCTGGTGCGTTCGAAAGAAATCTCCCCGGTTGAACTCGCAGAAGCGCACCTCCAGCGAATCGAAAAAATGAATCCGAAGCTGAACGCGTTCGTCCACGTGGATGCGGCGCGGGTACGCCGCGAGGCGCGCGCGGCCGAATGGGCGGTCAAAAGCGGAGCGGGTCTCGGCTCTCTGAACGGAGTACCAATAAGCATCAAGAGCTCGATCGATGTGGCCGGACACCGCTGTGAAGCGGGCACGAAACTGCGCGCTGGATATGTCGCTGCCCATGACGCGCCGCTGGTGGCGCGGTTGCGCGGCGCGGGCGCGGTGATTCTGGGCGTGACCAACACGCCGGAAATGCTGATGGCATGGGAGACGGACAATCTTCTCTATGGGCGGACGAACAACCCGTGGGATCTCAGGCGGACGCCGGGTGGCTCGAGCGGGGGAGAGGCGGCGGCGATCGCCGCCAGTTGCTCGGCGGGTGGCGTGGGCAGCGATGGCGGGGGATCGATTCGGGTGCCCGCGCATTTCACCGGCATCTGTGGCCTGAAACCGACGCCCGGGCGGATTCCAGCCACCGGGCATTTTCCGAATTCTCTCGGGCCATTTGCTTTGCTGGGAGTGGTGGGGCCGATGGCCCGTACGGTCGCGGACTTGCGCGCGATGTTCGAAGTTATGCAGGGTCCCGATGATGGTGACACGTTCGCGTCCCCGGTGCCTGTGCGTCACCCGTCACCCCTGGAACTCAAGAGAATTCGCGTCGGCTACTTCGAGAGCGATGGGCGTACTGCGGTGACGGCGGAGACACGTGCCGCCGTGCGCAGTGCCGCGCTCGGGCTGGAACGGGCGGGGTTCGAGGTCGTTGAATTTCGTCCGGATGGGCTGGATCAGGCGCAGGAGTTGTGGTGGAAATTCTTCGGCGTGGCCGGCGCGATGCTGTTGGGGCCGATGACTTCGGATAGCAGGTCGGAACTCAGTCCGATCCTGAAAGAGTTTTCCGGATGGGCGCAGGCCGAGCCGCCGCATACGGCGGAGAGCTTGCTGAACACGTGGGTCCAACGCGACGTGCTGCGCCTGCAGTTTTTTGCACGAATGAAAGAAGTGCCGGTGCTGCTATGTCCCGTGGCTGCGGTGCCGGCATTCCGCCACGGAGAACGCAACTGGACAGTGGAAGGTAAACGGATCAGTTATCTCGATGCATGGAGTTACTGCGAATGGTTCAACCTTCTCGGCATGCCGGCAGCAACCGTGCCGGTGGGACCGTCGCCGGAAGGTCTGCCGATCGGAGTGCAGATCGTGGCGGCGCCCTGGCAAGAAGAACTCGTGCTGGCCGTGGCCGCGACGGTGGAACGCGAGTGTGGAGGCTGGCGTGAGCCTCCGATAGAGCGATTGGGCGTTTAGTGGGGTGCTGACAGAGTCGCTAAGGGAAGAAACCTCAGGCGCTGAAGCGCGGACATACTTCAGCGACTTAGCGGCACGAGTGAACTCGTGCCCTTCCCGTTCTTTGCCAACCCGCCGGCCTTTTTCATCAGCCTGCAGATCTTTACTTCGATCTTCTCTTGGCCCGTGACTTCGATGATTTGGCGAACCGGCATTGCTTTCCGGGCGCTTCGCCCATAATCTGATTTTCTTGCCGAAACCAGCCTACATCTCGTGCGCAGTGGCTGCGCTGGCAGTGGCGTCGTTGTTCGCTGCCGGGCAGCAACGCTCGGAGAACTCAAAGCCGCAGGATGTGACGGCCGAAGCCGCCCGGCTCAACAACCTGGGCGTCGCTTACATGAACCAGCAACTGTTCGAAAAGGGCCTGAGGTCGTTTGAGCAGGCCGCGTCGCGTGATCCCAAGCTGTCGGTGGCGCGCTTGAACCGAGGCATCGCGCTGCTGAACCTGCAAAGGCTGGAACCGGCAAAAGACCTACTGGTGGAGGCGACGCGACGGGATCCTAAGGATCCGCGCGGATGGTACAACCTCGGGTTGCTGCAAAAAAGCTCGGGGAGTCCGCAGGCGGCGGCGGAGGCATTCAAGCGCGTGACGGAGATAGATCCCGGCGATGCTGACACCTGGTACATGCTGGGCACGGTGTATGTACAGTTGAAACAGTTCGCCCCAGCGATCGAAGCGTTCAACCGGGCGCTGAAATTGAATCCGTTGCATGCCTCGGCGGAGTTCGGCCTGTCGCGGGCATTGCAGCAGTCTGGTGATGTTCCCAAGGCAAGGCAACACATTGCGCGGTTCCAGTACATCACGCAGAACAAGCTGGGCGCTGCGATAAGCCTCGCTTACGGCGAGCAGGGACAGTACTCGCGGGCAGAGGAGTCGGCGGCAGCGCCGGAGCATGTGTCACCCGCGATTAAAGTACAGTTTGTCGACGCGACGGCACAAGCAGGACTGACCAGCAAGTTGCTGAATGAACCGGCTGGCGGAGTCGCGCTTCAGGATGCGGGCGCATGCTTTCTGGATTACGACGGCGACGGTCTGCCTGATTTGCTGCTGATGGACAACGGGCCCGACTCGGGGATGACCCTATATCACAACCTGGGTCAAGGGAAGTTCGAGGATATGACGAAAAAGGCGGGATTGCCGCTGGTGCATGGGATCAGTTGCGCGGCGGGTGATTACGATAACGACGGCGCGACAGACTTCGCGATCACGACGATCGCTCCGTACGGCGTGCGGCTGTTCCACAACGAGAAGAACGGGACGTTCAAGGACATCACGCAGGAAGCGGGAATCAAAGTGAAGAATGGTCTCGCCTCCGCTGTCAACTTTATCGACTATGATCACGATGGTGACCTGGACCTGTACGTGGTCGATGCGAGTCGACACTGCACGCCAGGTGCGCCCGAGAAGTGCGACACAAGGGGTCACAACTCGCTGTGGCGAAACAACGGCAACGGGACGTTCATGGACGTCACGGAGGCGACGGGATTGTCCGGACTGCCGGAAGGGCGGTCGTCGGTGGCGACCGATTACAACAACGATCGTGCTGTGGACATCGTCGTGACCTGGAAAGGTGCGCCGCAGATTTACGAGAATCCGCGGGAAGGTAAGTTCGTGTCGCGCGAGCCGTGGTCAGACATGTTGTCCGCGCCCGCGGTGGGCGTGGCGGTCCTCGACCTTGATCACGATGGTTGGATGGATATCGCTTTCACCCATTCGGGCGCGCCGGGTATCACGCTATGGAGAAACAATCACGGCAAGACTTTCGAGCGCGTGAATCTGCCCGATACAGGCTGGGTGCGCGGTTTCGGTATAACCGCACTCGATTACGACAACGACGGCTGGATTGATATTGCGGCGGTGGGTGAAACCAAAGATGGGCGCGGCGAGATCCGGTTGTTCCGCAATCTTGGGCCCGAGGGATTCAAGGATGTGACGACGGAAGTCGGGCTCGATAAGATCGCGCTGAAGAATCCGCGAGCACTGATTGCTGGCGACTACGATGGCGATGGCGCGACGGACCTGGTGGTGACGCAAGAGCATGGGCCAGCAATCGTTTTGCGAA
>Ga0126372_10000903_pt1 | contig 11354 bp, 9 predicted proteins | sample PanSoiMetaPlot_6_FD_92762 | JGI IMG/M metagenome (GOLD analysis project Ga0126372, IMG submission 92762) | Tropical forest soil microbial communities from Panama - MetaG Plot_6 | ecosystem: Environmental > Terrestrial > Soil > Tropical forest > Bulk soil | place: Panama | collected 2016-02-17
AGGTCGTCTTCTCGATCTCCGAAACGTCGACGACGTCCTCCTCGGGATCGGGAATGTCGAGCGTGTAGGTGCACCCGGGATACCCGCTGCACGCGACGAAGAGGCCGTTCTTGCCCATGCGGAGCTTCAGCTTCTTGCCGCACTTGGGGCACGCCTCGGAAAGCTGCGGCGCGACGGGGAAGGACAGCTTCTTGCGGGCTTCGCCCAGCGGGATGCCGGCCTTGCTCGAGACCATGTCGGCGAGCGCGCGGTCCCGGTCGCGGGTGAAGGTCTTGTCGAACTCGGTCAACGCCTTCTTCCAGGAGAGCTTGCCTTCCTCGACTTCGTCGAGCCTCTCCTCCATCCGGGCCGTGTACGTCGTCTCGAAGAAGTCGTCGAAGAACGGGATCAGCATCTCGATGACGGTGCGCCCGAGCGCGGTCGGCACGAAGCGCCGGTCCTTCTTCCGGACGTACTCGCGGTCCTCGATCTTGCGGAGGATCTCGGCGTAGGTGGAGGGCCGGCCGATTCCGTTCTCCTCGAGGAACTTCACGAGCGACGCCTCGTTGAAGCGCGGCGGCGGCTGGGTCGCCTTCTTCTCGGGAGTGACCTTGACGAGCTTCAGCGTCTCGCCCTGGGTCAGCGGCGGGAGCTTGCTCGACCCGTCCTCGTTCTCCTCTTCGTCCTCCGGCGCGATGCCGTAGGCCGCGAGGTAGCCGGCCGACTTCAGAGTCGAGCCCGAAGCGCGGTAGACGGCCTTCCCGGCCTCGATGTCGGCGGAGGTCGCGTCGTAGACGGCCGGGGCCATCTGCGAAGCGACGAAACGCTCCCAGATCAGCCGGTAGAGCTTCGCTTCCTCGGGTGATAAGTGCGCCGTGATCGCGTCCGGCGCAAGGTCCAGGTACGTTGGACGGATCGCCTCGTGCGCGTCCTGCGCTCCGTGCTTGCTCTTGAAGAATCGGGGCGACTCCGGGAGGAACTCCGGCCCCGCGCCGTAGCGCTCGCGGATGTGGTCGCGCACGGCGGCGATCGCGTCGTCGGAGACGCGCGTGGAGTCGGTCCGCATGTAGGTGATGAGCCCCAGCGTCCCGCGCCCCGGGATGTCGCGCCCCTCGTAGAGGCGCTGGGCGATCTGCATCGTGCGGCGGACGGCGAAGGAGAGCCGCCGCGCGGCCGCCTGCTGAAGCTGCGAGGTGATGAACGGGGGCGGCGGGTTCTTGCGGCGCTCCGAGGTCTCGACCCGCGTGACCTTCCAGGGCGAGCCGGAAACGTTATCGCGGACACGCTCGGCTTCCCCCTCGCTCGCCAGGCGCGGGTCGGTCCCGTCGAACTTCAGCTTCTGCCCGTCGAAGGAGAAGAGCCTCGAGGTGAAAACGGGCGGCGCCGACCCTTCCAGGTCCGCGTCCATTGTCCAGTACTCGACGGGGACGAAGGCCTCGATCTCCCGCTCTCGCTCGACGATGATCCGCAGAGCGACCGTCTGGACACGCCCCGCGGAGAGCCCACGCCAGATCTTCTTCCAGAGCAGGTCCGAGACCTCGTACCCGACGAGCCGGTCGATGATCCGCCGCGCCTGCTGCGCGTCCACCAGGCGGGCGTCGATCTCCCCGGCATCCTCCATCGCCCGCTGGACGGCCTTGCGCGTGATCTCGTTGAAGCGGACCCGCTTGAAGACCTTGTCCTTCGCCGAGGGCCGGAGCGCTTCCTGCAGGTGCCACGAGATCGCCTCTCCCTCGCGGTCGGGGTCGGCGGCGAGATAGACGGCCGAGGCCTCGCGGGTCGCCTTCTTCAGCTCGCCGAGGGTCTTTTCCTTTCCGGCGAGGACTTCGTAGGTCGGCTCATAGGAATGGCCGCGGTCCACGCCGAGGCCCTTGCGAGGGAGATCGCGGACGTGTCCGTAGGACGCTAAGACGCGGAAGTCCTTCCCCAGGAATTTCTCCAGGGTCCGGGCCTTCGCGGGCGATTCGACGATGACGAGGTTCTTTCCGGCAGCCATACAGGGCGGAGCACCCTGCCACAAAGGAATGCAAAGAGCAATCCGGGGGAGCTCCTGCACTCCTAGAACAAGGCGCTATTCCATGTCGGAGATCCTTGCGGGTTCAGAGAGTTAGAAGATTTGTGATTTGTGATTTGTGATTTGTGATCAGGGCGGTCAATTTCTCCTTGCTCCGTAGCGGCCGCCTTCGGCGAAGACGGCGAGTCCCGCCTCTTCCAGCTCGAAGAGGGCGGCGAGGACACTTGCGGCGGGAAGGTCGGTGGATTGCGCGAGCTCTTCGGCGGTGGCGTCCTCTCCCTTTCGAAGGGTGTCCCAGATGCGGCGCGCGTGCTCCGACAGCGCCGCGGCCGCGGCAACGTTCGAAGCGGCGACCGCGGACGGAGTACCGATCGCCGGGAAGAGCTCGGAAAGAACGTCCTCCGCCCCGCGGCAGAGGATCGCGCCGTCGCGCAGCAGCTCGTGCGTGCCGATCGAGGTCTGCGAGAAGACGCTCCCCGGCACCGCGAAGACGTCCCTTCCCGACTCGTTGGCCAGCCGCGCCGTGATGAGCGAACCGCTGCGGCGCGAGGCCTCGACCACCACCACGCCCGAGCACAGGCCCGCAATGATGCGGTTGCGGATCGGGAAGTTCTCCGACTTCGGCTCCGTGCCCGGGGGAAACTCCGAGAGCAGCAACCCATCCCGCCGCAGGACGTCTTTTAAGGCGGCGTGCTCCCGGGGGTAGTCCACGTCCAGGCCGCACCCCAGGACCGCGATCGTCCCCCCGGGCCCTCCCAGAGCCGCCTCGTGCGCCGCGTGGTCCACCCCCCGTGCGAACCCGGAGACGATCGCCACCCCGGCGCAGGAGAGGTCCCGGGCGAGCCGCGCCGCCACGTCCCGGCCGTAGCGGGTAGCGGCCCTGGAGCCGACGATCCCGACCGCGGGGAGCTTCAACAGCTCGAGCTTCCCGGCGGCGAAGAGGACGAAGGGCGGGTCGGCGATCTCGGATAACGCTTTCGGGTATTCGTCCTCGAAAACCGTCAAGACGTGCACGCCGGTTCGCTCGATCTGGACAGCCCACCGCTCCGCCGCCGAGTCCTCGACGGATCGCTGCAGGGTCAGGGCTCTCTCCTCCGACCCGAGCCACTCGGCAAGCTCTGCCGGCGCCGCCGAGAGCAGGCTCTCGACTCCCCCATGCTCCCGCGCCGCGCGCCAGAGCCTCTGGGGAAAGAGGACCCGGCCGCGTGCCCAGGAGATCGCGGCGCGCCGCAGCGCCGGGTCGCCCCTCAACGCTCCCCCTTTAACGAGTCCTTCATTGCGGCTGGCGGGATCGGGAAATCTTTCCGGCAGGCAAAGCTTTCCTATAATAGCGATCCCCGGGGATTGGGGCAGGGAGCGTAAGAATGCGGCGGACGGCGACGGCCATCACTTTTCTCTTTGTCGTGACCGGCTGCACCTCCTACACGCACACCGAGAAGGCGAACTCCCAGATCGCGTTCGGCTCCGAGGTCGCCAAGCAGGGACTCTGGCGGGAGGCCCAGTTCCGCTTCGAGCAGGCGATCGCGAAGGACCCCACCAACGCCCGCGCGCACAACAACCTCGCGGTTGCGCTGGAGGCGACGGGCGAGTTCGCGCGGGCGCTGGAGGAATACAAGAAGGCGCTGCAGCTCGGGCCCAACGACAACTACATCCGCCGCAACTACGCCCGCTTCGCCGAGTTCTACACCTCCTACACGCGCACGACGGGGAAAGCCGCCGGTGGGCCCTAGGCCGATGCCGATCGGACATCGGCGCGTCCGTCCGGTCCTGCGCGCGCTCGTCGCCGCCGCGGTCGCCGTCGGGGCGCTCCTCGGGGCGCCCCCCGTCTCCGCCGGAGTCAGCCAGGTGCGGCTGCGGCTGCCCCTGAAGCCCCGTCTTCCCCTGCGCGGCAACGAGAAGCTCGCGCTCGCTCCGTTCATCCTCGTCACGGAGGCCGAGAAGGCGCGCGACAAGAGGCTCCAGAACGTGGACCTCCAGGGAGAGTTCCACCGGTTCCTCAAGAAGCAGGTGGACAAGAAGACCAAGCTCGAGGTCATCGAGACTCCGCCGGAGGTCAGGCTCCCGACGCAAAACCTGAGCGAGCTCGCCCGCGCGACGGAGTTTTGGCGCGCCGTCGGCGCTTCGACCGGCGCCGACATCATCGTGTCCGGGTCGCTGGAGTTCCGCATCGAGGACCGCTCCGGCTACAAGACCGAGGAGTACGTCTCCCCGATCAACGGCCAGACCTACTACCGCCAGGTCTACGTCGAGCAGACCGGCTTTCTCTTCGACATCGTGTTCCTCGTCTTCGACGGGCACTCCGGCGAAAAGCTCCTCCAGGACGAGTTCAAGGATTTCCGGCAGACGGGCGGCCGGCGGGCCGACGAGCTGCAGGGCCTCTTCGAGAACCTGTTCTCGCTCGAAAACCAGATCCTGAACCTCTTCGTCGCCCGCGAACGGGAGGCGGACCGCTACCTCTTCACCGACTGACTCCTTTTACAACGAGGCAGAGAAAGTGGGAACAATCAAAGCCCCCGCTCAGAGACTCTCGGCCGCCGGTCGCGAAGCGACCGCCTCCGGCCGACTGTCAAAACTAATCGTCGTCGCTCTCGCCGCGCTCGCCGCGCTCGCCGCGCCGGCGGCCCTGGCCCAGTACGCGAGCAACTTCGAGCAGAACAAGATCGCGTACGACCGGTTCGACTGGAAGACGTACCGATCGACCCACTTCACGATTTACTTCTACGACCTGGAGAAACCGTCGCTGGAGAAGGTCGCCTCCTACGCGGAGAGCGCGTATGACGACATCTCGCGGCAGCTGAACTTCCAGATTCCCAAGCCGATCAACCTGATCTACTACGCGACGCACTCCGACTTCGAGCAGACCAACACGCTCCTGAACTTCATCCCCGAGGGGGTCGGCGCCTTCGCGCTCCCCTCCCGCAACCGAATGGTGTTGCCCATCGACCTGCCCGACGAGAAGCTCCAGCAGCTGATCGCCCACGAGCTGACCCACGTGTTCCAGTTTGAGATCCTCTTCGGCGGCAACTACCTCCGCGCGGCCACGACGTCGGCGCCGCAGTGGTTCCTCGAGGGGATGGCCTCGTACTACGGCAACGACGAGGACAACAAGGACCGCATGGTCCTGCGCGACGCGGTGCTCGCCGACCAGGTCCCCGAGATCGCGCAGAAGGGGATCTACGGGTTCTTCGCGTACCGGTTCGGCCACGCCGTCTTCGACTTCATCGCGTCGGAGTGGGGCAAGGACGCGGTCCGCGAGTTCCTCTTCGAGTTCCGCAACCAGATCTCGGGCAACATGGACAAGCCACTGAAGCGCGCCTTCAACGTCTCGGCCGAGGACTTCGACATCCGGTTCCGGCGGTACCTGCGGCAGCGGTTCTTGAAGATCCTGACCGAGAAGGGCGAGCCGATCGACTTCGGCGAGCGGTTCCGGATCCAGGACATCGAGTCGGCCGAGCTTTCGCCGCGGGCCTACCCCTCCGGCGACTTCGTCGCGGCGCTGTCCGCCTACAAGGAGGAGGCCGACGTCGTCATCCTTTCCACGACCGAGAGAAAGCTCTACCGCAACCTGACGAAGGGCTACACGACAAACTACGAGTACCTCGTCTCGCAGTGGCTCACGACGGGCCCGCAGAGCGGCGCGGACATCGCGGTCTCCCCCGACGGCAACACGGTCGCTGTCTTCGCCCGGCGCGAGCGCGGCCGCGACCTGCTGCTCTTGAACGCCTTGAACGGCGGCATCCGCGAGCGCATCGAGATGCCCGGCGTGGACCAGCAGCTCTCCCCCAGCTTCGCCCCGAACGGAAAGACCGTCGTCTTCCGCGGGATGCGCAACGGGAAGGGGGACATCTACGCCTATGACCTCGAGACGAAGACGGTCACGAACCTGACCAAGGACGACGAGTCCTCCGACTTCGGCCCGGCCTTCTCGCCCGACGGCAAGTGGATCTACTACAGCTCCGTCCACGGCACGAAGTCGAAGATCTACCGGATGCACGCCGACGCGCCGGAGTCCCGCGAGCAGGTGACCTACGGGGACTGGAACGACGAGGACCCGGCCCTCTCCCCCGACGGGCGCAAGCTCTTCTTCACCTCGGACCGGGACGCGGGGATCTACAACATCTACTCGATCAACCTCGAGACGGGAGAGACGTTCCTCCACACCAACGTCGTCGCCGGGGTCTTCTCGCCGACCATCTTCGTGGGCCACGACAACGTCGAGAAGCTCGTCTTCTCGGCCTACTACAAGCGGCGGTTCACGCTCTACATTGCCGACACGAACAAGCCGGTCCGCAAGCTCCCGGGCCTCGCGCCCGCCGCGACGCCGAGCGTGCAACCGGTCGTCACTCCGTACCAGCCAGCGATCGAGGTCACCGTCGACCCGGAGAAGGTCTCCGGCAAGCCCAGCCGCAAGCTCTCGCTCGAGGACGCCTCCGTCACCGCGGGCGTCAACACCGACCAGACCTTTGTCTCCGATACCGTGCTCATCTTCGGCGACAACCTCGGCGACCGGCGGTTCATCGCCGTCCTCGAGTCGGTGTCTTCCTTCACCACGTTCCAGCTCAGCTACTACGACATCTCCAAGCGGCTCCAGAAGGGGGTCACGCTCTTCGACGCGCGAACGTATTTCCTCGCGCAGGACCAGTCCACCGGCCTGATCGTCCGCGACCGCCGCGCTCAACGGTCCACCGGCGGACTCTTCCAGTTCATCTATCCGCTCTCCCGCTACCACCGCCTGGAGGCGCAGGCCGGGTACATCTCGCGCTCGATCGACTACCCGTACGTCCAGACCAACTCCGACGGAAGCCAGGTCTTCCTCGTCACTGCCCGCTCGGACAACTTCCCGACGGTCGGCCTTTCCTTCGTCGGCGACACGACGCTCTACCAGGAGTGGGGGCCGAGCTCCGGCCGGCGCTACCGTTTCTCCGTCTCCTACGCGCCGGACTTCAACAAGTCCAACATCGATCCGACCACGGGCCTGCCGGGCACCTCCTCGACGCTGACCTTCGACGCGACCGCGGACATCCGCCGCTACTTCCGGATCACGCCGAGGATGCTCTTCGCGATCCGGCTCTTCGGAGGCTACTCGACCGGGAACTTCCCGACGGTCTTCTACTTCGGCGGCCTCGACACGCTGCGCGGCTACGACTACGCCTCGGTGATCGGCAACTCTGTCGCGTTCGCGAATTTCGAGCTGCGCTTCCCCCTGATCGACTACCTGATCTTTCCCATCGGCGGCCTGCGCAACATCCGCGCGCACGTCTTTTTCGACGTCGGCGGCGGGTCCCTGAAGAACCAGAACTTCAAGTTCTGGGACTCCAGCGAGCACCAGCTGATCGACGGAAAGGCAGCCTTCGGGATGGGGTTCCAGCTCGTGCTGCTGGGCCTGGAGATGCACTGGGACTTCGCGAGGCAGACCGACTTCAAGCACACGCTGTCGGGCTTCAAGACCGCCTTCTACATCGGCACCTCGTTCTAACTGTTCCGCAATTCGCTAGAATTGAGCGCGCGTGTCCCTCGGAACGACGGTTGCGGTTCGGGCACTCGGGCCCTACGGCGGCTCTGCGCCCGGCTACCGGCTGACGACCTTTCTCCTCGACGGGGAGACGGCGCTCGACGCCGGCTGCCTGACCGACGCGCTGCCGCTCGCGGCCCAGCGGCGGGTCAAGCGGGTCCTCTTGACGCACGCGCACTTCGACCACATCGCGTCGCTGCCGCTCCTCTGCGATAACCGCTACGGGCAGGCTCGACCGCTCGAGGTGCTGGCGCCCGCCCCCGTCCTCGCGACGTTGAAGCGCGATGTCTTCAACGACCGGGTCTGGCCGGACTTCACGCGGCTGCCAAGCCGCGCGCGGCCGACCGTGGTGCTTCGCCCCGTCGCGGAGGGCCGGGCGTTTTCGGCGGGCGGATTCTCCGTGATCGCTTTCGCCGTCAAGCACACCGTTCCCGGCTACGGCTACATCGTTTCCAAACGCGGGCGCTCCGTCCTCTTCTCCGGGGACACGCGCCCCACCGACAGGATCTGGGAAGCGGCGAAGCGGGCGAGGAACCTGAAGGCGATTTTCCTGGAAGTCTCGTTTTCGGACTCGCAGGCGCCGCTGGCGCAGGCGTCCGGGCACTACACGCCCGGCCTGCTGGCGAGAGACCTCTCCAAGGCGCCGCCGCGCGTCCCGATCTACCTGTACCACATGAAGCCACCCGCCCTCTCCCGCATCCGCAGGGAGATCGACGCGTTGAAGGAGCCGCGGTTGAAGCTTCTCGACTCGGAGCGGTCCTTCCGCTTCTAGCGGCCGATTCGCCTCGCCCAGGCCAGCAGGTCCACCGCCAGGGAGCCGGCCAGGCGGCCGCGCAGGGAGTCGTTGCGAAGCAGGTCGAGACGCGGACCGGAGAGGACCAGGCGGCGCAGGAGGAAGGTCCGGCCGTTGCGGACCGAAATCTCGTAAGCGGATTCCTGGGCGCCGCGCCGGATTCGAAGGCCGAGAGCTTCCGGGTCCGGCGTGACGGTCTCTTCGACCACGGCGGATTCGTCCTTCGTTTCTTCGGGAGAGAGACGGACGCGCCACTCTCCTCCGGAAAGTTCTTCGGCGGCCGCGCGTCCGGCGCCCGACTGGAATTCGATGTAAGCCTCTCTCGTCCCGATCGCCGAGAACGCGTCTCGCGGCGAGGCGGCGGTCTCGAGATACGCAGTGATCTCGGCGGCAGAGATCGAAGGCTCGGGATCGCCGGCGAGGGAGAAGGCGCGGTCCAGCAGACCCGCGTCCACGCCGAATTGCTCCCCGAGCGCCGCCGCGCGCGGCGCCGCGAGCGGGATCCGGGTCCTCGAGTGGCGATCGTCCACGCGGATCTCCCCCGCCGCAAAGGACACGTTCCGGCCGGGGCGCTCGACGCGGATCGAGACGCTCGTCAGGAACTTCGTCCGCCGCTGGAAGGTGCTTCGCCACTTCGCGCGGAATTCCTCCTCGGGGACATCCGCTTCGAAGATCTCGAGAGACCGCGGGCCCTCCGGGACTCCGTCGAGCAACTCGACGGAAAAGCCGCGCGGCGCGCGGGCGACCGCGACCGTCGAGGACGCCGTTTCCGTCTCCCCTTCGCGCGTGGGCAGGAGAGCGGGTAGCGGAAACCCGACGTCGCAGATCCACCGCTCTCCCCCGCTTTCGACGAGAACCGCTGCGTGGTCGAAGTCCTCCTGCACCCGGCCCAGGACCGGCCGGCAATCGAAGCCGAGCGCGGCGATCAGGGCGCGGAACGCCGCGACCCGCGCGAAACACGTTCCGCCGGCGCCCGAATCGATGTGATCGGCCCAGAAGACCTCGGGCCAGCGCGGCTTTTCCGCGGGATCGGCGATTTCCGAGTCCCGCACGATCTTCGAGGCGGATTCGAAGAGGACCCGCTGGTTGAACCGGGAGAAGAGCGCCTCGAGGTATCCGGGAGAAGGATCGGCCCGGTCGATCTCCAGGGCTTCGAGGATCTCTTCGATCCGGTCCGGAGGAATCAACCCTTCTTCGAGAGCCGCTCGACCAGGGCGCCGATGCGGGCGCGGGCGTCGGGACTGAACCAGTAGTCGAGGAAGGGGTCGTCCCTCCGCGCGGCGTCGAAGCGCTCGAGCGTCTCGGCGCGGGCGCGGCGCTTCGTTTCTGCGTAGGCCTGTGGCGATCCGCGCGAGAGCGCGGCGGCCCGCTCCAGCGCCGCGGCCTCGAGGTCCGCCGGCGCGACCGCGCGGTCGGCCAGGCCCATCGCGAGCGCGCGGTCCACCGGGACGTTCTCGGCCGAGGCCGTCAGCCTCTCCATGCCGCGGGCCCCCAGCACGAACCGGAAGAGCTCGACACAGCACGCCGGCAGTGGAACGCCCAGCGCGACCTCCGAGAGGCCCAGGCGTGCGGGACCCTCCGCCACGAAGCGCTCGTCGGCGGCCGCCGCGACGATCATGCCGCCGGCGATCGCGTGCCCGGGCAAGGCCGCCACGATCGGCGTCGCGTGGGCGAAGATCCGCCGGACCAGTCCGCAGTAGGCGTCGTAGAACGCCTGCATCTCCGCTCGCGCGAACTTCGAGACGACGGTCAGGTCCCAGCCTCCCGAGAAGATCTTCGGGCTCGCCGAGGTCAGGACGATCGCGCGGAAGTTGCCGCTGTCGGCGAAAGCGCGGTCGAGCCGGGCAACGAGGTCCGCGGAAAACGCGTTGGCCGGCGGGCGATCGAGCGAGACGAGCGCTATGCCGTCGCGGTTTTCGACCGAGACGAGGCTCAAGCGGGCTGCCTCGCCGTCAGAACTTGTTCGAGAGCGAGCTCGTGCACGCGGTTGTCGTCGGTCAGCTCGGGATGGAACGTCGCCGCCGTGACGTTGCCCTGCCGGACGAGCACCGGCTCCCCTTCGCGCGTCGCGACGACCTCGACACCCGGGCCGGCGGAGCGGATTCGCGGCGCCCGGATGAAGACCGCCGGCAGCTCTCCGCCCAGCGACGGCGCCTCGACCTCCCCGACGAAAGAGTCCACCTGCCTTCCGTAGCCGTTTCTCTCGACGGCGATGTCGAGAAGCCCCAGGGATTTCTGCGCGGGGTTGCGGACCTCGGAAGCAAGCACGATCGCGCCCGCGCAGGTGCCGAAGACCGGCTTGCCGCTCGTGGCGAAGCGGCGGATCGCGTCCTCCCAGGGCGCCGACTCGAAGAACTTCCAGATCGTCGTGGACTCCCCTCCCGGAAGGATCAGGGCGCAAGCGTCCTCGATCTGCTCGGGCTGCCGCGCCTCGAAGGAGTCGATCCCCATCGCGGCGAGCTTCTTGCGGTGAGCCTCGAAGTCGCCCTGGAGGGCCAGGACGGCGACGCCGTGCGCCGGGACTCGGGACTCGGGACTCGGAACTCGAGTCACCAGCCGCGGCCCTGGAGGCGCGCTTCCTCGGGCAGGCTTGCGGCCTCGATGCCTTTCATTCCGGAACCCAGGGATTCTTCGGCCTCGACGAGGGCCTGCGCGTCGCGCCAGTGCGTCGTCGCCTTGACGATCGCGCGGGCGCGGTTGGCCGGATCCGAGGACTTGAAGATCCCGGAGCCCACGAAGACCGCCTCGGCGCCCAGCGACATGCAGAGCGCGGCGTCGGCCGGCGTCGCGATGCCGCCCGCGGCGAAGTTGGGGACCGGAAGCTTGCCCGTCTCGGCGACCTGGACGACGATCTCGTACGGCGCGCCCAGCCGCTTGGCCTCCGACATCCGCTCGTCGCGGCTCATCAGTGTCAGGTTGCGGATGTCGCGCCACACCTCGCTGGAGTCCGGGAGCTGGTGCTCCTTTCGCCAGGCGCCGGCGAGCTCGATGCACGCGAGCTCAGGCGCCGGATGCTCCACGCGAAGCTCCCAGGGGTGTTCCATTCCTTACACCTA
>Ga0126372_10000906_pt1 | contig 11337 bp, 12 predicted proteins | sample PanSoiMetaPlot_6_FD_92762 | JGI IMG/M metagenome (GOLD analysis project Ga0126372, IMG submission 92762) | Tropical forest soil microbial communities from Panama - MetaG Plot_6 | ecosystem: Environmental > Terrestrial > Soil > Tropical forest > Bulk soil | place: Panama | collected 2016-02-17
CATCGCCAAGAAGTACACGAACCGCGGCCTGCAGTTCCTCGACCTGATCCAGGAAGGCAACATCGGCCTGATGAAGGCGGTCGACAAGTTCGAGTACCGCCGCGGCTACAAGTTCTCAACCTATGCGACGTGGTGGATCCGGCAGGCGATCACGCGCTCGATCGCCGACCAGGCACGGACCATCCGCATCCCGGTGCACATGATCGAGACGATCAACAAGATCGTGCGCACCAGCCGGCAGATGCTCAACGAGATCGGCCGCGAGCCGACGCCGGAAGAGCTCGCCGAGAAGCTTGGCATGCCGCTCGAGAAGGTGCGCAAGGTTCTCAAGATCGCCAAGGAGCCCCTCTCACTCGAGACGCCGATCGGCGACGAGGAGGATTCGCATCTCGGTGATTTCATCGAGGACAAGAACGCGGTCCTGCCGATCGATGCGGCCATCCAGTCGAACCTGCGCGAGACCACGACGCGCGTGCTGGCGTCACTGACGCCGCGCGAGGAGCGCGTGCTGCGCATGCGCTTCGGCATCGGTATGAACACCGACCACACGCTGGAAGAAGTCGGCCAGCAGTTCTCGGTGACCCGCGAACGCATCCGTCAGATCGAGGCGAAGGCGCTGCGGAAACTGAAGCATCCGAGCCGGTCGCGGAAATTGCGGAGTTTCTTGGATAACTGATCAGACAAAACCCCGGCTCAGGCCGGGGTTTTCGTTATTCAGCCTTGCTGCTTCTTCCTCGGCAAGCCCTTCCGTTTCGTGTGCGCGAATTCCTCGAGCTGCTTCTCGCTCATCGAGTCGACCATCTCACGTGAGGCGCCTTTGAGGCTCGAGATCGGGCGCTCGCCGCGCTTGGCGGACAAGGCAGCGCCCGCGGCCATCTGCTGTTTCTTCGATTTTGCCGGCATGACATTCACTCCCAGCTTGTGAGGGAGGAACGCGCCCCGCTTCGAACCGTTCCGGGCGAGAGCGTACTCAGCGCTGTCCGCGCTGCGAGCGGTAGAGTTCGGCCTGGGTCTCTTTCGTGCCAGCGCGACGGATACTTTTAATCGGGCTACGTGGCATGCCCGACTTTGCCGCGATCTCCGCGTCCTGTTCTTCGATAATGGCTTTGGCCGGTTCGTCGCCTTCGAGACCGCCGAGCGCCGAGCTAGGAACTCTGCGGTTGGATCGTTGCGTGCCGTCCTCGTACACCACGTCGAAAAGGACGAATTCGCCAACGGTTCGCGTTCCGGGTTTACGAGCCATATTGTTGTTCCTTGGTTCGGGCACCCTGCCGCGTTGGGCCGGGGTTTGCCTGAAATTTCTCGGAAACGCAATCGGCGCGAGTCGGTATAGCGTTCGGCCCGCTGATTTTAGTTGTTTCGCCGCCGTCAGGCGCTCAATTTCCCTTGTCGGCCTCAGCGACCGTCACAGGCTGGTCACGCCAGACATCGGGGAACATCTTCTTCAGGTTGTCGACCTTCGGTAAGTCGTTGATGGCGATGTAAGGCTGATACGGGTGCTTGATCGCGTAGTCCTGGTGATAGCCTTCGGCCGCGTAGAACGGCACCTTCATCGTGTGGGCCTTCGTCACGATCGGACGCTTGAAGATACCCGTCTTGACGAGCTGCGCGATGTAATCCTGCGCGATCTTCTGCTGCGCTTCGTTCTGCGGGAAAATCTCCGAGCGATATTGCGGGCCGGTGTCCGGGCCCTGGCGGTTGAGTTGCGTCGGATCGTGCGCAACGGCGAAGTAGATCTGCAGGATCTTGCCGTAGGAAATCTCGCGCGGGTCGAACGTCACGCGCACGCTTTCGGCGTGGGTGGTGCGGCCTGAGCTGACCGTGTCGTAAGTGGCATCTTTCTGCGCACCGCCGGCATAGCCGGACACTGCGTTCTTCACGCCTTTGACGTGCTGGTACACGGCTTGGATGCCCCAGAAGCAGCCACCGGCGAGCACGGCGGTTTCGAGTCCGGCGCCCGGTGCCGATGCATCCGCCGCAGGCGGCGGAATGGTCACGGCGGGTTCGGCTTGCGCCGCAAGTGGGCTGAAGGCGAGGGCGGTGGCGAGAAGCAGGGCGGAAGCGCGGATCATGATCTGTATTCCCCCGACGTTTGTCGCTCCCATATAGGGACGAATTCGGCGTTTGGCTTCACACGAACGGTACACGACTACGTGAGGCGGATTTTCGGCTGTCATAGCCGGGCATGACGGCGTGGGTGCGGCGTGCGCCGGCCCCCGGGCGGGGCTATAATTTGCCTGCGTTACTCCTGAAACCGGAGATGTCGTCATGGCAACTTACCTGTTGTTCGGGAAATATTCGTCCGAGGCGCTCAAGGGCATCAGTGCCAAGCGCTCCGAAGACGCAAAAGCGCTATTCAAGAAGCATGGTGGCGAGCTGAAGGCAGCTTACGCGACGCTTGGCGGCGTCGATCTCGTAATGATTGCCGACCTGCCGGACAATGCGCGCGCGATGGCCGCCTCGGCCGCGCTTGCGAAATCGACTGGCATCGGCTTCACAACCGCGCCGGCGGTCACGATCGACGAGTTCGACAAGCTTGCGGGGTGATGGCGGCTGTCGTCGCCGCTCGGCGACTCAGTCCAGGCCTTCAATGATCCGGACATCCCGGACGGCGCCGTCGCCGAGCGCCCGCATCGCTTCGGCGTAGCCCGGGCTGTCGTGCCCCGCGATGGCCTTTTCGAGGCTGGGAAATTCGGACACCACGAGGCGCTCGTTGAGCCCGGCCTCAAAGGTCGCGCTCGGGTTGCCGCGGCAAAGATAGCGCACGCCAAATGGAGCCAGCGCGACAGGCGCAAGCTTGGCATAGGCGGCAAGCTTCGCCGGGTCCTTGATCTCGCGATAGGTGGTGACCCAGTAGGCCTTTGGCATTGGTCCGCTCCCCGTGATCGTTGGTGCTGGCACTGATCCTAACGTACGCATGACTGTGTGCGGAAGACCAGGATGCGTCGTATTGCCATACTGACCTCGTCCGGTGACGATCGCCGGAAAGCGGGACAAGGTCCGCCATGACAGTGTAAACATCGGTTCGGGGCAACGCAGGTTCGGTCATGTCAAAGTTCATCCCGAGATTCATCGCTTTAGTTTTTCTCGCTTTCCCCTTCGTTCCGTCCGCCCAGGCCGCCCAGTGCGGCGGCGATTTCCAGACTTTCCTGTCCGCCATGGCCCGCGACGCGCAGGCCGCAGGGGTTTCGCGCTCCGTCGTCGACCAAGCCTTTGCCGGCGTGACGATCGACCAGGCGGTGCTCACCTTCGATCGCCGCCAGCGCAACACCTTCCGCAAAAGCTTCGAGGAATACGCCGCGACCCGCGTCGTTCCGGCACGCATCAATCGCGCCAGGAAGCTGATGCAGGCGCACGCCGCGCTGCTGTCACGCGTCGAGCGGCAATTCGGCGTGCCGAAAGAATTGCTGATGGCGGTCTGGACCCTGGAAACGGACAACGGGACGGGCGACATGGGCAAGCTGCCGGTGATCCGTACGATCGCCACACTCGCGCATGATTGCCGGCGCGCCGAGCTGTTCCAGACTGAGTTGATCGCGGCGCTGAAAATTGTCCAGCGCGGTGATCTTCCGCTGCGCGATCTGATCGGTGCCTATGCCGGCGAGATCGGGCAAACGCAATTCCTGCCGTCGTCGTACATCAAGTATGGCGTCGACTATGACGGCAACGGCCATGTCGACTTGCGCCACAGCGTGCCGGATGTTCTGGCCTCAACTGCCAATCTGCTGAAGGTCAACGGCTGGCGCCCTGGCGCGCCGTTCGGTGAAGGCACGGAGAATTTCCAGGTGATGCGCGAGTGGAACCGCTCCGAGGTCTATCGCAAGACCATGGTGCTGTTCGCGGAGCGGCTGCGGTAGGCGCCCACGAGGCCTCGTCGTGCCCGGGCCATAGCCGTCCGAAAGCTGGCGTGCTTTCGCACACTTATGTACAGGGCATCCACCTCTTTGAACGTCGGTAAAAGGCAAGACTTGGATGGCTGGGAGAAGCCCGGCCATGACGGCGTGAACCGCACCCGGGAATGGCTGCGGGCCGCGCGAAGTCGCAACGGAACTCTTTGAATGCCCCGGGTTTAACGCATAGCCATTTCAAAAACGACCATGCGCTGCGGATGATCAAAGACCTTTGGTACAAGAACGCCATTTTTTATTGTTTGTCGGTTGGCACTTACATGGATTCTAATGCCGACGGCATCGGCGATTTCCAAGGCTTGATGCGCCGGCTCGATTATCTCAGCGGGCTCGGCATCACCGCGATCTGGCTGATGCCGTTTCAGAAATCGCCAGGCAAGGACGACGGCTACGACATCTGCGACTACTACAACATCAATCCGGCCTTCGGTTCGCTGGGGGATTTCGTCGAATTCACGCGTGGCGCGGCGCAACGCGGAATCCGCGTGATCATCGATCTTGTCGTCAATCACACGTCCAATGAACACCCGTGGTTTCAGGAAGCGCGCCGCGATCCAAATTCGAAATACCGCGACTGGTACGTCTGGTCGAAAAAGCGTCCCGCAGGCTCGAACAAAGGCATGGTGTTTCCGGGCGTGCAGAAATCCACCTGGACGCGCGATCCGGTGGCGAAGCAATGGTTTTTCCACCGCTTCTACAATTTCCAGCCCGATCTCAACACGTCCAACCCCGCTGTGCAGGCCGAGATTCTCAAGATCATGGGCTTCTGGATTCAGCTTGGCGTGTCCGGCTTCCGCATGGATGCCGTTCCCTTCGTGATCGGCACCAAGGGTCCAAACGTCAGCAAGCCGCTCGAACAATATGACATGCTGCGCGCGTTCCGCGAATTCCTGCAATGGCGCGTCGGCGATTCGATCATTCTCGCCGAAGCCAACGTTCTGCCGCGCACCGACATGCAGTATTTTGGCGACGACGGCGACCGCATGCACATGATGTTCAATTTCCAGGTCAATCAGAATCTGTTCTATGCGCTGGCAACTTCGGATACGGGTCCACTCTCGCGTGCGATGCAGAAGACCAAAGAGAGGCCGGCGAGCGGGCAATGGGGAATTTTTCTGCGCAATCACGACGAACTCGATCTCGGACGACTCACCAAGAAGCAGCGCCAGCGCGTTTTCGAAGCCTTCGGTCCCAACCCGGAGGATCAGCTTTACGACCGCGGCATCAGGCGGCGTCTTGCGCCGATGCTGGGCGGCGACCGGCGACGACTGGAGCTTGCCTACAGCTTGATGTTTACGCTGCCCGGCACGCCGGTGTTGCGTTACGGTGACGAACTCGGCATGGGCGACGACCTTTCACTGGCCGAACGGACTTGCTGCCGAACGCCGATGCAGTGGTCGACTGAACCGCATGCCGGTTTCACGAAGAGCGAAAAGCCGATTGTTCCTGTCATTAACGGTGGACCTTACGGCTTCGAGCATGTGAATGCGGCCGAGCAACGGCGCGACAGCAACTCGCTCCTGAACTGGACCGAGCGCATCATCCGCATGCGCAAGGAAGTACCGGAAATTGGCTGGGGCGATTTCGAAATCGTGAAAACCGGCGACACCGCAGTGCTCGGCGTTCGTTACGACTGGCGCAACAATTCAGTACTGTTCCTGCACAATTTGGCGCAGGAGCCGCGCGAGATCGAATTTCGCACGGGCATCAAGGGCAAGGACGGCGCCTATCTTATCAATCTGCTGACCGCAGATCACAGCCAGGTCGGGAAGAACGGAAAACACCGCGTTTATCTCGAAGGTTTTGGTTATCACTGGTACCGCGTGGGAGGACTGGACTATCTGCTCAAGCGAACGGAATTCTAGGCGCTACAAGGATGTCAGAACCGCAAGCCCTTCGTTGGGGCGCAGCACGGTTTTCGCTTCGAGCCCGGCGCGATCCGCGTGAGTGGTTGCGAGGATGACGGAGCGGCCGAAATCCTCTACCGGCAGCGGTTGTTCGGTGTCACCGAAATTGAGACAGATGACGACACGTTCGCTTTCCACTTTCCGTTCAAAGACAAGCGCGTTGCTCTCGATGCCGAGCAGGCGGAGGGTGCCGCTGACGAGCGCCGGATGCTTGCGTCGCAGCAATAACAGATCGCGGTAGAGATTGAGGATTGAAGCGGCGTCGGTGCGCATAGCCGCGACGTTGTGCGTCTTGTACGACGGATCGACAGGCAGCCAGGGCGTGCCGCTTGAAAATCCAGCATTCGATGTCGCGTCCCACTGAAAAGGAGTGCGTGATGGATCGCGGCCGAGGCCCAGGCCGGGCTCGTTTTTCTCCCAAGGGTCCTGCACCAGCTCATGCGGGATCGTAACTTTGCCGATCCCAAGTTCGTCGCCGTAATACATTGTCGGCGTGCCCCGCAGCGTCAGGAGCAGCATGGCCGCAACACGCGCCTGCGCTGCGCCGACCCGCGCAGTGATGCGCGGCTGATCGTGATTTCCCAAAACCCAGTTCGGCCAGCCGCCGGATGGCAAAGCGGCTTCGTAGTCCGCGACCAGTTTGCCGATGGTCGTGGCGGTCCACGCCGTATGCAGGAGCTGAAAATTGAACGGCAGCTGCGCACCACGCAAATTCTGCCCGTAGTAGGTCACCAGCCGCTCGATCGGGAGATAGATTTCGCCGATCAATACGCGCTCGTCATATTGGTCGAGGACAGAGCGCATCTCGGCGATGACATCATGCGTCTCGGGCTGGTCGGCGCTGTAGACTTGGAGGAAACGATGAATGCCGGCTTCGGTCGGCCGATAGTTCGGATTTGGCGGGTTGTCGCGCAAGGCGGCGTCCTTGATCAGGAGCCAGATGACATCGACGCGAAATCCATCGACGCCGCGGTCGAGCCAGAAGCGCAGAACGTCGTACATCGCGGCGCGCACATCGGGATTGCGCCAGTTCAGATCCGGTTGCTGTGGCAAGAAGCTATGCAGGTAGTACTGGCCGGTTCGCGCCTCGCGCGCCCAGGCCGGTCCGCCGAATTGCGACAGCCAATTGTTGGGCGGCGATCCGTCGGCCTTGCCGTCGCGCCAGATGTACCAGTCGCGCTTCGGATTGGCGCGCGACGCGCGGCTTTCGAGAAACCAAGGATGATGTTCCGAGGTGTGATTGGGAACGAAATCGAGAATGACCTTGATTTTTCGTGCGTGGGCCGCTTGAAGAAGCCGGTCGAAATCTTCCAGCGATCCGAACAGAGGATCGATGTTGCAGTAGTCGCTGACGTCGTACCCGAAATCCGCCATCGGTGAGGGATAGATCGGCGATATCCAGATCGCATCGATGCCGAGCCATTCGAGATACTCGAGGCGTTCGCTTATTCCCTTCAGATCGCCGACACCGTTGTCGTCCGTGTCCTGAAAGGACCGCGGATAGACCTGATAGATGGCGCCGTGCTTCCACCAGACAAATTTGCCCATAAGCGAATCTCTCGAATCATCCGGTCAAAACGGTATCGGGTTCAACTATCAGCCCCCTGCTTCAGTTCTCTGACAGAAAACAGCGCGTATTCCTGGGCAAAAAAAGCCCCGCCAGGGGTCTGGCGGGGTGAGGATGGGGGAGGAAACGCGAAACATCATGGACGAAAAGGAAAAAGCCATCTGTGAGGCGGCTCACATTCGGCTGGCGGGGGTGCTGTTATTTTGCCTGTGTCGAAATGAGGCAACCGATAATTTTCCATGACCGCGGTCATCATCGAATATTCCAAGCTGTTCATGGTTTTCCTGCTGATTGGAACGATCATCGGGCTCTCGTCTTTCGGTAGCCGCGCGTATCGGCATCAAACCCGCGACTGATTTCTCGACGACTCCCGGTATCTCTCCCATGTCTGCCAACCGCAAGGAAAGTCAAAGTGTCGCCATGACATGCAACTCCGTCGACATTCGCAAGCACAGTTCCGCACTGCATCGGGCCGAGCAGTACAGGACCCTGGCCGAAGACGTTCTTTCGCGGGCCGCGAAGGAGCTGAACCCCATCATCAAGGCGGAATGGGAGAACCTGGCCAAGACCTACATCCGGCTGGCGAAGCAGGCGGACGACGGATGGGGCATCGAGCTGACCTATGACCCGCTCAAGGATGGCACCGGCCGTTCGCGCTGATGGGCATCGCGGTTGCGCAGTGCCCTGTGAATCGGGATGGCCGGGACTTCATGCGCGAAGACCGCGCTTCACGTCTTCCGCCCGGCCATGACGCCAATAATCCAAATTGAAGCACTGCCCTTTCGCACACGTTATCCGTCATGCCCGGCTTTACAAGGCCGGCTATGACGGTGGCGACCGTTTGCACGTCATCTCACTCGGTCATCGCCGGGCCTCTCCCGGCGATGACGCTTAGGAGGGCGACGCGCGCGCGGATAAGATCTTTAGGCTCCGCACAAAAAAAGCCCCGCCGGAGCGGGGCCAGTTTGCGATATCAGCAAATCGTTTTCGACTACTGCTTGTTTTTCTCCGACGAGGGCATGCTGCCCTGGCCGGATGAGCCCGACGTCGAAGACGACGAGCCACTGTGACCCGGCGTTGAAGACGACGAGCCGCTATTCATAGAGCCGCTGTTCGTCGAATTGCCGGTCGATGGATGGCTGCTGCTACCCTGACCGGTCGTGGACTGGCTCGGGCTGCTGCTCTGCTTGTCGGACGGCTGGTTATGGCCGCCGCTGGGGTTCTGACCGGTCGTGGACTGATTGTGAGCCGGCGCATTCTGTCCATTGCTGCCGCCTTGACCCGTCGTCGGCGAGCTTGAGCCCTGTGTCGAGCTCGACTCCTGGGCTTTCACTTTACCGGACAAGCCAAGCGCGCTGACCGTCCGCGTGTCGATTGTGCCGTTTGCCGTGAACCCTTCCTTGCGCTGGAAGGCGATCAGGGCGTCGCGGGTCTCAGGTCCCCAAACGCCTGTCACGCGACCGTGCAGGAATCCACGCGAGACGAGAACCTGCTGCACCTCGCGGATCTCACGCTCGCTGAGATTGACCGCGACGGCTGTAGACGTTCCGCCTGAAGAGCGGCTGAACCGAGCACGCGGACCGGCCGGTACGACGTCAACGACCTTATGACTGCGGTCAACGATCACGATTTCATCCTCGACCACGAAGAATCTGTCATCGCGGTACTGTGGGAAAGTCTCGACCAGGATCGGGAAGGTCGAAATGGCTACGACGTTCACCGACCTCGGAACGACGGCGCCCGTGTGGACGGCGAAGTTCACGTGATCGACGCGCGGTGCGTTCCTGGCCGACAGCACTGACTGCTGGATCGACGTCTGCTGCTGCGCCGTTATTTGTTTGCCTGCCTGCGACTGGATGCCGGCGCCAGACTGCGCGGCATTTTGATTTTGCGTTGCCGATCCGCTCGTCTGGCCCTGGCCAGAGGCGTTCGGGGTCTGCGTCTGCGCAGGTTTCTGCTGGCTTTGCGACTTGCTGTCAGCGGCACCCTTGGTATCGGTCCTGTCGCTGGCGCCACGCTCGCCGGTGCCCTGGCCGGTAGTCGACCGCTCATTGGTCTTTGCCGAGCCGTGACCCTTGGTCTTCAGATTCTCCTTCTCGGAGCTCTTGGCCTTCATGTCTTCCTTGCCGGAGCTCTTCGTTTTCTGATTTTCCTTGCCGGACGCCTTTAAATTGTTGTGTTCGGACGAGCCCTGGCCGGTTGATGACCGTTCAGGCTTTGCCTGACCGCTCATGCGATTTTTTTCAGCCTGGCTGCCCGGAGCCTTCTGCTCGGTGGCACCCTGGCCGCGCGTTTCGCTTTTGCCTTTGTTCTGGATCTCGGCGCCACTTTGCGCCGACGCTCCACCGTGCGTCTTCGCTGCTGGCGAACCCGACGTGCCATGTTGTTCAGCCCCGACGGTGCCGCCGGCCGATCCGCCGGCGCCTTCTCGCATCCCTTGAGCCGAAGCCAGACCAACGCCAGCCATCAGCGCAACGGTTCCGAGGAGGAGTTTCTTTCTCATCGTGTTGCGTTTCATCGTAAGTTCCTCTCTGGTTTGTTCCAGGACAGCGCGCTCGCCGTCACTTGGATCAGAGGGAAAACCGATGCGGCGACGATTATGTTCCTCTATTTGCGATGCGAGATTGCGCGGTTGTTTCTGTTTCTTCGTTGAAGAGCCAATTGCACATTTGTCTCTGATCCCGCATTTCGCAGAATCGACATCGAGTTCCAGGAACTGAATTCGAGTTCCTATGTTGGCCTACTGACATGCAACAGAGGAAACGCACAGCGGAGTTCGCCAATGGACCGAGCTGAACAATATAAAAACTTGGCCGCAGATGTCCGAAGCCGCGCATCACGGGAATCCAACCCGATCGTGAAGGCCGAATGGGAAAATCTGGCCAAAACATATGTCAGGCTTGCAAAGCAGGCGGGTGACGACACGCGGACCACAGGGCCCACGTATGATCCGATCCGCGACATGTTGGAGCGCGCGCGATCCTGACACGGGTGGCGACTAGGTGGCGGAACCGCGGTCGAGACGTTCCATTATGGCGTCAACTTCGGCTCCGGCGAGGATTACCATGCAGGAAATCCACATCCAGGTCATGAACGCGACCACGGCGCCAAGCGATCCGTATGTCTTGTTGTATGCGCCGAAATTCGCCGCGTACCAGGAGAACAGGATCGACACGAGGATCCAGAGTGCCGCGGCCAGTCCGCTTCCCCAGGTGATCCATTGCCGGATCGCGCGCTCGCGATCCGGCCCGTAGCGATAAATGATGACGAGGCCCACCGCCACGGCGGCATAGAGCCCCGGCCATCGCGCGATCATGGCCATCGTTCCGCCGAGCGATTGAAGCCCTGCAAGTTCCAGCGCCACAGGCAGCACGACGATTGCGGCGATGGCCAGCAGTAGAATCAGAAGCGCGCCGCCGGTGAAGGCTAATGAAATAAGATTTAATTTCACCAGGCCACGCCGTTCCTGCCTATCATAGACAATGTTGAGCGCATCGAAGAGTGCCTTCATGCCGGCATTGGCGCTCCAGAGGGACAGCCCGAGCGTGAAGAGAAACGTCGCGCCGAGCGTTGTTTTCCCGCCCGAAGCGACGCGCGTGAGCTGATCGCCGATGACCTCGATCGCGCCGCTGGGCAGGACCGACGCGAGGTCATCAAGGTGCACGCGGATCGTGCCCGGATCGGCAAAGATTCCGTAGATGGAAACCAGCGCGGCGACTGCCGGGAACATCGCGAGAAGTGCGAAAAACGTGACGGCGGCCGCGATGGATACCACGCGGTGCTGGCCGATTGCGGTATACAGAAGCCGCGCGATCTCCATCCATGTGCGGCGCTTTTTCTCGGTGCCTGGCGGCGAGCGACCTCCGGTAAGCCCCGGCTCTTCTGTCGGCACGTCGTGTTCCGGCTGGCGGCAAATTCCTGCAACCAGCAAGGCGACGCCCAGAAGTCCGGACCA
>Ga0126372_10000907_pt1 | contig 11332 bp, 12 predicted proteins | sample PanSoiMetaPlot_6_FD_92762 | JGI IMG/M metagenome (GOLD analysis project Ga0126372, IMG submission 92762) | Tropical forest soil microbial communities from Panama - MetaG Plot_6 | ecosystem: Environmental > Terrestrial > Soil > Tropical forest > Bulk soil | place: Panama | collected 2016-02-17
ATAAACGATCGCTGCTATTCGCGCGAGAGAGCCGGCGAAGCTCAATGGTCTTTGAAGCCAGAGCTGTGCCCAGGGGATGCTGCATATGAAGAATATGGAGGAGCACTTCTCGGAGATTGCGGAAACATACAACGAGATCCGTACAACGGATCAACAGCCCATAGATTACATCCGAGAATTTTGTTTCCAAAATAATCATCGTATTGCCGTGGACATCGGATGTGGCCCCGGCCGTTACTCATTACTTCTGTTGCAGGCGATCCCCCAGCTCCATCTGACCTGCATCGATCGGAGCAGCATCATGATTGCCCAAACCGAGCGTCTTCTCAGAAATGCTAAACTGGATCGCTTCAAGACCTTTGTCGCTGATGCGGGCGAGTTGCCGCTCGATTCGAATTCTGTCGACTTGGTATTCACGTTCAATGCAATTCACCATTTCATCATGCCTGCGTTTTTGCGCGAGGCCCGTCGCGTCCTGAAAGCGAACGGCGCAATCTTGATTTACACCCGCCTTCGAACTCAGAACGAGACCAGCATTTGGGGGAAGCACTTTCCCGACTTCAACATGGTTGAACGACGACTTTACTCGCTAGACAGCATCGAGGCAGCAATCCGAAGCATTCCCGGTCTAACGCTCGATACGGTCAAACTTTTTCGATATGAGCGCATCGGTTCTTTGGAGGGCCTGATCGACAAGGCCAGGGCTCGGCACTACTCCACCTTCAGTCTCTATAGCAACAAGCGTCTGGAAGAATGCATTTCGGTTTTTAAGGCAAACCTCGCGCGCAACTTCTCGGATGCCGATCATATTAGTTGGGTTGACGAGAACGTCCTGCTGGCTGTGAAGGCTTGCGAGGCCGCAACAATCAACGGTCAGACTTACAGGCCCCTTTCGCCTTCTCATTAAAGATGACGAACTTAAGGCGCGGCAACAAGATAGCTCCGCCGTCGGGCAAGCTTGGCGTGCTCATACCAGGAATGGGTGCAGTAGCGACGACCTTCATTGCAGGCGTCGAGCTGGTGAGGAGAGACTTGGGGATACCGATCGGGTCTATGACTCAGTTGGGCACGATCAGTTTGGAAGCAGGCCACGCGCGACACGTTGTCAAAATTCGGGATGCTGTCTCGCTTGCGACTCTTCCCGATCTGGTGTTCGCAGGCTGGGACGTCTTCCCGGACGATTGCTATACTGCAGCCCTGAAGGCGCGGGTTCTAGAGAATGCCCACCTCGACCTGGTCAAAGATTTCCTCCGTACCATTCGACCTATGTCGGCTGTTTTCGATCCTGCGTATATACCAACGCTATGTGGGGGAACAAACATCAAATTAGCTAAAAGCAAAATGGATTTGGCTCAAGCTCTCATAGAGGATGTTGAGAGATTCAAGAGCGATACTCGAGTCGACAGACTCGTGATGATCTACTGCGGCTCTACAGAAGTTTTCACAGAGAGAACCGCAGCGCATGACGAGCTCAAAGAATTCGAAACTGCCCTTCGAGCGAATGATCCGGCCATCGCTCCAAGCATGATCTACGCTTATGCAGCCTTGAAGTGCCAGGTCCCTTTTGCAAATGCAACTTGCAACGCGTCGGTTGAGATCCCGGCACTCCTCGAATTGGCGGAGATAAACGAAGTGCCCATTGCTGGCAAGGATCTTAAAACCGGACAGACCCTGCTAAAAACGATACTAGCTCCCGGATTAAAAGCGCGTCTTTTAGGATTGAGAGGCTGGTTCTCCACCAATATTTTGGGAAATCGGGACGGTGAAGTTCTCGACGATGCCGCCTGTTTTAAAAACAAGGAGGCTAGCAAGCTATCTGTGCTCGGAGAAATTTTAGAATCCGAGCTTTATCCAGAGCTATATAAGGATTTCGAGCATTTAGTACGAATCAACTACTACCCGCCCCGGGGCGATAACAAGGAGAGTTGGGACAATGTCGACATTACAGGCTGGCTCAACTATCCAATGCAGCTCAAGATAAATTTTCTCTGTCGCGATTCCATCTTGGCCGCCCCGCTGGTTCTCGACTTGGCGTTATTCCTTGACCTTGCACAACGGGCAAAAAAGAAAGGAATCCAGGAATGGCTATCATTCTATTTCAAAAGCCCGATGTCGCTCCTCTCAAGTGGCCCGGAAAATGACCTGTTTCTACAACTCACGATGTTAAGACGCACGCTGAAGCGTCTCATGAAGCCAGAGATGGCTTCTGTCACATCAAGGGAAAGCTAGTGCAGGTCGGACTCGTTATGCTTGCGCAGTCAACTAGCTTCGCAAGCCGCTTCTGAAAAATCTTAGCCCGAGTCGGGGGGCACAGCAGTGACGCCTAGCAACCCGGGGTTCTGGCTAACCATTCTCCAAATCATTTGGATTGATGTGCTGTTGTCCGGCGACAACGCCGTTGTCATTGCACTTGCCTGCCGCAAACTGCCGTCCAAGCTCCGCCTTTGGGGCATCTCTCTTGGTACAGTGGCAGCCATAATTCTGCGTGTCCTCTTCACGGGTGTGGTGGCGATGCTGATGAACATGGCTTACGTGAAGCTCATCGGCGGCGTGCTCTTGATGTGGATCGCGATTAAGCTGCTCGGACCTGAGGAGAGCGCAAGCGATGAAATAGAACCAGCTCAAAGCCTGTGGCACGCCATCAAGATCATCGTCATTGCTGATTGGGTAATGAGTCTTGATAACGTCATCGCGATAGCCGCCGCTGCGCGAGGAAGCTACGCGTTACTCATGTTTGGGCTAGCTGTCAGTATTCCACTTATTATGTTAGGCGCCGCCGCCATCATGGCGTTAACCGAGCGCTTTCCGATTATAACCTGGGCAGGTGCCGCGTTGTTAGGTTGGATCGCAGGTGAGATCATTGCGAAGGATCCTTCGTTCACGGCCAGTCTCGACCAATCAACCGCACACGCACTTTGGCTGGTAGGTGCAACACTGGGAGCGCTGTTCGTGGTTATCAGTGGGATAGCTCGTCGATGGTGGTTAAGGCGAAGCGCCTCTGACCAAATGTAGCTGCTTGGCATAACGCCGAGAGGGTCGCAGAATATGCGTGGCCGATAGGTGAGAGTAGGAGCGTTGCAAAGGACACCGTCACTCCTGTCCACAGCATTTGTTCGTAGTAGGATCGTTCTTTCGGCTCTTTTCATTCGGGATAGTATCGGGGGTGCATGACGGCACTTCTGGGCAGTTGCTATGGTTCAGGCATTTAACACGAGGCCTCAACATTACTCATTAGAGGGGATCGCAATCTTAGCCGGTCTCCCAGCGAAGCGTTTAGAGCGTATTCAGCGAAGCTGTACCTGGCGTCGCTACGAACCTGGAGACTTCATCGTGCATCATCTCGACCGATCTGATGATGTATTTTTCATCACCGCGGGCAGAGCTCGCGTCACGATTTACTCCCAAGGCGGCAAGGCCGTTAGCTTCGGAGAGCTAGGTCCTGGTGACGTATTTGGGGAATACGCTGCGATTGACCACTACCCTCGATCCGCTAGCGTGGAAGCGCAGACAAGCTCTCTCGTGGCATCCATGTCGGCCGGCACATTCCTCTCGCTGCTGCGGACCGAGCCGGCAGTGACGTTAGCAGTGCTGACTCAGCTTGTGAGGAGAACTCGCGCAGTCACGCGGCGCGTCTACGAAGTAAGCACACTGCACGTCAACACCCGCATCCAAGCTGAATTATTACGGCTAGCGAGCTTGGCACCTCGGGAAGGTAAAAGCGCCCGGATTGTACCATTACCGACCCATGCTGAGATCGCGAGTCGCGTCAGCACGCACCGCGAAGCCGTCACCCGCGAGCTCAACCGTCTAGCGCAGATCGGACTGATCGAGCGGCGCAGCGACGCACTATTGGTCGGGGACGTGGATCGTCTTGCTCAGATGGTTCACGAGGCCACCGGTGAATAAACGGACGTCCGTTCGGTTCGGCTGGCGGTATCAAATTCGCTCTCGAGAGCTTCCGTATCAGTCCCCGGCTCGCCTTTGCGAGAATCACCCGCGCTCCCGTGTCAATTTCGCGACGCAAGTGGCTGTTTTCACTAAACAAAAGATATTGGATTAGTGACAATTGCCACATCGCGAATCCACGAAGCGGACTAGTTTTGCTGCGTGGTCAAATAACTTTTGTGAATCAGAGCACTAGCACGTCTCCGCCTCTAGCCCAGTAGCCGAGACGGTCCAAGCCTCTCGAAGCCATGCCATGCCGAAAATCGCGATTGTTATTCTTGCAGCCATGGCGGTCCTGATGCTCAAGCACGCAGTCGCTGATTTTTATTTTCAGACACCGTATCAGTATTTGAACAAAGGGACCTACGGACACCCCGGCGGCTTTCTCCATGCTGGGATCCATGTCGCGCTCACCCCGCTTGTCTACCTCGTGTTGTTGCCCGGCTCACTTTTGGTGGCTGTTGGCGTCGCTTTCGGAGAGTTCGCGGTGCACTATCACGTCGATTGGCTGAAGGAGCAGATCACCCGCCGTAACGGCTTGACCATTGACGACCCGGGCTTTTGGCACGCGATGGGTACTGATCAACTGGTTCATGGTTTAACCTATGTAGCGATTGTTGCAGTCCTTGTGGCGGCTTCGACTTAGTTTAGAAGAAGACTTCCTCATCCGGGAATTGTGAAAGCTCTTGGGAAAGCAAAGAGCCGACTGTGCTTCCCTGACCATCAGACAAGGAAGGGAATGAGCGCGTGCTTGCCCCTCAAACCGAAGACAAGGCCAGGTCGCGGTGGCGTTGGCGCGCGCCTGCAGCAGCTCGTGCTGCGGCTACAGAATCTTGGGCGAGGCCCTTTGCTAGCACCAAATTGAAACGCAGTTCGCCTGTATCACTTTTATCGTTGCGCTCTTCTCCCGCTTCGACGCAAAGGTATGTCGGTTCCCTGTCCTGAGCGTGAAAGCGTCACCGCGCCAGCTTGGTTGCTCACATTAAGCCGTCCCTTGAGGAGAAGCACACCATATTGCCCATCGATAGGACCAGCCCAGAAGTGAGTGCCACGTACGGCAAGCGCTGCGCTCGGTGTGTTCACGAGAACCTTCTTCTCCTGCATACCTTCAATCTTTCCTCCGGCGAAACGAAAGGCTCCCTGAGCTGCACTCAGCACCACAGTGCCCTTGCTTTTGCTGGGATTGTAGACAAACTGGTCGACGACGACCCTAGCATTCTCGCCTAAGGTCAGATTGCTGCCGTCACTAAACGTAATGCTTAGGCGGGCATTAGCTCCCGTTCGCAGCTGATCATTCATGTATACAGCTGTGCCCACGGCAGCGGTCCTACCGCCAACTTGCGCTTGATTTTGCACTTGCGTGACCGAGCCCACAGCACCGCCTGCCATCGCTCGGCTACTGAAAAGCAACAGTATGCAAATGAGAATTGCGAGAAGACGAGAGAAAGATGTTGCAGTAGACATAGCAGTCTCCATTCGCAAAAACGGGAGTTCAAAGATAAGTATACTACCAATTGAGCCCCCCTGCATTTTTTTTGTTTTAAAGCGGAGTGCCGGCCCTGAGGAAAGTGGATGCGTGAATAACGATGCCAAATCCGGGGCGCATGTCCGTAAAGACAATAAGCGTAAATTTTCCCATACAACAAAGCATTAAGCGTTTCCCGCTGGCACTCTCGTTCCACGGAGTTACCATGCACCAATACGTGAGCCCACCGAGAAAGGCCTAAGCGTTCCTTCCTTTTAGGTAGCTGTTGTGCTTGGTGTTAGCTCAGTGCTGAGGGGCAAGCCTACGAGCCCCCAACGCAAGCGTCTTTATTCCGGATCTCTCACCGCGTAGCGCCATAGCAGTGGGACCGGCGCGGCAGCGTTGAGGATCAGTTGGTTACGTCGAAGTCCATGCCCTCGAAAGTATAACGGGGGACCTCGGTCCAGATGCCGTCTTCTTGGATGGGGACCTTGTGGATCTTGACGTTGTCGACTTCGAGTTTGCCTGACTTCTGGTTCACCCAGAAATCGATGTCGTAATATTCGTCCTTGCTGCGGGGCTTCCTGAAATCTGTGCAGGCGAAATACTCACCTTCTTTTTTCAGGTGCCGCACCGGCTGGTGGATCTCGACGAAGTCGAGGGGGACGGTCTCGCCGGTTTTGTCATCCTTGATCTCGAGTGCACCGTTGGCGTCCTTATGAGTGGCGATGTAGCCGTGGATCGCGCTCATCACCTGCCAGGCGCGGGTCACCTCCATGTCGCCGGGGTGCTCCTGCACCGGCAACCACCACCAAGCGACCGGCATGCGTGTGACCATGATCCAGCCATCGCCCTCCTGTTTCGGTCCTTTCTGCACTCTGATGTCCATCAGCTTCAGTTGATCTCCTTCGGGCTTGAACCAGAAGTCGATGGCGTATTGCTTCTTGGCCTCGTCCTTGTCGTGGAATATGACATTGGCAAACCAGCCATAGCCTTCCATGCCGCGCACGATCTTGATCTGCTCGAACTGAAGATTGAGGTCGGCATCGAGCCTTGGGTCGTGAAAAACGAAGGCGCCGTCCTTGGAGCGCTCGGCGATGACCTCCTGCACTCTCTTGTCGACGTCGTCCTCAGTGAATTCTTTGGTCGCTTTCGTCGCGGGTGCGGGCGTTGCCGATTGCGCAGGCTGACTTGCCTCTTCGGCCATGACCGCAGGCGCGCACATGGTAAAGGCCGCGGCAAATACCGCGGCCTTTACCAGCGAAAAGCTATCGAACCAGAGCTTCGTCATTGGCTTGTGCTGCCGTTCGACGGCGCCGGCACCTCGGCCGACTTGGCCGTGGCGAGCACCTTGATCGCTTGCGCCGCCTCGAGATTGCCGTTCAGCTTGGCGACGTCGGCCGCGGTCTGACCTTGATTGTCCTTGGCGGAAACGTCTGCTCCGGCATCGATCAAGACGCCGATCATCGGCGGGTTGTTGTGGCTCGCCGCGACCATCAAGGGCGTCACGCCGTCCTTCGACTTGGCATTGACGTCGGCGCCACGGTCGATCAGGCTTTTGGCGATGTCGATCGGGCGTGTGCTGCCAGGAACGAACATGGCGCCTTCGGCGGGCTCCGACTGACCGGCGGCGATCATAAGCGGCGTGAGGCCGTCCGGACCCGATGGTTCGTTGACATTGGCACCGGCTTCCATCAAGGTCTTGGCCGCTTCGTATCTGCTTTCGCCGATGGCGAAGGGCAGCGGGCGATAGCCCTCAGGGCCGGCCTTCTCGATGTCGGCGCCATGCTCGAGCAACGCCTTGATCGTGGGGACATGATCGCGCGCGACCGCCGCCAGCAGCGGCGTCGTTCCGCTGCTGTCGGCTAAATTGACATCGGCGCCAAGCTCGATGAGCAGCTTGACCATATCGTCATGGCGCTGCCGGGCGGCGCTTTGCAGCGGTGTCCAGCCTTGACTGTCGGGCTTGTTGACGTCGGCGCCCTTGCTGACCAAGAACCTGACGCGATCGAGATCATTGGCAATGATCGCGTTGCTCAGCTCTTGCGTGATGTCGGCGCCTTCCGCGAGCCACTGTTCTACCCTCTCTTTGGTGACCAGCTGATCGGGCGAAGCGAGCTCGGGATGAGCTTTGAAGTCCTGCTGCGCCACCGCGGTGTAGCTGCCATGGGCTGGCAGATCACCCTGGACGAGACAGCGGCTGCATTGCACGAGCGGCACGCCGTAGTCTCTCAGGATCTTCTCGATCTCGTCCTTCTTATCTTCCATGGCGAATTCAAGCATGTATTTGAGGAAGGCGTCGGTCTTGCGCACGCCGGCAGCGATATCGAATTCGAGCGGCACGTTGTCTTCCCAAAGATTCACAGGCTGAATCGTGATGGGCGCGCCCTTCGATTTCACCCAGCCGGCGAACGGCCCCCATACGGCGGCCACGTCGAGATCGCCATCGACCACCTGCTGCACTTGATACCAAGGCTGATTCTCCGGCTTCAGGTCGGCATCGTGCGTGACGACGTGGAGCTCAACTTTTGTGATACCATGCTTTGCCAGCGCTTCGCGGACTCCCGAAGTCTGGAACACGCCGATCTTGAGATCCTTGAGTTTCGGATCATCGAAGTTCTTGATGTCGATGCCCTTGTCGTTGCGATAGGCGAGAACATAGGTGGTGCGGTAAATCGGATTGGTTGTGAGCTGCGATCCGTAACCGGCCGGGACGCTCATCATCACGTCGCACATCCGGGCGTCGAACGTCTCGCGATTGAGCGCGCGCTCGAGGAACGGACGCCAGTAGAAGCTGACTTGCGCTCCCATGGCGTCGCCAAGTACTTGAGCAATTCTATTCTCCATGCCCTCAAGCTTGATGTTGGAGTAGGGCATGTTACCTGGATCGGCGCAGACAACCAGCTTGTCCAAAGTCTTCGCCTTATAGGCGGACTTGGCGGCGGCTCTGATCGCGATCTGCTCGCTTGGCGTGAGATCCTTGAACTCCTTGCTCAAGTCGCGCCGGATAGGCATTTTTTCGGCGTCGGCCGGGAGCGAAGCGACGGTAAGACCGGCAACGCAAAGCGACGCCATTAGGATGCGATAAATCATGGGGGACTCTGGCTTCTTCGATTAGCGGGACGTGCGGGGCCAGTGCTTCTACAAGGGGCACTCTATCCCCGTAATAAAGGAAATGACGCCCGATGCCACAAGGGCATCGGCATCTCCAAGCTTCGATTGCGAATGGGCTGGCAAACTTCTCAGCGCAGGGGACCCTTCAGTTGCGTGACCCTTGTCATGTCGGCTCCAGTAAGACATTGACTGGACACGTAATTTTTTGGTTGGCATGTGGCAAAAGCCACATCGCGAATTTGAGCGCGAAGCTAGACTCCTTTCCAAGCTCAAATAGTGGTTTGAGCAGCCAAAAGGAGATCCTGCGATGTTCCCGCTCTCTCGCACCTGTGTGAAAATTGCAGCGGCTTGCGCCTTGATCGTCCTAGCCGCGTCTGCCACGCTCGCCAATGAAATGATCCAAAAATCGGGCCCGGTCGGACCTCACGAGCCTATTCTGGTGACCGTCGGCCAAAAGCACGTCATCGCTTTTTTCGTTCCTGGCAACGGTCAGTGCAATGTTCAGGCGGTAATCTGGAATGCTGATGACCCGGAAGCCAAGTCCGCGGCTCGTATTCGGGTTAACCTGAGCCCACGGCAAACTACTTCCATCGACACCTCCGCAACTGAGACCTTCACCCTCAAGTGTGGTGAATTTGCTGAGTCGCTTTCCGCTATCGATACCGACCGGCAAGTCGCTCTGAGGTAGTGCTTTATGTAAGAAGCCGGCTCTCTTTAGAACTGGGCTCCTTCCAATGTTTTTTTCAGATCTCGAGGCAAAAAATGGTGGGTTATCAATATCGCGGCTACCGGATCGAAACTCGGCGTGAATGGTCAAATTGGTGTGTGAGCATCTATCCCTTGCAACCCGACCTGCCTATTTTTCCGCGATCAACGTTGCACACGCTGATGCCGCAAGAACATGATGCAGTGAAAGAGGCGAAGGAGCATATTGATCGCATCCTCTCGAGCCTCGAGGTAAGGCAGAACTAGCGCCGTCGAAGGCGTGTGGAAGCAGAAGACACCGTGCGAAGCTCACGACAGAGTTGGTTACGAACTCTGCTGCGTCCACTAATGATAATTGCGGCCCTCTTATTCGCCGCGCCAGCCTCGACTGCCGAGCGTGCCGTCCGGATAACTGTTTTAGGAGATTCGCTAGTCGCGGGATTACGCATTTCCCAAGAGGATGCATTTCCTGCAAAGCTCGAAAGAGTGTTAAGAGCGAAAGGAATTTCGGTGGAGGTCATCAATGCCGGCGTCTCCGGCGACACGACCTCTGCTGGACTTGCTCGATTGGATAGATCGGTTCCAGAGGGCACTGATGCGGTCATCGTTGAGCTTGGCACCAATGATGTATGGCGTGGCCTTCCTCCATCGGTTACGCGCGGAGCCATACAAGAAATTGTGCAGCGTCTCCGGCGTCGTGACATCGACGTTCTGCTCTGCGGTGCGTGGCCCACGCGACTAGCTGATTCTCTTTATTACGGTGAGGTCAGCGCGATGTTTGCAGACCTGGCGAAGAAGAGCGGCCTTATTTTTTATCCCTATTTTCTTGAAGGAGTGGAGGGAAACCCGAAACTTACGTTGGATGGGCTCCATCCTAACCCGGCTGGCGTGGATGAAATTGTGGCTCGCATACTTCCGAGCGTGGAGGAACTTGTCACGAGGGTTCTCGCGCGGTCCACTGCTGCCGGGCCACAGTAATGTGAGGTTTCATGTCGCCGTGTCCACGTTGCAGGGGGAGCACTCCCTCCCCCCATCACAAGGGCTTCTCAGGAACCCCGAAGACCTGGTGCGCGCCCCTCCGCCTAAGCTCAGCTTAGCCGGTGACGCCTTGAGCTGAAAAGTAAATAAATGACGCCCGGTGCCACAAAGGCACCGGGCGTCGTCAGCCTAGAAGGATTCCGCTTCTACTCGAAGAGGCGGAATACGTTCAGCTCACCGCCCTGCGGGATATGATTGAGGCCAGCGGCCTTCGTCATAGCCGTAGCACCGATGGCGCCGAACTTGTCGTTCAGGTCGAGACCCGCGGTAACCGGAAGACCGATCCAGCCGCCGATGCCGGAATACACGCCGACATACTGCTTGCCGCCGATTTTCCAGGTAGCCGGGTTGCCGATGATGCCTGAACCGAGCTTGCGGCTCCACAGGATCTTGCCGGATTCCCTGTCGACAGCGCGGAAGTCACCACCAAGCGAGCCATAGAAAACCAGGCCGCCAGCAGTGTTCATGGTGCCGCCCCAGTTCGGATAAGGATCCGGGATTTCCCACAAGGTCTTGCCGGTCAAGACGTCGTACTTCTTGATCTTGCCAGTAGTGCCTTGCTTCTCAGGATACATGTACACGTTCGCGAACACGTAGACCGTGCCCTGGTTCGTGTGCGTGCGCTCCTGTGGCTCGAGCTCCATGCACCAGTTGTTGGTCGGCATGTAGAAGATGTTGCCTTCCTTGGGATCGACTGAACCAGGCTGCTGGTCCTTGCCGCCCATGGCAGACGGGCATGCCTCCACATTACGGCCACGCTCGAGCGGAGAGTGCTCACGCACCTTCACCGGACGGCCCGTCTTCATGTCGACCTTCTCGGCCCAGTCCACCGTCACGTATTTCGTGGCGCGGAGCAGCGTGCCGTCAGTGCGGTCGAGCACATAAGCAAAGCCGTTACTATCGAAGTGAGTGAGGGCCTTCCGCTTTTTGCCGTCGACTTCCATGTCAGTCAGGAAGTTCTCGTTGATGCCGTCATAGTCCCACTGATCGAAGGGTGTCATCTGGTAGGCGAACACGGCCTCGCCGTTGTCAACCTTGCGGCCGAAGATCGTCATCGACCACTTG
>Ga0126372_10000910_pt1 | contig 11325 bp, 8 predicted proteins | sample PanSoiMetaPlot_6_FD_92762 | JGI IMG/M metagenome (GOLD analysis project Ga0126372, IMG submission 92762) | Tropical forest soil microbial communities from Panama - MetaG Plot_6 | ecosystem: Environmental > Terrestrial > Soil > Tropical forest > Bulk soil | place: Panama | collected 2016-02-17
GAGCACGGGTATACGGAGGTGTACCCGCCGGCGATGGTCAAGCGCGAGTGCGTGGTGGGCACCGGTACGCTGCCGAAGTTCGGCGACACCATGTACCGCGACGTCGAGGACGACTTCTGGTTCATCCCCACCGCGGAAGTGCCGGTGACCAATCTCTACCGCGAGGAGATCTTCGAGCCCGGACAACTGCCCGTGTACCACGTCGCCTACAGTCCGTGCTTCCGGCGCGAGAAGATGTCGGCGGGCCGCGACGTGCGCGGCATCAAGCGCGGGCACCAGTTCGACAAGGTGGAGATGGTCAAGTTCGTCACACCGGAGACGTCGGACGCGGAGCTCGAGCGGTTGCTGAACGACGCCGAGGACGTCTGTCGCCGACTCGGCTTGCGCCATCGCGTCGTGCAGATGTGCACCGGCGACCTCAGCTTCGTGGCCGCCATGAAGTACGACATCGAAATCTGGGCTCCCGGGTGCGGCGAATGGCTGGAGGTCAGCTCGTGCTCGAACTTCCGCGATTTCCAAGCCCGCCGCGCGCGCATCCGCTACCGGCCGGCGCACGGCGCCAAGCCGGAGCTGGTCCACACGCTGAACGGCTCGGGGTTGGCGTTACCGCGCGTGATGATCGCCGTCCTGGAAAATTACCAGCAAGCCGACGGCAGCGTCGTGATCCCACCAGTGCTGCGCCCATACATGCGCGGCTTGGAGCGCCTTGCCCCACCCGCATAGACCGGGCCGAGCCCGACGGCGGTCGCCGTGCCGCCAGGTTGCGCCACAATCCCGTGGTGCTACCGTTCGAATGTGGCCCGGGGGGGCCGATCGGCACCGAATCAACGTCGTACAGGCGCCGCCACTTGGCCATAAGTGCTGTATTATACAGGAGAATTGATGTCAGATCGATCAACTGAATCGACCGGCGAACCGCGGCTGCGACCGGTCCGCCGCGCCGATTCGCCCGACCGAACGTCCACAAAATGGGTAGAATTGGTGACCGCGCTCGACCGCCACCGCGGAGAACGGATGTTGATTCTGCTCACCGGCTATCCGGACCCCGACAACATCGCCTCCGGGTTGGCGCTGCAGTACCTGGCACGCGAGCACGGCGTCGAATCGCGTCTGCTCTGTTTCCACGAAGTCAGCCATCAAGAGAACCAGGCCCTGGTCACCAAGCTCGACCTCGATCTCTGGCTGTACGATCGGCACGCGGATCTGGCGCCGTACACGCTCTACGCGTTCGTCGACAGCTCGCGCACCGAAACACCGATCAACGATCTGCTGGCGAAGAAGACCTTCCTGGCCTTCATCGATCACCACAAGAAAGCCATCGACGCGGCCGCCGAGTTCGTCGACGTGCGCGAAGACGCCGGCTCGACGGCGGGCATCCTGACCGAGTACCTGCGCGAAGCGCACCCCGAAGGTCTCGACGCGGATGATCACGAGCACGGCAAGCTCGCCACCGCCCTCATGCACGCCATCCGCTCCGATACGCGGCTGCTGCTCGAGGCCTCGCCGACCGATTTTCTCGGCGCCGCATACCTGTGGCCGGCGGTCGATCAGGAGCTGCTGCGCAAGATCTCGGCGCAGTCGCTCAGTCCGGCGGTGATGGACATGATTCAAGCCGCGCTCGAGCGGCGACGGATCTACGACAACTTCCTGGTCAGCGACGTCGGCTTCGTCCGCAAGGAGCATCGCGACGGCATTCCGCAGGCGGCCGACTTTCTGCTCACCCGCGCCGGCATCGACACGGTGCTGGTGTTCGGCGTCGTCGACGGCAAGATCATCGAGGGCTCGCTGCGCACGCGCAGTGACACGATCAATCCGGACACGTTCCTGCGCAAGGCGTTCGGGGTCGATGAGGAACGCGGCGCGCCGTTCGGCGGCGGCAACACCCGCAACAAGGGCGGCTTCCAGATCCCACTCGGCTTTCTCGCCCAGCACCGCGACCGCGAACAGCTCTACCGCCTGGCGTGCGAGGTCGTGCACGAGAAGTTCCTCGAAGCCATCGGTCGCGTGGAATCCAGCGCGTAGCAGCTGGGACCGCGGGCGGCCCGCCCGCTGGCAACGTGCGTCGCGCTCGAGCGCAGATCGAGCAAGCTGCGCTCGCCGTGGCGAGCTGAAGGTCGCGGCTACGGAACGCGTGACCCCCCTAAGGCTCGCCTTCACGATCCCACCGTGAGCCCGCGCGGGGTGGCTAGACGCTCGACGGCGCCGAGGCCGGCGTCGACGACCAGCGCCAGCAACGCTGCCGGCAGCGCGCCGCTCAACACGAGATTGGTGTCGGTCACCGTCAGGCCGGTGATGATCGGGTCACCGAGCCCGCCGGCGCCGATCAGGGCGGCCAGCGTCGCGGTGCCGACGCTGATCACCGCCGCGGTGCGAACGCCCGCGAGGATGACCGGCGCCGCCAGCGGCAGCTCGACCCGCCACAGCAGATCGCGCGCTCGCATGCCGAGCCCGCGTCCGACCTCGAGCAGGTGCGGATCGACGCTGCGCAGCCCCGCGACCGTGTTGCGCAGGATCGGCAGCAGTCCATAGAGGAACAGCGCGGCGATCGCCGGCACGACGCCGATACCGAACAGCGGCAGCATGAACGCCAGCAAGGCGAGCGAGGGAATGGTTTGCAGGACGCCGGCGGTTGACAGTGCCAGCGTCGCGAGCGCCGGGCGGCGGCTCACGGCGATGCCGATCGGCAGGCCGACGATGACGGCGCCGAGCACGGCGATGCCGGTGAGCCAGAGATGGCGGCCGGTGAGCGCGAGCGTGATCCAGCGGCGCTGCCAGAGGAGATCGAGCAGACCGGTCGCCCGCGCCTCGGGTACCGCTTCGGCGTGTGCGATGCCGAGCTGATTGAGGAACTCCGAGGCCACGTCGGCCGGACTGCGCCGCTCGCCCTCGACGGCGTAGTTGAGACGCCGCATCGTTGCCGCATCGATGCGGCCGGCGAGCAAGCGCAACGCCGGCTGAGCGAGCGGCACGCGCGTGAACAAGTTGGGGTTGGCCAACGGAGCGGCTTCGTACGGCGGGAAGAAGCCGCGGTCATCGCGCAGCGGCAGCAGGCCGAAGGCGACGATCTTGGCGTCCGTCGAGTAGCCGTCGGCGACATCGATCGCGCCCTCACTCAGCGCTTGATAGGCGAGGTCGTGCTCGAGGCCGACCGCGCTCGCCTCGTTGAGGTGGTACGCGGCGCGCAATCCCGGCATGCCGTCCGGCCGCTGCAGAAACTCGTGCGACACCCCGTAGCGCAGCGGATGGGCGGCGAGGTCGCTCAGCGTCGCGATGTCCAGTGCGGCGGCGCGCTCCGGCCGCATGATCAAGACGTAGGTGTTGTCGAAGCCGAAGGGCGCCAGCCATTCGAGCGCATAGCGCTCGCGAAAGGCGGTGCTGACGCGCGCGAAGATCGCCGCCGCGCTGCCTGCGGCGTCGGCGTCGCCGAGAATGTTGCGCAGCCCGGTGCCGGTGTACTCGGCGTACACATCGAGCGCGCCGGTGCGCAGGCCGTCGAAGCACACCTGCGTGCCGGCGAGGTTGAAGCGCCGCTCGACGGGGCTTCCCGTTTGCGCTTCCAGCACCTGCGCCATCAGCTCGCCCAGCACGGCGCTCTCGGTGAACTTCTTGGCGCCGACTACGATGCGCGGCCCTGGGTCGGCGACCGCCACGGTGGTGCAGAGCAGCGCCGCGAGGCTGCCCAGCTGCGTGCGGCCGAGTACTCGCCACCTCATCGCGCGGTCGCCGCGGCGGTGCCGATCAGCGCCGCGACGAACGGCGACGCTGGGGCAGCGCGGATCTCGGCCGGTGCGCCGATCTGCACGATCACGCCGTCGTTCAGCACGGCGACGCGGTCGGCGAGGCGGAACGCCTCCTCGACGTCGTGCGTCACCAGCACGATCGTCTTGCGCAGCTCCGCCTTCAGGTCGAGGAATTCCTCCTGCAGGCTGCGGCGCGTGATCGGATCGAGGGCGCCGAAGGGCTCGTCCATCAGGACGATGGGTGGGTCGGCCGCCAGGGCGCGGGCGAAGCCGACGCGCTGGCGTTGGCCGCCACTCAGCTGCGCCGGATAGCGTTCGGCAAACTCCGCATAGTCGAGACGCACGAGCGCGAAGAGCTCGCGGGTGCGCGCCACGCGGCGCGCCGCGGGCCAGCCGAGCAGGCGCGGCACGACCTCGACGTTGCTGGCTGCGCTCAGATGCGGGAACAGGCCGGCATCCTGCACCACGAATCCCATGCCGCGGCGCAACTCGACCGGATCGCCGTGCGCGGTGTCGTGCCCGTCGACGCAGATGCGTCCGGCGCTGGGGCTGAGCAGCCGATTGATCAGCTTGAGCAACGTCGTCTTGCCACATCCCGACGGTCCGAGCAGCGCCAACGTCGTGCCGCGCTCGACGCGCAACGACACGTCGCGCAGCGCCACGTGACCATCCGGGTACACCTTGCGGACGCCTTCCAGCTCGATCATGTCGATCCGGCGCGGTGCCTCCGGGCGCCGGATAGTGGAAGCGCGCGCGGACCGCAAACGCAGCGCCACGGCATCGTCGCAGGGGTGGTTCCCCGACCCAGCGACGCAAGGTATGCTGCGTTGACTTCGGCGTCGGGCTGTGTTGCAAGAGCGAAACGGGCGGGTTGGACGCCGTGCCTGCCGACAGTGCGCTGCCTTGACCGGGGCGCCATGACGAGCCGAGAGGACGTGCGCGATGAAACCCGCTAGGAAGGCGGCGCCCTATCTGCGCCCGCGCCGATCGCGAGACGCGACCGGCGATCCGCTGCTGCGTGTCGAACGCCATCGCGTCGACGACCGGCGAACGCAGCTCGCCGCCGACGTGCGGCGCGGCCTCACCGCAACGCCGAAGCGCCTGCCGCCGAAGTACTTCTATGACGACCGCGGCTCCCGGCTGTTCGAAGCGATCTGCGAGCTGCCCGAATACTATCTGACGCGCACCGAGCATGCGCTGTTGGCGGACATCGCCGATGCGGTGATCGCCGCCACGCGCCCCGCGCAGCTCGTCGAGCTGGGCAGCGGCAGCGCGCAGAAGACGCGCTTGCTGCTCGACGCGCTCGGCCGCGCCAATCCGTCGGCGGCATACGTACCGATCGACGTCAGCGAAAGTACGCTGCGGCGCAGCGCCGCCGCGCTGCGCGCCGACTACCCGGCGCTGCGCGTGCACGCCATCGTCGCCGACTACGAACACGGCCTGCCGCGCCTCGCCTCCGCCGTGCCGCGGCTGGTGGCGTTCCTCGGCAGCACGATCGGCAACTTCGTTCCGCCCGACGACGTGAGCTTCCTGCGCGGGTTCCGCCGGCGGCTGCGGCGCGGCGACCACCTGTTGCTCGGCGTCGATCTGGTCAAACCGGTCGAGCACCTGCACGCGGCGTACAACGATGCAGCCGGGGTCACCGCGGAGTTCAATCGCAACGTCCTACGCGTCCTCAACCGCGAGCTGCGCGCCGATTTCGACCCGGCGCGCTTCGACCACGTCGCCTTCTACGATCCGGCCGCCGCGCAGATCGAGATGCACTTGCGGGCGCGCGCTGCGCACACGGTGCGGATCGCGGCGCTGGATCTGTCGGTCGACTTCGCCGCCGGCGAAACCATCCATACCGAGAGCAGTCGCAAGTTCACGCGCTCCAGCGCCGACACCATGCTCGGCGCCGCCGGCTTCCGCCTCGTGCACTGGTATCCGTCGCGCGACGATGCCTTCGCGCTCGCGCTCGCAGCCATCGAGGACAACGGGTGACGCAATCGTGCCGTCGAGCGGGGCAGGGGCGGAGGAAGATGGTGGGTCGATGACAGCGAGCGGGCGCAGCGCTGCCGAAGGCGCACCGGTTGTCTACGTGGACAGCGCCAACAGCCTGCGCCGGGTGTGCGAGCAGCTCGCCGACGTCGAACGCTTCGCGCTCGATACCGAGTTCGTCGGCGAGCGCACCTATCTGCCGGCGCTCGAGCTCATTCAGGTGGCGACGCCCACCCAGACGGCGTTGATCGATTGCCGCGCCGTGCCGTCGCTCGAGCCGTTCCTGGCGCTGCTCAACGAGCCGCGCATCGAGAAGGTGGTACACGCGGGCCAGCAAGACCTCGAACTGTTCCAGGGGCTGACCGGACGCCCGCCGACGCCGGTGATCGATACGCAGGTGGCGGCGGCGATGGCGGGCTACGGGGCACAGGTCGGCTACGCGCAGCTCGTCGAGCGGCTGCTCGGCGTGTCGGTGGAAAAGAGCGAGACGCTGACCGACTGGGCGCGCCGGCCGCTCACCAAGGCGCAGCTCGCCTACGCCGTCGACGACGTGCGCCATCTCCTGCCGGTGTACAAGAACCTGCGCGCGCGGCTCTCCGGCATGCAGCGCTGGGAGTGGCTGCGCGAAGAGTGCCGGCGCCTCGAGCGCTCGGTGCGCACCCTGCACGTCGCACCGGCCGACGCCTGGTTGCGGGTGCGCGGCCGCGGCGCGCTGCGCGCCCGCGGGTTGGCCGTGCTCCGCGAGCTGGCAGCGTGGCGCGAGGAATTCGCGCGCGAGCGCAACCGCCCGCGTGCCGCGATCGCGCGCGACGAAGTGTTGGTCGAGATCGCGCGCAAGGCGCCGACCACGTTGGAGGGGCTGCGCCAATTGCGCGCCGTGCGTTCGCGCGAGCTCGAGCGCCACGCCGGCGACGTCTTGCAGCGCATCGCCCGCGCCCTCGAGCTGCCGAAGGAGGAATGGCCGCAGCCGCCGCCCGTGCAGGGCACGGCGCCCTCGACCGGCGTGGTCGAGCTGCTGCAGGCGGTGTTGCGCCTGCGCGCCGAGGAAGCTGGCATCGCACCGAGCCTGCTCGCCACGCACGCCGATCTGCAGCTGCTCGTGCAGCGCCACGCGTCGAAGGACTTTCACGACCTGCCGATCATGCAGGGGTGGCGCAAGGCGATCGCCGGCAGCGACCTGCTCGCGCTGCTCGACGGGCGCGCGTCGGTCGCACTCGATCCGGCGACCGGAGCCGTGCGCGTGAGCCAGCTCGGCGCAGACGAGAAATGAGGGCGATCAGGGAGGGACGCCATGGCCGTGCTGCGTATGACGCACGTCGGGATCTGCGTGACCGACGTGGAACGTTCGATCCGCTTCTACCGCGATCTGCTCGGCTTCACCTATCGCTCCGAGCTGCGCGTGCAGGGTGAACCGTCCGACACCTTGCTCCGGCTGCGCGACGTCGATCTGCGCGCCGTCTACCTCGAGCGCGACGGCACGCGCATCGAGCTACTGTACTTCGCCACGCCGACTGCGGTCGGCGGCGCCGCGCCGCGCGCCATGAACGCGCGCGGACTCACCCATCTCTCGCTGCGCGTCGACAGCGTGGCCGATACGCTGGCGACGCTGCGTGCCGCCGGCGTGCAGGTGCTCGACGAGACGCTGATCGACATTCCCGACTTCGGTGCCGCGGCGATCTTCATTGCCGACCCGGACGGCACCCTGATCGAGCTGGTGCAGTCGCCCGGCGATCTCGAAGCGCCGCCAGGCGGGTGAGGCTCCCAGCGGGGAATGGTCACTCGCGGCCGCGTCGGCGGTGGGCGCGCGCGATGCGGGTGAAGATCTCGGTCAAGCGCGGATTGCGCAGCGGCGGCAAGTCGACCGGTTCATCGTCGTCGACCGCTCGCTCGACCGGCGGTGCATCGGCCGGTCGCGCGAGCGTGCGATCGCCTGCGCCGGAAACGAAGTAGACGTCGCGCACCACTTCGGCGCCGAGCCGCTGATTGAGGCGCGTGCGGATCTCCTCCTTGGCGAACTGCAGCTCCTGCATCCACACCGCGCCGTGCACGCGCACCGACAGGATGCCGTCGCGCAGCGCAGCGGGCTCGGCATGGGCGGCGATGGCGGCGCCCACTTCGTCATTCCAGATGCGAAACAGCGCCAGGCGCCGGTCGGGATCGATGCGCTGCAGGACATGCTGCAGTGCGTCACCGACGGCTTCCGGTCGGGAGCGCGGCCGCGCCATGGGGCGCATCAGGACATGCTCAAGCGCGCTCTGCAACCGTCTGGTGCCCGATCGCCATGAACGCTATTGATTGTGGAGAATGTCCTTGACAGCCCCAATATCTTGTGGCACAAACCCCGCCACACCATTCACGGGACACTCACAACGGGCGATGGGGAGCGGGCTGAATGGATGAGCGTGCGACGAAGCGGGGGGATGAAGGGACGGCGGTGGCGCCAGCACAACGGCCGGCTCCGCTGGGTGGCGGATTGGTTGTCGGTCGCCACTTCAGTGCCCCGGAGACCGATCCCTTCGAGACGGTGTTGTGGGAACGCCGCAGCGCCGTCATCCAAGACGAGAAGGGCAAGATCGTCTTCGAGCAGCACGAAGTCGAGATTCCGGCCTCGTGGTCGCAGCTCGCCACCAACGTCGTCGTGTCCAAGTACTTCCGCGGCGCGATCGGCAGTCCGGAGCGCGAGCACAGCGTGCGGCAGATGGTCGGCCGCGTCGTGCGGACGATCCGCGGATGGGGCGAGCAGCAGGGCTACTTCGCGACGCCGGCGGATGCCGAGGCCTTCAGCGACGAGCTCACGCATCTGCTGCTGCATCAGAAAGCCTCGTTCAACAGCCCGGTGTGGTTCAACGTCGGCATCGAGCCGCACCCGCAGTGCTCCGCCTGCTTCATCCTGTCGGTGCAGGACACGATGGAGTCGATCCTGGGCTGGTACCGCAACGAAGGCATCATCTTCAAAGGCGGGTCCGGCTCGGGTGTGAACCTGTCGAGGATCCGCTCGTCGCGCGAGCCGCTCGCCGGCGGCGGAACCGCCTCCGGGCCGGTATCGTTCATGAAGGCGGCCGACGCCTCTGCGGGAGTGATCAAGTCGGGCGGCAAGACGCGCCGCGCCGCCAAGATGGTCATTCTGAACGCCGACCATCCGGACATCATCGACTTCGTGCGCTGTAAGGAGGACGAGGAGCGCAAGGCGTGGGCGCTGATCGGTGCCGGCTACGATGCCTCGCTCGACGGTCCGGCTTACGGTTCGGTGTTCTTCCAGAACGCCAACAATTCGGTGCGGGTCACCGACGACTTCATGCGCGGCGTGCTGCAAGACGGTGACTGGCAGACGCGCAACGTCCTCGGAGGCGCGGTCGCCGAGACCATGAAGGCGCGCGACCTGCTCCGCCAGATCGCCGAGTCGACGCACGTCTGCGGCGACCCCGGCATGCAGTTCGATACGACGATCAACGACTGGCACACCTGCCCCAACACCGGGCGGATCAACGCGTCGAACCCGTGCTCGGAGTACATGCACCTCGACGATTCGGCCTGCAATCTGGCCTCGCTCAACCTGCTCGCCTTCCTCAACGAGGGCGGCGAGTTCGATGTCGAGGGCTTCCGCCACGCGGTCGACATCCTCATCACCGCGCAGGACATCATCGTCGACAACTCCAGCTATCCGACCGAACCAATCGCGCGCACCGCCAAGGCGTACCGCGAGCTCGGCCTCGGCTACGCGAACCTCGGCGCGTTGTTGATGTCACTGGGGCTCCCCTATGATTCCGAGGCCGGCCGTCACTACGCCGGCGCGGTGACCGCGCTGATGTGCGGCGAGGCGTATCTGCAGTCGGCACGGATCGCCGGTCAGCTCGGGACATTCGCGGGCTACGAGAAGAACGCCGACGCCATGCTCGGCGTCATTGCCAAGCACCGCTCGAGCACGCACAAGCTCGACTCCGCGTTCGTCCCGCTCGAGTTGCTGTCCGCGTCGCGAGCCGTGTGGGACGAAGCGTACACGGCTGGCCGCGAGTCCGGCTATCGGAACTCGCAGGCGACCGTGCTCGCCCCGACTGGGACGATCGCGTTCATGATGGACTGCGACACCACCGGCGTGGAGCCGGACATCGCGCTGGTGAAGTACAAGAAGCTGGTCGGCGGCGGCATGCTGAAGATCGTCAACTCGACGGTGCCGCGCGCCCTCAAGCGGCTGGGCTACGAGTCGCGCGACGTGCAAGAGATTGTCGAGTACGTCGATGAGCACGACACCATCGAGGGGGCACCGCACCTGAAGGACGAGCACCTGCCGGTGTTCGACTGTGCCTTCAAGCCGGCACGCGGCCAGCGGTCGATTCACTATCTCGGCCACCTGCGCATGATGGGTGCCGTGCAGCCGTTCATCTCTGGCGCCATCTCGAAGACCATCAACATGCCGAACGAGGCCACCGTCGAGGACATCATGGAGGCCTACCTGACGGCGTGGCGCCTTGGCGTGAAGGCGGTGGCGATCTACCGCGACGGCTGCAAGCGCACGCAGCCGCTCAACACCGCGAAGGCAGAGAAGACGGAGCCGGCGCCGGTAGTCGAGGCCCGGCCGGTCCGTCGGCGGCTGCCGCAGGATTGCCGGTCGGTACGGCACAAGTTCGATATCGCCGGACACGAAGGCTACATCCACGTCGGCCAGTACGAGGACGGCACACCGGGCGAGCTGTTCATCAAGATCGCCAAAGAGGGCAGCACGATCTCCGGGCTGATGGACACGATCGGCATCCTGACCTCGATGGCGTTGCAGTACGGCGTGCCGCTCGACGTCCTGGTGAGCAAGTTCAGCCACGTGCGCTTCGAGCCCTCCGGTTTCACCAAGAACCCGGAAATTCCCCTCGCCAAGTCGCTGATCGACTACATCTTCCGCTTCATGGGGGCGAAGTTCCTCAGCCCCGATCAGCACGCGGCGGTGGGTCTGGGACTACCGGATCGCAGCCCCGACGGCGCCGAGCGTGCGCTCGCGGCGACAGCGACGCCAAGCACCGACAACGGGGTGGTGGAGAGCCTCGGCTTCAGCCCGCAGTCGGATGCGCCGAGCTGCGCCGACTGCGGCTCGATCATGATCCGCAATGGGAGTTGCTACAAATGCCTGAACTGCGGCGCCACGAGCGGATGCTCGTGAGCCGCTGATCCTGAGGAGATGCGTTTCGGGGAACGCTGGGGTGGGGTGGTTGTGGTGCTGGTTCCCCAAACGTGGTGGTGGGGAGGTGGCCGGTGGGAGCCGGCGCGGGGCGCCCGATTGGGCGCCCCGCGGAGGTGGGGATTTCTCCCCGATCTCAGCGCTTTTATAGGGCCTCGCGGCTAGGCGATCAAGCGTCGAACGAAGGTCTGCTTCAGATAGGCGAGCAACTCGGACGGGTTGCGCTCGTCGTTCATGAAGTGCTCGATCAGGATCCCGTCCAGCGAGGCCAAGATCAGTGCCGCATCCAGCCGTGGATTCACGTCGGGCCGGAAGCGCCCGCTGTGGGCCCCTGACGCGATGATGTCGGCCAGCAGGCTGCGGAAGACGCGGTAGAGGTCGTTCACGCGCGCGGCGATGTCGTCGTCCGGCTTGCGCTCGCCACCGATCATCAACGTCAGC
>Ga0126372_10000911_pt1 | contig 11320 bp, 10 predicted proteins | sample PanSoiMetaPlot_6_FD_92762 | JGI IMG/M metagenome (GOLD analysis project Ga0126372, IMG submission 92762) | Tropical forest soil microbial communities from Panama - MetaG Plot_6 | ecosystem: Environmental > Terrestrial > Soil > Tropical forest > Bulk soil | place: Panama | collected 2016-02-17
CTTCGCGATCGAGCTCCATCTGCCGCAGCACGAAATCGAGTGCCACGGTCTCAAAGTCGAGATCGCGCTCGGTTTCGAGGCGCGCATCGATCGGAACCAGATAGTTGTGGCCGGAGACCTGCAGGCCGTGTCCGGCATAAAACAGCACGCTGGTCTCTGCCTGCGGCAGCAGGCGGGAGAAATCGCGCACTTTGGCATCGAAGCCACGCTTGTCGAGATCGAGCCCGAGAATGACCTCGAAGCCGGCGGCTCTGAGGGCCTCGCCGACGTCGCTGGCGTCATTGGCCGGATTGGCGAGCGATGTGGCGGCGACGTAGGCCGAATTGCCGAGCACCAGGGCCACGCGCCGCTCGGCAGTGGCCGACGTCGGCAACAGCAACACTGCTATCAGGGCAAGACCGAAAGCAAGCCCTGACGCGGGACGGTCTGGCATGGCCGCACTTCCTTGCGCTTCCTGCTCGTCCCAAACCACGTGAATTGGACGGCATAAAGACGGTTGTTTCGGCCAAGCGGTTGGCTGGCGGCACTGCGGGTGGTCGCCTAGGCCGCCATCGCCGTCTTCAGATTGGCATCGATCCGGTCGAGGAAGGCGGTGGTTGAGAGCCACTTCTGCTGCGCGCCCACCAACAGCGCCAGATCCTTGGTCATGTCGCCGGCCTCGACAGTGTCGACCGCGACCTTCTCCAGGGTGCCGGCGAATTTGGCAAGCTCGCCGTTGCCGTCGAGTTTGGCGCGATGCGCAAGACCGCGGCTCCAAGCGAAGATCGAGGCCATCGAATTGGTCGAGGTCTCCCGGCCCTGCTGGTGCTGGCGATAGTGCCGCGTCACGGTGCCGTGCGCGGCCTCCGCCTCCACCACCTTGCCGTCCGGCGTCATCAGCACGCTGGTCATCAGACCGAGCGACCCGAAGCCTTGCGCGGCGGTGTCCGACTGCACGTCGCCATCGTAGTTCTTACAGGCCCAAACATAGCCGCCCGACCACTTCAGCGCCGCCGCCACCATGTCATCGATCAGACGGTGCTCGTAGCTGAGCTTTCTTTTGTCGAACTCGGCCTTGAACTCTCGGTCGAACACCTCCTGAAAGATGTCCTTGAAGCGACCGTCGTAGACCTTGAGGATGGTATTCTTGGTCGACAGATAGACGGGATAGTTGCGAGCCAAGCCATAGTTGAAGGAGGCGCGCGCAAAATCGCGGATCGAATCGTCAAGATTGTACATAGCCATGGTGACGCCGGCGCTGGGTGCCTTGAACACCTCGCGCTCGATGATCTGGCCGTCTTCGCCCTCGAACTTGAGGGTGATGGTGCCCTTGCCCGGGAACCTGAAATCGGTGGCGCGGTACTGATCGGCATAGGCGTGGCGGCCGATGACGAACGGCTGCGTCCAGCCAGGCACCAGTCGCGGTACATTCTTGCAAATGATCGGCTCACGGAAGATGACACCGCCCAGGATGTTGCGGATGGTGCCGTTGGGCGACTTCCACATTTCCTTGAGGTTGAACTCTTTGACGCGGGCTTCGTCCGGCGTGATGGTGGCGCACTTGACGGCAACGCCATGCTTTTTGGTGGCGTTGGCGGCATCGATGGTGACCTGGTCGTTGGTGCGATCGCGGTGTTCGATGCCGAGATCGTAATACTCGAGCTTGACGTCGAGATAGGGGTGGATCAGCTTGTCCTTGATGAGCTGCCAGATGATCCGCGTCATCTCATCGCCGTCCATCTCGACGACGGTGCCGGTGACCTTGATCTTCTGCATTGAAAGCTCCTCCAAATCCTATCGGCGCCAAAGCGCCGCCCTCTTAGCACCGGCCGCGACCTGCGCAAAGGCTGCCGGCGCCGCAGGCGCGCGCCCACTGTCGATGCCACCATGGCGTTGCGCGACGGGCGGATGCCGCAGCAGGATCGGGCGGCGCGGGACCATCGTGAGCGCCAATGGCATTGAGGCAACCTGTGCGGGGCGGCGGCGATCCGACCGCGGCGGGTGCTGGCGCTTGCGTGGCGCGGCACGATGAGGGGGTGGCGCGTTCGCCAGCCGCGCATCGGGGCGCCGCCGGGCCAGCGCGGCGCGCGACCGCAAGGGGCGCGCCAACGGCTGTGCCCGGCCGGTGCAGCCAGCGGCCCTGCAGCATTGCCCCACGACAGGCACCGCCATCGATTGCGGCGCCGACCCCCCAAGGAGACGCAAGGGAGACCCAAGGGAGACGCGACGCAAGGGAGATCTTTGTGCCGACCGCGGCCCGACCCTTGGCCCCCCAGGGCCGGCCGCCCCGCCCGCCCGCTTTTTGTGCCCGCCGACCCCCGAAGCTTGGCCGGTACCGCGCGCACGGCATGGCGCGCTGCGTGCCATCGTCGCTTGTCCGCTGCAAGCCGGGCGAGACCGTCGAGCCTACCGACTGGCGGGCTCGAGTATCCACGATGCGCGGCGCCTGAGCCGGAGCGCGGGCGTCAGATCGCCGATGCCGCGCATTGGCGGTCCAAACCGGAAGCTCGCCGAGGTTCGAGCCCCGGGCATTGGCGCGGGGGCCCGGCGCCGAGCCCGTGCGGGGAGCCGGTGCGCGGGTGAGCCCCAAGTGCACCGATTGCCGCCTACCGTTACAATGGGCCGTCGGGCCGGATGGCTCAGCGCAAGCGAAAGAGGCACAACAGGTGAAGGGCGTCGTCATCAGCTCGGGCGTACCACGAATTGCTGGCACCGATCTGCCGGTCGCGGCCCTGATCGAGCGCTGTCATCAAAAGACCCTCGATGCCGGTCTGGCCGAGCTGGCCACGGCCGGGCTCGACCGTGCCGCGCTTGAGCAAATCCTCACCTATTGCGCCGAACAGCGCTGCCGCGATGCGGCCGCGACCTGCCCGGGTTGCCGGCTGCGCGCCGAGCGGCTCGGGCTTAAGACCTTCGACGATTTCGTCGCCCAGTTCGCCGAGATTACCTTTGCCGGCTCGGCCATCCGGTTGCCCGGCTCCGGTCGCGGCACGTTTGAGGCCGAAAGCCTCGAGCAGCTGGCAAAGACCTGGGCGGGGGAGGAGTACTGGTACTGGGCGCGCCGGCTCCTGCGCAAGCTGCGCCACGGCATTCGCCGCGCCGATCGCAGCGGCGCGCCGGCGCAGCCGGTCCGGGCCGCCCCGGTGCTGATCCTGGTCCGGCCGCAGCTTGCCGACAATATCGGCATGGTGGCGCGCGCCATGGCCAATTTCGGCTTGGACGACCTGCGGCTGGTTGAGCCGCGCGATGGCTGGCCCAACGAAAAGGCGCGCATCGCCGCCTCGGGCGCCAATTTTGTGGTGGACGGGGCGCAAGCCTATCCGACCTTGGCGGCCGCCCAGGCCGGCCTCAATTGGGTGGCGGCCACCTCTGCCCGGCAACGGGATCTGGCCAAGCCGGTGCTGACCCCGGAACTTGCCATTGCCGAGATCGCCCAGCGCCTGGCCGCCGGCCAGCGCTGCGGCATCCTGTTCGGCCCCGAGCGCAATGGTCTCGAAACGGAGGAAGTTGCCGGTGCCGATGCCCTGGTGATGGCGCCGGTCAATCCGGCTTTCGCCTCCCTGAACCTCGCTCAAGCAGTGTTGCTGATGAGCTACGAATGGATGAAACGCGCTGGCCACGGCACCTTGGGGCGCGTCACCACCTACGAGCAACCGGTCGCCGCCGGTCTGCACCTGCGGGGTTCGCCGCCCGCTGGCAAGGAGGAGGTGCTCGGCTTTTTCGACCATCTCGAGCGTGAGCTCGACGCCACGGGCTTTTTCTCCTCGCCCGAAAAGCGCCCCAGCATGGTGCGCAATATGCGCACCATGTTCACCCGCATGGGACCAACGCAGCAGGAAATCCGCACCCTGCGGGGAATCGTGAAGGCGCTTGTCAACGGCAGGCGCACAGCGAGGAAATCGCCTTAGTTATGCCTCGATTCCCGTTGAGCGATGCGCACGCGCTAGGCAGCGTGGGACTGCCGGCGTGAACGAGAGAATATTTGTTGGAACGGGCTCAACAAACAGGGGCTGCAGCATGATCGGCAATGGTGCATGGGCCGGGATTGGCGCGGTGTTCGTGCTGGCAATGTGCTGCGGGCCAGCCTCGGCGCAGAACAAGGAGCTGAGCGATAAGTCGGTACTCACCTTGATGCAGTACGCCTGGTCCTTGGTGCCCAACAAGTTCACGAGCCCGGACGGCAAGGTGATCGAGGTCGACAAGAGCAAGCCGAGCGAGGTCGTGGTGCCGATGGACACCGCGCGCGAAGCCATCAAGGTGGCGCGGCTGTCGGCCTACGCCCAAGTCTGTGATCTGATCGAGGAGCAGCGGGCCAATTACCAGACCTTTATGAAGCGCGAAGAGGCCAAGGCCAAATGGAGCGACCAGCAGCTCCTGTTTATCAATCAGCTTCACCTCTTTACCGTGATGACGCTCACCGGCAAGGTGAAGCTGGTCGAGAAGGATGGTGACAAGGAAGTCATCCTTAATAGCGACAAGCCGGAAAAGGCACCGACCTGCACCGACACCGAGCGCCAGAAGGTCGAAGCCCAGATCAAGTCCTACGTGACCGCCAATGCGCCGCCGGCTGCCGCAGCGCCCGCCGCGCCGGCCGCCGCCGCCACCCCCGTGCGGCCCGCCAGCCAGAAGAAATAGGCCCGTCCAGGCGGTAAGGCCGGCACGCAGCGCCAGAGTTTGGCGCCGGCGACGGCCGCGCACGATTGACCTTGGAGGCCATTGCGCTATAACGCTGGGCGGCGGGCCGTTTGGCCCGTTTCACGTTCGCACACCCGTGGCAACCCGCTCCGGCGGAGAGCCTGTCGACCCGGACCACAACCCCGGGTAGAGGAGGGCGTGCTTGCTTCATCGAACTTCGGCATTTTGCGCGACTTTAGGAGAACTCTGCATGACCAAGCGCATCCAGGCGAAACACAAGATCGATCGGCGCCTGGGCCAAAACATCTGGGGACGCCCCAAGAGCCCGATCAACAAGCGCGAAACCCGGCCGGGCCAGCACGGCGAGCGGCGCAGCGGCAAGCTGTCCGACTACGGCCAACAGTTGCGCGCCAAGCAGAAGCTAAAGGGCTACTACGCCAATATCACCGAGCGGCAGTTCAACGGCATCTATCAGGCCGCGCGCCGGTTCAAGGGCTCCACGTCCGAGCACCTGATCGGTCTGTTGGAGCGGCGCCTTGATGCCATCGTCTACCGGGCGAAGTTCGTACCCACCATGTTCGCTGCCCGCCAGTTCGTCAGTCATGGCCATGTCACGGTGAACGGCCGGCGCGTCAACATTGCGAGCTTTCGCTGCCGCGTCGGCGATGTCGTCGAGGTGAAGGAGAAGGCCAGGCAGATGACCCTGCTGCTCGAGGCCATCAAGAGCGCCGAGCGCGACGTTCCCGACTACATCGAGGCCGATCACAACAAGATGACGGCCAAGCTGATGCGCATTCCAGGGCTCGCCGATGTGCCCTTCCCGGTGCACATGGAGCCCAACCTGGTGGTTGAGTTCTACAGCCGCTGACGCGGGCATTTTGCCAGCCGGGCCGGCCGCGAGCCAGCGGCCGCGCCGCGGGCTGCCTGCCCGCGGCGCTGCCAGCGACTATCTGCTGGTGACGTTTAAGGCTTTGTGCTGGGGCGCTGACCGCTCGGCGGGTTGCTGGCCCGCTCAGCCGATTGGCGCTCGGCCTCCACGTCCTTCTTCGATTTGAACGCAGGAGCGTTCGACAGTTCCTCCTTCTTGGCGTCCATGATCAGCTGCAGACCGTCCTTGTCCTGTCCGATTTGCAGTCGGTCAATCTTCATGGCGACGCTCTTTTCGCCGATGCCGAGGAAGCCGCCGACGCCGATCACGAAGCCTTGTACGTTCTTGCCATCCTTGCTGAGGATGAGGTCGCTGATGTTGCCGATCTTGGTTTTATCGGGCGCATACACCGTCTGACCGATCAGATCCTTGGCGAGAATGGTATTGTCCTCCTGCGTCACGATCTGACCCGTGACCGGAGCTTTCGGGGCTTCGGTTGTCTTGGAAGCCTGCGGCGATGGCGACGAGGTCTGCGCCAGCACCGGCGACAAGCCAAGCGCCAGGATCAGCGCAGCCGCACTCGCTGCTGTCTTGGGCGTCATCATCAATCTCCACGCTAGCGAGCCCAGGAGGGCCCTTTGCGGAGAAAACGCCGCGCCGTTGGAAAAGTTCTGTCTAAGCCGCCGTTATGTCGCAGCGAATTATGCTTGTTGCACCGTGGGTTCCCTGAGGCTTGCGCAGGTCCGAAAATTTTTTATGTTGGCCATTAGCCGGCTGTTCGAGCTACACACGCTGCTCGCCGCAATGTTGGGGAGTTGCTTGCAAAGTCAACTGAAAGGCGCCGTGATCCTGGTGGTTGAGGATGAACCGCTGATCGCGCTCGATATCAGCTCCTCGCTCGAGGATGCCGGTGCCAAGGTGCTCAAGGCCGCCACGGTGAAAAGCGCCCTGGCCGCCATCGATGCCCATAACTGCTCGGCAGCGGTGGTGGACTTCTGGCTTGGCTTCGATTCCGGCCGCGCCGTGGCGCGCCGGCTGAAGCAGAAGGCAATCCCATTCCTCTACTACAGTGGCCGGGCCCGCGACGATTTCACCACCGGCAGCACCGCGCCGGTGGTCTCCAAGCCGGCCGGCGGGCCCGAGATCGTGGGCATGCTGCGGCTGCTCATCGACGGCAAGGGGTGATCGGCTTTTGCCGTCGAGACCAGCCCCGTGCTTGCGACTGCTAGCTGCGGGGCGGCGTCATGACGCCAGCTTCTGCGGCGGTGCGGTAGTGGAAAGCTCGGCAAGTCGCGCTTTGAGGCTGGCTGGCCCGCGCTGCCTGACACCTGGGGTCACCGAGTTGGCCCAGCCGTAGGCCAGCATCGTCATGATGGTGGAAGCGGCAAAGAAGTAGATGCCGGGCAGCACCGAAGCTTCGGTGTAGCCCGAAGCGTTGATGTAGAAGATCATCAAAGCCAGCACCATCACGTCGGTCATCGAATAGCGTCCCAGCCATTCCATGGCCGAGATCGACTTGTCGCGAAACTCGGCCGGCATGTCGGGTGAGGTGACGAGGGTGAGCAGATAAAACAGCTTCAGAAACGGGAAGAAGATCGAGAACATGAAGATCACGAAGCAGAGAAAGAATTCCTCGTTCTTGTACAGCGCCCAGATGATGGTGGCGATCGAGTGCTGATTGGTCCACACGAACACCGTGGTGAAGCGGATGGCGGGCAGCATCACACCCAGTGCGAAGAATACCGTGGCCAGAATGATCACGAAGCTGAAGGCAAAGGTGCGCAAGGTCGAGGGTTGCGGCGCCCGCAGCGGCACCACCCGCTCGCCCGAGGCTTCGCCGGCGGCAAGATCGTTCCTGAGCCAGGCATAGGCCAGGATCATGAACATTACGGCGGCGGTGAAGAAGTAGACGCCGTTGAGGCTCTTGGCGTCGTACACGCCCTGGCTCTTGATGAAGAAAATTGACAGCGACAGCACCAGCACATCGTGCATCGACCACTTGCCGATCCACTCCAACGCCCGCAGCTGCCGTGATAGGCGCTGCAACTCGCGTTTGGGCAAGGTCGACAGCAGCAGCAGATAAAGCAGCTTCAGGATCGGCAGTGCGATCGAGAAGATCAACACCGTGATGCCGAGGAAGATCTGCCCGGAGCGGATCAGCGCATTCACCGTCGAGATCAGTGAATGCTCATAGGTGAAGAACAGGAACTTGGTGAGCTTGATGATGGGCAGGCTCACGCCTAGCGCCAGACAGACGCTGGCGCCGACGATGGCCAGGGTCAATAGAAAACGGCGGCCACCCAGCGTCATGCCTACGCGTGTCCATGACCCAAACAAAACGCCGCCTCATCCTAGCGGTTGAGGCGGCGGGATTATGTCGAAGCCCGGCCAGCGGCCGGTAAGCGAGCCGGATCAGACGATCGCCTTGGCAGAGGCTACGCCCTTGTTGTCCAGCAGTTGCTGCAACTCACCGTCCTGGAACATCTCACGCACGATGTCGCAGCCGCCGACGAACTCGCCCTTGACGTAGAGCTGGGGGATGGTCGGCCAGTTGGAGAACGCCTTGATCCCTTCCCGAATACCCAAATCCTCAAGCACGTTCACGTCGCGGTAGGCGACGCCGAGGTGGCCAAGGATCTGGGCCACCTGGGAGGAGAAGCCGCATTGTGGGAAATCCTTGGTCCCCTTCATGAACAGGACCACGTCATTGTTGGCGACCGTCTTGCGGATCCAGTCGTGCACGGCTTGCTCGCTCATGCCCAGTCCTCTCTTGCCCAGCCCTCGCTTGCCCGTTGCCGGGGCGGCCAGCTCGGCGCCCCGAAGTCTCGCTAGATGTGGGCAATGGCCCGCTAAAGTCAATCTCGCGGTGGCGCCGTGGTCAGGGCCAAGGCGTGCAATACCCCGCCCATGCGGCCCTCCAGGGCTTCATACACCATCTTGTGCTGCTCAACCCGGGTCTTGCCCTTAAATTCCTTGCTGACGACGTGGGCGGCATAGTGATCGCCGTCGCCGGCGAGGTCGCGGATCGTCACCTCGGCGTCGGGGAAGCGGGCCTTGATGAGCCGGGCGATGTCTTGCGAATCCATGGGCATCAGGCAAGTCTCCGGGCCGGGGCGGTTGCCCCCATGATAGGCTGGCGGCTGGCCGGAACACCACCATGATCTCAAGCCTCGACCGGCAGCGATGCCGCCTAGCCGCCGGGTGCCGGCACGGCCGCCGCCATGTAGCCCGGCAGCCAGGCCTCGTGCGCTGTCCTTAGGTCGGCGAGCGGCAGCGTGGCTTCCGCCATGAGGCTGATGCCAGTGCCGCCGATGCGACCAACGAGGCGCGCCGGCAGGGCCAGCAGGCGCGCCCGCTCGATGATCTCCTCGGCCAAGGTCGGTTCGGCCTCGAGCAGATAGCGGCCCTGGTCCTCGCCGAACCAGGCGGCGTGGCTCGGGAGCCGGCCCTCATAGGGAAAGAGCTGCACACCAAGGTTGCCGGCCAGCGCCATTTCCGCCACGGCGATGATGAGGCCGCCATCGCTCACGTCGTGCACCGCGCGCACCTTGGCCTCGCGGATCAAGGCGCGAACCAGGTTGCCGGCCTTGATCTCGTCGGCCAGGTCCACCGGCGGCGGCGAGCCTTCGAGCTTGCCGGTGACGATGAGCTGGTAAAGCGACTGGCCAAGGTGGCCGGCTTCGCGCCCCACCGCGATCAAGACGTCGCCGGCCGCCTTGAGGTCGATCGTTGCCATTTTGCCGAGATCGGGCACCAGGCCGACGCCGCCGATCGCCGGCGTCGGCGGGATGGCGAAGCCATTGGTCTCGTTGTAGAGCGAGACGTTGCCGGAGACGACCGGGTATTTGAGTGCCTCGCATGCCTCTTTCATGCCCTTGATGGCGCCGACCAGCTGGCCCATCACCTCCGGCCGCTCGGGGTTGCCGAAGTTCAAGTTGTCGGTGATGGCCAGCGGATCGGCGCCGACCGCGATCAAATTGCGCCAGCTCTCGGCCACCGCCTGCTTGGCCCCCATGCGTGGATCCGCCGCCACGTAGCGCGGCGTGACATCGCAGGTCAGGGCCAGGCCCTTGCCGGTGCCGTGCACGCGCACGACGGCGGCATCCCCACCCGGTCGCTGGATGGTATCAGCCATCACCATGTGGTCGTACTGCTCCCAGATCCAGCGGCGCGAGGCCAGATGCGGCGAGCCCAGCATGGTCTTCAAGGTGCCAAGAATGCTGTTGGGGGCGGCCACCCACTCCGGCAGGATGGCCCGCGGCGGCACGCTTTCGACATAGGCGCGCGCGTAGAGCGGGGCCGAGTTGGCGAGTTTGTCGACCGGCAGGTCGGCTTCGATCGTGCCCTTGTGCTTGACAATCAGGCGGCCGCTGTCGGTGGTGTGGCCGATCACGGCGAAGTCGAGGCCCCACTTCTTGAAGATGGCTTCCGCCTCGGCCTCGCGATTGGGCCGCAGCACCATCAGCATACGCTCTTGCGACTCCGACAGCATCATCTCGTAGGCGGTCATGCCTTGTTCGCGTTGCGGCACGCGATCGAGATCGAGCTCGATGCCGACGCCGCCCTTGTCGGCCATTTCCGCGGTCGAGGAGGTGAGGCCGGCAGCGCCCATGTCCTGAATGGCGACGATGGCATCGCTCGCCATCAGCTCCAGGCAGGCCTCGATCAACAGCTTTTCGGTGAAGGGGTCGCCGACCTGCACGGTTGGACGTTTCTCCTCCGACCGGTCATCGAATTCGGCCGAGGCCATGGTGGCACCGTGGATGCCATCGCGTCCGGTCTTGGATCCGACGTAGACCACCGGCAGGCCCACGCCCTTGGCTGCCGAGTAGAAAATCTTGTCCCGCTTGGCGAGGCCAACACACATGGCGTTGACCAGGATGTTGCCGTTGTAGCCGGCATCGAAGTTGGTCTCGCCGCCGACCGTCGGCACGCCCGTGCAGTTGCCGTAACCGCCGATGCCGGCGACCACGCCGGACACCAGATGGCGGGTCCTGGGGTGGCCCGGGTCGCCAAAGCGCAGCGCGTTGAGATTGGCGACAGGGCGGGCGCCCATGGTGAACACGTCGCGCATGATGCCGCCCACGCCCGTGGCCGCGCCCTGGTAGGGCTCGATGTACGAGGGGTGGTTGTGGCTCTCCATCTTGAACACGGCGCAATCGCCGTCGCCGAGGTCGATCACTCCGGCATTTTCCCCCGGCCCTTGGATCACCTGCGGACCCTTGGTTGGCAGCTCTTTCAACCACAGCCGGGAGGATTTGTAGGAGCAGTGCTCGCTCCACATCACCGAGAAGATGCCGAGCTCCGTCAACGACGGCTCACGGCCGAGGATGCTGAGCAGGCGCTGGTACTCATCGCCCTTGAAGCCATGCTCGGCGATGAGCTCAGGATCGAGACCGGTTTTGTTTTTGGCGTCCATGGCGTTGGCAGCGAGTGTTGCGCGTTGCCGGGCTTATAGCCGGCCGGCGCCGCCTTGTCGCGGCCGGGTCAAAAGCTTAGGTGCGATTCTCAACCAGGTGCTGCAGGCCGCGGTCGACGACGGCCGCGGTTGCCTCCCAGCCGGGCAGGGTACGGCGGCGGGCGATGGCCTCTCGGCGCAGGCTGGCATAGAGCGTCCGGTTGGCAATGACCTGGCGCAGCGCGGCGCGCAACGGTACCACACGCCCGCCCGGCACGATCCTGGCGCCACGCCGGCCGATCCAGGCGCCGGCGGCGCCAGCGTAGGTGGAGACCACCGGCAGGCCGTGCGCCAAAGCCTCTGCGATTGCCATGCCGTAGCCTTCGTGGCGGGAGGCGGCGACGTAGAGGTCGGCGCCCGACCACAGCCGCGCCAGCTCC
>Ga0126372_10000913_pt1 | contig 11310 bp, 5 predicted proteins | sample PanSoiMetaPlot_6_FD_92762 | JGI IMG/M metagenome (GOLD analysis project Ga0126372, IMG submission 92762) | Tropical forest soil microbial communities from Panama - MetaG Plot_6 | ecosystem: Environmental > Terrestrial > Soil > Tropical forest > Bulk soil | place: Panama | collected 2016-02-17
CGCGGCCAACAGGATCAAAATCTCAGCCTGCAACGGATCTGTGTCCTGGAATTCATCGACGAAGATGTGTGTGAAGCGCCCTTGCAGTTCATTGCGAACATCCTCGTTGTCTCGAATCAAGTTGCGCGAACGGAGCAACAGATCGAGAAAGTCAACGTAACCTGCTCGTTCCTTCAGCTGCTCAAATTCCTCTACCACTGGCCACAGTTCCTCACGCAGACGCGGAGCCAGATCGGCTCCAGCCTTGTTGACGAACTCCTGGACGCGGGTCTTTAGTTCTTCTCGCCGGCGCAACAGGTCGTCCTTGGGAAAGTTGTCGCGGGCGTAATAGGCTCTATAGTTTTTCGTTTTCCAGGCAGCCAAAAAACCAAACAAGCGGGCTTCGATTCCGTCATAGTCGCGAGCCTGGCCCAGGGACTCAACTCGCGTCACGTCAGCCACAAACTGTCTCAAGAAAACAAGTGACCTGGTGAAGTACTGTGAGGGATCGCCACGGTCCGCCCAATCACCCAGGGCCGCAATCTCCAGCAGCAACTCGTCGATCAGGGCGTTGCGATCGAATTCCGGTGCCGGTCTCCACGGGGTAGTGAAATCTCGTTCTCGAGCGAGGTTCCAGGCAGCTGCTCTCAAGATTGGCTTGGGACCGCTTTCGCGCGGCCGGCGAGCCAAAGTCGCGGTTCGCTTACCGCCAAATCCCTTTCGTTGTGGTCGCCTCAGAATGCGCCTGACTGCATCGCTGGGCCAGGCCAGTTGTTGTTCGAACCAACGCTCAAACGCCAGATCAAAAAGAGGTGCAGCGAGGTCGTCGGCAGCTACTTCGAAGAGTGGATCGATGGCCGCTTCCACAGGGTGTTCGCGTAAGAGATCAGCACAAAACGAATGGATGGTACCGATGCGTGCTTCTTCCAATTCGCGTACTGCCCGGTTTAGGAAATACAAAGTCTCGGCAGGCTGGTGCGCCTGCCGTTCTTTTTCAATCGCCGATCTCAACCGTAGTTTCAGTTCGCCCGCAGCGAAGTCGGTGAAGGTGACGGCTACCATCTCAGCTAAACGAATTCGTCCCGAGATGATTCCCGACAGAATCCGACGAATCAGGGCGGTAGTTTTGCCCGTACCCGCAGCTGCCTCAACCACCAGCGTCGTATCGAGATCGTCGCAAATACGATCGCGTGCCGGCTGATCGGCGAGCACTTTCGTTGTTTTGGGTGCGGTGTCGGTCATCGCAACTCTCTGATTCGCTTCAACTCCACCAAACGATCTTTGGGCTTGTTTTTGGTGCGCATCTCTTCAAAACTGCCGCACACCGCGAGGTAGTCGCACCAGTCGCAACCATTCTTTTCCGGTGCGGCAGGAAGGAAAGGATCAGCTAGTCCCTGGCGCACGGCAATCAGCACGGGATTAAGTGTTTGAATACTTTCTTCATTAAGCGGCACCACTCGCTCTTCAAAGCCACCGTCAGCAGTGCAGTAGTAAAGTCGACCTGCATCAACCGGTTGGTTCAACACTTTCTTGCAAGCTAGCGCATACAGCAGCGGTTGCAGGTATTTGCCTCCACCTGTCACGGTGCCTTTGGGCGCTCGTGCCTTTCCGGTCTTGTGGTCGGTGACCCGGAACTTACCGCTAACATGGCGTTCGACTAGATCGATAGAACCACGTAGCTGTAGATCCCCAATGATTTCAACCGGCTCATCAATGCTCTCCGGATCGGAACTCCGCGGACCGCGATCGGACAAGCCAAAAGACAATTCGAACTTATCGGGGATCCAACCATCATCATTGGTGGTCATACGGCGTAACCACTCACGCAGATCTGCCCTGATGGAGTTGATCCCGTCCTCCCAGACACGCGGAATCGCGGGCGCGAACTTGTCTTCATATTCGCCGGCCAATCGTTCCAGTGACAGATCTACCAACTCGAAGGCGTTGCTGAGTGCAGCGGACCGCAAGGGCAGTAGACCGACAGACTTTAAGTTTGTCAGCACCTCAAACTGAGTCTCATGGAACAATGAACCTCGAGTTAAAGGATCAATCGCTTCAATTGGTGCTGGTTCCTCGCGTAGGTCGAGTCGCAGGATAGCGCTGAGGAAAAAGCGATATGGGCAACTGGCAAAATGTTGCAGGGCGGTGGCGGAAAACGAGCGCGCGGAGAATTGATGGTTGGCGATCGCTTCGCGGGCCAGTTCGTCTATATCAACCAGGCCATCGTTCTGCGTCCAGCGTTTTATCCAGCGCCGTGTGCGACCACGCAACGCACGCGCAAGATGCGGGTTTGCCGTCAACAAGTAGTGCGCGCGCCCGGTGACTTCCTCGTCAGTAGCATCGACCAAACTCGCCAGTAGTGCGAGGTCGTATTCAGCTTCATCTATTGCCGCGGCCGGTTGATCCGGTGCCGGCCAACCAAGCCGAGCGCGAACGTGCGTTTCCGCTCGCGCAGCAATCTCCTCAAACCCTGGTAACACTCCTTCCGCTGCCCGCAACGCTTCAAGTGCATAGAAAGACGGGACCCGGGGACGCGATTGCTGCACGTCGACTCTAGGGTAAGAAAGATAGACGCGCTCTCTTGCCGCTCCGACGGCGATACGCAATGCGAGTCGTTCTAACTCGAGTTGGTCGCGCCTGGTAGTAAGCCCAACTGAATCGGTAGCCTCTCGCTGTTTATCAAGCAGAATTGGATCTTCAACGACCTTTCGCGGGAACATGCGTTCGGCCAAACCGGGAGCAAAGACCACCTGAAACGACAACCCGCGGGCCGCGTTGATCGAACCAACAAAAACTGATCCGTAGCGCCGGGACTTTGGCTTTACTCGCAGATCGTGCAGCCTTGGACCAAGTACCAGTTGCACTTCGTGCAGGTCGATTGGGCCAACTGCCCCCATGGGCACGAGATCTGCGAGAGTCGCGAGCACGCCATCAGGTTGTCGCAACGCGCTGGTAGCCAACTCTCTGAGATGTGCCAGCCATTCACTCCAGGTGGCGCGCGTCGGAAGATCACTGAGGCGCTCAATTAGCGGCAGGGCGAAATTTCGTAACGACTCGAGATCGCTTAACTGCTTCTGAAGCGACTTGATGATGACTTCGTCTTCGTCCTCAGTTTCGTCCAGCCGAAGTTGCAACTCATTGGTTAACCCTTTAAGGCGTCGGGCCCAACGCTCTTTGCCACCGATCACCGCGGAATCTACCAGCAGTCGTTCCCAACGTGCTGGTGCTCTTAAGGTCCCTTCTATAACCGGCAGCGCATCCGGATTAGCTAGAACCGGAACAACTGGTGGCTCGGATTGCGAGTCGACCGCGTCTTCTTCCATTTCAGTAACGGCTAACAACTCGTCGCTTGGTCCAACCCAGGGCAATTCGATACCTCGCTCCACTTCGGAGTCGGGCACCTGGCCCAACGACAGGTATTCCGCAAATGCGCGCGCTGATAGTCCCTCTGCCGCACATGTCAGCAGTGCCAGCATCGCTCGTCCAGCCGGGTCGGGCGCCGTGGTACCTTGCACGAAATAGGCGGGAATTGCGGCCCGACTGAAGGCCTCTTCCAGGTGGGAACGATATTCACCGGCCGAGTTGAGTAGTACAGCCATCTGATCAAATGACACACCCTGCGCTGCTTCTGTCTGAATACTCCTGACAATCTCGACGCATTCGCGTGGTTCGCCGGGCCAGCTTTGCAGGTGCACGCTTTGATCGAGCGGCTGTGGGGTTGGCGTGGAGTCTTCGAAGAGATGTCGTTTCACGCAGGAGAGCGAACTCCCCGCGGCGCAGATCAATTCATTGAGGTTTCTTTGGCAACCCAGTGACTCTTCGAGAAAGTTGACAGTTCGCTCGTCACCGTAGGCAGCGGTAGCGAGCACGCGGGGAGCTGAGCGGGCAAGTTTACTAACAAGTTCAGCTTCAAGCCGGCTGCGAATCGTCACATCAAGTAGGAGTAGCGGTAGTCCTACATAGACAGTGTTCTCCGGATCTTGAATTGACTCGATCGCCGCTTGGAACACTGCCGCGCGGTCCGCAAGTTTTGCTTGCTTTCTCTCCTGCTCAGCCAGGTTGGCGATAGCCGCGAGATCGTCACCACCGCGCGCAAGACGCGTTAGTGAGTGGGACTCGACTCTGTTCATGCGGAGTTCTTCGAGGGTCTTGGCTACTGCCACCGGAAAACCTGGTTGCGACGCCACGGGCGCGAAATAGCTGAGCTTTCTTTCTGATTGGAGGGAATGAATTGCCCGCGCAACAACGGCGATAAAGGAAAGACTACTAGCGGGAGCGTTTCCTGAACGGACGAGAGAGTGTTGCGCCAGCCGCGACGCCAGGGTGTTGAAGGTGAGTCTTCTCAACCCGAAATGAGAACCCTGCGTCGCCGCTACAGCCAGACTGAGATCGGTCGCAGCTTCTACGGAGTGTGTGACCAGGAGGACTTCAGCAAAGGCAGGTTGCGCGAGGATCCAATCTCGCGCAGTTTGGTTTCGGCTCGCCGCATCTTTGGAGACCTCTAATGCTACGTCACTCAACCGCCCCACTACTTATCATCTCCTAAGATCATGGCATTCATCATCTGTTTGCCAGTTCCAATTCTTTGATGGCCTCGGTGGGAGCCATTAGCTTTTTTGACTTTTCTACGACGAGGTCTTTCGCCATTTCCAGCGTCGCTGTGTTTTTGATCTTCAGGGAAGAGGCGCCAACCATGATCTTATAACTACCCGCCTCGGCCACCCAGGCGGAAGTTGCTTCGTCATAAGATGCCAGATCCTTCGCCATGAGAGTGAATGTCAAAGTTTGTAATTCGCCAGGCTGCAGCAATTTCGTTTTGGCAAACGCCCGTAACTCACTCATGGGTTTGCTCAACTTTTGCTTGGGTGCACCAACATACAACTCAACCACTTCTTTGCCCGCGGTCTTTCCGGAATTTAAGACCGAGACGGTGGCGATCACTTTGTCTCGAAATCGCTGGGAACTCAATCTTAGATCCTTGTACGTGAAGTTTGTGTACGAGAGTCCATAGCCAAATTCGTAGGCCGGCTTGATAGAAAAAGTGTTGTAGTAACGATAACCGACGTAAATACCCTCTTCGTATAAAGCTTCCGCCGGTTTGCCAGCAAAAGGAAGATTTATCATATTTGGTTTGCCGACCAATTCTCTGCCGGGAAAAGTTTTGGCTGAAGGCACATCGCTGTAGGTTGCAGGGAAAGTCATCGGCAACTTACCGGAAGGGTTCACTTTGCCGGTTAAAACATCGGCAATTGCATTGCCTCCTTCCTGACCTGGTTGCCAGGCTAACAGGATCGCGTCGACGAGAGAACGCCAGCTCACGATCTCGACTGGACCACCAACATTTAATAGCACCACGACCTTCTTTCCTTTGGCATGAAAGGCGGTCGAAACATTCTCGATCAAGGCGCGCTCGTTCGCGGTTAACGTGAAGTCGTCCTCAACAGTTCGATCTTTGAACTCGCCGGAATTCCTCCCCAAGGTTATGAGCGCGAGGTTTGCGTCATTGGCCCCGCGCTGTGCTTGCTCAAGCGTGACGGGCATCTCCACCAGTGGTTGCGGCAGTTCGAAAGGTCGTGGCTTCGGACGACGTGCCTTTTGCTCTGCGACGTACTCGGTGTAGGTTGTTTTGACGGAATCCTCCAGGATTACACCTGCCCCTGCTAACGCTTCTGCTAAAGATACGACATACTTCTTATTAACATCACCGCTGCCTGTGCCGCCGGCCGTCAGGTCATATGACGAGTTACCCCAAAGCGCGATCTTAGTGCTCGAACTAAGTGGTAGCACCTGCCCTTCGTTCTTGAGGAGAACCATTCCTTCAGCAGCTGTTTCCCTGGCTATTTGTGCGTCAGCCTGCAGATCCGGTTGGTTGGAACACTTGTAATTCTTGAAAGATTGTGACTGCACGATGATGTTGAGTACACGGGCGACGTTTTGATCGAGTACTTGCTTACTCAAGCTACCATTCTCGACCGCAGCGATGATTGCCTTAGGCTGATTGGGCACACCGGGCATCAGGACGTCATTGCCGGCTTTCAACTGCGCGACCGGGTCGTTTCCGCCAAACCAATCGGTCATCACAAATCCCTTGAAGCCCCACTCGTCTCGGAGCAAAGTGGTGAGTAGCTCAGGATTTTGCGAGGCAAAGGTGCCATTGATCAGATTGTAAGATGACATCACGGTCCAGGGCTGCCCTTCTTTCACCGCGATCTCGAAACCCTTCAAATAGATCTCGCGCAACGCTCGCTCGCCCACGATCGAGTTTGACTGCATGCGATTGAATTCCTGGTTATTTGCCGCGAAGTGTTTGATCGAAGTGCCCACTCCATTTGCCTGGACGCCTTTCACGTAAGCGGCAGCCATCATTCCCGAAAGCAGAGGATCTTCCGAATAGTATTCAAAGTTGCGACCGCCGAGGGGATTTCGGTGAATGTTCATCGCCGGTGCCAACATGATGTCGATGCCATACTCACGTGCCTCGCTACCCGTGGCCAAGCCGATACGGTGCGCCACATTGGTATCCCATGAAGCTGCCACCAGGGTAGCAATCGGAAATCCAGTCGCGTAGTAGGTCCGGGAAGTGTCGCCGTTTCTAATCGAATCGATCCGCACGCCCGCTGGACCATCGGACAGCGTTATTGAGGGAATCCCGAGTCTGGGGATGGCGTGGGTACGGCCAGCAGCCCCGGCGACTGTTTCCCGAATTTTCTTGTCTTCTTCCGACACCAAATTCACGCCCGGAATGTGAAGCTCCATCCCCATGCCCACCAGGAGAGCTGCTTTCTCTTCGGTGGTCATGGCCGAAATGACTTCGGCTACACTGTTTTTTCCGAGTTGAGGAGTAGCACCATCTTGACTTAGAAGCGTTTGCGTCATTACTAGAAGGAGGAGTGCCGCGGCAACAGCAAGTCTTTTTGTCATTGGTCGATGGGGGTCCTCAGTTAGATGTTGGGAAACTTCCAGAAAAAGGCAAACCGCTTTGGACTTTAGATTTCGTAAGTTGAAACGGTTGACGTGATATCAAAGTACTTCACCGTTTTGCAACCCTGAAACAGCTAGCCAGTTCAACTCAACAAAAACTGCACGAGTAGAACAGCGTGTAAGCTCCATGACTGAACTCACAGGAATGTGCAGTCAGGTAGTGGTCACCGATTTGGCGGCTCAACTCACAAGAATGCCATAGCTAGGGGAAGGCCAGCTGATTTGCCCACTCAACTAGCAAGAATGTCGCAGTTGGGAAGGGGGTCAGCGGTTTGCCGATTCAACTCACAATCCGGCCAAAGGAGCGTACCCCCGCGGATCTCATAGTAAGGATCTCTTGAGCTGGTTAGTATCTGAGAAAATTTCTAGTTTCAAGAAAGATTTGTGATTGGCAGGATCAGCGGGGGTACGCTCAGATGATCGATTTGTAAGTTGAATCGGCAAACCGCTACCCCCTTCCTGACTGCGCCATTCTTGATAGTTGAATCGGCAAACCGCTACCCCTTCCTGACTGCGACATTCCTGTGAGTTGAATCGGCAAACCGCTACCCCGTCCCCAACTGCGACATTCCTGTGATTTGAATCGGCACATTGCTGACCTCCTTCCCAGCTGCGACATTCCTGTTAGTTTGAACCAGTAAGTGCCGGCAAATATTGGTTTTACTGTCCTAAAACGTCTAGCCGAACGAGGCCAATCCAACCCGCTACTGTGGTCAGTACGGGCCTCATCTGTGGTCGCTCGCGTTAGCCCAATCTCACCACTCCCTTAGGATCCGCCCTCGTGACTATGAGGGGGCCACTTGGCCCAACTTCAAATTTGAGAGCTGAATCGCCTATGAAGGCGGAGGAAACCATGCAATTCACTTGGCGAAATGTCTGTCTGCTTCTTTTGGGAATAACCCTTGTTTGTTTTGCTGCTGGGCCAGTCATGGCGCAAGCCCAGGAGGACAAAACTCTGGCGCCGTATTTCGTAGTTCAGGGAGATCCCAGCGTCGATCAACTACCGCTGAAAGACACGCGAGTTGATATCGCAGTCTCCGGTGTCATTGCCGACGTCAAAGTTATACAAACCTATCGTAACGAAGGCTCGCGACCGATCAATGCTTCCTACGTTTTTCCAGCCTCAACCCGGGCCGCCGTCTATGGGATGCGTATGCAAATCGGCGACGAGGTGATTGTCGCAAAGATCAAGGAGAGAGAAAAAGCGAAAAAGGAATTTGAGGCGGCGAAGGAGGAAGGAAAGAGCGCTTCACTCCTCGAACAAGAGAGGCCCAACGTATTCTCAATGAGTCTGGCCAACATCATGCCGCAGGAGCAAGTGCAGATTGAGTTGCGCTATACCGAACTCTTGATACCGACGGACGGCGTCTATGAAGTTGTTTTTCCAACCGTTGTGGGCCCGCGTTATGCATCAGCAAAAGAGTCGCCGACCAAACAAGATAGCTGGGTTAAGACTCCGTATATTCATCAGGGCAACAATCCCACCAGTACGCTACATATCTCCGCGCGGATTTCAGCTGGTGTCCCTATCCAGGATTTGAGCTGCACCTCGCATCAAATTCTGCCGCAGTATCAGAGTCCGAGTGTCGCGCAATTGACGCTGGATGATTCAGATCCCTTCCAGGGAAATCGTGACTTTGTGCTCCGCTATCGTTTAGCCGGCGAACAGATCACGTCGGGCCTATTGCTTTTTCAAGGTCAAGACGAAAACTTTTTCCTTTATATGGCCCAACCACCAACGCGCGTGACCGATGAGGAGATACCCCCACGTGAATACATCTTCGTGGTAGACGTCTCGGGTTCCATGGACGGCTTTCCCCTGAATACTGCTAAGCGTCTCCTGACGGATCTGATTGGACACCTGCGTCCGTCTGACCTTTTCAACGTGGTGCTGTTCGCTGGAGATTCCACCATCCTTTCGGAAAAGTCTTTGCCGGCAAATCAAGAGAACATTGCCAAAGCTATTCATTTGCTTGAGCGGCAACGCGGCAGCGGTGGCACTGAGTTACTGGCCGCAATCAAAAACGGGATGAGTCTGCCACGGCAAACCGACATTTCCCGCAGCGTGGTACTGGTTACCGACGGCTACGTGTCAGGTGAGCAAGGAGTCTTCGATTACATTCGCGACAATCTTGGTCAAAGCAACGTGTTCGCGTTTGGGATCGGCACTGCCGTCAATAGATACCTCATTGAAGGGGTTGCCAAAGCCGGAATGGGAGAGCCGTTTATCGTTACCGAGGAGTCTGAGGCTCAAAGCGCGGCGGCAAAATTTCGCGAATACATTCAGACGCCGCTCATGACTAACATTCAAGTGAGATCCATCGGCTTCGATACCTACGACGTCGATCCAGTGCACTTGCCAGATCTGATGGCCCAGCGACCGGTTATTGTCTTTGGTAAGTGGCGTGGTCCAGTGGCCGGAACCTTTGAACTCCAGGGGAAAACAGGGAAGGGCGACTACGTAACCCGTTTGGATGTTACGGGTGCGCAACCTGATGAAGGAAACAGAGCCTTGCAGTATCTGTGGGCGCGATCGCGCATCGCCGAACTTTCTGACTATGGTTCCCAGTCGGTGGCAGAGGAGAAGGCGGGTGCCATAACGGCCCTCGGGTTGAAGTACAACCTGTTAACTCAGTACACGTCGTTCATCGCGGTGCGCGAAGTCGTGACAAATCCCCTGGGCCAGGCTGACGACGTGAAGCAACCACTGCCGCTGCCATTGAGAGTGAGCGACCTGGCAGTTGGTGGCGACACGGAGAAGGGCAGTGAACCAGAACTCATTTGGTTGGTCGCGCTTTCACTCTTGTTTGCTTTGTTCATGATTTACCGCGGGCGGCGGCGCCTTGTATGACGCGAAGAGCTACCTGGTTCTCGCAGTTGCTGGTGGTGTTGGGTTGTGCCCTGGCACTAAAACTTCACTACGCAACTGCGAGTCCTGACCAATTGCGCTGGATTCTTACGCCGACGACGTTTTTGGTTGAATTACTAACCGGAACATCGTTCAAGTTTGAGTCTTATGCGGGTTACATGAGCAGCGATCACACGTTTTTGATCGCTGCTTCCTGCGCGGGTGTCAATTTTTTGATTACGGCGTTCCTGATGCTGACTCTGCGAAGGTTATGGACCGCGCGAGCACAGTCGATCGGCTGGGGTTTCATTCCATTGATAGCGCTGCTTGCTTACCTTTTCACTCTGGTTGCGAATGCCGCCCGAATCTGCGTGGCTCTGAGTTTACGTGAGCTACCACGACACGACGGCTGGTTAGATCCAAATCAGTTACATCGCAGCGAGGGGATTTTCATCTACTTTGGTTTCTTGCTGCTGCTATTCATGTTGACGGAAACGTCAACGGCAAGAAAGTTTCGAGACCTGGTGCGGCGATCGCTCTTCCCGTTGTTGATTTATTACGCCACCACGCTTGGTCTGCCACTAGCCAATGGTGCTTATCATCAGGGACGTGAGTTCTGGGAATACTCACTTTTTGTCTTGCTTATTCCTTTGTTATTGATTGTGCTCAGCGCAGCGTCGCAGGCTTCGTGGTTGAAGGCTCTTCGCGTTAAGATTGGCCAAATCAATGAGCTTGATGCTTCATCTGCTGCGCCACGGGCAAACGGATTTTAGCCGCGAAGATGCGTTCTGCGGTTCCGGGCTGAACCCTGAATTAACTGCTGACGGCTTGAAGATGGCGCGCGCCTTTGCCGATGCTTATCGCAAAACGGCCTGGCGTGCGATTTTTTGCAGCAATCTGCGACGGACCATCACCACGGCGCAGCCACTGTGTGAAGCAATTGGGGGGCAGTCGCAAGTTCGCGTTGAATTGAACGAGATCGCTTACGGTCGTTGGGAAGGTTTAACCAGAGCACAGGTATCCGAGCAGTTTCATGACGATTACATCAGCTGGCTCGCCGACCCTGCCTGGCACGCACCTACTGAGGGAGAAAGAGCAGTTGCCATTGCCCAGCGCGGCATGAAAGTGATTGAAGAGATCAACTCGCAGTACAGTGACGGGAACATATTGCTGGTCTCCCACAAAGCTACCATCAGGATCATTCTCTGTGCGTTACTCGGTATTGATGTCGGACGTTTTCGCTACCGGTTGGTGTGTCCAGTCGGTTCAGTGAGCATTGTAGAGTTTACGGCAGAAGGACCATTGTTGCGCGCATTAGCTGATCGTTCACACTTCAGTGAAGAACTGCGCCTGTTGCCGGGCACCTAGTTTGGATTAGTAGGAGGCTTCTTCGCGCTCGGATCTCCCGTCGCTGGTGGCGCGTGATCTTCTTTGGCGGGTGGGCCGAGTAGCTCAGTGAAGATTGGCTTCAAGGCATCAGCCCAGACTTGATAACCTTTTAA
>Ga0126372_10000914_pt1 | contig 11306 bp, 9 predicted proteins | sample PanSoiMetaPlot_6_FD_92762 | JGI IMG/M metagenome (GOLD analysis project Ga0126372, IMG submission 92762) | Tropical forest soil microbial communities from Panama - MetaG Plot_6 | ecosystem: Environmental > Terrestrial > Soil > Tropical forest > Bulk soil | place: Panama | collected 2016-02-17
GAAGTGGTCACCTGGTGTTCGGATGCCAGTGTTTTGAGCCGTTACGGCGTGGAAACCGTGAACTATGGACCGTCCAGCGGCCCGCGCGACAAGGAAGGGGAAAAGGTAAAGATTCAAACGCTGGTGGATATCACGAAGATTTACGCTTTAACCGCTGCGGAGTTGTGCGAAGTCACATCTTAGTGGGGCCAATTTGCCCTGAGGTCAGACGTGCCAAGTCAGAAAGAAATCGAACGGCGCTATAAGAACGTCCGCTCACGCATGCATGATGCTGGACTGGACGCACTGTTGATCTGCGGTAACCAATACGCCGGCTTCGAAGGAGCGGTTTTTTACATGTCGGGCTTCGAGATCGTTCACCGCTATGTCTACGTTCTTTTGCCGCTAGAGGGTGAACCGACGCTGGTGTTTCCTCGCGAAGCCCGGTGGATCGGCGACAAGGGCAAGCCCTGGGTAAAGGACCACGTTTGGCCTGAAGTCCCCGGTCAGTGGGTCGCGGACGTTGGCCGAGAGCGTCAGTGGAAAAAGCTCGGCGTGTACGGCATGAATTTCGTCATGGCAGTGCGGGATTATCGGGAACTGTCAAACGGATCGCTAGAGCTGGTTCCGTTCGACACTCAGTTCGACATGGCTCGTGCGGTCAAGAGCGAAGAGGAACTCGCGGAAGTTCGTGACGCCATGGACATCATTCTCGATGGGTTTTGGGCGTTGGTGGGGGCGTATGCCCCTGGCAAGACAGAGGCGGAGATCATGGCGCCCGCGGTGGAACGCTTTTTTGCACGCGGAGCCGGACCTCGAATGATGAATATTCTGCTCTCCGGCGCTCATGGCGAAGCAGAGGCATTTTTCAAAGTTCCGGGCAAGCGAGTGGTCGAGGCCAACGATCTCTTGCTGTACTCACTTGAGATTACGGGAGCAGGAGGGTATTGGGTTGAGTTCTCGCGTCCGCTGCTTGCAGGCAAACCGAGCACGACCACACAAAAAATGGCAGATGCGTACCCTCTGGCCCTCGAGGCAGCCCGCACGCAAATGCGCGCCGGCGAACTCGCCAGCAACGTTCATCGAGTTGTAGCAGAGACTTTTTCGAAGCACGGTTTCGCGCTTGGCCACCTATCGGGACATTCCATCGGTACGACCATGCTTGAGTACCCTGCGATTGGTGCCAGGAGCGAAGTCCCTCTGGAAGAGAACATGATCTTCTCTCTCCATCCCCAAGTGGTCGATCGTGACGGAAAGGTCTGCCTGTATACACAGGACACCTATCGAGTGGGCAAGTCCGAAGGGGAGTGCCTCGCCCAGGTTCCGTGGAAGTTTTTTGCCGGGCAGGAAACACCGGAAACAGCGAGCCGTTAAGAGCGAGTCCGAGACAAAAAGGCCCCAGATGAAGATCTGTATTGTCGGTTGTGGAGCGGTGGGTAGCCTGTTTGCGGCGCATCTAGCGAAAGCCGGGGAAGCAGAAGTATGGGCTTATGACGTCTGGAAACAACATACAGACGCCATTCGCAAGAACGGCCTCAGGCTCTCAGGCGCGGCTGAATTCACAGCCAAACTTCACGCGACGAGCGATCCGAAACAGTTGCCACAATGCGATTACGGCATCGTCGCCACCAAGGCGATCCACACCAAAAGCGCTATCGCGCAAACCGCCCATGCTTTTGCTAATGGAGCGGTGTGTTCGGTTCAGAACGGTGTAGGGAACGAAGAACTTCTAGCCGAGCACGTGAAGTATGTGATCCGTGGCACAACATTTCCCGCCGGCCATCCAATTGCTCCTGGCCACATCGGTTACGACATTAAAGGCGATACCTGGCTTGGTCCTTTTGAACCAGCGAAAACTCCCATGGAGCACGTTGAAAAACTGGCGGGCCTCATGACACGCGCGGGTATGCATACCATTGCGCTGCCGGACGCACGTGGAGCCCAGTGGACCAAGCTGATCTTTAATGCTTCGACAAATCCGGTCGGCGCGCTGACGCTGTTACATCATGGTGCGGCCACCCGCTTCGAACCGACAGGAAGACTGTTCGAAGATCTCATCAGAGAGGGGGAGGCCGTCGCCAAGGCTCTGGGGATCGAACTTCACGGAGATCCTCGCCAGATGGTTCAGAAGGGCGCGAACGCTCCGGGGAAGCACCGCGCCAGCATGCTTCAGGATGTTGTTGCGAAGCGACAGACCGAAGTAGATTTCATGAACGGTGCGATAGTGAAGTGGGGCGAGCAAGTAGGGGTTCCTACCCCACTCAATCGAGCTCTCTGGGAAATCGTTAAAGGGCTCGAACACTCCTGGACCGATCCAGACTAAGCCGTCTGCTTCCGCAAATTCACTGAGGAGTCCAACGAAACGAACCTATGACCCTTCCGTTCAATATCGGTGTCCTGCAACTCAGTATGGAGCCAGTGCGCGAGACAGTCGCGATGGCGACAGCCTGCGAGCAAGCTGGTTTTGATGCTTTCTGGATTGCCGAGGCTTATCCGTGGTGGCGTAAACATGGGTTTGAGGCGCGATCCTCCACCGCGGTCCTGGCCGTGATCGCGGCGGCCACCAAGCGGATTCAACTGGGGTGGGGGATCATCTCCCCCTACACCCGGCACCCGGTGCAGATTGCGATGGAAGCGCGAGTCATGCAGGACCTTGCCGGCGACCGCTTCATGCTGGGCCTGGGAGCCTCCAAGATCTTTATGAAGGAGATCGGCGAGGGTGAAGGCGAGAGAGTCGGCCCGGCAACCGTCATGCGCGAAAGCATCGAGATCGTAAAAGGCGTCCTCCAGGGAAAAGCATTTCAATACGAGGGAAGAGTCTTTCAGGCTAGTGTGCCGCCTCTGAAAGATGACGCGCACGCCCCGCGCGGTGTTCCACCAATCTATGTAGCGGGCACCGGTCCCGTGCTACAGAAAATGGCTAGCTCCGCCGGTGATGGGTTGTTGACCGCAAGCATTACCACACCGGCTTTTGTGAGGTACTCCCGCAAGAACCTTGAGGAGGGCGCCGCCAAAGCAGGGAAGAATCCGGAGAAGCTGATTCTGGGATCAGTCATTGTAGGTAGCATCGGCCGTAACGCAAAGAAAGGCAAGGAAGGCGCCCGCGAACAGGCGGCAATGTACCTGGCCAACAAGGTGCAGAACATCAAGGGCTCTGCGGACGTGCTTTTAGAGTGTGCAGGTCTGACCTTCGAGGAACTTCAACCAGTCGCCGACGCGATGGAGAAGGGGGGAAGGAAAGCGGCGGCTCAAGCCGTCACCGACGAGATTCTACGTAAAGTGTGTGCAATCGCCGGCACGCCGGACGAATGTATTGAGAGGCTCGAAGAGTATCGAGCCGCAGGCTGCACGCACATCATGCTCGAGATATGGGGAGACGATCGGACCGGGCAGGCGAAGCTGTTCGGCGAGGAAGTTCTGCCGCATTTCAAGAAGTAGTCAGTGCTTCAAGGCGGTCGCGAATTCATCAACGATCTGCCGGAATTCCTCGTCCGACAACAGGCCGCGCTTGGCAATGGCTCGCTTCTTCACTGAAGCGAGGATTGGCACACGCTGTTCCTCCGGGAACGAGATCCCCAGTTCCTTTGCCTTGAGATCGACGCTGTCGAGGCCGCTCTTCTTGCCGAGCACAATCGATCGCTTGGCATTCACGACCGTAGAGGAATAGGGCTCGATAGCATCGGGAATGTGGAACTGGCTCGCCACGGCACCGCTCTCACGCATGAACAGGTTCTGGCCAACCACCGGCTTCCAGGCGTCCACGGTGTAGCCGCCGGCCTTCTGCACGATTTTGGACACCTCGCGAGCCTTGGCGAGATCGAGCACAACCGGTACGTCGTAGAGGCAGCGCAGCGCGAGCGCAATCTCGCAAATGTCCGCATTGCCGGCCCGTTCTCCCATTCCATTGATCGTCCCTTGAATCCAGGAGGCTCCGCCTCGCACGGCAGCAACCGCACAGGCTGTCGCCATGCCGAAATCATTATGTCCATGAAAGTGAATTGGGATGCGCGGCCCCACCCATTCGCGCGCCTGGCGGACCAAGAACTCCGCCGCTTCCGGTCCGCAAGCGCCGATGGTATCGACGACAACGATTTCAGCTGCACCTGCTTCGAGTGCCGATGTGTAGACCCTTCGCAAGAATTCCAGTTCCGTTCGTGTGCCATCGACCGCGAAGAAGGCGGCGGTGATCCCATTTTGCTTGGCGAATGAAACGGCTTCCGAGACACGACGGAGTACTTCGTCACGCGTGATTCCATATGCCTTGAGCTTGATGTCGCTGGTGGGGGCCTCGATCACGGAAGCTCGTAAACCGAGGCGGACGAGTTCCTCTACGTCGGCCTTTACGGCACGCGAAAAGCCCCAAAGCTCAGCTTTCAATCCCGCGGCCTGCATGAGCAGGATGGCTTCTCCGTCCTCTGCAGAAACACGCGGGAAGCCAGCTTCGATGCGGCTTACCCCGAGGGTGTCCAGGTACCTGGCAATTTCCAACTTCTGCTGAGGTGACAGGACCACGCCGACCGTCTGCTCGCCATCCCGCAGGGTCGTGTCATAAAAGTGGACCGCGTTCCTCGGAAAGGCAGAGCGAATTTCCGGGCGTGCATTCAGTTCGCTCACCCAGATCTGATCCTTTGTAATAGCGGTCATCTGGAAGCTCCTTGCTTCAGGGATTCCTGCGTTGCCATTGCCTCCGGTTCGTGGCCGTAAGCTTCCTGCCATGAGATCACGCGATTCCGCAAAATACCGATCTTTTCAATCTCGCACTCCATGACGTCTCCGGGCCTCAGGTACCACGCCTTGGGATCACCACTGAAAGCGGCTACTCCAGAGACTGTACCAGTCGAAACGACATCCCCCGCGCTATAACCCATCGGTGAATAGTGCGACAGAATCTCGGGAATCTTGACTGACATTTTTCCGGAATGCGAGCGCTGGCGCGATTCGCCATTGACGCGCAGTTCCATCGCCAGGTTGTGCGGGTCGGGAACTTCGTCTGCAGTTACGATCCAGGGACCCAGCGGACAGAAAGTATCGATGCCCTTGCAAAAGCTGAACACGCCAGACTTCATTTCGCGGCGCTGGATGTCGCGCGCCGTGATGTCATTAAAAATGACGTACCCGCCGATGTGGCTGCCAGCCTCCTCGGGGCTGAAGTACTTGCCGGCTTTTTTCAGCACGACTGCCAGTTCCAATTCATAATCTAGTTCCTGCGTGAGGTGCTCGGGATAAATCACTGGCTCTTCGTGGCCGATGATAGCGTCAACGTTCTGGAAGAACACGATCCAAGGCATGACCGGATGCGAGAATCCAGCTTTGGTGGCCTCTTCGTGGTGCTCGCGAAAATTGCCAGCTGTATGGAAGAATTTCTTGGGAACGATCGGTGCCTTCAGAGTGATGTCAGCCACAGAATAGAAAACAGGTTCACCGTGTAAGCCCGTCGCGTGCTCAGGTGTGTGGAGGACATGCTCGAGTGCGTTTCGCGCTGCTTCGAGGCTCGTGTCGCCTCCTTCAAACAGAGCGCGCATGTTAGAGGGGACCAGAGCGTCAGCGAGTCTTCTGGGGGAGCCTTCTCGCCGAACATCGCGCAGATAGAGAGCGTAGGAGGAATTGAGATCGACAATGCGATTGTCACCAATCCAGGCGCCAATTCGCGATTGTCGAACAGAGTTTTCAAAAGTAGCAAGTTTCATGGGAAATTGGTGGATTCGCTGACCGCAGCGACCCCTAAGAGTTTATTGCGCAGGCATCCAAATTGTCTATTTCCGCCCTGAGTGAACGATCTCCACAACTCGTTCGAGTGATACGATTTCTCAATACGCATATGACATCAAAAGACGTCGTACACGACAAAGCAGAAGAATTGAGGAAACCCATTCTCCCCGGCCACGGAGCTTCGGACTACGAGCGCTACCTGCGCACGGACGAACTCCTGGCATTGCAGAAAACTGCTGGGGAATTTCGCCATCCGGACGAGTTGACGTTCCAGGTAGTACACCAGGCCTCCGAACTCTTGATGAAGGGGGCAGCGTTTGAATTGGAACGAGCTCTTCAGCACGTGGGTAAGGGTGAATTGCCGGATGCTGCAAGACTGATTCGACGGGCCAACATGGAGCTGGAATATCCGGTCTCAATGCTCCACGTGCTCGAGACGATTACGCCATTCGACTATCACTTGATTCGCGCAGGACTTGGTCACGGCAGCGGTCTGGACTCACCGGGCTTTCTTGCCTTACTGCACATTGGCCCCCGCTTGGGCCAGGAGTTTGATCATCAACTACAGAAAGCCGGGTTATCGGTGATGGAACTGTATCGCCGTCACCAGGAATTCTTCGGTCTGCATGACGTAGCCGAGCGCCTGCTCGATTTCGATGAAAGAATGCACATCTTCCGTTTTCATCATCTGAAGTTGGCACAGCGGATCATTGGCGGCGGCGTGATCGGTACGATGGGAACTCCAGTAGAGGTTCTCCACCAACGAATGGAACATCTCTTTTACAAAGAACTATGGGACGTTCGCAATCAGATCACTGAAAAGATGAATGAATCGATGTGAACTTCGCCAACCATGCGGTGCCGTGTCAACAAGATTTCGGTGTCAATTGGACGTTTTGGCTCAACGTCCGAATCGCTTCTCCTGCACCACTCAGATTTGCAAGACGCATCTCAGAATACTTTCGGGAAAGAATGACCCCAGGAGCACCGGCGCGAAAAGCCGCAGCCACAGCTTCTTTGACGCTTTGCGGAGTGCATTTGCTGTTGACCCGTTCCGTAGGAATGTCAATGTCAATGCCGGGCCAGATTAGGGTTTTGGTCCCCGCCACGCCATCCAGCGCGCGTTTCGTCTCGCGATAGACATAGTCAGCCGAGAGCCCGGTGTGCGGAATATTGGCGTACGGGCCTTCCTTGAATCCCATCCACGCATAATTCACGTCGAGCAGAGTTTGCTTCGAAAGATCAGCGTAGAGCGTCGAGCCGCTGTTGTCGACATAGAGCGACATGCGCTCACCACCGCAGTTGCTGTACATCACAACCTTGATGAAGTCCGAATACGCCGAGAGTTCATGAAGATCTTGTTCCGCTCGATAAATTGGATTAAACGAGTTGTTGTGCCAGATGTGCCAACCCACCGGAACCGTTGGCTTAGCAGTTTTTACCGTTTGGTAGATCGCGGAGTATGTTTCACGAAGACTGTCCGTCCATAGCATCTCCCATGCGGCGAGTTCCGGATACCGCAGCAGAATCCGCCAGAATTGCACGTAGTAGCCGTCTACTGGACGCTTTCCAGCGCGCGATGAACGAACGAATTTTTCCAGCTCGAGGAACCCCTGCCGGGCGCGATCAGGATTCACACCTCGTGTCTTTGCCTTGGTCTGACAGAATTCGCAGAAGCAGGTGACTTGACCGGGATCGACCGGCGGAACATCGTGTGTTGCTCCCAGGCTGTCGCAGAGTGCACCTTGGCGTTCGGATCCCCACATGATGCCGTCGACATCGTAAGATCGCGCATAGTCCTCGACCAGGCCGGTCAAGAAGCTCCTGTACTCGGGATTGTTGACACACAGGGTGTCCGCATTTCGGCCATAGAGATCACGTTCCTGCAACTTTTCAACATTGGGCAAATCCGAGCGAAAGACGTCTTCAAGCCAACAAATGACCTTCATCCCGCGCTTTTTCGCAGCAGGAATCACTTCGGCAAGGATATCCAGGTCGCCGTGATCGGGCGCGCGCGTGTCTTTCAGGACCGTATTCTTATAGTACTCAGGATGAGGCGTGGCGAAGTTTCCACCGTGGAAATTCAAGTCGTATTCCTGCTTACCATGGTCCGGCAGGGGCTGGCCCGGGATCTGCCTCCCCGCGATGCCACGGCCGTACGTGAAGACCGCCAGAAACAGAGTGTTCACGCCAGCACGCTCTTGAAGCACGTCGAGAACTTTCTCGGTGCCCTCATCCACGAAGGAGATTGCACCTACTTGGATACCGATCATTTTGGCCGAGGGCGCCGTTGATCTTGCCGGCAGCGCCAAAGCAGCGCCGGTGCCGGCGGCGAGTTTCATGAAGTCGCGGCGATTCATATCGGAGGTCATTGTTTTCCCGTGCTCGGAACGGCAGATAATCTCGCTTCTGCCAAGATAGACTTCGTGAGCCGTCGGGAATTATACGTTCTGGCGATTGTGGCGGAATTTCGGCCTAGGGTCACTCTTGTCTCGAATCCGTAAACTGTCGCCTTTTAGGATTCACAGGCCATCTAGGCTCCATCAGACTCGGCGTTTCCTTCGAATGGCCTCAACCCAGTCTGGGAAGTGCACGTTTTAAGGTTGTCTTAAGCTTGCATTTGCTACTGTCCTGAGTGCTTTTGCGTCGCTTTCGGTTCTTCTGTGGACTTCTTTGATGTCAGGGGCACGTTTGTCTGCCAGAAAGTCGATGCCGGATCGCAAGCGAACGCTTAGCTCGCAAGAGCGACGCATCGTTCAATTAGTTTCTCAGGGACTCAAGAATCGTGAGATCGCTTTGGAACTCCGGATTGCGGTCCAAGTGGTGAGGAACTACTTGGGGTCGATCTACGACAAGGTTGGAATGAGCAATCGAGTGGAGCTTGCGCTTTGGTATGAAGCCCGCCAAAGTCGAGGAGACGAGTTCTGACACAAGCACTTGGAGTTGGGGAAAAGGCGCTGTTTGCAGGCGTCTATAAGGCTCTACATGGCGGGAACCACACACCACCGCACTACGTGACTATTATGCGTGAAGCCATCCTCCCGCCCTGCAAGACTTGCGGAAATCAGGTGCGCTTTGAGCTGGCAGTCTCGGCCACGCCAATCAGATTGCATGAGCTATTTCACGAAGCGGAGGAATCAGGGAATCGTGCGTAAGATGAGTCCAGCCCTTTTTGGCCGGAGGCTGTACAAGCTATGGCACATACATCATGGAACGATGGCTGACTTGAATAGCTCTGCTTGATAGTCGTTGAGCCTTCCCCCACCCCAACCCCGATGGCTTACTTCCATCGGATTAATGAACTGGCGAACACTTCGACTGATGTCGGGTGTTCGCTTTTTCTCCACGGGTTCTGAACCCTCGGTTTGTCAGTCACAACTTTTGCCGACCGCTTTGCTAACGCTCGTCGTGACATTGTTCCCTACTATGTGCGACGGATCGCCCGTAGAAGTACAACTATTAGGGCTTGCTCGGTGAATAGCGAACAGGAGACTCCCTGACATGTCGGGCGTCCTCGTATTCGTCCTAATCCTATTGGCTCTGTGGATCGGTAATCGAATTTTAAAAAGTATGAACAAACCGTGATGCGTTTCGCCGTTCAGCGACGGGTGTTTAGCGGGTTTAGGTGAATTCAGAAAAGCAGTGCGGATGTGTGCCACGAAGGCTTGTTTCACCCGACCTCAATCACTGACGGGGAACGCAACGGCGATACGCGTCCCGCAGGGCGTTAGTGAGCTTGCACTGATCGATCCCCCGTAACCTTCCACAAATATTTTGGTGATTGCGAGCCCTAGACCATATCCTCCAGATGCGCGCGAACGCGACTGATCTCCCCTGTAAAAACGATCAAACATCTTTGTAATATCAACGGATGAAATGCCGTTTCCGCCGTCAACCACGGTGACCGATACGAAACTGTCCTTGCGTTCCGCGCTCACCTTGATTTCGGAATCCGAAGGCCCATGGCGAATTGCATTCTCAATCAGATTCGCCCACACGATCTCAAGATCTTCCGGCTCTGCACGAACGTGCAAAGGCTCGGAGGGGGCGATGAAGGAAATTGTTGCACCGCGACTCTTCGCGAGTGGCGAAAGACTTGCAATCGCGGCTTCGCAGGTGCCGACGATGTCGACCCTGGGATGGTCCGGGCCAGTACGGGTATGAGACTGCTGATCTGCGCGAGCTAGGCGAAGCATGGAATGCAAGAGCATTTCGAGTCTGGCAAGGTCGGCGAGAGCATCCGAAATGCCGGATCGATAGACCTCACTGGAGCGGGGCTCTTGCAGCAGAGATTGCAGCGTGGATTTCAGAATTGCGACTGGTGTACGAAGTTCATGGGCAGCATTGGTCGTAAAGTCACGCTGCTGCTGGAACGTGACATGCAGTCTGTTCACCATCTTCGATAGAGCGGATGCCAAGGGGGCAATTTCAGTAACCGAGGCTGCAGAATTTGGAACCTTAAGAGTCCAATCTTTTGTTGAGATTTCGCCAGCACTTTGTGCAAGCTCAGACAGAGGGTACAAACCTTTCTCGATGACCCGAACACTGGCGTAAATCGATATCGCAAGTAGCAGAACGCCGCCTACCAGGATGCCGAGGAATCCCCTATTGAGGCTGGAGTTCATTTCTTGAGTGCTGCCCGCATACACAACCTGCAGCGACGTTGGCACTTCAGGACTTTCTTCTTCAGAGTCCAGTACTGGAACATTGCGGAGGCATACGCCGCGGTACGGCCTACCCCGGGATGAGAAATCCCAAACCCCGTCTTTTGGAGCAGACATCCACTCAGAGTCCGGAGGCTGCGACATAGCCAGAACACGTCCATCCTGCGTTTCAATATGAAACAAATCAGCAGCACCTTCGGTCGCTTCGTGAGAAAGGTGAGAACTATCGAACATCAGTTCTGGGTGCGGACCTTCCGAATATCGAACCAGCGCCGCAACGCTTAGCGCCCTGCCCCGAAGCGCCGTATCGAAAGATCGGATGGCCTGAGAGCGCATCACCGACGCTGTGAGAAGGAGCAAGGAGACGACCAGTACAAGTTCGGTAGCAACTAGTGCCCCAACCACCCGGCGTTTTATGGAGAACAGTGCCATGCTATTCCTTTAGCGTGTAACCATGTCCACGAATGGTGTGAATCATCTTTTCGTTGCCCGGAGTTTCGAGCTTCCGACGTAGACCAGAAATATAGACCTCGATTACATTGCTGAATCGTTCCCAATTGAAGTCATAAAGGTGTTCAAGTAGCTCCGATTTCGTGACCACCGCACCGCGACGGTGCGCCAGATATTCAATGACGCGATACTCCATGCCGGTCAAAGTAACGATCGCTCCGTCGCGTCGGACAGTTCGATCATTAGTGTTGACCTCGATCTTCCCGATGTGGAGGATGGCCGTAGTCTGTCCTTTGCCACGCCGAATCATTGCCTTCACGCGAGCGATGAGTTCGCCGAGATCGAATGGCTTGCAGAGATAGTCGTCTGCTCCATCGTTTAGGACCTGAATGAGAGTTTCTTTGTCATCGCGCGCGGTCAGCACAAGAATCGGGAAGCTGCATCCCGCCCCGCGAAGGCGTTGTAGCAGGTTACGACCATCAATTCCGGGTAACATTAAGTCAA
>Ga0126372_10000917_pt1 | contig 11296 bp, 8 predicted proteins | sample PanSoiMetaPlot_6_FD_92762 | JGI IMG/M metagenome (GOLD analysis project Ga0126372, IMG submission 92762) | Tropical forest soil microbial communities from Panama - MetaG Plot_6 | ecosystem: Environmental > Terrestrial > Soil > Tropical forest > Bulk soil | place: Panama | collected 2016-02-17
ATGCTCCAGGCCGCGGTGCTCCGCTCCCGCCACGCGCACGCGCATCTCGTCTCCGTCGACCTCAAGCGCGCGCTCGACCTGCGCGGCGTGCATGCGGTGCTGACTGCGGCCGACGTGCCCGCGGACGCCATCATCCCGAACCGCGTGGGTGCCCCGCCCGGCACCGAGCGCTACCTCCAGCCCGCAATCGCCCGCGGCGTCGTGCGCTACGTGGGCGAGCCAGTTGCCCTCGTGGTGGCCGACGACCGGTACGTGGCGGAGGACGCCCTCGCCCTCATCGACGTGGTCTACGATCCCCTGCCCGTCTGCGCCACCGTCGCGCAGGCACTCGCGCCCGGCGCGCCCCTGCTCTTCCCCGGCACGGAGTCTAACAACGTGGCCCTGATCGCGATGCGGAACGGAGACGCCGCGGCCGCGCTCGAGAAAGCCGCGCTCGTGATCCGGGAGCGCTTCGTGTATCCGAGGCAAACGGCGGCGGCGCTCGAGACGCGCGGGCTCGTCGCCGTCCCGCCCGACCCTGGGGGCGGAGAACTCCATCTCATCGGATCGACGAAGTGCATCCACATCAACCGCGGGATTCTCGCGCCGATCTTCGGGCTGCCGCTGGGGGCGCTGCGGCTGACGGAGGTAGACGTGGGGGGCGGCTTCGGCGTCCGCGGCGAGCTCTACCCCGAGGACATCCTGGTGCCGCTGGCTGCCATGAAGCTCGGCCGCCCGGTGCAATGGGTCGAGGATCGGCGGGAGAGCCTGGTCGCCACCAATCACGCGCGACAGGTCGAGTATCGGGTCGAGATCGGCTTCGACCGCGACGGTCGCATCCTCGGACTCCGCACCCTGATCCATGCCGACATCGGCGCCTACGTGCGCACGGCCGCGCTCGTGCCCGCGGAGTTCGGGGCGGCGCTCTTCCCCGGCCCCTATCGTGTGCCCGCTTATGACTGCGATCTCTGGTCGGTGGTGACCAACAAGACGCCGGCCGGCACGCTCCGCTCTCCCGGGCGCCCCGAGTGCAACTTCGCGCGCGAGCGGCTCATGGACATGGGCGCCGCGCGGCTGGGCCTCGATCCCGCGGAGATACGGCGGCGCAACCTGATCCGTGCCGACGAGATGCCTTACGACTGTGGCACCAAGTCGTTCGGCGCGAGCACGGTCTACGACTCGGGCGACTTCCCCGTGCTCTTCGGCGATCTCCTGCGTCGGATGGACTACGATCGACTCCGCCGTGAACAGACGGCGCACAATGCGCTGCCCGGATCCCGGCGCGGGATCGGTCTCGCCGTGTACGTCGAGAAGACCGGGCTCGGTCCATTCGAGACCGCGCACATCGAGGCGCGGCCGGACGGCCGCTTCACCGTCGACACCGGCGCCTCCTCGATGGGCCCCGGGCTCGAGACGGTGCTCGCGCAGATCGCGGGCGCTTCGCTGGGCGTGCGCGCCGAGCGCTTCGACGTGCGCCACGCCGACACTTCGTTCGTCGAGAGCGGTGTGGGCACCTACGGCTCGCGGGGTACCGTCACGGCGGGCAATGCCGCCGCGATGGCCGCGGCCAAGCTCGTCTCCGAGGCGCGCTCGAGAGCGGCGGCGGCGTGGGCCATCCCCGAATCCGAGATTGCGTATGCGGCGGGTGTCCTCGAAGCGCGCGGGCGTCGGACGACGCTCCACGATCTCGCCGCGCAGCAGCGCCTGGCGGCCGGCGCCTCCTTCAGCGTGCCGAAGATCACCTATGCCGGCTGCGCGGTGGGCGTGGTCGTCGATGTGGACACGGAGACCGGCAAGCTTCTCCTCCGGCAGGTCACCGTCGGCGCTGACGTCGGCCGCGCGGTGAATCCCGCTCTCGTGGACGCGCAGCTCACCGGCGGGGTGGCCTTCGGCATCGGCAACACGCTGCACGAGACGCTCGAGTATGACGCGGGGGGCCAGATGCTCTCCGGCACCTTCATGGACTACGCGCTGCCTTATGCATCCGATGTGCCGCCCGTCGACGGCTTCTTTCAGGAAGTGCCGGCAACGACGAATCCGCTCGGCTTGCGCGGCCTGGGCGAATGTGGCAATCCCGGCCTTGGAGGCGCCATCGCGAACGCCGTGTGCGACGCCCTCGGCGGCCGACAGGCCGCCATCACCTCGTTGCCGCTCAATCCCGGCCGGGTATGGGCGCAGGTCCTGCGGCCGGGGGGTCCCTGAGAGCCCTGCGCATCCTTTTCGTGGTCGGGCCCATCTCAATGGCAGGAGGAAGACGTCCATGAGTTCCCAGCAGGGACAATCCGGCTCCGAAAGGGGCGTCGTGCATCTGACCGAGCAAACCTTCGACGAAGCGCTGGCGGCAGCCGAGGGCATCTGGATGGTGGACTTCTGGGCGGGATGGTGCGGGCCCTGCCGGGCCGTCGCACCGGTGCTCGAGGAGCTGGCGCAGACATCGAAGGGTGCGGTGACGCTGGCGAAGGTCAACGTGGACGAGCAGCCCGGCCTCGCGGCGCGTTACGGCATCCGGTCCATTCCGACCATTCTGTTCGTCAAGGACGGCAAGGTCGTGGACCAGGTGATCGGCGCGGTGCCCAAGGCACAGATCCAGGCGAAGCTCACCGCGATCGCGGCCTGACTGCTCGAGTGAAAGTCGCATCCCTAGGTGGGTCCGCGGCGACCACCTGTCGCCCATGAGCGCCGACGAGCCCGAGAGCCCGACCGAGACCCCGGGCGTCCCCGAGCGCGGCAAGCGCGCGAGGCCAGCCCGGGTGGAGCCCGCGCCGCCCACGCGGGTGATGAGCATCCACGCGCACCCGGATGACCAGGAATTCACGGTCGGCGGCACGCTGGCGAAGTGGGCGCGCGCGGGAAGCGAGATCGTCACTGTGTGCCTCACGAGCGGCGGCGCCGGCTCGAACGATCACACGCCACCGGACGTGACGCGGGACTCGCTGGTGCCCGTCCGCGAGGACGAGCAGCGTCGCGCCTGTCGCGTGCTGGGCATCTCGGATGTGCTCTTTCTCGGCTATGAAGACGGGATGCTCGAGCCTTCCCTCGCCTTGCGCCGGGACCTCACCCGCATCATTCGCCGTCACAAGCCCGAGGCCGTGGTGTGCGGCGATCCCACGATGCGGTTCTACGGCAACATGTACATGAACCATCCCGACCACCGCGTGGCCTCCGACGTCGTGCTGGATGCGGTGTTTCCGTCGGCGGAGACCCGCCTCATCTTCCCCGAGCTCCTGGGCGAAGGGCTCGAGCCACACAAGGTTCGCTGGGTCTTCATCCACGGCTCGGCCCAGCCCGACACGTTCATCGACATCGCGAGCGTCCTCGACGTGAAGATCGCCGCCCTCAAGGAGCACAAGACGCAGATGGGCCCGTGGGATCCTGCCGACATGATCACCGGGTGGGCCCGCGAGCAGGGGGCGAAGCGGAAGATCAAGGCGGCGGAGGCGTTTCGGCTGATGCGGCTACACGAAGACTAGTCTCGGAGGGAAGCTGGTCCCCCTTCCGAACCTCTCTCTGAACTTGCTCCCGCGGGCCTCAGAAGTGCTTCGCGGGCAGCTACATGTTCCCGGCGAGGCAACGTCCGTCGGCCGTGAGAACGCCGCCGACGATATCGCACGCCTGACGCGGATTGTAGGGCGTCTGCGACCATCCCGCGCACCCGCCACAGAGCGCCGCCACCAGCAGGAGGCCGCCAAGCCATCGCATGGCCACGTGTTCCTTCGGAGCGGGCGCTACAGGATGGCGGACTTGAGAGCGCGGCTGGGCTTGAAGCGCGGCGCCCGCGTGGCGGGAATCCTGATCACCTTGCCCGTGCGGGGGTTGCGGCCGTCGCGCGCGACGCGCTTGCTGACGATGAAGGTACCGAAGCCTCCGATGGTGACGCGCCGGCCCTTCTTGAGCGCGTCGAACACGCTCACGAAGAAGGCATCGAGCGCCCGCTCCGCCGAGACCTTGCTGCCGCCGGCGGCCTTGGCCATGGCGGTCACGAGATCGGCCTTGGTCATGACCTCTCCCGTTTACTCGATGGGCGTGCGGGAAGTCAAGACGGTGATCCGCTCGAGGGCCGCGAAGAGCGTGTCCGCGGTGAACGGCTTCTCGAGCACCGGGGCACCTACCTCATCCACGAACTGCCAGGGCGCGGCATTGGCGGTGTCGCCGGTCATGAACACGAAGCGCTTCGCCAGGCCGGGCTGGTCGATCACCGAGGCGCGATAAAAATCCTCGCCGCTGCCGTCCGGCATGCGGATGTCGGAGAGCACCACGTCGAATTTCGTGGTGCGCACGCGCTCGAGAGCCGAGCGGCCCGTGGCGGCGACCTCCACCTGCCAGCCCGAGTCCCGCAGGAGCGTCGTCACCAGCTCGACCATGCCGGGCTCGTCGTCCACGACGAGCGCGCGCCGGCCGAAGCCGTACACCCCTGGCGGCGCCTGCGGCGTGACCGGGCCCGTCTCCACGACCGCCGTCGTCGGCAGCTCGATGGTGAAGAGCGTGCGGCCCGGCACGCTCTCACCGGCGAGGCGACCGGCGTGCTGCTGGATGATGCCGTAAGAGAGGGACAGTCCGAGCCCGGTGCCCTCACCCACCTTCTTCGTGGTGAAGAACGGCTCGAAGATGCGCGGCATGATCTCGGCGGGAATGCCGGGGCCGTTGTCCTCGAATTCGACGACGACCCAGCGACGATCGCCCTCGGTCCGCGGATAGGCGCGAATGTGAATGGTATCGCCCACACCGCCGGACAGGATCGCGTGCTCGGCGTTGAGCAGGAGGTTCAGGAACACCTGCTGGAGCTGATGCACGTCGCCCTCCGCGGGCGGCACATCGGCCGCGTGCTCCGTGACCACGCGGATGCCGGACAGGCGCAGGCGGGTGGTACGCAGGGCCACCGTCTGCTCGATGACGGCGGGCAGGTCCACGGGCGCGCGCTCCGGCTTGCGCTGGCGCGAGAAGAGAAGCAGGCCCTGGACGATCTTGGCCATGCGCTCGCCCTGGGCGACCATCAGGTCGATCGGCCCGCGAAGATCGGAGGGAAGCTGCCGGCCCTTGAGCAGTTGCCCGTAGCCGATCACCACCGAGAGCGGATTGTTGAGCTCGTGCGCCACGCCCGACACGAGCTGGCCCACGGCGGAGAGCTTGCCCGCCTGCACGAGCTGCGCCTGGGTCTCCTGCAGCTGCCGCACGCGCGCGCCGAGCTCGTCGAAGAGCCGGCTGTGCTCGATGGCGAGCGCCGCGGGCGCCGCGAGCGTCGCGAGGCGGTCGACATCCTCGAGTGTGAAATTCCGCTCGCCTTCCCCGATGAAGGCGACGGCCAGGGCCCCGATGAGCTCGCCGCGAATGAGAAGCGGATAGGCAATGGTCGCCCGGATCGTCTCGATGAACTCGGGCCTCGACGCCCGCTGAACGCGTCCAGGCCAGGAGGAATAGTCGTTCACAAGGATGCCTTCACGCTTGGCGGCCGCGAGTCCGAGCGCGCCCTCACCGAGCGCGACGGCATGTCCCAGCTCCCCGGGCACGAGCTGATGGCCTGCGCGGATGACGAGTCGATCGTCCCCCTCGCCCTTGAGAGCCACCACGGCCTGTTCGGCATCGAAGAGCTCCGCCGCCTTGCGCGCGATGAGATTGAGGCGCTCCTCCAGGCTCAGCGGCACCAGCACCTGCTCGGCGACCTCGCGGATGGACTCGACGTGGCGGAGCCGCTGCCGCGTCTGCGCGTAGAGCCGCGTGTGATCGATGGCGAGCGCCGCCTGGTCGGCGAAGGTCTGGAGCAGCGCCACCTCCACCTCCGTGAATTGCCGGCCGATCACGTCCGCCACGCAGAGGGCGCCCATGACCTCGCCCCGCAGACGCAGCGGCACCACGAGAAAGGCGCCGATCTTGGATTCCTCGACGGCCTGTCGCATCTCGGGCGTCAGCTGGATGTTCGGATCGGTCAGGACGTCAGCGCTCAGGACGGGCCGTCCCTCCGAGATCACCCGTCCCGAGATGCCGTAACCCGGCGGCACCACGCCGCTGTGAGCCAGTGGAACTCCAGGGCCCTGGGATTGCGCAATGACCTTGAGCGAGCCGTCGGGCTGGATCAGGCGGAAGCTGAGGGACCGCGCGTGCAGCAGGGGCAGCACGCTCGCCACGATCCGTTGCGCGATGTCGTCGACGTCCAGGCTTCCGGTCAGCGTCTGCGCGACGCGGGCCACTTCCTCCGACTCGCGCTGCCGCCGCGTCGCCTCGCCGTAGAGCCGTGCGTTCTGCATGGCGAGAGCCGCCTGGTCCGCGAAGGCCTGCAGCAGGCCGGCGTCGTCCTCGGTGAAGTCGTGGATGCTCCGCGACGCGACGGCGAGCACGCCGATGAGCTCGCCCTTGACGCGCAAGGGAGCGGCGAGGAGCGCCCTTGTGCCCGATTCGACGAGACGGGTGCGCAAGTCCTCCGTCAGGGTGAGCTTCCGGTCCTCGAATACGTCGCGGGTGTGCACGGCGCGGCCTTCCGCGACCGCGCGCGCCACGAGACCGTCCCCCGGTCCCAGGACATGCCCCGGCTGGAAGAAGCCGATGGCGGAGCCGGCCCACGCGATGGCCTCGAGCTTGCCGTCGGGGCGCATGAGCCGGAGGCCGGCCGCATCCACGCCGAAGATGGGCAGCACGCTCCGCACCACGCGGTCGGCCACCTCGCGCACATCGAGGCTCTCCGTCAGCATGCGGGCGACCTGGGCGAGCTCCTCGGCCTCGCGTCGCCGCCGCGTGGCCTCGGTGAAGAGCCGCGCATTGTGCACGGCCACGGCAGCCTGCGCGGCAAACGACGTGAGGAGCTCGCGATCGTCTGCCGTGGGGAAATCCTCCCGGCGCAGATTGAGCGTGAGCACGCCCAGCAGCTCGTCACCCGAGATGACCGGGACTCCCACGAAGGAGTGCAGCCCGTGCCCGACGGCCCAGCCGCGCGCCACGACACGCTCGTCCTGGGAGATATCCTCGATGAAGAGAGGCTGACGGTTCTGCGCGACCCAGCCTGCGCCACCCTGGTCGAGCCCCACCGACGCCGGCAGCTGATCGGCGAGGATGGACGGCGCGGACGTCCACGCGCGGCGCACGAGGAGGCTGCGGACTTCGTCGACTTCCCAGAGGACGACGCTACCGGCCCCGGTGAGCTGAGCCAGGGCTTCTGTGATCTGGACGAGGAGCGGCCTGAGCTCGAGCTGCTGCGACAGCGCCGTCGTGACGTCGGCGAGCGCGCGCAGGCGGCGCTGGCGCTCATCGGATGCCGCGTGTGACTGGCTCTGGTCTCCGACCGCGCCGTCGAATTCCTCGGTCAGCTCGGACAGCTTGACCCTCTTCGGCTCCATGACGGCCTGGCCGTGCGTGGCGTCGAACTCCCTCGATCGCTCCACCAGGGCGGCGCTGACCGACCGTTGCATGCGGCCACCGATCAGCCACGCCACGAGCAGGGCGAGCAGGGTGGCGATCCCGAACGCAGTCACATCGCGCTTGAGCCGACCCGCGCCCGTCGAAGCCACGGCATCCGCCGGAACCGCAGCCATGACGAGCCAGGGCGCCCGCCGCATGCTGGCCGCGCCGGCCAGGTACATCACGCCGTCCGGAGCCGGCCACTCCGCCGTGCCGCTGCCGGTGCGAAGCAGCGTCGCCGCCTCGCTGGACTGCGCCAGCGACTTGTCGAAAAGTTCGTGCGGGCTCACCGAGCGCGCGAGCACATCGCCGCCGGTGGCGACGACGGCCACGGTCTGCTCGCGACCGAGTGGCAGCGCGTTGAGATAGCGGGAGAGCGCCTCGAGATCGATCTCCGCGCCATACGCCGCCACGGCTTTCCCCTGGGGATCCTGGACCGGCACTATCAGGGCCACGATCGGGCGGCCGTCGGCGGGACTGGCAAGCGGCGCGGTCACCTCGGGCGCGCCGCGCCGGAGCACCGCCTCGATCGCCTCGGCCCCGAGGAACTTCGGCTCGCCGTCCCGGTAGCCGCTCGTGCCCAGGACACGCCCGTCGGCGCTGACCGCGACGAAGCGACGCATGAACGGGTGTCGCTCCCGGACGCGGGCAGCCAGCGATTCGAGATCAGCGTCCTGCGCGCCGTCGAGCGTCCGCAGACTCGACTGAGCGACCAAGCCTTCGACCTGTCCGGTGAGGACCTCGTCCAGCTGGGCGGCTATCAGATTGGCCGTGTCGAGCTGACTCTGGCCGCTCCGGCGGCCATCAGGTGCGTCACCCCAGAAGCGGACGGCGGCCGCCGCCAGCAAAGGCAGCACGACAGCCAGCACGAGGAGCGTGAGTTTCGTCCGGATCGCAAGTCGCATGCGCGGCGAGCCCGACTACATAAGCTCCCAATTAGTATAGCTGTATAATGCCCGCATGCTGCGAGGCTTCTCGCTCGATCTTTCCGCGTTCGTTCTCATCGCTTTGGCCCTCCTCACCGCCGCTGCCGCGTACTGGAAGGACCCGTCGCTGCCGCTTCTGGGCGCCAAGAGTGGCCTCAGCATGGTCTGGTTCATCCTGCCGCGGCTTGTGCCGGCCCTGATCCTGGCCGGTATGCTGCAGGTGCTCATTCCGCAGGAAACGGTGGCGCGCTACTTCGGCCATCAGTCTGGCATAGGTGCCATCGCGATGGCCTCCATGGCAGGCGTCCTCACGCCTGGCGGTCCCATGGTGAGCGTTCCCCTCCTCGTCGTGCTCGCGAACTCGGGCATGGCCTTGGGCCCCCTCGTCGCGTACATGACTTCGTGGTCGCTCTTCGGCGTCCAGCGCATCATCGCCTGGGAAGCGCCGCTCATGGGCTGGCGGTTCGTCCTCGTGCGTATCGTCCCGAGCCTCGCCTTTCCCCTCATCGCGGGCTGGCTCGTCAAGCTCTGGTACCACGAGTAGCGGCGCGTGGCCTTCGACGATCTTCGCGCCTTCATCGGCCATCTGGAGAAGCACGGGCACCTCAAGCGCGTGCGGGCCACCGTATCGCGCGATCTCGAGATCACCGAGATCGCCGACCGCGTGTCGAAGGGCCCGCTCGACCGCAATCAGGCCCTCCTCTTCGAGAGCGTCGAAGGATCGACGATACCCGTGCTGATCAATGCCTTCGGCTCGGCAGCGCGGATGGCGGCGGCCCTCGGCGTCGAGAGCCTCGACGACCTCTCCGCTCGGGTGGCCAAGCTCCTCGACCTGCGCATGCCGGGCTCTCTCTTCGACAAGCTCAGGAAGCTCGGCGATCTCTTCGACGTCGCCAAGGCCGGCCCCAAGCGCGTGCGCTCCGCGCCGTGCCAGGAAGTGGTGGAGACGGAGCACCCTACCCTGGCCGGCCTGCCCATCCTGCGCTGCTGGCCGGGCGATGCAGGCCACTTCATCACGCTGCCCATGGTGTTCACGCGTGATCCCGCCACGGGCGCGCGCAACGTGGGCATGTATCGCCTGCAGGTGTTCGACGACCAGACGCTCGGCATGCACTGGCAGATCCACAAGGGGTCGGCAGAGCACGAGCGCGTGGCGCACGAGCACGGCAAGCCCATGGAGGTCGCCATCGCGCTCGGCGGTGACCCCGCCTCGATCTACTCGGCTTCCGCGCCCCTGCCCCCCGGTATCGACGAGATGGTGTTCGCGGGCTGGCTCCGGGGCGCGGGCGTGCCCATGGTGACCGCGAAGACGGTCGACCTCGAGGTGCCGGCGGAGGCCGAGATCGTGCTCGAAGGCACGGTGGATCCGGCGGAGCGGAGAGTCGAAGGCCCGTTCGGCGATCACACGGGCTACTACTCGCTGGCGCGCGAGTACCCCGTGTTCCATCTCAAGGCGATCACACGGCGCAAGCAGCCGATCTATCCCACCACCATCGTGGGCCGGCCGCCCCAGGAGGACTACTGGCTGGGCAAAGCCACGGAGCGGATCTTCCTGCCCATCATCCGGCTCTTGCTCCCGGAAGTGGTGGACATGAACATGCCCGCCGAGGGCGTCTTTCACAACCTCGTGATCGTCTCCATCAGGAAGCGCTATCCGGGACAGGCCCGCAAGGTCATGTACGCGCTCTGGGGACTCGGGCTCATGATGCTCGCCAAGAACATCCTCATCGTCTCCGAGCACGTCGACGTCCAGAACCTCTCGGAGGTCGCGTGGCGCGCCACCGGCAATGTCGATCCGAAGCGCGACATCGTCATGGTCGACGGGCCGGCCGACGATCTCGACCACGCCGCACTCCGGCATCGCTTCGGGGGCAAGATGGGCATCGACGCGACCGAGAAGACCGCCGACGACGGGATCGGCCAGCCGTGGCCGATGGAGATCGTGATGAGCGAGGCTACGCGGGCGCTGGTGACCCGGCGCTGGCAGGAGTACGGCTTGTAGTGCCGCACACGCTCAGACACTTCCTCGACGCGATCAAGTTCGAGCACACCGTCTTCGCCCTCCCCTTCGCCTATGTATCGATGGTGCTGGCAGCGGGCGGCTGGCCCGGGGCGCGCGTGGTGATCTGGGTCACCCTGGCCATGGCCGCGGCGCGCACGCTTGCCATGAGCGTGAACCGCCTCGCCGATCGGGCGATCGACGCCGCCAATCCGCGCACGGCTGGTCGTCACCTGCCCACCGGTCGGCTGCGCCCGTCGCACATGCTGGCGGCCGCCATCCTGTCCGCCGCGCTCCTGGCATTCTCCGCCTGGATGCTGAACCCGCTGTGCTTGAAGCTGGCGCCGCTCGCGGCGCTCTTCCTCATCGGCTACTCGTACACGAAGCGCTTCACCTGGACCTCGCACTGGATCCTGGGCTTCACCGACGGGATCGCCGCGGCGGGGGGCTGGATCGCCGTGCGCGGCGCCTTCGAGCCGCCGGTGTTCGTGCTCTGGTTCGCGCTCACGGTCTGGATCGCCGGCTTCGATCTGATCTACGCCTGTCAGGACGTGGACTTCGATCGCCGGACGCATCTGCACTCGTTCCCGGCCCGCTTCGGCATCCGGGCCGCTCTCCTGTGCGCGCGCGTCTGTCATCTCCTCACGGTGGCCGCCTTCGTGGTCCTCGGCGTGATGACCGCGCTCGGATGGCCATACTGGGTGGGTGTGCTCGCCGTCGGCGTGCTCCTCGTCTACGAGCACTCGCTCGTATCGCCGGATGATCTCTCCCGCCTCGACATCGCCTTCTTCAACGTCAACGGCTACATCGCGGTGATCCTCTTCGCGGCGGTGCTCGGCGGGCGTCTCCTGTGAGCCCGGGGCTGGGCGAGGGCCCGGGCAAGGCGCGCTTCGTGAACGACATGTTCTCGCGGATCGCCGGGCGCTACGATCTGATGAATGCCGTCATGACCTTCGGCATGCACCACGCGTGGCGGCGTGCGGCGGCGCGTGAGACGATCCCGTCGCCG
>Ga0126372_10000918_pt1 | contig 11291 bp, 11 predicted proteins | sample PanSoiMetaPlot_6_FD_92762 | JGI IMG/M metagenome (GOLD analysis project Ga0126372, IMG submission 92762) | Tropical forest soil microbial communities from Panama - MetaG Plot_6 | ecosystem: Environmental > Terrestrial > Soil > Tropical forest > Bulk soil | place: Panama | collected 2016-02-17
CAGGCCAATTATGACCTGGTGATCGCATCGCAGCCCTATCGCGCGCGCGCGCCGCTCGAATTCAAAGCCAAGCGCGTGATTGCGCCGCTAGCACGGGCGCTCGGACCCGGCGGACGGCTCGTCGCCATTCATTCCCACGGCCACGATCCGGGGATGGAAATCATCCAAAAGGTCTGGCCCGACGATCATCCGTTCATCCACGACCGGCACCAGATCCTCAAAGCGGCGAAGCACGAACTGGGCTCGGCCGGGCGCGACCTCAACTTCAACGCCTATGCCGACAATCGCGCGCTGTTCCGCTATGTGATGCATACGCTGCCGTCGGAAATTTCCGATTCGATCGGTACCTCTACGCTGTTTGCGGCGTGGAACGCCGCAATCTATGTGGCACAAGTGGAGGATGACCGCTTGGCGGATGTCGCCAACCGCTACATCGATGCCACGCGCTCGGTGTTGCGCGAGCGCGGGGGCCTGTGGTTTTTCGACGAATCCTTTGTGATCTCGCGCCGACGCCAGTAGGTTTCGCACGCTCCGCTCATTTCTGCGGAAGCGGTGAGCCAGTGAAACGCCGTGACGGCGAGGTGCGTCCCCGCTTTCGCGGGGACGAGCGAACAGAGTATTCATCCACGCCGGCCGAATTTGCAGTAGGATAGTGCATGCTGTACGTGGTCCACGCGCTCGACAAAAAAGACATTCTGCCGACCCGCGCCAAGCATTACCGCGACCATCGAATTCATCTTGACCGTGCCGACGAGCACGCGGTCGACGTGGTGACCGCGGGTACGCTGGTAGCCGACGACGGCGAGACGCCGGTCGGCAGCATTTTCGTCATCGACGCCGCGGACCGTGCTGCAGTCGACGCCTTTACCCGCAGCGATCCCTATCACGTCAACGGCGTTTGGGAGCGGGTGACGATCCACCGCTACAACAAAAAACGCGGCACCCCGATCGCGACCAGGCGCTAGCACCACGCGGTCATTCCGGGGCCGAGCCCCGGAATGACAATCGGTTAGCCAGAAACGATCTTCTCCCTTAGTCCCATGCGTTCGAGCCGACCCATCACCTCGTCAATGAAATACGGCAGTTCGTCGAGGTAATTGACGAGCGAAATGGCAATGCCGGTGAGCCCGGCTTTGCTCAGATCGGCGATCTGCGCGGCGACGTGATCCGGATCGCCGACGATCGGCAAGCCGCCCATGCCCTGCGCATAGTGACTGCGCTGGGTGAGATATTCGTGCATCGGTACGGTCCGCGGCGAAATATTTTTCAGCGCCAGGATGCCGTCCACAGCCGACCAGTCGGCGCGCTCCACGATGCAATGATGAAAATAATCTTCGGCTTCTTTCTTGGTCGATCGGCAGGTGACAACGCCGACTGTGTAGCAACCAATTTCGCGGCCTTGCGCGCGCGGCCTCTTTGGCGCGGCCAACGCGTTGCGCGCTTTCCTCGAGCGAGGTGCGTGAGGCCTGTAGGAAAAACGCGTCGCAGTTCTTCACAGCGAACGCCTGTCCCGTCGCAGATGCCCCGGCATTCATGATCACCGGGCGGGTGCCGCCATAGGGTTTCGGCTTGCCGCGAATGCCTTTCATATTGAGATATTTGCCGTGGAAGTCGAAACCCTCGCGATCGGACCAGATCATTTTGATGACGTCGATCCATTCCTGTGCGTATTCGTAGCGCTGCTCGTGCGCGCGCTGCTCAACGCCGAACATGTCGAACTCGCCCTCATTCCAGCCGACCACGATGTTGAGTCCGAACCGCCCCTCGCCGACATGGTCGGCGGTGACCATTTCCTTCGCCGCAACGACCGGATTGAAAATCGGCGCGTGGACGGTGCCGAATACAGTGATGCGCTTGGTGGCGGCGAGCAGCGCCGTCGCCCAGGTGATCGTTTCGAGCGTCGTGCCCTGATAGTCGGTGGTCCCGCCATATCCCTTCCACCGGCCGATGGGCAGCAGAAAATCGATACCGGCCCGGTCCGCCATCAGCGCCAGTTTTTTATTGTCCGGCCAGCTGCCCGACCAGCGTTCGGGAACGAGCGTCACGGCGCGGCCGGAGGAGCAATTGGCGCCGAACAAGCCGATTTGCAGCTTGTTGCCGCCGTGCATAGCGCGGCGCGCATTCAATGACGGCGAAGGAGCGTGCACAGCCCACCTCTCGCAGAATCTGCCGCCGGTTATAGCTGAAAAATTCTCATCAAGAATTCCCGTCCTCGGCTTGCCTTTTAAAGGAATTGACTTGGCCCCCTAATGCCAGTCAATCGTCACTCTTCGGGAGGAAATGATGAAAAAACCTTGCTGCGTGCTTTCCGTCGCCTTGTATGTCACCGCGCTTGCGGTGAGCCCGGCCTGGGCCGCCGAGACTGTCAAAATCGGCGTGATTTATCCTCTCACCGGCAATGCGGCGAGCGCCGGCCAATCGGCAAAAGACGCCATCAATCTCGGGGTCGAAATCGTCAACACCGCCCATCCTGATCTGAAGGCGCTGCCACTCGGCGCGACCGCGGGGCTGCCTAATCTTGGCGGCGCCAAGATCGAGCTGGACGAGGCGGATCATCAAGGCAATCCGCAGGTGGGCCAGCAGCAAACCTTGCGCTTGATCACCCAGGATCACGTCGTGGCGATGCTCGGCTCGTATCATTCCTCGGTCTCGCTGGTGGCGACCGCGGTCGCCGAGCGACAGGGAATTCCATATCTGGTTGCGGACTCGGTGGCCTTGAACATCACCGGGCGCGGATTCAAATGGACCTTCCGCACCGGTCCGATCGCCTCCGATTTTGCCAAAGCCTATGCCGGTTTTCTTACCGATCTGAAAGACACGGGCAGAAAGATCGACAAAATCGCCATCGTCAACGAGAACACGGATTACGGCACCTCGGTCGCGGCCAGCATCCAGGATGCCGCCAAAGCGGCCAATATCAACGTTGCGGCGCAGATCCCCTACAATGCCAATAGCTCCGATGTCTCGGCTCAAGTCATCCAGCTCAAGACGCTGCAGCCGGACGTCGTCATCTTTGTGAGCTACACCGCCGACACGATCCTCTACTTTAGGACGATGAAGAACCTCGACTACTTGCCGCCGATCATCATCGGCGACGATGCCGGCTTCTCCGATCCGACTTTCATCCCCAATGTCGGCGATCTGGCCCAGGGCGCCATCAATCGCAGCGCCTACGACATCGGCAAGCCGGGTAGCAACAGCTACATCGTCAATGAGATGTTCAAAGCCAAATACGGCCGCGATCTCGACGACACCAGTGCGCGATGGATGCAAGGCTTCCTTGTGCTTGCCGACGCGATCAATCGCGCCGGCTCGACCGAACCGGACAAGGTTCAAGCGGCGCTGCAAGCGACCGAGCTCAAACCGGATCAGCTCATGATCGGCTACAACGGGGTAAAATTCGACTCAACCGGGCAGAATACGCTCGCCTCGACTTTCTTGATTCAGCTGAAGGGCAAGCAATATGTGTCGGTCTGGCCCGAGAATCTGGCGACCGGCAAGCTCGAATTGCCGATGAAAGGTTGGCGCTGAAGCCGATGACGGATGGCTTATATCAGACGACAGACGACTATACCTTCCCAATCTGTCGTCTGCCGTTTGTCGTCGGCAGGTTTGCTTACAACCGATATTTCCAGCGCATCACCAGCAACGCCGCGAGGCTTAAAGCCGCAGTCGCGATCATGTAATAGCTCGGCGCCAATTTGCTGCCGGTGAGATCGATCAGCGATTGGGCGAAAAATGGCGCGAACCCACCGGAGATCGGCACCGAAATATTGTAGCTCAGCGACATTCCGGAAACGCGCGTCGCGACCGGAAAGGTCTTGGCCATCAGCGAGGGTAGCGCGCCCGAGAAAAACGATTTCAAAAGGCTGATCCAGCAGACCATCGCTATCAGAACGCCCAGCGAAGGCGCAGCGCCGAGCAGCACGAAGGCCGGATAGGCCGTTACCATGAACAGGATTGCGGCACCGATCATCACGCGCGTCTGGCCCACTTTATCGACAAAAATGCCGACAAAGGGCACGGCAATGGTCTGCAGCGCCGCGGCCAGCACGGCTGCGGTGAAGCCGATCGATTGCGGCAGGTTGAGCTCCCGAATTGCATAGGTCGGCATGTAGACGAGGAGGTATTGCGAACTGGTCGAGGCGGCGACGGCGCCGATCGTCAGCAGAAGCCGATCCCATTGGCCGCCGAACAGGTCGCGCAGCGGCGTTCGCGCCTCCCCTGCTTCAACAAATTCCGGCGTTTCGTCGAGCCGATTGCGGATGTAGTAGCCAACCGGACCGATCAGGAGACCTACGGCGAACGGGATTCGCCAGCCCCACGCCTGCAACGTGTCGGCGGACATGGTGGTCGTCAGCAAAACGCCCAAACCCGTCGCCACGAGCGCGGCAAAGCCTTGGCTCGACCATTGCCAGCTCGCAAAAAACCCGGCACGGTCGGGCCGATGTTCGACCAAAAAGGCGGTCGAGCTCGCGAATTCGCCGCCCACGGAAAACCCTTGCAGAAGCCGCGCGGCAATGACGAGGATCGGCGCCAACAGCCCGACCGAAGCATAACTCGGCATCACCGTCATCAAGCCGGTGCCGATCGTCATCAAAAGAATTGAGAGCGTCAGCGCGTTTTTGCGCCCTTTGCGATCTCCATAGGCACCGAGAAAAATCGCGCCGACCGGGCGCGCCAGAAATGAAATACCGAACGTACCCAGCGTGACCAGAAGCGAAACGGCTTCGTTGGCGGCGGGAAAGAACACCTTGGAAATGGTGACGGCGAAATAGCCGTAGACCAAGATCTCGTAGAACTCGAGTGCATTGCCGACCGACGAAGCGATGATCAGGCGTGTCGCCGCGCCAGTGCCGCGCATCGCGGGTCCCACGGCGGCAGGACTTGCACTCATGTATCTCCTCTAAGCGCGGCAAGAGCTTGACGCGGCACCCTAGCTGCCGTCATTCACCGAGTAAATAAATCAGTCTTCCACTAAATTCGTGCCGCAATGAGCAGCCTTGATATCTTCTCACCATTCAATCTCGGTCCACTGCAACTGCCCAATCGCGTCGTGATGGCGCCGATGACGCGCAATCGCGCCGGCCGCGGCAATGTGCCGGGGCCGCTCAATGCGACCTACTATGCCCAGCGTGCCAGCGCCGGACTGATCATCAGTGAAGCCACGCAAATCTCGCCGCGCGGCGTCGGCTATCCCGGCACGCCCGGCATTCATAGCGTCGAACAAGTCGCCGGCTGGAAAAGTGTCACCGATGCCGTGCACGCGGCCAGCGGCCGGATGTTCCTGCAACTTTGGCATGTCGGCCGCATCTCGCATCCGTCGCTGCAGCCTGACGGCGCGCTGCCGGTGGCCCCCTCGGCAATTGCTCCTGCGGGTCAGGCGATGACGGCCGAAGGATTAAAACCATTCGTGACGCCGCGCGCGCTTGAGACGCGGGAAATCGCCGGCATCGTCGAGGACTACCGGCAGGCGGCGCGCAATGCGCGGGACGCCGGATTCGACGGCGTCGAATTGCACGGCGCCAATGGTTATCTGATCGACCAATTTCTGCGCGATCGCAGCAATCGGCGGACTGATCGATATGGCGGCGCGGCGCAAAACCGAACCCGCTTTCTCATCGAAGCCGTGGAAGCGGTCGTCGCTGAATGGGGGGCTGCACGCGTCGGCGTGCGGCTGTCGCCGACCAATCCATTCAATGACATGGCGGACAGCAATCCGGCTGCGACGTTCACAACCGCGGTTACCGAACTTAACCGCTTCGGTCTTGCCTATCTGCACATCGTCGAGCCCGCAACGAGCGATCCGGTGGGCACCGGGGAGGTGCCGGACATCCGCTTCTTCCGCAAACTGTGGCGCGGCGCACTGATGGGCAACAAGGGTTACGATCTGGCGCGCGCTAACGCCGTCATCCAAGCGGGTTTGGCCGACTTGGTATCGTTCGCAGTTCTCTTTCTCGCCAATCCCGATTTACCGATTCGTTTCCGTCACGGCGGCCCGTTTAATCCGCCGGATCGCAAGACATTCTACGGCGGCTCAGCAGCCGGCTACACCGATTATCCCCCGATCGCCGACTAAGTAATGGCTTTTTATTATTATGAATCAAATACTTATATGGAAAACGAAATCCTGTGATTACAATCACGTCCTGCCGTGAGATCACCCTCTAGATTGTGCGCGTTAATGGAGCCCCAGGGACAGGGAGCACCCCAATGACCGCCACCCTGAACTTCTTGAGCCGGATCACCAACGAAGTCTTCGAGGCCCAGATGCGGCGCGCCGCGCGGAAGATCCGCGAGCGGCAGCATTATTTCGCCAGCCGCACCACCTAGCGGGACTTTGATACTCCGCTCGCGGCAAAACACTGAGAATTTTTAAACTCCGAGCTTGGCCGCCAACTCCTCGACGCTCTTCACTGCCAGATCAACTGCAATCTTAGGCGCCGCTTCGCCGCGGCCTGGCCCATATTCGTTCGGCCGCGCCACGTGCGCGGTTCGCAAGCCGAGCGCCGCGGCCGCGGCGAGATCGCTGGAATGCGCGGCCACCATCATGCAGGCGTCGGGTTTGAGATCGAGGGCCTCGGCGGCCGTGAGATAGACGCGCGGCTTCGGCTTGTAATCGCCGGCGACCTCAGCACCGAGAATTGCATCCCACGGAAAACCGTTGCGACGCGCCAAATCCACCATCAGGGAAATATTGCCATTCGATACCGGCGCGATGGCATATCCGCGCTTGAGCCGGGCCAGCCCCGCCGGCACGTCGGGCCAAGCGTCGAGCTGGTGCCACGCTAGATTAAGCCTGCGCTTTTCCTCCTCGCCGAGATTACTGACGCCAAACCGATCAAGCGTGAGTTCGAGATTGCGCCGATGAAGAATGTCGAGCTTGCAAAAACCGATACGGCCAGCGCGCACTTCTTCCAAAGCACCCTGATATTCGCCGCGCCAGGCGTCGGCAAAGGCGAAATAATCCAGCACGACCGCTTTCGGCTTCAGCAGCGCCTCGGCCTCGCGGGCGATCGAGCTTCGCCAATCAACAAGCGTGCCGAACACGTCAAAGAAAAGGGCTTTGACAGAGAGCCCCGCACCAAACTGCTCACTTGTGCTCATTCTATCGTCCTTTCCTCGCGCCAGCGTGGTCTGTTGACCGTTATGGCGATAGCGGACGTAACAGAGTACTCCGTTGATCTGCAATGATCCGATAATTGAATCGATCAACGCTGCGACTTTATTTGTTGCTCATGCGTTGTTTTGTTGATCGTATGCGCTGCGTGCGTACGCTTTTCGATTTGGCGAAATCAGGCGCATCCCTGATACAGGCCCAACCACACATAAAACCAAGCGGTGGCTCCGGCAGCTTCGCCACGTTGGCCGCGATCTAAGCAAACGGTCATAAAGACGGTCTAGCTTCTTTGATGACCGGTGCGCTGCTGCCAATCCAATTACCACCCCTTTCCTCTTCGAGAGCGAAACAGCCGGGCTGATGTTCGTCCGGTATTGCTGCCCGCAAGGTTGGTAGCTTTCTCTTCGGTTTCCGCGTGAAGATGCAGCCGCAGACTACCCATGTAGCCATGGCGGCAAAAAACAACCCAAGTTGTGCCTGTTGCATCGTGGTGTACTCGGTCGCCCACCACCACTCGCTGCAATTATAGCGCAGATGATGCATCAAGTCTTGCGGTGCACTGGCTCCGGCAGCTTGGCGATGTCCGCCCCAATCCGCCGCGCCTCATCTCCGGTCAGCAGCTTGGCCACTGATCGCTGCCCCGGCTTATCCTCGAAATAAACGTAAGCAAGCTGCTGCCCATTAGCGTCGATCACGACAGAGCGAGCGTCGGTCTCTTCATCGTCTATGGTAGTGGGGGCAGCGTTTCGTACCGATCATCTCTTTGCCGCGTTCATGATGGTGCCCACGAGGAACAGGGCGCAGCCAAGCGCGGCGATGGTCAAATTGAGATAGTGACCGGGACTGTCGGGCAATCCCCATCCCATGACCGGAAACAGCTCCAGCTTTTCGGCAATGTGGCTCATGACCAGGACTGCCAAACAGACGAAACCAAATAGCTGCAACCAATGCCCGACTCTCATTGCATCACTGCGGTAGACACGGCACCAGCTCGGCTTATCGATGAAGCTAATGATCGCATTCACGCCGCCTCGATGCGCGCTGCCTCGATGTGCGACACACCACACGCTCGGCATTCAAACGTATAAAGGTTGGGCAGGCCGTCGAACCGTGAAGTTATGCGAGCGAGCCGCATAATTTGCGCGCAGCTTGGGCAAAGCGGAGTCTTTGGCGCGTGTTCATGACAACGTTCGTAGCGCATGGACAAAGCGGTCCTTGAACCGCGATACCCGACACGCCAGCACGTTGCCAGAACCAATCAGGCGCATCGATGATAGCCATCACGCTTTGGATGGCATCGCGCAAAACTTTGAGCCGCGCGTTCTAAACCTTGGTATAGGCCCAGCCCAATCAACGTAGAATAGTGTAACGAGCTTCCAGTCTTATAGCCTTCGACAAGGTTAGGGAGACACCGACATGCAAGTTCATTCGGATCGGTACACAACGCAAATCATGAATGTTGAGGCGCATCACGACGGATGGCGAAGTTTATGGCTCGCTATCGCGGGCGTGATGGGCATTACGCTGACGTGGAATATCCTTATGCTGAGCTTGAACGGTATCTCGTACTGAGTTGCAACATCTAACGTTGAACATGAAGATCGAGCGATTTGCGCAGCGGGGCATTCGCGACCTGATTATGCTTCGCACAATGGCGCTGAAAGAATTTGATTTGACCAATGGGAGTGGTCCGCTTTAGACCCGCAGGCGTCTCTTACGCGCGTTGACTATCTTCAGTGGCGTCGGCTGCTTCCAATTTCCTGACCAGCGTGAGTAAGCGTGGCGGCAATTCTTGGGGCACCCGATAATCTTTTCTGAGGCATAGCCCAATCTGTTCCCTGGTGAGCCACCAGGCATACGGCTCATACCCCGCGCGCTCCTTTGGCATCGTGGGCACCTTCTGTTGGCGCCCTCACGCATTAGTGCAAACGAGGGGAACCCAAAGCTTGTTCCTCGACGCAGTGGCTAAGCAGAATGGAACTTTGTCTCTGCACTGGGACTGCCCACGCGCAGCAAAGCCGTCGGTCATGTGATCAAACCGGCGGCTTTGCGTTGTCCCCATAGGTGCCGCGCGTGCCACATGCGGCATCGATGGGTGCCGGACCGATAATGCAGGAGCGGTCCTCCCTCGGTCCGGCCAGAGTGAAGTATACGCCCCGCACAGCCGTGCTTAAAGCAACGCCGGATTGAATTTGGATGTTCTTTGTGCGCCAGCGCTGCGCCAAGCGAGTGGGCAAGCGGGGCTACGAGGGAATGATGCAGCCGTCGCAGCCCAGATTAACGCGGGTGGTAATCAACGCTCGGTGCTGCGAATTGCTTGTGAACACCACGCCTCATCTATTGCGGCTACTACCAGCGCAGCCGCCGCAAGATCGTGTTTGTCTGGATTGCGGTTGATGTAATTAACCACCACGTTTGCTTCCTGAACAATCGTGATCCCCGGGGGTATGCAGTTCGTATTCGAGCTTCGGCCGGTCAACTGGCGGCTGAAATTGGCGGCGTCCGAAACCCCAGCAACATATCCAAGGCATAAGGGATCGCTTGGCCCGGCGACATTGCGTGGTTCGCACCAAGTCATAAGCTCGTTGCCATCAACGAAAAGGCCGTTGGGATATTGGGCGCTGGCCTGCATGGTGGCTGCGCATAACAAGGCGCAGGCGAGAATTGATCGCATAGAAATCCCAGTCCAAGCGGCGAATCAGAGCTTATCGATGATGAGGGGCGGGACGGAGGGGAATTCCTGGCCTTCCCGTGGCAGCGCGCAACGTTCGCTCTGCGAGTGCGCAAGCCCGACGCATCTGCGGCAAGAATGAAGGAGCAGAAGCCCCAGCGGGAAGTGGGAGTGCGAGCCGAGGCTTCTGCCTGGGACAACTGACCCCCTCACAGTTGCGAAGTTGAGGCTATGGTCCAATTAATGACTGTGCGGTTAGCCGAGTTGGTAAACGCGAGAATTGAGCTATGGAACCTAGTGGCCGGCTTGGATTTGTAATTACGCCGTGCCTGTCTGTGAAAAAAGGGGCCGCCATTAGCGGTCCCAAGTGAGGAAGAAAGGCACCGCCGGGGACGACGGTGCAGTCACAGCAAAGCAAGTAAACTGTGAGGCGCTGTGATCTCGTCACTTCGGCAGGCACGGCACCCGGTCAAAACAACGCGTTTGATCTTGAGGTCATTGAGAGCCGTCTGCCGCCTTCGTATCAGCGTGTCCGCTTTACCCCCAAAAGCGGACATTCGTCGGCATGAGTGCGATGTCCGCTAAGTGCCAATAGCGGACATTGCGCCGCCTGGCTTCACTCAGTCACCTGATGGGCCAGGGCTGAACGCAAATGGCAGCGCGGCCGGCAGTCGCTTGCCGCGCGTTTTAACCAATTTTCTAACAATCGCAGTTCGACCCGACGAGCGCCCAAGCTCTGCCGCGGTTTCGGGTAACCTCGCGAACTAGGGAGCACTTGGGTGTAGGGCTATGCTTGGAAGATTACCGGGCGCGATGAGGTGTCTATCTTTCTTGCTGGTGACCGCCGCGCCGTTCCATGCGCTGGCGCAGGACGAAAGGCCGATCCCGCCCCTGCCCATCGGCTCCAGGCAAGCAACGGCAACCGATCACGCGCGTGCTCTTTCCAAAATGACAGATACAGCAGCCCGCGACAGTGCAAAATGCCAATCGTCCGGTGCCGCACTCGGCTCACAGGCTTATAAAAAATGCCGGGCGTTGCTAGAAGACAAGATGAGCATTGAAAACGACGTCCCGCCGGACCGAAGCTACGCCAGCACCCGGGGCCGATAGGCCACTTAAATAATCTTTTCGACCTAACAGCTCCCGCAGAGTCGCGATATTCGCCGCAATCCGCCGCGCGGATGTCCGCTTTGGGTCATAAGCGGACATTCCGCAGCGCAATCGCCATGTCCGCTTTACTCTGAAAAGCAAACATCACTGGAGGCGTGATAAGCTTGGGACCATCGGCGCCCAGACTATGTGCGCGCGGTGAGGTTGGCTCACATGTTCAACCCAACATTAATCGTCATAGAAGCCTTCATCCGCGAACTTCGGACGATGTACGAACGAACATACGGGACGATGGAGCCCGGCTACCCTGGCGTGATCAGCTTTGTCGCCCAGCTTGCTCTTGAAAATATCGCGACCAGCGACGCCGCATACCACGATGTTGATCACACC
>Ga0126372_10000919_pt1 | contig 11290 bp, 7 predicted proteins | sample PanSoiMetaPlot_6_FD_92762 | JGI IMG/M metagenome (GOLD analysis project Ga0126372, IMG submission 92762) | Tropical forest soil microbial communities from Panama - MetaG Plot_6 | ecosystem: Environmental > Terrestrial > Soil > Tropical forest > Bulk soil | place: Panama | collected 2016-02-17
GTCTATCTGGCAGCGTCCGAATTGCGCACCGCGCACTACCAGCGCAAAGCAATTGTTATCTTCTCCGATGGGGGCGACAACGCAAGCCGCTATAACCTTGGAGAGATAAGGAGCCTGGTTGAGGAATACGATGCGCAGATCTATGCGATCGGCCTTTTCGATACATTTTTCTTCAAAACCTTCGAAGAAAAGCTCGGCAAGAAATGGTTGAGCGACATCACCGACAAGACGGGCGGCCGAACCATAACCGTTGATAACCAAGCCAAGCTTCCCGAAGCTGCGGCTACACTCAGCAGGGAGATGCGCAATCAATACGTGCTAGGCTATCGGCCTGCGGTGGCGGACGGCAAATGGCGCAAGATCAAGGTGCGAGTGGCTTCGGCGGTTGGCGAGCATTCGCTGCACGCTCATTACAAAAAAGGATACTACTCCGCCGCAAAGTAAGTGACCCATCCAAATCTTGCAACGTTGCAGGGGCGCAGGGCTGGCACCCTGCTGCCTCCAGCAATCCGAGACGGTGGCGTCTTCGCTTCATGCGTTCTATCTGTTGACTAGGGCGTTTGCCCGCTCGACTGCGATTAGCGAACGCACGGATGACCCGAAAAACTTTAGCCCAAGCGCTTGACCATGCGCCCATATCCTAGAGCATAGGCGTTGTCGATGGGTTGGCACACTAGAGCAGACCGACCCATTTCAGCAAGTCCGCAAAGTCGCGTTGCGAACTCTTCACTGGTTGCCAAGAATCATCGGGACTCGACTTTGTACAGTTTGTGACCCTTTTGTCTTTTATCTCATTCTCCGGGTTCGAAGCGGTAGCCTACCCACGGTTCAGTGACGATATGGCGGGACGCGTTTTCATCGAGTTCGAGCTTCTTGCGTAAGTGTCCCACGAATACACGCAGATATTCCGGTTGTTGTACGCTGTTGGGGCCCCAGACAGCGGCCAGTAACGCGCGGTGCGTCACTACTTTTCCAGGATGCCTGGCGAGGAACACGAGTAAGTCGAACTCTTTGGGTGTGAGGTGAACCTCATGATTCCTGACTTCCACCCTCCGCGCCGGGATATCGATGAGGAGATCACCTACTGCGATTACGGGAGTGTCCCCTTGTTCGGGAACCGCAGTTCTCCGAAGCGCCGCCCGTACGCGTGCTAACAGTTCGTTTACGTTAAACGGTTTTGTAACATAGTCATCTGCTCCGGCATCGAGCGCTTGCACTTTGATCGTTTCTTCACCCTTCACCGAGAGCACGATGATGGGAATTCGGGATTCGGTTCGAATGCGCCGGCAGAGCTCCAGTCCGTCCATATTCGGCATACGCAAGTCAGTGATGACCAGGTCGGGTGACCAACTCTTAAATTCTTCGAGCGCCAGCTTGCCATCTGCTGCAGTTCGTATACCGTAGCCCTGAGCGGACAGCATGGTTTTAAGCACGCGAGTAATCTGTGCCTCATCATCCACTACGAGAATGTTCCGCTTCTTCTCTGTGTTGGTCATCGGACTCTTATCTCACCTCTGGCGTAATGCTACGAGCGTCTTCGAGGACCGTCGCCGCGTTGCCTCGATACCAATGTTCAATCTAGGTGACAAACAAGTCCGCTTCGATTCGTTGGGCGAGTTCATCCACTAGCGCAATCTCGGGCTTGCAGACCACATGGTGTCCACGCCCATCTCGTCGAACCCGGCGGCTCAATACGGAATGTTGCGCCGTCGAATGGGTGTTCAATTTTCGTCGCCAGTTCAGCGATGCCAACTCGCGCTGCGTCTCGACTACCAATAAAACATCCTCGCCTCGATTGTGGCACCCTATACCTTCACGGAGCGTATTGAGGGTCCAACGCCCACGAAAGAGCTTGAAGATCGCTGGTTCCTTGAGCGGCGCTGTTTTTCCAGTCACTGCCAGGAGTGTTAGCGAGCTTTAGCCATCCTCCAATACGCGGAACCAGGATTCGACAACTCAATTGTACCGATTCGCTATCGGTGACGATTGCGTCGGCTATCGTACTTGTGTGCCTTCGACGATTACGCCCCAATCTGACAACAGTTGGGCTGCAAGTTCTGGATTGTCTATTGGCCTCGTGCCGCTGAAGTTCACAAGAGAGTCATTTTTGTGGATGAGCCGGCCGAAGTTCGTTTCCCAATGCAAGTGGATAACCTCGCCAAAGCATTAGTCCCAAGGACAGCTGCTGGGGATCAATTCGACGAGGTACAATGACGCGTAGTTATGCTTCAGACGCAAGCGTTGGTAAAAGCGGATTAGCCGAATGCCCGACACCATCGAGTGGGGGAGAAGATCTCCCCGTCGCCGGTTTTTCGTGGTCCTTGCCCTAATTGCGCTCGTTATTTTCGGCAGCCGAACGGCGACATCTTATTACGTCGACGCCCTCTGGTTCGGATCGCTAGGGTACGGAGACGTTTTTAGGAAGACTCTGAGCCTGCAGTGGGCCGGTTTTGCCGTATTTTTTGCGGCTACATTTTTCATTCTGTACGGATGGTTTCTGGCCCTCAAGCGAGCCTACCAGGCTGACCTGCTGAGCGGCAGCATTATTTACATCGGAAGGCAGCCGCTGAAACTGCCGGTCGAACGCATACTCACTCGCATCGTGCTTGCCGTCGCCTTGCTCATTGCCGCCGCGACCGGCGCCAGCATGATGCCGGAATGGCCGACATTCGCCCTTTACTGGTATGCGCCGCGCACGACAAGGGTCGTCGACCCGATCTTTGGTAAGCCGCTTCACTTTTATCTATTTACGCTTCCGGTTTGGCAACTCATTACCGGCTGGCTGTTGACACTGGCTGTGATTGCCTGTGTTGTAGCCGTTTTTTTTATTCTCATTACCGGTAGCACTCGCGTGTTCGCCGGCCGCCGAGGAAGCTCCATACCATTGCCCTGGCGTGGTTTCTCGATTGCATTTGCTTTCCTGTTATTGATGCTTGCAATGCGCGTGTACATCGGCCGGTTCGAGGCATTATTCGACGAGCATACGATTTTTACCGGTGTCACGTACACCGATGCCCATGTGATGCTGCCGGGGCTGCTCATGGTCTGTGTGGCGCTTGCGCTTGGAGCCGCCGTTGCCTTAATTAATCTGGTATCCGCGCCCCGCGTGCGTTGGCTGGCGCTAGCAACCGTTCCGGCCATTGTTTGTTTTGTCGCGCTTCAGGCAATCGGCTGGTACGTAGGGAACTTTGTCGTGAAGCCGAACGAGTTGGTTCGTGAACGGCCTTATATCGCCAATAACGTCGAGCTCACGCGGCAAGCTTACGGATTGGACCACGTCTCGCGGCGAGAGTTTCCCGCCGAGACTACCGTCGAGGCGGCCGATGCCGCTAACAATCTGGCGACGCTCGAAAACATTCGGTTGTGGGATTGGCGTGCACTGCAGGACACATTGCGTCAGATTCAGGAGATCCGTACGTATTATGATTTTCCCGATATTGACATCGATCGGTATGAAATCGACGGTACTATGCGTCAGGTCATGCTCGCCACCCGCGAGCTGAGTATCGAAAAACTGCCGGAGAGCAGCCGCAACTGGATCAACGAAAAGCTCATCTACACCCACGGCTACGGTATCACCATGAACCCGGTGAATGGCTTCACTCCGGAAGGATTGCCAACTCTGATTCTGAGTAACATGCCCGTCCAGAGCACGGCACCAAATATCGTCGTAACGCGACCAGAGATTTATTTCGGGGAAATGACCAACACTAATGTGTACGTGAGAACCAGGCAAAGGGAATTCAATTATCCACAAGGCCAAACTAACAACTTGACATCTTATGAAGGCAACAACGGAGTCCTCCTAGGCGGATTCCTACGCCGTATTCTCATCGCTTTCGATCAGGGCGATTTGGCGAAAGTACCGTTTAGCGATGACATCAACCCGCAAAGCCGCTTGCTGATGCGCCGCAATGTTCACGAGCGCCTCGCGACATTGGCGCCATTTCTCACTTACGAGTCGGATCCTTACATTGTCGTCGGCGATGATGGGCGGCTGTCGTGGATTATGGACGCGTTTACCACCTCAGACAATTATCCGTACTCAACCCATTATTTTCTTGGCGGCAATTCGCTTAATTACATTAAGAATAGTGTTAAGGTGGTCGTGGATGCCTACGATGGGACTACTACCCTTTACGTGTTCGACGCGCAGGACCCGATTATCGAGGCTTATCGCCAGATATTCCCGTCGTTATTCAGGGATGCGACAGCCATGCCGTCGACGCTACGAAAGCACATTCGTTATCCTGAGTCATTGCTCAAGCTGCAGGCAGGAGTGTACGGGCTTTATCACATGACCGATCCGGAGGTGTTCTACAACCGCGAGGATTTGTGGACCGTGGCTTCCGAAGTCGGCATGAACGAAGCTGGGGAGCAGAAGGCACTGACGATGGAACCAAATTATGTGCTGATGAAATTGCCGGGTGAACGGGACGTCGAATTTGTGGCAATCCTCCCGTTCACGCCCGCCAACCGAAATAATCTGATTGGTTGGATCGCGGGCCGCAGTGACGGTGCACAATATGGTACGTCCGTGGTTTATGACTTCCCGAAAACCAGACTGGTCGACGGCCCCCTGCAGATCGAAGCACGAATCGATCAGAACGCACAACTCTCAGGGCAATTGACGCTGTGGAACCAGCAAGGTTCGCACGTGCGACGTGGAACGCTGCTGGTGATTCCTTGTGGCCGAGCTCTGTTATATGCAGAGCCGATCTATCTCCAGGCGGAACGCAGCCCGATGCCAGAACTACGTCTCGTGGTACTGGCGCTGCAAGATCGGCTCGTGTACGGGCCAACCTTCGAATCCGCTCTGAAGGCGCTATTTGGCGGAGAACCCTCGTCACTGAGCTTAGCAGCTACTCCCGTCGAGACAGGGCGCAACGCCGCAGCATCGGTCACGACAAAGCTCGCGGCAGATGTAAACACCCTGATTACAGGAGCCGCCAAAGATCTGGCCGACTATGAACGCCTGACCGCTCAAGGCAAGCTCGGCGAAGCGGGACAGAAGCTCGAACAGCTCAAACAAAAGCTCGACCAGCTTAACTCGCGTAAGAAATGATTGAGAGTTCGCCTGGCGCAACACGCGCAGCGCGGTGCTTTTGGGGTAGGGGGTGGATATGAACCCTGGATGGTTGAGTTTCAGGGAAGACTGCTGATGATCTGTTCGGCACCGCGACAGCTTACCTGCATTTGGTACGTTTTCATGTGATTTCGCGGGCTGCAGGCCTGAATTGACAGTTGTCAAATTCTCCGCGTGCAGGTCGCTCGTTCCCTCTCAGCCTGGAAACGACCGCGCACCCGACCACCAATGTCGTGTACCTTGCCGGAAATCCTCCCACGTGTTTCTCTACCCGTCTCCGGGGCCAATAGCATACCAATCCCAACCCCCATACCCACACCCACCAGTATCCATCTCAGGGGACTGCGACGCTCGAAACCGCCTAGGATGTTCTCACTAACCGTGTCAGCTAGACGCTCCCGGCCCCTATGTAAGAAATAAAGCCCCGTCCCCAAAAGTACCTTTACAAGTTGGCTTCTGCTGTGCCGTCTCATGAGCATTCCTCCCTGAAAAGCGATAATACTGCTGTGATTTCGAATAGAACGTACTTCTGTGTGTTGAGGAGAATGGAAGTGGCAAGCTTGGTCCTGCACGCCTTAGGCCGATTTGTGTACTGCATAGTGTCCACGACCTAAGCCGCTATCATAGGTACCGTTGACTATTTCTCGATGTTTCCAGGTGGCCAGGCGGTCCGTCGAAATTGCAAATTTTCTCGTATAGGTTATCGACCGCAAATGGTTATGTGACCTGTCAGTGTTGACAGCTGCCGGTTGCATCCTATTCCCATAACCCGGTCAAGTGTTGCATCGGGTCCAGTTTCTCCGCTCCCATACCCGTTGGTTTTGACAGTTCTCGTTTCCGCTCGCTTCCCATAGTTTTGGTGCGGTGCAGTATGAAGGGCCGAGCCTGCGCATCTTCATGTGCCTTGGCTGTGGCCTGTTTTATTCAAGATCCAGATAGAGGTGAATTGATCCGATCAATTTTCCTGGACTTGATCCGATCACAAGTAAGCCTAAGGCAGGTTCGGAAATTAGCCTATAAGCTTCGAGGAGGAACCGTGAAGAATAGAGACATTATGAGCCGCAATCCACACTGCTGCTTGGCCTCTGATACCGCCCAACATGTAGCCAAAGCGATGTGCGACAGAAACGTTGGTTCGCTGCCCGTGGTGAAAAACCAGCACTCGCGCAAACTGATAGGCATGATTACCGATCGCGACTTATGCTGTTCGCTGATAGCACAGGGATTGGATCCCAAAAAGACGGCGATCGAGAAATTCGTGACAGCCGACCCGATCACTTGCCGCGAAGACGACAATGTCGAGTCTTGCGAACGGCTGATGCAGGAGCATCAGGTACGACGCATTCCAATTGTGGATAGCAACGATGGTGTGATCGGAATCGTCTCCCAAGCCGATTTGGCGCTTCACGTAGATCCCGCACGCGTTTCCAGAACCGTGGCAGAGGTATCGAAACATAATAAATCGAGAAATAGCAGGTCCCGTCTCGCGGCCTGATCCGGCCGGGTCGCATACGGATGTCCTACACTTCAGGGGAAAAAAACGCACCAGTGGGCAGCTACGTAAAGTTCTGTGGGCTTGGCATTGGTGGAGACTGCCGAGTATCCATCTCACGCGGGGAAACCGATGCGATTTTTAACTTAATGTTCCACACTTTAGTATTTGCAGCTCCAAAGAAAAACACTCGCACCAGCTCCGCAACAACTTCGTGCGGCTGCCAGATACCGACGCTTATCATAACTCGAACCCGCAACCCACGGGGACGGTTAGCACAACAGTGGTATCTGGTGTAGACAACGGGGCTGGCAAATCTCGGTTCGGTATCGTGAAGTACGGAATACCAATACCAGCGTTCCGTGAATTGGTTCGGCGCGGATGGCCACATATCGATACCTTCGTTACCTGTACCAAGAAAGAGAATGTCGTTGCTGGCCACTCCTTAGCGGGCGGTGCATAGGCTACAATTCGTAGTCTAAGTCTGGTTGTCCCGGAGCAACTGGGCTTACACGATGACTGCGGTTCCTGAGCCCCAGAACTCTCCGCCTCTCCGACACACGGCTGTGGGAGCAAGTGCGCTTGGTCGGTCGTCGGTTATCGGGCTGAGGTAAAGCAGGTTGAGAGCAGAACAACTTCGACTTCTGATCCCGGTTTTCTTGGGCCCATATGACTTACGTAACGTGAAGCTCCCCTTGTGGCGAGAAGGCGTTCGAAGAAACAGAGCCAAGACACAACTGAGCGGCGCGGACGTAGTGACATACCATCTTGCAGCACTGCCAAAGCGGAATACGGCAAGCTGGAATGATTGACGAACCAGCAGTACAGTCAGTATCACGCAAAGAGATCGCCCAACGGAAGAAATCGAATTTCTGCTCGTCTGCCAAACAACACCCGGAACTTCGAGCCTTGCCTCTCAGAATCCCTTTCGAATGTAGCTTGACCGCACGGAAACATTAAAACAAGAGCACCCTGCCACAAATGTCCGATCCGATCATGATCGCTCGGCCAGTTGCCGCAGTGTCAAGCCAGGCGGAGTTGGCCGCACATGTCTTGGCGCACCGTCGTCGAGGTGGAATTGATGGATCGAGGCCGGTACGGCGCTATCTGTGCCCTTTCCAAGCGTACGGTTTCGCTGTTGCCCCAGTTCGACTAGCCATTTCGGAGTTTTTACATCTCCGTGATTCGCGTGCGGATCGCAGCCTGTGCGAAGCGGCGCGCTTGCAGCGGGTCCCGGCATTTCCAGCTCGATCCGCCTCGCTGCCCGGCTAAAAAAAAGACTTGACAGGAGCAATTGTGTTATAGTTAAGTATAACAGTACTACACAAGGCCCCGGGCTGCTGGATTTTGACTCGACCGACAAGTTCCGGACGGACAGAAGCAAGAGGCGGTTTACAAAGGCAGAGGAGAATGAAAATGAATATGAAACCCCTTCGTTTCAGGCTGTCGATTGTGCTGATGCTGTTCATCACCGTAGCCTTCGCCCAGTCGGACGCGCAAAAGTCGACGGGTCAGTCCGCAGCGCAAAAGTCGTTTGATAAATTGAAAACTTTGGCGGGTACTTGGCAAGGCCTCGTAAAAGCCGGACCCTCCGCAAGCCGATTGGGTCAACAAGCCCATGCGGATCTCGCTCCGGGTAACTTCACGAGGGAACGCGCTTGTGCATGAGATGAAGCAGCCGGGAACACCGGACGATCCGGCCAAGGATGATCCGATTACCGTGCTTTATCTCGAGGGGAACCGTTTGATCCTGACTCATTATTGTGACGCAGGCAATCGGCCCCGCATGGCCGCCAGAACATCGTCAGATGGGAAAACGGTGGAATTCGATTTTCTCGATGTGGCCGGTAGCACGCAGTACGGGCACATGCACCACGCCGTGTTCACCATCGTCGACGCCAACCACCACACCGAGGACTGGACTTACGTGGAACCTGGTGACAAGCCTGTTCATGCACACTTCGATCTGCAGCGAGAGAAGTGACGGCACTTGCGGGCCCGTTCGGCAACTCTCCTCGGCTCCGCGACTCAGGACAGGGTAAGAACGAGCCGCAAGTCATCTTAAGGATGAGTCCAGGCGACCAAAGAGCCGCATCGAGGAAGAGGGAAAGGAGTACGGAACATGAAATCACGCTTTGCGGTTTCTGTTCTATTCATTCTGGTCGCCGCGACCTTTACACCGGACGTCGTCGGCGCTTTCGAGAGAGTTAAGGCATGGACAGCGACGGTCCGGAGGCACTACGCCATACAAAGTTGCCATCTCGTCTCCTCCCGCGACTCGGCACGGGTGAGTGCAATGAGTGGTGGCGATAAACATGGAGTTACGATGATCCACGACGACGGCCTGCCGCTCTGTCGGAATTGTGTCACCGGAAACCAGCCGGGCGTGGTGAGAACGATTGCACCTAACGGCAAGACCATTCTTTCTGATTCTCTGGACAGCACCAAGCTTCTCAGGATGTACAAAAGACACCGGCGGGGTCTCCGCAAGTTCATCGGCTCCATTTATCACGGCGAAAACTTCTAGTTCATAGCAGTGGCGGCCAAGCATATACATGAAGTGCTCGACCTAATGTGCATCAAATGACATTGTGCCTCCTCCATCATGCGATGTAACCCAGCGTCGTGCAGAGCGAATCGCCTACAGCTTTGCAAAGGTTTATCGAGAACACAAAATGAACGTGAGCGGAATGACCAGTCAACGGATGTACCGCCAGCTTCGCGATCGTGTGGACGCGATGATACTTGACCGCTCGCTCAAGAGAAGGCGATCAGCTGGCCTCTTTTTGCAATGTCGCGGCGGAGTACCGGGTCAATCCACTGACCCGCCAAACAGCAACTCAGCCAGCTTTGTGCTGCGTTGCGAATTGACTACACCAGTGCCGTGGTGGTTTGCGATTGGAACTACCTAAGTTCTAGGCAAGCGCCGTTGCGAAAAATTATTAATGTTGGCTCAGTACCGGCAAGGTCAGACGTTACTCTCCACTGTGATAAATAACAGGGGGGCAAGTTTGCATCATTGATCAGTCTCTCCCCAGCTACTCCGCAATTCGGAATATCTCGAGTGAGTTGCTACAAAGAATCGAATTCAGGGTTGATCACCATCCACTTGCGTTTTTGCAGCAGCTGGACAAGTAATTGATTGCCTCAATCTCAATAAGGGCGATGTGAAACACACATTACCCTAATCAATGTATCTCGCCCAAGGTGAGAGTTGCGTCGGAGCCTCGATATTGCTTTTCGGGCCTCACTTGTGAGGTGTTGATCCCTGGCCAAAGACTTACCTGACAGTAACCGAGTCACTGGCACGCAGATTGCATACTTACTGGCCAGATTGTTATGCAGTCACCAGTTCATGCATTCCGTAGCAGCACTCCCCGCACGTGCGAGGTACATGTCGCGTGCCGCTCTGCTGCAACAATCCAGTCCTCAACGCCCGAATCGGGCAAGAACAGGTTTCCTAGAGGAAGGAAGTAGGTAGAAGATGAATTGCAACAAGCTTCTATTTGTCTTTTTGGCGATGGCGGTGCTGGTAGGCTGCACCCTCGCTACTATCCCAGCCCTAGCCCAGTCGCTCACTACGGGTGACATAACTGGCATTATCACCGACCCAAGTGGTGCGGTACTGCCCAATGCCCCCGTAACGCTCACCAACACTCAAACCGGTACGACGCGTACGCTAAAAACCAATTCCTCCGGAAGCTATCGTTTCTCGCTACTGGATCCTGGAACTTACACAGTAAGTGCGTCGCCGCAAGGCTTCCAGCCCACAAAACAAGCCGTGACAGTTTCGGTTGGACAAGCCAGCACTGTAAATCTGCAGCTGGCGTTGGCCACGGCGGGCACAACCGTCGAGGTAACTGCTCAGAGTGCGGTGGTGCAAGCTGACAACGCTAACCTGTCCACTACCTTTAGCCCCCAAATGATCACCAACATTCCTAATCCCGGCAATGACCTCACCTATTACGTGCAAACCGCGCCAGGCGCGGCGATGAATACGCAGTCGGGTTTTGGGAACACTGCTCTTTACGGTATTTCGGCGACCTCGAATCTATTCACTGTCGACGGGAGTCAGGAGAACGACCCCTTCTTAAACCTCAACAACTCTGGTGCTACCAACCTACTGCTAGGGGCAAACGACATCCAAACTGCCACTGTGGTGAACAACGGCTATAGCGGCCAATACGGCACCTTCGCCGGGGCAAATGTGAACTACGTTACCAAGTCCGGTACTAACAACTTTCATGGTAACCTTCAGTATTTCTGGAACGGCCGTATCATGAATGCGAACGACTGGTTTCTGAACCACACTGGTACACCGCGATCGTTCGATAACGTGAATCAATGGGCCGCTTCATTTGGTGGACCAATAATTAAAGATAACACCTTCTTCTTCGCTAACACTGAAGGCTTACGCATAGTTCTGCCCACCTCTAACCCTGTAAATATCCCCAGCCCGCAATTTGAAGCGGCTACTTTGGCGAATCTGAGAACAAATGGGAATGCAGCCCAGATTCCTTTCTACAATCGTGTCTTCAGCCTCTACAACAGTGCTTCGGGAGCCAGCCGTGCGGCGAATATTTTGCCGGGCCCAAGCGGCGCGCCGGGTCCAAGTGGGGGCTGCGATGGAACGGTTACTTTGGCTGGCGGCGCACCTTGTGCCCTCCAATTCCAATCCAACGTGAGCAATCTGTCGACAGAATGGTTGCTGA
>Ga0126372_10000920_pt1 | contig 11287 bp, 12 predicted proteins | sample PanSoiMetaPlot_6_FD_92762 | JGI IMG/M metagenome (GOLD analysis project Ga0126372, IMG submission 92762) | Tropical forest soil microbial communities from Panama - MetaG Plot_6 | ecosystem: Environmental > Terrestrial > Soil > Tropical forest > Bulk soil | place: Panama | collected 2016-02-17
CTTCTTAAAGAGGCTGCGGACATTCTGCAGCACATAGGAGCAGTTCGTCACGGACAATCAAGCCTTGTCGTCGTGAGATTGCGCCGGAAGCAAAGTGCCAGCGGCCGTCCGCGAAGCGAACGCATTTGGCTTCCAGCAGACCGTACAACGTGGCGCGAACGTCTCCTCCTAGTGAAACGAACAGCCTTTCTTGCTCTCGCTGAGTCGATTCAGTATCCGCGTCGTCAAATCCGGCAGATCAGATGTTTCGTCTTGCATGCTGTTTACGAGCGCGCGAACGAATTAGCTGGCACGAGGGAAATGGGGAACCCTCGTCGCTTTTAGCCGCTCCTTGAGAGCCTGCAATTTCTTGTCTTCCGCTGTTCTCTCATTACGCTTCATGTGGAGAATTATTTCGTGTCGCAGCATCGGCTGGGATGATTGCATGGAGATGTCCTCTGGTGGGGAATTCTATCGTGCGGAGGCGTATATGGAAAGACCCGGAAGCGCGGGCTTCCGGGCCACAAGCGTTTGCTTCTCCTCAATCTTCCGTTCGCGAGAACATGCACCCGGTGGATGCCGACTTCAACTTTAAATTTTTTCCAACCAGCTTCGATCGATAGAACGAGCAATTCTTCAAAGCTCAGGTAATGAAGCATCCGCGCAGAGTGTTGAGCAGGGTGTATACCTTTGGCGAGGAGTCAACCTGATATCTGGTACGGAAACGGCCTGGTTGGTTTTTGAAAGCTTTCTGTTCAGTTCTCTTACCAGTCTTTTCGGGCTGTGGCACATGCGGAATGGCGAGTGTAGCAGTCGTGCAGGTCGCCGGCGACATTACAGGTCCTTGTTCCCAGTCTCCTAATCCTTGGTGCATCCTCCAATCTGCTTACCCACAAACCGGTTGTTGAGTGCTCCCGCAAGCGCTCGACTCTGAAGAGAATCGATCTTGTTGAATTTCGTGCCCAAAAACAGGTGATTTTGGATCGCAACTGACGCCCGATCAGCCAGCGTACATTCAAGGGAGCCGCATGAATCACACTACAAGGGGCAAAGCGGCTAATAGAATCCTTCGTGAAGTTTTACACTTTGATAGCCGTTGGCTCTTCAAGCTTCGCGGCGGTGGACGCTCGCTCTGGAATAGCTGCCGAGCGCGCGGTAGACTCAGAGACACCGGGGAAGATCCCGAAAACTCCATTCAAGCCATAAGGTTCCAGATCGATCTCCTTCAAGCACTGCTGCGTCGCAAGATCAAACAAAGCAATGTGCGTGGGCTTGATCACCATTCCCTCGTGTAATACGGTCTTGACCCAACGAACATTTTCTCGGAGCAGCGTGTTCCGGATTCTGGTAAATCCAACCCACATTCTGGCGTTATCAACAGGGAGTATCCCTCGACACCATGCCGGCAGCATCTCGCGATCCCCGTCCTGAATCTTTCGAAGATCGATTGTTTTTTCCACGCGCAGACTATGCCGGTTTACGATCACGATCGTTCCATCCACCACAGTGAACAGAATGCGATCTCCATAGAGCAGCCCTTCATGCGGCCTGTCCACAGCAATCTCAATCCGTTTGCCTGAGCCGCCGAGGGAGACGGCATCGCGCTGATTGAAGCGCGTTACCCAGATTTCCCCATCCAACTCGAAAACGAAATTGGGATGCGCTTTGTGGGGTTTCGTAGTTTCTACTTTTCGGTAATCGACAGAATGGGAGAAACGCGTCCAGGGAACTTCATCGACGACACACCACTCCTGTAGAACATTGCCTTGCAAGTCAATTTTCATGACCATGTCCAGTCCTGTGTTCACGACCAAGAGGCTCTCGTCTGATGCGGGGGCAACGTGGTGAAGGTCACTGAAGCAAGGAAGAGAGAGGTAGCCAACCCGCTCAAACTGAGGCACCTTATAAATTAGGATCTCGGTCATCGTGCAGGTGTAAAGAAGTTCGCCAACCAACGCTCCACAATGGAAGTTGACGGAGGACTTGTCACCTGCGCGGGCATCGGCCGGAGTTTCGTATTCGACGCGAGTCTGTACTTGACCTGACTCCGTGTCCACTTCGAGGATGAGGGCTGTCTCATACCAGAGCCATTCTTTCGTCGGGTTTTGGAGCAACGCTTTTCGCTGCCTACCCCCAAGTACGTAAAGACTTCCCATAAGATCTCCTTCGCAAGATATGAGACCGAACCGGTGACCTGTTGGTTCTTTGCGCCGCATCAACTCGCGCAGCTAGACAGTACGACTCACTTCCGCCGTCGTTTCTAGGGCATCGTAATACTGCTTTAGAATCGCGATCACTTCGGGTTTGGAGAACTCTGGGGGAACCGGCTTGCCTTCGCCCATCAGTTTACGAAGCAGAGTGCCGGAAGGCAGAAGTCTGGCGCCCCCGTTGTAGTTGCCGTTTTCGTCAATTACCGCTTCGCTCTCGTGGGGGCAGGTCTTCATCGAAGCCATGCTCTTGCACTCATAGCAGTAGAAAGTCCAGTCCATGCAAAGTGGCTGGACGGCCAGCGCTCCGAGCGGGACTTCGGCGAAGACCTTGTGCGAGTCAAAGGGTCCATAGTAGCCGCCGACGCCGGCGTGGTCGCGTCCCACAATTAGGTGCGAACAACCATAGTTCTGGCGAAAAACGGCATGGAGCAAGGCTTCGCGCGGGCCTGCGAAGCGCACCTCCAACGGATGGCCACCTTGCACTATGCGCTCTCTGCGGAAGTACTGATTCACCAGCACGTCAATAGTCTTCGCGCAAACGTAGGCTGGGATGTCGCCAGGCTTGAGTTTGCCCAAGGATTGATGCACGTAAACGCCATCGGTCACTTCGATAGCGATCCGCGCCAAGTAAGCGTGCGAGTTGTGCATCGGGTTACGGAGTTGCAGAACAGCTATCGTGCTCCAGCCGCGATCGGCGAAAACCGTGCGCATTTCCGCAGGGCGCTGATAAATCCCTTTGAATTCTTCCGGAAAGAATGCCTCGGAGAGCGTTTTCACTGGCCCGGCCAGATTCACCGGACCCTGCTCCATGACTTTCTGTACGCCCGGATGCTTAGGGTCGCTCGTACGGAACACCTGCTTGCACTCATGCACTTTATCTATCCTGTACTTCTCAGTCACCTTCATAGTGCCGACGAGAGCGTTGGGATCTGCGTCCCACAGGGCTACTTCTTCGCCTGGGCCGATAGACTTCGCCAGATCCTCGTCTGTGGAGAGCGTGATCGGAATCGGCCAAAAAAGATCCTCCTTGCTGGGCAGCTTGTAGTCGTCGCAGCAGCCCTGCCAATCGTCCTTGCCCATGAAGCCATCCAGCGGAGTGAAAGCACCGATACCCATCATGATCAGATCGCTGGTTTCGCGGCTACTCAGGCGAACCTTTCTGAGCCCGTCGGCCCTCTTGGTCTCCTCTCGGAGAGCTTGACCTTCCAGCAAGAGCGGTTTCAGTTCAGAACTGCCGTAGGGCGGAACAAGATTGCGCATATATCAAGACTCAGGAACCGAGCAGTAGTTATCAATCAATCCGATGCCCAAGATGCACTTCGTGAGGCGAGTACACGCTTATCATTGGGCGTGTCCCAATCGATGAATCTGAGTTGAGAGGCGACTATCTTGTATTCAAGGCTGTACGCCTTGAAAGAGAATGAGTCCAGAAAAGTGCAAAACGAGGCAATCTTTTCCCGTTCTTGCTCAATACGACGCATTGAATACGAAAAGTCGCAGTGCAGCTGCGAATCGTTGAGTGTCGATTCCCGAGGCAGATGGATATGCTCAACCGAATATGGCCAACCCCATGAGTATCGTGATGCCCTCACATACGGGAGCGAAAAATCCTTAGAAAGAACCTCCAGCAGTCGAGGACTGCCTCGCCACAGTTGTTCAACCAGTTGGGTTCTGCCGCCGTTAGTGTGGGTAAAGACGATGCGGCCTGCCACACTGAACACTTGCGAATCAATACGAGTACGGCAATACCACGCTTCGACGTAGTGCCCACTCGCATGAGCTGCCAGAAACGCAAAGAGCTGCTTGAGCTGAGAACTTGTCTCGATCACAAAGTTCGGAAGTTGACCTGGGAGATCAGTCGGAACCAGCTTCACCACATAGAAGCTACGACGAGCACGCCGGCCATCGTGCTGAAGATCCCTCTCGATGTCACTGACCAGGCGATGAACTTTTCTTATTGGATAACGCCGAATATCCGCGGATAGCTCGTCTTCGGACACAAATCCAAAATCTACAAGTGCGAGATATTTTCTCCACTTTAGTGGTGCTGACGGCGCCAGTTGTGTGCCGCAGACCCTAAGCTCCTCAGTGGCTCGGTTCATCTGGGATAAGATTCTCCACGCATGTGGCCCGCAACCAGCCGCAACGCGTCCTCGTGATCGCGCATGAGCCCCGCTCGAAAACACGACAGGAATTCGTTGCAGTAGACCTCGTGCTCCTTTTGCTTCTCCTTGGCACTGCGGTGCGCAAGAGGAGTCGTCAGACGTGGAGGAAGCGATTCCAAATGCCTCACGTAGTCCATACTGAAGCCGTTTAGGTCGGGAGTGCGCTCACGGCATAGAGGGTCGGTCGGATGACACAGCGGTCTTCCCACCCAAAGACCGTATTGGAGCGTCATCCGTATGCCAGTAAGACCCAGCCGGTCGAGCGTATCAGTATCGCGGACACACGCTGCTTCGATCGGCGGCTGGGGGGGGAATTCATCTTCTGCTTCGTGGTAGCGAATCGCTGTCAAAAGAAGATCACGAATATTAGCCAGTTCGGGCATCTCCTCGCATAGTCCCGCGGCAATCTGTAGAGAACGATCAATGTGCCCCTTTCTACCGATATCAGGGCGTAATCCTGCGTCCATGAGATAACAGCCGGCGCCCACAACGAGAGGGTCAGCCCCTTCTGCAGCGGCAAGTTCCAGTCCCATGGAGTACGCTCGCATGGCGTGGTCGGGACCATGGCCATGAATCGCATTGGGCTCCCAATAGTGACAGACCGCTTGCCAGAGGCGTTCATGGGCAGCCTCAATTTTGGCACTTAACATGCGCTCCTCCAATTCGCCTGTCGTAATGTCTCCACTGTGGAATGAAGATTGTCGCTTAGTATGTGGCGGCGCCAATCCCAAAGCGGATCGGGAAGTCCGACTTGTCTCGCGACTTGACTCCTGATGAATAGCCTGGCAATTCCATCGATTTGATAGGCCACGGTGCGGTCGCCGCTACAACTCTCGAAGTAGATGTATGCTTCATCGCGAGCCGCCCAGTTGGTTAAGTCAAAGAAGCTCGCAATGCTCGTCGTATTGAAGTTGATAAGAGAGTCACGAATATCGATCGCGGCTGGCACGATGTGCAAGTGTGCGTGGGTAACGTGGTCCGCCACAGGCTCGCGCGCACTGGTACCATGCTCAAGAATGACTGATGGGCCATAGTGATGTCCCAAGACGGCACGCGTGGCGTGAACAACAGCCGAAAACTCGTCGCGTGACGTGGCGTCAATAGCGCCATAGGAAAGAATGTGGGCTTTCGGAACAATCATCACGTGGCCAGGTACAAGCGGGCTGATATCGGCGATTACGGCAAATCGTTCCGTCTCATATAAGACTCGTGAATCGAGATCCGCACCGCAAGAGTCGGGCAGCCTCCCACTCTGGAGTTCTCGGCAAAAAGGGCAATTTCCCATTGAATATCCGCTCCACGTGATTGCCAGGTCTGAGTTGTCAGGCAGAACCGAGATGAAGCCTTGCTTGTCGCTGCAATGGTGCAGGCGTTACCTTCTTCCCTGGTATCTCTGCTATTCCTGTCGAACCACTTTTCAGCGCAGTGATTGCGAGACCCTTGTACTCACTCGTGAATCTCAGAAGAGCGTCACACAGCGGCGTAACGCGCCAATCCCACAACTCTGGCTGGCCCAACGCTTGGCAAGCAATCTTCCTCAGCAATTGGCTGGGTACACCCTGCTCTACCCCTACGCCGCGGCTGCTGCACCCTTCCCTTTGGTAGTAGAGATACGAAACCTGCGCCTCTTTGAACCGTTGCACCTCGCTGATGCAGCTCAATTCATCGAATGTGAATCTCTTGCTCAAGATCGGGTATAAGTCTGGGGCAAGTGGCATCAGGTGCAGGTGAGCATGATCGATACATGACCCCCCTCGCTGTCCACGATTGATTGCACCATGTTCCATTGTGCTTATCGGATCTTGGCAAAGACTGTGGAGTTTGTTGAGGACCTTGTCTCGGAAGGCTTCAAGTTCGGGGAATAGGTGCTCCGGCAGATACGAAAAGCTGAAAAGATGCTTCTTGGAAATAATCAGTGTGTACCCGAAGACAAAGTGGCCCAGAGCTGGCTTGGCATAAAAATTCTCCGATTCATCGATGATTTCGTCTTCGGGATTGGCGGGATTGGGTGTCTCTTGTATGGAGCAGAACAGACAGTCCATCCGAAACTCCTTTGACCGCGGGAAGCGGCCTCAGCCGAAACACACTGCGGACACTGACGCCCACGAACCTGTGAGACGCCCCTCTTCTGACAAGCCTTCCAGCTCTGATTACAAGCTCTGTCGGCGCACCGAACGTACGGGCGGTGTGTTACATGGGTGTGGCATGGATGTGAATATGAGGTTAAAACACTTTGGGGGGCGTGGCCTTCTCTTACGACGATACCAGTGGACCATACTAAGGGGTATACCAGGATTCACGGGCAAGGGAGTCTGAACCTAGGCCAACTGCGTTCTCCTTGAGAGGTCTGACGTTTGGTCCACGTTCAATTGACATTCCATCAGTCGAACCATGAAAAACCATTGCCCCCGTGATCGAACGCATGCGGAGCTTCAGCAGTCATTTGAGTCTGCAGACTCTGGCGAACGAGACCTGGCACCCGCGCCTCAATGACGAGCGCGCACATAGCTGGTTCCGCGAGCAAGTGAGAGCAGCCGCGCGGACAATCTGAGCATCGGCGGTGGCCCTACCTTGTGGGAACGGTGTCGTTAGCGTCCTCATGAGGTGCTAACTGCCGCGTTCGACAACAACCTTGTCTGCGGCACCCAATTCGACCAGCGTATGCGCGGTATCCATGTCCGCCATTGAAATAGTTTGGTCGTTCAGGAGCGGCTTTATCTTGCCGCATTCAAAAGTGTTGCGATGTGAACGAGGATCTCGCCAGGATGTGCACGGCCTTCCGCCGCTCGACTATCGCCATCCTGCTCAGTCCGAGCGGTATGGAAGTTGGAGGCGGATCCTCGGAGCAAGTCCGTTTGCGGCAGGGACTCAGCGGATTCATTCCAGTAGCATGCTTCCGAAGTACTTCGGAGGACAACTTCGTTTTCAGACCGGCTGTGAACAGTTGCCCTTTGCGGACTAAACGGTACACCGCCAAAACCTCCAACATCCCGCGCGATGGACTTACGTGTTCGTCTCAGCTGCTAACTCAAGAACGACGCCATTACGAAAAGGAGACATCCGAGATGTCAATCGAGACCATCAGGCGATCGTGAATAGGTAACAGGTCTTTGTCTCTCATGTAGGCCCGTCTTTTTGTCGGGAGTGTGATCCCCTCTGCGGTCACCGGAGCGAACACGTATTGCGCCGCCGCGAAACCTCCGGAGGCTTCGACATGGTGGTCATGCCGACGGAGGAGAAAGTCCGCGCCAAAATAGAAGTCTTGCTGCCTGCTATGGCTAGCGATGTCCGGTGGGAACGTTATACGTAATCCACGCCACAATTCATTTTCTTCATGCCACGGCTTGATCTCCTCCGCAGTAAAACCGGGCATCGCAAAAAGAAACGGAGTTGTCAGATAGGTCCAGAGAGCATATCCATTGAAGTATGCTCGATCGAGCGCATCCCAGTGTGCATCAACGGCCTTGCCTTCAGCGTGCTCCGCTGGATTGAGCCGCTCACTAACCACGGTTCCGTCGACTTTCTCAATGGCGATCCGATTCGCCGTGAAGTCGGTACGTTGATCATTTCCGCCATACGGGCTGAGCGAAGCCCATTCACGCTTGGTCGCGACCGTCATTCGACGAGGGGATGGATCCTGTGGCGTGCCCTTGATTCCAAATAATTGCCCACCCGTAATGATCGTGGCTCGCACCATATCGAACCTGCTCCATTGACCCAGGCCGCCGTGCGCCTGAAGCGCCTTCGCCAGCAGTTCAGAGGCCATGTCAGTCCCCATTCTTGGCACGCCACGCCATGCCGAGTATTGATCTAACTACAACTGGCCCAAGACACAAATACAGAAACGGACCGCGAAAACCATTTTCATCGCTTATCGGGGTGCTGACCCCAGTTGCCCCGTCGCATAAGCGAGCGTAACCGCAGCGGACAGAGCAGAGATGTACGCATCGGTTTCGGCCAGGTCCGCCTCAAATAGATGAGTTTCAGCTTCGACTGCCGCCGTTACCGTACGCACCCCTTGCTTGTACGAATCCAGCGCCGCATTGTAGGAGGTCTGCGCGGCGGTTCGTGATACAGATGCTGCATCATTTGCCGCCAAACTGCTCCGCAATGAGATTTGCGCAGACACAATTTCTCGTACGGCATTCAGCCGAACTTCGTTGAGGGTTGCTGCGGCTTTGTCTTCGTCATTCTTGGCTTGTTGGATTGCATTCGCGCGCCGGTGAGCATCGAAAATCGGGATGGACACTCCCAGCAGGATCGTCCCGTTCCATTGATTACCGGTGATATTCAAGGTCGGCAACTGCTGTCCAATACTAGGGATTGCTGTGAGTCCGACTTGACCGCTCACGTATGCACCAGTACCGGCCAAAAAGATCTTCGGGCGGTTCTGAGCCTGCGCGGCTTTGACAGATGCTTGACTTGCCTGGACGGTGTTGTAGGCTTCGAGCACATCCGGCCGCCGCGATAGAGCATCTCGGACGATCTCATCGGCTGGACCAAGATCCTCTTTAAGAAGAGCATGGTGCTCGACTGGACGGATTCGGATGGTGGTCAGAGGCGATATCCCCATTGCCGCAAGTAGTGCTGCATACGCCTGCTCTTCGGCTCCTTGTGTGGTCACTTCAGTGAGTTGCGCTCGTGCAGTTAGATCTCGAGTCTGGGCGGTTTCAATGACTGTCCCCTCACCCTGCTTGTATCGAGACTCGGCTGCAGCCTCGATGTCCTTGGCGTTGGCGAGCGCCTCTACAGCTGTGTGGTGACGCTGTACCGCCCCCACATAGGCGTAGTAAGCAATCGAGACGGCATAGATAATCTGCTGGTGAGCACCGGTAAAGCCGATATTCGATACATTGGACAGCTTACGGACTGAGTCGACGATGTTTCTCCTGCCGCCGAAATCGAAGAGCAGCCACACCAGCGACAGAGTCTCCGCGCTGCCGTACAGTTTGCCGGAATTGTGGAGCGTAGCTCCGGCACTGCTATTGGAACCCTCCGCGCCCTGAAATGCCCCAAGCACATTCGCCGTAACGACGGGAAGGTAGGTGCTTTCGGCCACGCCCGCGCTGATTGCGGCATTACGCGCTCTTTGCCACGCGACTCGGGTCTCGGGGTTCTCCCGCTCGGCAATATCGATCAGTTCCGTCAGTGTGTATTCGTGATCAGCCGTTAGTTCTGTGCGGGGCTTGGGAATCACTCCGGCCTCTGGGATCGGCGGTAGTACGAAGTTTCGCTGCGGACTGGGAGAGTCGGGGAGACCGCCGGTGGTAGCAGAAGAAGAAGGCGGGTTGGTGTTCTGCGCTTGTATTGGAGCTCCAAGCATCGGAAGCAGGAGTGCAATCAAAGTAAAAGCAGTTTTATCCATCTGGCTCCGCCTGTTTCAGATTCGACACAGCTTGCTGCAGCGCGGCGATTCGCGCACGAAGTACCGTTTCCAGAGCGGCGAGCGGTTTTGACTCTGGCGGCCGAGACAAAGACGGTGGCGTCTCTGCCGCGGCGATACTATCCAGAGAGACGCGCAGGTTGTCTCTTGCCTCTGCAGGAGCCAACTCTGCAACCCCCAACATCGGCGTTTGGAGTTTGTGGATGGCTTCGGCCGCGTGCTGCTGAGCGGCAAGCCGAGCGCGATGAGGGCGAATCCGCGCCGGCTCGTATGCGGCCAGATGGATGTCGCTTGTGATGCCCTCCACCATCGATTGCGTCTCTGCGACGAGACGTCGCCTCGACCATCGATCAGCCGCCTCAAAAACACGCTCCAGCTTCTGCTTTGCTTTCTGTAGAGCGCCGTCAATACGCGGGCCAACACTGACAGGCCACAGCCGTGTGGCCGCGAAGTAGGAAACTATATTTCCCAGAAGAATACCGATGACTCGATCTCGCGCAACCGCCATGTCGAACGATGGCGAAGGACCTTGGAGGATACAAAGAAAATAGGCGAACCCTAGCTGGAAGCCGGCGTAAGAGATGTGTTTATCGCCAGCGGCGATCCAGGCGGCAAGAAACGCACCCACGAAGACAATGGCTGACAAGTCGCCGATGTCAGTCGTCCGCGGGATGATCCGCAGCATGACCAAAAGTCCCAGACCAGCGCCTGCGAGGCAGCCGACAATGCGCAAGGTCAGCTTTTCGACGCTTTCCCCGGCCGTGGTCAGTGACACGATGAAACAAGTGATTAGCGCAGTGTGAATTCCAGGCCAACTAAGAATCGAATAGATCAGGTAACACAACATAGCCGATCCCGTGACCTTGAGGGCGAATTGCACGTGCACTGGATTTGTGAATGCATCAGGCTGAAAGAATCCCGATTTCTTCTCTGTCTTAGAATTTACAGCTGGTCTGACTTCTCCGAACTGGCTTAGTCCGGAGTTGATAAGCGCGACGGCTGAGATGGCGAGATCACTACAATCTTCATCGACTTTGACCAGTTCGACCTTGGCTGGATAGCCCCCGGCCTCGAAGATACCGGCTAGTTCAATGAGCCTGCTCTCGACAATTCGTTTCACATCTTGGGTTGGCATCGCATGAGGCTCATCTAACATGAGCTGAACTGCGGAGAGCACAGTGATGACGCAGTCGGAAGCCCCTTTCAAAGCGGCAATATCCTCTTCGCTGCTCGTCTTTTCGAGACCGGCGAGCTTCAGATGTTCCTGCGTTTCAGCATCGCCGACCAGTATGGGACGATTTGAGTTGTGAACGGCACCATTCTCTTGGGCCAAAGCGGCTGCAGCGGTCAAAAGCCGTTCGGCGATCTCCTTCTGCACCAAGCTCCGTGGAGAAGGGGCAATGATCAAATTGACAACGATCGATACGAGCGCAGGAATGGCGAAGAAAAGCCAGAGGTAGAGTACTCCTCGCGTAGCGGCCTCGCCCAACGGAACAGAACCCAAGATGTCGAGCGCATATGCGATGACAAGAGCTAAGATCGATGCGACC
>Ga0126372_10000923_pt1 | contig 11278 bp, 12 predicted proteins | sample PanSoiMetaPlot_6_FD_92762 | JGI IMG/M metagenome (GOLD analysis project Ga0126372, IMG submission 92762) | Tropical forest soil microbial communities from Panama - MetaG Plot_6 | ecosystem: Environmental > Terrestrial > Soil > Tropical forest > Bulk soil | place: Panama | collected 2016-02-17
AGCCTCTCCGCACACGCGGAAGTTGACGATGGTGAGCATCCGTGGCACAGCAAGTTCGAATGCTGACGACTTCTCGATCCAATCCGCGAAGCCCTTCGCCAGCTGCAACTGTCGGTCGATGTGCTCTTCATAAGCCTGTCGGCCATGGATGCGCAGTGTCAGCCATAGCTTGAGCGAATTCATGCGGCGCGTCCACTGCGTGCTGATGCGCGAATTGTCGGGCAATCTTGCGCCCGCGGCCTTAGGCATGTAAGGCGCCGCGACTGAGAACGCCTGCTCCAGCGTTTCCGGATGAGAGGTCAGGATCACTCCGGCGGCGTAAGGCATCGCCAGCCATTTATGTGGGTCGATCGTGATCGAATCCGACATCTCGCTGCCACGCATCAAGCTTCGGTGCGCGTTGGAGAGAATCGCTGCCGCACCATAGGCCCCATCAACGTGCAACCACAATTGGTGTCTTTTGCAGATGGCCGAGAGCGCTACCATGTCATCGACAACGCCAGAGTTCGTAGTCCCAGCCGTTGCCACGACGCAAAATGGTTTCTTACCCGAAGCCAGGTCTCGATCAATCGTCCGCTCCAACTCTTCCGGATCCAATTGCAAACGCTCGTTGATCCTGATGCGGCGGAGGGCTTTGCGGCCAATCCCAAGCAATCCCGCCGACTTGTCGAGCGAGTGGTGCGCTTCTGCGGAAGCGTAAAGCACGGGTTGGCCGCCGATTGCGCCTACTCCTTCGTCAACCGACTCGGGGAACCGCGCGGCCAAAGCCAGGGCCAGACCGCTGAAGTTGGCTTCGTTTCCGCCGCTGGTGAAGGTTCCGCTGAAAGCGCCCGGCCAGCCCACGCGTTCTCCAAGCCAGCGCACGGTCTCGAGTTCAATCTTCGAAGCCAGCTGCGAGCGCGCGAGCGTGGCCAGTTGCGGGTTCAGCGCGGCCACGAGCGCCTCACCAAGAAATGCCACGTAAGCTGGAGTCGGGTTCATCAGCCCGAAATAGTTTGCGGACGGCACGTGAAACCCCTTGTCGACCATTTCGCGGCAAACTTCGTCGAAAACGCGCACGGCATCTTCACCGATTTCGGGCAGAGCGTCGGAAAGCGTTCCGTAAGTCCGCTCCTCCGATGGAACTTGCACGGCCCGGTCGGGCAGGGACGAGAAAAACTGGTCGACACGGTTAATCAGGGCGTAGCCAAGTTTGCGGCGCGCAGCGGAATCCAGGTCGAATCGCATGGCCCATCAGGATAAATCGGATGGGACCGAAGCGTTATCCGAATCTTCCGATCGAATCGCGATAAGCAGAACATTTTCAATCTGTTATTGTGCAATGCCTGGACAATTGCCAGGAAGTCGAGGAGGCTTACCGACATATCGTCACGAGTGTTGCAAGAAGCTATATTAGCCCCATCGTCGTCTGGAACTGTGTGTTCGGGGTTTGACTATGGCGTGCGATGCCATTTGTCGCGCATTCGAGGCTCTACAAACGCCTCTTGCGGCGTCGACCATTCAGAGGTCATCCGAGCTCCAGAAACCCCGCGAATCGCGTCTAAATGCAAAACCCGATAACTTGTTTGCTATGAGATATATGCGTCGCAGCTAAGCTTCTTCTTCGCCAGATTGCGGCTTTTCGGGACGAAGCAACGGAAACAGAATCACGTCGCGGATGGTATGCGAATCGGTCAGCAGCATGGCAACGCGATCCACACCCACGCCGACCCCTCCGGCGGGAGGCATTCCATAGGACAAGGCTCGAATGTAGTCTTCGTCCATCTGGTGCGCTTCCTCGTCACCGCGCTCGCGCTCTTTCAGTTGTTGCTCGAAGCGCCGGCGCTGATCCTCGGGATCGTTGAGTTCACTGAATCCGTTGGCGAGCTCCATCTGTCCGGCAAAAATCTCCCAGCGCTCGGTCCAGTCCGGCTCGTCGGGTTTCTGCTTGGACAGAGGAGAAATCACGGTGGGGAATTCATAGATCACGGTTGGCTGGACAAGGTGCTCCTCCACCACCGCCTCGAACAGGCTCGCGATCGTGCGCCCGGCCGGCTCGGCGGGATCGTATGCCATGTGGGAATGAACTTTGTTGAAACGCTCGACTAGCGCTTTGACCGAATCCGGCGTGGCAAAATCGCTCATTTCGGGCTTCGCGCCAGCGGCTTCGCGCCAGTAGCGGATGATGGCCTCGCGCATGGTCAGGATCGTCCAGTTCGACCAATCGATCTCGTGCTCGCCAAACTTGACTGTAGTTCCACCGGTAACATCTTTTGCGGCTTGAGTCAGCAGGTCTTGCGTCAACTCCATGACCACGCGGTAGTCGGCATAAGCCTGGTAGAACTCGAGCATGGTGAATTCAGGGTTCCAGCGCCAGCCGATGCCCTCGTTGCGGAAGTTGCGGTTGATTTCGTAAACGCGATCGAGTCCGCCCACGGTCAGCCGCTTCAGGTACAACTCGGGCGCGATCCGCAGAAACAGATCCATGTCGAGAGTGTTGTGATGGGTAACAAACGGGCGCGCGACGGCTCCTCCCGCAATCGGTTGCATCATCGGAGTCTCGACTTCGACGAAACCGTGCGCGTCCATGAAGCGACGGAACGACTGCACCAGCCTGCTGCGCTTGAGGAATACTTCGCGCACCTCGGGATTCATCACCAGGTCGACATAGCGCTGGCGGTAACGCAACTCGACGTCGGTCAATCCGTGCCACTTCTCGGGCAAGGGCAGAAGGTCTTTGGAGAGGAAGGTAATCTCCTCGACGTGGATGGAGAGTTCGCCGGTGCGCGTGCGGAAAAGATATCCGCTCACTCCGATGTGATCGCCAAGGTCAAGTAACTTGTAGAGCTCGAAGCCCTTCTCGCCGACGGCATCTTTCTTGATATAGATCTGAAGTCGCTGGCCCTCCTGCTGCAGGTGCGCGAACCCGGCCTTACCCATCAACCGGATTGCCAAGACGCGGCCGGCGACGCGCACGTTGATCCGCTTCTGCTCGAGTTCTTCGGTGGTCGCGGCACTGTAAGCAATGAGGATTTGCGGGATGGTGTGGGTGAACCAGTAGCGGCGCGGGTAGGCCTGCTGTCCAAGCGCCTCAATCTGCTTGAGTTTCTCGCGCCGCAACTCGTAGATTTTGTCGTCGAGAGCCACGAATGTCCTTTGCGATTATGCGCACACGAAACGCTCTGTGCTGAGTTGAGAAGCAGCGATTATAAACGGATCGGGAATCGTCTATGAGGGGATGAGGCAGAATCCTGGACGCGAAAGCCCGGAAGGATCTATGCACCCAGCAACGAGCGCATAGATCCTCCGCCATACCAGAAGAGACTCGCGAGTTGTGCCCAGCTTCCAGCTTTTCTGGATACTGGCCAGCATGGAGAAGTGGTTGAACTTCCGATTGGAAGTGCGGGCGAAGGGCGCTCTGCCTGATATGACTGGAGTATTTAATCCCGCTCTGGTCTAGAATTTCGCCCGCTCAATCTCTGACGTTACGATCGCCTCCCGCCATTTACGATCGGCGGAGGGAAAAGAATCACAGCCGCAATTCGCAAATCTTCAATCTCGGCAAGGAGGACCCCCTTGAAAATTTGCGACATCTTTCGCTCGCTCCCCCGCGTTCTGAAGTTGGTTGCCCTGGTGGCAAAGTGACGTGGCCACCGCCGGGATCGGCGTCGCAGCAACCGCTGGTGTCTCCGAAACCGAACGGTCCGGTTCAGGTGAAATCACTTTCGTCCCAGGTGATGAAGATGACGGAGTTGCGGGTGAAAGACTTGGAGTTGAGGATGGCGGCCACGGTGTTGAGCAGAAACGTGTCGCCGGTCGAGCTGAGTCCCTGCACCTGGGAGAAGTCGCAGGGATCAGACGGACGATCCTGGCTCTGGTAACTCCCCAGACTCCCTTGGGAACTAGTGCGCGCGCGGACAACAGCATGCGGCGGCGGTGAGCCCAAGCTCATTTCTCAAGTCGTCCAGGATTTTTTTTCTTCTGCCGGCCCGCTTTTCTTTGCATAAGCCGGGGGCTTGTTTTGATTTGTGGTACCATGGTACATTGGTACCGCGATGAACGACGAAACCAGACTTTTAGTGCAACGAGTGCAAACGGGCGTCCGCATGGAAAAGCGCCTGCTCAAGGTGCTGAAAGCGTTTGCCGAGTATCACGACCTGACCCTAGGTGATTTGCTCGAAGGCATCGTCCTACATGCCTTCGACGGCAAGTGCCCGTTCCGGCAGGAGTCGCTCGAGAAGATCCGGGAATTGAAGAAATTCTACGGACTCGACCTCGATTCGAGTGCCAGCCACCGGTTGAGAGAGACACGAGGCAACCTCTCGCAAAAAGTGAGGGGAGCGGAGAAGCGTCATGCCAGAAAGTCGCGTCAGTAGAGCGATTCTTGGATTGCAGTGGACGCTCGGAATCGTGGTATTGGCGGAGTCGTTGCGCTTCGTGTTGTCAGCATCCGCCGCGCACGCTTTTGCGAGGACCGGCCTGCCGGGCGGGGTGCGGATCGCGTTGGGCGGCGCTGAAATTTTGGCCGCGCTGCTGTTTCCCATTCCGCGCACTGCGATCCGAGGAGGAGTCTTTCTGGTCGCGATCTTTGTCCTGACCGGCCTAGTTCATCTCGTGCGTGGCTGGTGGGACGTGGAAGGACTGGTGGTTTACGTAGCGGCGGCGCTGGTGGTGGTTGTCCAGAAGAGGGAATTAGCAGGGCAGACGAGGTGACGACGATGACCGACCGGGAAGCGATCGAGGTGTTTGAACGTGGCGACGCGCCGGGCGGAGAGTTTCATCACGCAGACCACGTGCGCACGGCCTTCGCCTACCTGCGCGAGTTTCGTTTCGCGAAAGCGGCAGAAAAATTCTGCGACGCGCTCCAGCGCTTTGCGACGGCCCGAGGAAAACCGGAGCTATACCACGAAACTATCACCTGGGCGCATTTGGTGCTTATCCGCGAACGCATGGCGCGGGCCGGTCACAGGCAAGAGTGGGAGGAGTTTGCCGTTGAGAACGCCGACCTTCTGGTGTGGCGGGGAGGCATTGTCGAGCGCAGTTATCGCGCGGCGACGCTGACCTCGGCGCTGGCACGCGAAGTGTTTGTCCTGCCGGACAGAGCAACGTGATTGGTAAATTCGCAAGTCCTCGTTAATCATCCCTTCCCTTCATCCGCAGACGGGCCGTAGATCGCCGGGACCTTCTCGTCATTCAGACGCAGATAGACCGTGAGCTGGCCGCGATGGTGCGCCATGTGATTGAAAACGCCGTCGCGAACTGCGACGTAGCGAAGCTGCTCGCTTATCGGCCTGCCCGCATTCAGCAGACGCCACTTGGTGTTGAACAAATGGTCGTCGGTAGTTTTTTGAAGAACCTCGCGGCCTTTTTTGAGGCTGGCTTCGAACTGCTCGAGCAGGTCACGCCGGGTCTTCCACTCCGGCGGGTGATACTGCGAGCCTCCGGGCGGATTGATGTCCAGTTCGTCGATATTCACGATCATCTCGAGCCACGACGGGATGGTGGCGACGATCGTGGCGAGACTCCCGAGCGGCATGGACTTCGGATGCGGCTTCCAGTCGTTCTTTCCTTCCGGCACGCGTTCTAACGCTTTTCGGATGCCGACCGCTTCGCGGTCGAGTTCGGCAAGCAGCAGTTCGGTAATTTTCATTCTGCCTCCGCGTGGCTTAGATGCCTGGCATCTGCGAACCGGATTCAGAAAACGATCGCAAGAATTTCGATTCGCCATTGCGGGTGCGCGCGTCAGGCGATACTCTCGCACGAGCGGCGATGGGAACAATCCAGCAACCCGGCACGCCTGCCACGTTCGATGAGGCCCGAACAATTCGTCGATTGCAGGTCAGAATTCTTCCTTTCATTCTTGCGCTGTACGTGATTGCCTTCCTCGACCGAATCAACATCGGTTTTGCGGCGCTCACCATGAACCGGGAGCTAGCCATCACGAGCCAGCAGTTTGGCCTCCTGGCGGGGATTTTCTTCTTCGGGTACTTCGCATCCGAGATACCCAGCAACCTGATGCTCCACAAGCTGGGAGCGCGGGTGTGGATCACGCGCATCCTGCTGAGCTGGGGAACGGTGGCTCTGCTGACTGGTTTCGTTCACTCGGTAAACCAGGTGTATGTGCTCCGCTTCCTGCTGGGATTAGCGGAGGGCGGATATTATCCGGGCATCGTTCTCTACTTGACGTACTGGTTCAGGCAGGGGGAACAGGCGCAGGCCATCGCCTTGGTGTTGACGGGGCTGCCGTTCACCAGCATTGTCGGCGGGCCTCTGTCAGGTTTCATTCTTGATCACGTTCACTGGTTTGGCGTCAGCAACTGGCGGTGGCTGTTGATCCTGGAGGCACTTCCGGCGCTGATCGGGGGCGTGCTGACTTATATGTTTCTGCCCAACCGGCCGTCAGAGGCGCGGTTTCTTAGCGACGAGGAAAAGAGCTGGGTGACGCAGGAGCTCGAGCGCGAGGAACGTCGAAAGCTCGATGCGGGACATGTCTCGGCCCTACGTGCGCTAGCCAACGGCCGAATCTGGCACTTGGCGATGATGGGGTTCTCGCTGAACATTGGAACCTACACGCTGAGTTTCTGGTTGCCGCAACTGGTCAGGTCGTATTCGGGTCAATACTCGAACAGTGTGATCGGGATGATGGTGATGATTCCAAATCTCGCCGGGCTGATCGCGATGGTCGCGGTGTCGCGCAGCTCGGACCGCAATCAGGAACGACGCTACCACCTCGCGCTATCGGCGGGGATTGCCGGGTCGTCGCTGCTGGCGCTGGGACTTTCGCACTCCGTTCCGCTTTCTCTCGCGTTGCTGTGCTTTGCGTGCATCGGGCTCTACAGCTACTACGGACCGCTCTACGCGCTGCCGAGCGAGTCATTGACGGGATATGCGGCGGCGTCGGGGATCGCGGTGGTTTCGTCGGTGGCGAATTTGGGCGGGTTCGTAGGACCGTTTGCAAGCGGGCTTGTCAGTCAAAAGACCGGAAGCTTGAACAGTGGGCTCGCGGTGGCAGGACTTTCGGTTTTCGTGTCGGCAACGATGGCGTTGCTGCTGCCGAAGTCTCACGTGGGAGTGCAGCGCACCGAGAGCAGCGTGTGATCCTTGATGGCCGGCGGCTTAGGCGGTAGTATTACAGGTTCCGCCAGTCAGAAATGCCACAGTCTCTCGGGGAGCGTGATGCCGCAGAACTATGTTCCCATCTTCATCTTCGTAGCATTTATCGCCGTGCTGATCCCGGTGACGCTGCTGGCGGCAAAGCTGGTGCGTCCGGATAATCCCAGCAAGACCAAGTTGATGCCGTACGAGTGCGGCATTGATCCGGTGGGCAGTTCGCGCGGCCGCTACACCGTGCGTTTTTATATCGTTGCCATCCTGTTTGTCGTCTTCGATGTTGAAACCATCTTTCTGTTCCCGTGGGCGGTGCAGTTCAAATTGCTGGGCCTGTTCGGCCTCGCCGAGATGCTTGTCTTCCTGGCGATCCTGGTGGTGGGTTACATCTGGATCTGGAAGAAGGGCGCGCTGGAGTGGGTCTAAGCCCGCGCATGAGTGATTCGACCACGCAAGGCGAGACTTTCATAGCCAGCCGTTTCAGTCGCGGCAACCTGCTGTTCCCGACTCGGATCGTGGTGAGTCCGCAGCACGTGTTGCGAATCAAGCCGCGGTGGTTCGGCAGCAACGAAGAGAGCATAGCGCTCGATAAGGTGGCGTCGGTACAGATTTCAACCGGGATCTGGCTGTCTGACATACGGATCGACTCGTCAGGAGGCACGAATCCGATTTTGAGTCATGGACACCGCAAGTCGGACGCGGAACGGATCCGGGACCTGATCGAGCGGTTGCAGAAGGCGCGGCAGTGAAGTACATGCGGGTCGCAGGTCTTAATGCGAAGTTGGAGGAACTGCACAGATCTTTCGCTGCGCGAAAGATGACAACCGGGACAGAGTTGAGACAGAGCAGATGTGGATTTTTGAGGTGCCTGGAGCCGTTGACACTACCGCAGCAAGCTGTTAGAAGTTAGCGTTCTTTCAAGAGTTTGCAAGCAGTCCGAGGTGCGAGGCTTTTCGCCAGCATGGCCGACGAGACCAAACCTACTCCCGGAAGCGGGACGTCCCAACCGACCGGCGCGTCATCATCCCCGGCCAATACCCCATCGTCTCCGGTAACCACCTCATCATCCTCGACGCCGCCTGCTGCGACGGCGGCTGCCCCGGCGCCTCCGGCGAAGCCTACCGGGCCAGTGCCCGGACCATGGGAGTCGCCGCTCGTGGATAAACTCCGACGGCGTCACGGTTCAGGGATCGAAGCAACCACTTACTTGGGACAGAGCTATTTTGTAGTCGACCGGTCGCTGCTTCCGGATTTTCTGCGCGTGCTGCGCGACGAAGAGGCGTTCGACTACTGCGTGGATATCACGGCGGTGCACTATCCCACGCGAGAGAAGCAATTCGAGGTGTTGTGGATCCTCTACTCGTTCGAGAGAAACGAGCGCATCCGCGTCAAGACCATGATCGCGGACGGGGAATCTGTGCCGAGCGTGACACCGATCTGGGCGACAGCAAACTGGCTGGAGCGCGAAGCATTCGACATGTTCGGAATCAAGTTCGACGGGCATCCCGATCTGAAGCGCATTCTGCTGCCGGACGGGTGGAAGGGGCATCCGCTGCGCAAGGATTACGGCATCATCCAGCAAGACAATGAATGGGTGCAGATCAACCTCGGCATAGAGAGCGGGCAATGACGGACCCGACGACCTACATCTCGCACCTCGAGCTGGGAGAGCGTGACGAGACTTTCCTCGATTCCAACGAACTCATCATCAACATGGGGCCGCAGCATCCGGCGACCCACGGGGTGTTGCGCGTCATTCTGAAGCTGGACGGGGAAAAGGTGCTGGGAACCGAGTGCGTGATCGGTTACCTGCACCGGGGAGTCGAGAAAATTGCGGAGCACCGCACGTACGCCATGTTCAACCCCTATGTGGACCGAATGGATTATGTGGCGGCGGTTTCCAACGGGCTGGGTTATTGCGAAGCGGTCGAAAAACTGCTGAACGTGGAAGCACCGCCGCGAGCGAACTACGTGCGGGTCATCCTGACGGAACTGAACCGGCTGGCGAGCCACCAGTTGTGGCTCGGCACGCACGCGCTCGACATCGGTGCAATCACGCCGCTGTTCTACACCTTCCGCGACCGGGAGGAGATACTTAAGATCTTCGAAAAATACTGCGGGGCGCGGTTGACGACGCACGCCTTCCGCATCGGCGGGTGCCTGTACGAGACCTACGACGGGTTCGAACGGGAGGTGAAGAAGTTCCTCGACTTCCTCGAACCGAAAATCGATGAATATGAAGAACTGCTGACCACGAACCGCATTTGGGTGGAGCGTACGAAGGGTGTGGGAAGGATTTCTGCGGCGGACTGCAAGTCTTTGGGCGTCACAGGACCGGTGCTGCGGGCAAGCGGTGTGAAGTGGGACCTACGGAAAGCGCAACCCTATGCGGCCTATTCAGATTTCGAGTTTGACATTCCCACCGGTGAGAACGGCGATACCTACGACCGGTACCTAGTGAGGATGGCCGAAATGCGACAGTCGGTGCGGATCATCCGGCAGGCGGTCGATCGCATTCCGGAAGGTCCGATCATGGCCAAGATCCCCAAGGTCATCAAGCCGCCGGTGGGCGAGATTTATCACTCGATTGAAGCGCCCAAGGGTGAACTGGGATATTTCGTGGTGAGCGATGGTTCGACGCAACCCTATAGGGTGCGTGTGCGGCCTCCGTCGTTCGTCAACCTGCAGGCGCTTGACCTGATGGTGCACGGGCAGCTGGTGGCCGATGTGATCGCGGTGATCGGCACACTAGATATCGTTCTGGGCGAGGTGGACCGCTGATGCTGCAATACATCACCTCGTATCTGGATCCGAACACGAAGGGCACGCCGGGAGACGTAGGCAACATATTCTGGGCGTTCGTTTACATCGTCCTGATCTTCCTCGGGCTCTCGGTGGCCGTGATCGCGATGAACTGGCTGGAGCGCAAGATTCTGGCGCACATGCAGATTCGCCTTGGACCAATGCGCGTGGGACCGCATGGATTGCTGCAGCCGATCGCCGATGCCATCAAGCTGTTGATCAAGGAAGACATCATGCCGACGGAGGCGGACAAGCTTGTGTTCTGGGCCGCACCGTTGATCGTCGTCATCACCGCGTTCACGACATTTATCGTGGTGCCGTTTGGCCCGTCGCACGCTGTCACGGACATGAATATAGGAGTGTTGTTCATGCTCGGCGTGTCGTCGCTGAGCGTGTTGGGCGTGGTGATGGCGGGCTGGGCGTCGAATTCGCACTACCCGCTAATGGGCGCGTTGCGCTCGAGCGCGCAGATGGTGTCGTATGAAGTCGCCATGGGGCTGGCGGTAGTTTCGGCTGTGCTGATGACCAGCCTGAGCGGAATCGGTATTTATGCGACGGGTTCGGCCAGTACAGGAACCGGGACGCTGAGCATGATTGGGATCGTGCAGAGCCAGATGATGCAGCAGACCTGGTTTGCTTTCAAGTTCTTTCCCTTGGGGCTGATTGCGCTGTTCATTTTCGCAGTGGCGATGGTGGCGGAGACAAACCGTGCGCCCTTCGACTTGCCCGAAGCGGAGTCAGAACTAACGGCGGGCTTTCACACCGAGTACAGCGGGTTTCGCTGGTCGCTGTTTTTCCTGGCGGAATATTCGGCGATGATCGCGGTGTCGTCGATTGCCGTGACCCTGTGGCTGGGAGGATGGCTGCGGCCGTTCCCGAACTGGTTGAGCGGCGAGACCTGGGACATGGTGTTTTCGCTCTTTCCTGGGTTAACGTTCTTGGTGTTGGCGGGGATTTGCTTCTTCAGCACAATGCGCATGCCCAAGCATCCTTATTTCCGCGTGCAGACGATTGGACTGGCCGGATTTGGCGCGGCGCTGGCGGTGATAGGGCTGGCACTGTTTGTGCCGCCAGTCCGCGACCGAATCCAGGACATTTACTGGTTTGTAGCAAAGGTTGCGGTTTTCATGTACCTGTACATCTGGTACCGCGGAACATTCCCACGCTATCGTTTCGATCAACTCATGAAAGTTGGATGGAAGGTGTTGCTGCCGGTCGGGCTGGGCGTGCTGATTCTGACTGCGGTTGCGGGGGTGTTCTGAGATGCAGCTTGTGGCCACGCCGTTTTTCTTTTACCTGCTCTCAGGCCTGAGCCTGCTGGGCGGCGTGCTGGTGATTACCAGGCGCAACCCGGTGCACTCGGCGCTGGCGCTGATCCTGACCCTGCTGG
>Ga0126372_10000924_pt1 | contig 11274 bp, 12 predicted proteins | sample PanSoiMetaPlot_6_FD_92762 | JGI IMG/M metagenome (GOLD analysis project Ga0126372, IMG submission 92762) | Tropical forest soil microbial communities from Panama - MetaG Plot_6 | ecosystem: Environmental > Terrestrial > Soil > Tropical forest > Bulk soil | place: Panama | collected 2016-02-17
CCCGTCACGACCGCGACCTTGCCGGCGAGCCGCATGGAGACCCCCTCGATCTATAATCGGTGCCCCGGAGGGACCCATGACAGCACACCCGCTCAGAAGCCGCAACTGGTTCGGCCGCAACGACCTCGATGGCTTCGTTCATCGCTCGTGGCTCAAAGCCGAGGGATTCAGCGACGCCGTCTTCGACGGCCGACCCGTGGTCGGCATCGCCAACTCGTGGTCGGAGCTCACGAACTGCAACGCGCATCTGCGGCAGGTCGCTGACGCCGTCAAGCGCGGCGTATGGAGCGCGGGCGGCTTCCCGGTCGAGTTCCCGACGATCTCGCTCGGCGAAGTCCTGATGAAACCCACGACGATGCTCTTCAGAAATCTGATGGCGATGGACGTCGAGGAGTGTCTGCGCGCCTACCCGCTCGACGCCGCCGTGCTCCTCTCCGGCTGCGACAAGACGACTCCGGCGATGCTGATGGGCGCCGCGTCCGCCGACATCCCGGCCGTCATCGTCACCGGCGGACCGATGCTGAGCGGCAAGTGGCGCGCCGAGGAGCTCGGCTCCGGCACCGACGCCTGGCGACTCTGGGCCGAGCGGCGCGCCGGGCGCCTCACCGACGAGGAGCTCTGTGAGGCCGAGTCGTGCATGTCGCGCTCGAGCGGTCACTGCATGGTGATGGGCACCGCCTCCACGATGGCCTCTGTCGTCGAGGCGCTCGGCATGACCCTGCCCGGCAACGCGGCGATTCCGGCGTCGGACTCGCGGCGACTGGCGATGGCCGAGATGGCCGGGCGGCGCGCGGTCGAGATGGCGCTGGCCGGCGGTCCCAAGCCCTCGCAGATCCTCACGGCGCAGGCCTTCGACAACGCGATCCGCGCCGACATGGCGATCGGCGGCTCGACCAACGCGATCATCCACCTCGTGGCGATCGCCGGACGCGTCGGCGTGCCGCTGCCGCTCAAGCGCTTCGACGAGCTGTCGAAGACGACGCCGTTCCTGGTGAATCTGAGGCCGTCCGGAAAGTATCTGATGGAGGACTTCTTCTACGCGGGCGGCCTGCCGGCCGTGCTCCGGCAGCTGCTGCCGCTCCTGCACGGCGGCGCCCTCACCGTCAACGGCAGCTCGATCGCCGACAATGTCAAGGACGCGAAGTGCTACAACGAGGACGTCATTCGTCCTCTCTCGGTGCCGCTGGCCGGGGAAGGCGGCACCGTGATCCTCTTCGGCAACCTCTGTCCCGACGGCGCCGTGCTCAAGCAGTCTGCCGCCTCGCCGCACCTTCTCACCCATCGCGGACGCGCGGTCGTTTTCGAGGACCACGCCGACCTTCACAAGCGCATCGACGACGACAGCGTCGCGATCGACGAAAACTCCGTGCTGGTGCTCAAGCAGGTCGGCCCGCGCGGTGCGCCCGGCATGCCCGAGTGGGGCGCGGCGCCGATCCCGGCGCGGCTTCTGAAGCGAGGCGTGAAGGACATGGTGCGCATCTCGGATGCGCGGATGAGCGGCACCTCCTACGGGACGGTGGTGCTCCACGTGGCTCCGGAATCGGCGATCGGCGGGCCGCTCGCACTCGTGCACGACGGCGACGAGATCGAGCTCGACGTCCCGCGGCGCAGCCTAACGCTCAGGGTAAGCGACGAGGAGCTTGCTCGGCGCCGGGCCGCCTGGAAGCCGCGCCCGCCCCATTTCACGCGCGGCTACGGCAAGCTCTTCCTCGACCACGTGCTTCAGGCCAACGAGGGCGTCGATTTCGACTACCTGAAAGGCCGCACGCCCGTCAGATTCGAGGACACCGCCGGCCCGTCGCACAGCTGAGATCGTGCAGCGGAAAAAAAGAACCGTCTTGCCGGTTTAAAACTTACCGTCCTTGCAGAGATTTGCCCTTCCTGGCTTGGTATACGTCTATCATTTCAGCTATTTACGAATCGAACGCTCGTGGCATCGTGCGTGCTTAAACGATGGCCATGAAGACAGCGTGGGCGCGGCTGAAAGACAGCGAATTCTGGAAGAGCAGCAAGTTCTGGCTCACCGTCGCGGCGATCGTCCTCCCGTTCGGCTGGGTGTTGTTCGCCCTCAAGTTCGAGCCGGTCCGGGTGCGCGCTCGCTACTTCCGCCGGAACTTCTGAGCACGACTCGCAGCGACCCGCCCGCGGCTCGCAGCGCGCGGGCCGCCTCGGCCGCTCCCCACCCGCTCCGAGCTATCACGATCGCAAGCCGCACACGCCGACCCGACGCTTCGAAGGCCCGCAGCGCCCGCCCACGCGAGACCCCGGCAATCTCGGCGATCAACCGTAGCGCCCGCTCCCGTAGCTTCGCCGACCGCGGCTGGAGATCGACCATCCGATTTCCGTAAATTCGACCGAGCCCGGTCATGGCGGCGGTCGTCAAGGTATTCAGCACGAGCTTGGTGGCAGTGCCCGCCTTGAGACGGGTCGATCCGGCCAGCACCTCGGGTCCCGTGATCGGGAGAATCCGCACGTCGGCGAACACCCGTCCGGGCTCAGTCGGATTGCAGCTGACCAGGACCGTTCGCGCGCCGCGCCGTCGCGCGGCCCCGAGCGCCGCCCGCGCGAATGGCGTCACGCCGCTGGCCGAGATACCGACGACGACGTCGCCTCGGCGCACGCGCGCACGCACCGCGCGACGCGCGGCGGCCTCGTCGTCCTCGGCCCCTTCGCGAGAGCGGAAGACGGCCCCCCGCCCGCCGGCCATGATCGCCTGCACGAGCTGACGCGGCGTTCCGAACGTCGGCGGGCACTCGGCGGCCTCGAGTACGCCCAGGCGTCCGCTAGTGCCGGCGCCCACGAAGAAGAGCCGGCCGCCACGGCGCAGGGCGGCGACGATCAAGGCCACGGCTGCCGCGATGTCGGCCCGCACGCGGCCGACGGCGAGCACCGCCCGCCGGTCTTCGCGATTCATCAGCGCGGCGATTTCTCGAGGACGGAGCAGATCGAGCGCGCGACTTCTCGGGTTCGCGCGCTCGGTGGCGAGACGCGCGTAGCGGATTCGCGAGGCCATTCCGTTCGCATGCTACTACTATCGAAAGCGTGCCCCGCGTCGAATCCGGCCTCGAAGTGCTCGTCCGCCGTCGGCCGGCCCTTCTTCGTGGCCAGCGCGTCGCGCTCCTCACGCATCAGGCGTCCGTCGACTCGCGATTCGAGCATGCGGTCAGCCTCGTGCGCGACCTCCGAGGCGTCAGGGTGCGACGACTCCTGGCGCCGGAGCACGGCCTGTGGGGCGCGCCGCAGGATCACATATGGATCGACGGCACCCGCGACCCGGCGACCGGGCTTCCGGTGTGGAGTCTCTACGGCTCTCGGCGCGAACCGACCCCGGCGATGCTGCATGGAATCGACACGGTGGTCGTCGACCTGCAGGACGTCGGCTCCCGCTACTACACGTTCATCTGGACCATGGCGCTCGCCATGCGGGCGTGCGCGCGCAGCGGTGTCCGCGTGGTCGTCCTGGATCGGCCCAATCCGCTGGGCGGCGCGCTCGTCGAGGGCAACGTGGCCGATCCCACCTTTGCGTCCTTCGTCGGCCTCCATCCGCTGGCCATTCGCCACGGCCTGACGATCGGCGAGGTGGCGGGCTATCTCAACGAGCGGCACGCAATCGGCTGCCGGCTCACCGTCGTGCCGATGCGCGGGTGGCGGCGGGCGATGATCTGGGAGGATACCGGCCTGCCCTGGGTACCGCCCTCGCCAAACATGCCGACCCTCGACACCGCGCTCGTCTATCCGGGCGGCTGCCTGATCGAAGGCACCAACCTGTCGGAGGGCCGTGGAACGACGCGGCCGTTCGAGTGGATCGGCGCGCCATACCTCGATGCACAGAAATACGCGTCGGCGCTCGAGCGCGAGCGGCTACCCGGTGTCGCATTCCGGCCCGCGCGCTTTCAGCCGACGTTTCACAAGTGGGCGGGACGGCTCTGCGACGGCGTTCAGATCCACGTGACGGACCGAGCCCGCTTCAAGCCATTCGTCACCGGGCTGGCCGAGATCGCCGTCGCGCGCCGGCTCGCGCCCCGTGGGTTCGCGTGGCGCCGACCGCCCTACGAATTCGAGCGGCGCCGGATGCCGATCGACATCCTGTGCGGGACCGATGCGATCCGGAAAGCCATCGAGCGGGGGACACCGCTTCCGGCGATCGAGCGCGCGTGGCAGCGCGATCTCGATCGCTGGAAGCGGCTACGCGCCGGTTACTTGCTCTACTAGCTTCCGAAGACCCTCGAGAAGAAGTCCTTGATGGTGTAACCGCTGTACTTCGCGCCCTCGACGATCGTGTTGCCAACGCCCTTGAACATCTGCTCGAATCCCGGGCCGACCTGGCCGTCGCCGATCTTGCGGCCGCCGGCCTGGACCTGCTCCGTTGCCGCCTTGACCTTCGTATCGTCAGCCGCGCGCGCCGGCAGGGCCGAGCCCGCGACCAGCGCGGCGATCAGAATGACCGCGAAAAGCTTCATCACCACACCCTCCTTCAAGCCCAGTGTACTCACGGCCTCGGACGAGGGTCGATCAGCTACCCGGTGTAGCCTCGCGCGTGCATGCAGCTCGAGTAGGCCGCGCGGTACTTCTCGTCATTCTTCTTGTTCTCGTTGAGGCCGTAGAGCGTCCCGCCGCCCGCGCCCACGACGCCGCCGATCGCCGCGCCCTTGCCCGCGCCTTTCCCGCCTCCGGCGATCGCGCCACCCGCGGCGCCGACCGCGGCGCCCACCACGGCTCCGATCGCGGCGTCCGCGACGACTTCCTTGGTCTTGTCAGTCTCGCCGACCTGCGCGGCAGCGTATCGGTTACAGGCGTCGACGACGTCCTGCGTCGGCACCGCCGGCACCGCCGGTGTGGACGGTGCGGGCACCGCCTGTGTCTGCGACGCGGCGGGCTTCACGCTGGCCGCTCTTGGCTGCTGGATCAAGCGGGTGTTCGTCGGCGATGGGGTCGGTTGGGCGACTTCTCGACCGGTGTCCGACCAGTTCGCGACGACGAGGCCGGTGACCAGCGCCGTCGCCATGACCATAGCCATCGCGAGCGCCGTCACCTTCCAGGGATTCCACTTGTCCATTCACGTTCCTCCCTTACCGAGGGGACCGGGGCACCGCATCGGACGTTTGCTGATACCGGGCGACCACCTGGCCGAGGTTCTTCTCGTGCACGAGCCCTTGGGCCTTCATGTCGCGGAAGATCTGGCCCCACGCCTGACCGCTTCGCCGCTTGGAGGCAATCTCTTCCAGGGAGAGCGGTCTGGCGGCCGGCGCCACGCCGTGGGCGGTCGACGCGACGGCGGGGTTCTGAGCCTGGTAGAGCGCCGCGGCCACCTTTTGATTCCCGAGCGAGAGCTTGTCGTACGCGCTGGACGGACTCGCCGCGGCCGGCGCCTTCGGTTTTGTCGGTGCCTGCGCCGCGGCGCTCGCGACCAGCGCCAGCGCGCTCACAACCGCCAGACCCTGGACCAGGTATTTGCTACGCATACAGTTCTCACGACATGGTTGTGCACCGCTCATGCCAGAGCAGGCGAACACGAAACCGCGGAATTTGCCGCGCTTTTTGTTCAGCAACCGCCGTTGACGCGGCGCTCTTGTGTCAGCTATGTGACAGTCCGGGACGTATCGCAGGTCGGACGTCTCGCCGCAACGGCGGCCTATAATCGTTGCTGTGAGCGACCTCGAGAGCCTCGTCGGCGAACGGCTCGTCTTCGGGCTCGCCGGCCCCAAGCTGACCGATACCGACATCCAACTGTTCCGTGAGACGCGCGCGGGCGGGCTCATCCTGTACAGGCGAAACTTCGAATCGCCCGAGCAGCACACCCAGCTCTTGACCGATCTCGAGTCCGCGCTCGGACGACGGCTGCTCGTGACGACCGATCACGAAGGCGGTCGCATCGTGATGCTCGGACAGGGAACGACGATCTTCCCCGACAACCTCGCGGTGGGGACGGCGGGCGAGGAAGCCTTTCCGTACCGTCAGGGCGTGTTCGAGTCGCGCGAGCTGCGCCGCCTCGGTGTGGACATGAACTTCGGCCCCTGCCTCGACGTCCTCACCGATCGCTACAGCCCGAACATCGGGATCCGCTCGTACGGCAAGGATCCCGGGCTGGTGACGCGCTACGGCCTGGCGCGCATCAAGGGCATGCAGCAGGGCGGCGTCTCGGCGTGCGCCAAGCACTTTCCGGGCAAGGGACATTCGCCGCTCGACGCCCACCTGAAGCTGCCCACGATCGACTCGACGTGGGCCGACATGAAGAGCACGCATCTACCGCCGTTCCACGCCGCGATCGCGAACGGGATCGACTGCTTGATGACGAGCCATCCGGTCTACCCGAACCTCGACGCCTCGCGCGTCCCGGCCACGTTCTCGCGGCGCATCGTGCACGACTACCTGCGCCAGGAAGCCGGGTTCACGGGCGTCATCGTGTCGGACGATCTCGAGATGGGAGCGATCGGCGAGACGTGTCCGATCGGCGAGGCAACGGTCAAGACAGCGGTAGCAGGTCACGACCTGCTGCTCGTCTGCCACACCGAGCCGGCGCAGCGCGCGGCCGCCAAGGCACTCCTCGAGGCCTACCGGTCGGGCACGCTGCCGATGCGCGATCTCGAGGCGTCGGTCGAGCGCATCCAGCACATGCGGGCGCGGCGCGCCGCCCGCTTCGAAGGTGGCCCACCCGTGGCCGAACCCGATGCCTTGCCGCTCGCGCGCGTGATCGCGACGCGCGCGGTCACGGTGGTTTCGGCCGGACGGCCCGAGCTCAGACGCGCGCTCAACGGGCGCGTCGGCGTCGTCTTTCCACGCTTCTCGGATCTAGCGCCGCGGATCACCATCGAGCCCGAGATCGCTGCCGAGCGAGCGTACATCGCCGGGGCATTCGCCGTCGCCGGTATCACACCCGAGACGCGTCTGGTCGGGATCGAGCCGACCGACGCGGAGATCGCGGCCGCCGGCGCGCTGGCCGACGGCTCCGACGCGGTCGTCCTGTTCCTGTTCGACGCCCATCTCTACGCATCGAACACGAAGCTGCTGAAGGAGCTCCAGTCGCGGGCGCGCGCCCTCGCCGTCGTGCTCATGCGCGATCCGTACGACGCCGACATGCTCGCCCCGGGCGTGCTCGGCGTCACCGCGTACGGATTCAGGAAGTGCCAGCTCGACGCCACCATCGCGCGCCTCGTCCAGGGGTGAGCCGGCTCCAGCGACTTCCGGCTGAGATCCTCGCGATCGACTGGGGCTCGACCCCGGCCAAGCGCCAGATGTGCCGGGCGGTCCTGCGCCGCGGGCGTTACGTCTTCTCGCCACCGCGTCCCGTGAATGACGTCGCGACGCTCGACCTGCGACCCGGGGTGCTGGCCGCGTTCGACTGCCCGATCGGCGTATCGCGCGAATACGCGGCGAGAGCCGAGCTCGGGACGTTCCGGGGCGCGCTGGCGGCATTCGGCCGCGGCCGCTTCGGTCGTTTCTACGACGCTGCCGAATGCGCCGCCGATATCGCGACCGAGCGCCCCTTCTATCCGGCTCGCGGGGTGAAAGGCACGGCGCGCGACCATCTCCGGAGCGTGCTCGGGGAGTCGGCCTTCGCGCCGCGCGTCTGCGATCGGCTTGCCGGCGCGGGGCCGATCTTCTGGCTGGTGGGTCCACGCCAGGTCGGCCGGTCCGCAGCGTGTATCTGGCGCGAGCTCATCACGCCGCGCCTCGCGAATGTCGCGCTCTGGCCCTTCGACGGACCGCTGACCGACTTGCTCGCCGCCGGGCAGCCGGTCATCGCCGAGATGTACCCGGCGTTTCTGCTGCGAACGCTCGGGCTCACGGTGGCGCGCAAGTCCGACCCGGCAGCGCGCAGAGCCTGTGGGCGAGCACTGCTCCAGAAAATTGGGTCCGATGCGCGGCTCGATCTCGCAGCGGTCCGGGCGCTGCTCCGTGGCGGCTTCGGCGGAGCCAGGTCAGGAGAGGACCCGTTCGACGCAACGATCGCCTGCGTCGGGCTGGCGAAGCTCCTGCTCGATGACGCGATGCCCGAGCCGCCAGAAGCGGCCCGGGCCGTGGAGGGCTGGATCCTGGGGCTGCCGGTCGGCGCCCCGCTCGACTAGAGCTTCTTGCCTCCGCGCTCGGCCACGTTGGCCTCGAAGCTCTTCTTGCGCATCCGCTCGAGCAGGCCGGCGTAGGACTCGGCCTGGATGATGCGGTCGAACTGGCTGCGATAGGTCGAGATGAAGCTCACTCCATCGATCTGCAGATCGTAGACGCGCCACCGACCGTCCCGGAGATGCATGCGGTAGTCGAGCGTGATCTCGCTGCGGCGGTCGGTGAGGATCTTCGAGCGCACGGTGGCGTAGCTCGCGTCGACGGCCTCGCCGGTGTACGTGATGTTCTCGCCCGCGTACGCCTCGACCCGGTTGATATAGGAGCGCTCGAGCAGCTCGGTGAAGAGCGCAACGAACTCGGCGCGCTCGTCCGGAGTGCGCGCGGCCCAGTGGCGCGAGAGCGTGCGCCGCGTCACCTCTTCGAAGTCGAAGAGGTCGCGCGCGATCTTCCGGATCTCCGTCCGCTTGTCCGTCGACGGCCTGGGTACCGCGGACTCCTTCGCCGCAGGCTCGATGTCCTGCGTGAGATTGATCACCCGGGTCACGGCCGTTTCCACGGTATCCCGTGGACCCATCGCGGGTGCCGCGACGGCTCCGGCCATCATGATCCAGGCGGCGAGTGCCTTACCCATGGCTGATCCTCCGGGCGGATATTCGAGCATCCCCCATGCCAGTGCCGGAATAAGCGGAAAGCGTGGCATTTCAGTCGCCTCCGGATCATTTGATCGGACGCATAATGGACAGAGTGGCAACCACCTCCGCGGAAAGACACGCGTCCAGACGACGCGCGGTGTGCGTGGGCGCGGACGTCGGCGGAACGTGGATCCGCATCGCCGTCTGGGCCGAGCATCGCGTGAAAACCACCATCGTGCCTGCCGATCGCGATCTGCAGCGTCTCGCGTCCGTGCTGCGCGCCGTGTGGCGCCGCCGACGATGGACTCGGCGCCGAGTCGCCGCGCTCGTCGTCGCCTCGCGTGGTCTCTGGACTCCCGGCGAGCGCCGGCTCCTCGCGCGCGCGCTGCGCGGGCTCGCGGCGCGCGTGCACGTGATCTCCGACGCGCAGGCCGCGCTCCTCGGCGCGCTCGGCAAGCGACCCGGCGTGCTCCTGTTGTCAGGCACCGGGTCGATCGTGGTCGGGCGTAACGCGCGCGGCCGCTGGGCGCGCGCGGGAGGTCTCGGGCCGATTCTCGGCGACGAGGGCTCCGGATTCTGGCTCGGCCGCGAGTGGCTTCGCACGCGGGTGCGCGACGGCCACCTGCTTCCCGCGCTTCGCGCCTCGCATGGACACGACCCGGTGCGGACGATGGCCGCGATGGCGCGCAACGTCCTGTCGCGCGCGCGGCGTGGGGATCGCCGCGCGCGTCGCATCGTGACGGAGGGCCAGCGTCAGCTCGCGGCGGCTGCGCTCGACGTGGCGCGCGTGCTCCAGCTCGGCCGGACCGTGAACGCGAGCTGGGCGGGCAGCGTGCTGGCCGACGGCTGGTATCGGGCCGGCGTGGTCCGCGCGGTGGCGAAGACCGGTCTTCGGGCGCGATGGCATCGCCCGGCCGACCCGCCCGTTGTTGCTGCCGCGCGGCTCGCTGCGGCACTGGCACGCGCGTGACGCCGCGGAGGCTCGTGATCACGGTATGCCCCCGCGAGCGCGGTGTCGTGGTGATCCCGATCACGCGCGGCGAACGTGCCGTGCGCCTCGACGCGCCGGCGATCCTGCAGCACTTGTCGGCGCTCGTCGCCGAGCGCGGGCTCGGCGAGCGCGTGCGGCTCCGCGAGGGCTGCGCCGGCGGCTGCTCGGGCTCAGGTCCGAACGTTTCGGTCGAGATTTTCCCGCTGGCCCGCCCCGGCGAGCGCGAGGACCACGTGGCGGTCGACTGGAAGACCTACGTCTACTCGCTCGGCACTCTCGACTGCCTGGCCGCCGTCATCGACGACAACCTAGGGCGACTCCGCGTCAGAGCCAGCCCGCGCGCTTGATCGACGCCTCGCCGAGCCGGCGACCGCCCGCGTGCGCGACGTAGGCGAGGCCGTTCACGCGCGCTCCTCCGCCAGCATCGTGCGGCGGCCGAGCACTCGGTACGCCAGCGGCCCGCTTACCGCGGCCGCTGCGCCGGCGATCGTGTTCGCGAAGCCGGCCGTGGCCATCGCGCCGACGCAGAAAAGCGCGGGGAACACGGCCACGCCGACGGCGACGGCGATGCCTCCGGGGATCCGCCACGGCCGTGGCAGGTCGGGCGCGGCCACGCGCAGACGCACGAACGCCGCGAGCTCCACCAGGAGGCTCAGCGAGTAGAGCCAGACGTTCAGGACGATCAGCTCCTTGAAGGAGAACACGGCGAAGGCCGCATAGAGGGCGGCCGAGACGACGACCGCGGTCCACGGCGTGCCGGATCGCGGATCGACGGCGCCGAGCCAGCGGGGCATCGCGTGATCGCGCGCCATGACGTACGGCAAGCGAGAGTTCGTGAGGAGCAGCGACAGGAAGAGACCGGCCGTGCTGAGCACGGCGCCCGCGGCGACCGCGTGGCCCAGCCACTCGCCGCCGATCGACCGCGCGATCGACGGCAGGGCGCCGGTCGTCCACTGACTCCACTCGAGTGTCCCGCTGGCGAGCGCCGCGCCGACGGGTAGCACGTATGCCGCCGTCAGGATGACGAGCGCCAGGAACGTCGCTGAGCGGAAGGCGCGCTCCGGCGAGCGCGTCTCGCCGAGGATCGTCGACGGCGTGTCGAAGCCGGAGTAGTTCCACATCACGACGGCGAGCCCGAGCCCCAGGGTTGCGAGCCCCTGCCCGTCCGGCGCCAGCGGCGTCCATGGCGAAACCCGCGGCCCGAGCAGCGCCGCCAGCGTGAGCACGCCGACCGGCAGGAGCGACACGATCGCCAGCCCCACCGCCGCGTGGCCCGTCGAGCGCACGCCGAGCAGGTTGAGGCCGGTCAGCGCGACGACGAAGACGACCACCAGAAGCCAGCGCTCGAGCGACGTCATCTCCGGCACCCAGAAGCGCAGGTACTCGACGAACAGCGCCGGGTACACTGCGACGTCGACGAAGCTGTCGATCCAGCTCCACCAGCCCACCTGGAACGCCCAGTACGGTCCGAACGCCTGGCGCGTCCACGTGACGTAGCCGCCCTCGTCAGGCATGGCCGACGCGAGCTCTGCCATCACCAGGGCCACCGGCGCGCTCCAGAAGATTGGCGTCAGCACGAGCAGTACGAGC
>Ga0126372_10000925_pt1 | contig 11271 bp, 8 predicted proteins | sample PanSoiMetaPlot_6_FD_92762 | JGI IMG/M metagenome (GOLD analysis project Ga0126372, IMG submission 92762) | Tropical forest soil microbial communities from Panama - MetaG Plot_6 | ecosystem: Environmental > Terrestrial > Soil > Tropical forest > Bulk soil | place: Panama | collected 2016-02-17
CCGCGCCGATTACACCGTTTACGCGCGATTACGCTTTCCGCTCAAGGAGGCGCCCGCCTTCGCCAACTCACAATCGTTCAACAATTGGGGCGATTGCGACTTCACCGGTCGCTCGGTGCGCAGCCCGCGTCGAAAAGACCAGCCCTACTCTTGCAAAGTCAACGGAAGACCGTTGGTTTTCAACGAAGGCGCTCCGGCCAATTATTCTTATCCGTGGCGCGATAATTTTTGCGAGCATCGCCGCTTTTTCGTCGGTCAATGTCCAGGGGGCGAAGGCCACCAGGGTCAGGATATCCGTCCAAGCTCGTGCACGCTGGTCAACGAAGGCGCGGACCGTTGCCAGCCCTACCGGCATGAGGTCGTTGCCGCTCACGATGGGTTCATCCTGCGCGCGCCCAAACAGGAGGCTGTTTATCTTTTCATCAACACAACAAGCACCCATGCACGTGTGCGCTACATGCACATGAACCCTAACCAGTTGGACGCTGACGGCATCGTCAGCGGCAAGCTCGTGCACGAGGGCGATCGGATTGGCAATGTCGGCAATTACAACAACCGGGAACGGGGAACGACCTACCACCTGCATTTCGACATGCAAGTACCTACGAAGCTCGGCTGGGTGTTCGTCAATCCATACATGACGCTCGTGGCATCATACGAGCGGCTGATCGGCGCCCGCGGCACGGAAATCAAGGACGGCGATCCGGCCCCGCCGACCGCCGGTGTTCCGCCAATGATCATGCGCTCGTCCGACATGCCCGCGGTTGCGCTGGCTCCCGTTGCGCACACGGAGGAATCCGCCGGGCGAGCAAAGACTCACAAGGCTAAGGAGAAGCCCGCAAAGAAACGCAAAGCAGCGGCAGCTAAGAAGAAGCGCCGCCGCGGCTAGTCGCCGCATCGAGGTTTCTGCGTGCGTTCGCTCAGACTACACTATTGCCATGCAGCGAATCCGTCCGATGTCCTTTCCGTGTCCGCGTCTGAACCGGCGCTCCGTTCTCACGGGCGCCCTTGGCATCGCGGCCGGCATCGCAAACAATGGCTACGCCTGGGCGACGCAGCCCCCGGCCTTCGCGCGCTGGGTCGCAACTTTCAAGCCGCGCGCTCTCAAGCGCGGCATTTCCGAACAGACGTATGATCGCGTAATGGTCGCAGTGACGCCCGACACAAGCGTATACGCGGAGAACAGCGCGCAACCGGAATTCACGGAATTGATGTGGCAATACATCAATCGCCGCTGCTCCGGCTGGCGCGTGATGACTGGCAAGGAACGCGCGAAGGAATACGCCGGCCTGCTTTCACGGATCGAGAAGGATTACGGTGTCGATCGCTATATTCTGCTTGGCCTTTGGGGAATGGAATCGTCCTACGGCGACGTCATCATCAACAAGAAATACATGCGTCCGATCATCCCTGCTCTCGCCGCTCTGGCCTGGGGCGAGCCACGCCGACGCGCCTATTGGGAGGCGGAGTTGCTCAATGCGCTGACGATTATCGACCGAGGTTGGGCGCAACCCTCGGACATGATCGGCTCTTGGGCAGGCGCGATGGGACACACCCAATGGATGCCCGAAGTATGGTTGAACATGGGTGTCGACTATGACCACGATGGCCGCGCGTCGCCGTTCGGCAAGCCGGATGATTCACTGGCCGGCACCGCGCACTATCTGGTGGAGCGCGGCAAATACCGGCGAGGCGAAGCCTGGGGCTGCGAGGTGACGATCCCGGCTGGGCACCCCAAGCTTGCCGACAATCGTACAATGCGAACCTACGCCAAATGGCAGGAGCTCGGTGTACGCCGCGCCGACGGCGCGGCATTTCCGCGGCCAAGCGATCCTGTAAGGCTCTGGTTGCCCGTAGCGGGCGGCCCAGCCTTTCTGGTCGGACAAAATTTTCGCGCGGTTCACTCATACAATCCGTCGAGCAGCTACACCCTCGCGCTCTGCCACCTCGGCGACCTGATCCGCGGCGGCCCGCCATTCAATCAGCAGTTCCCGGGCGGGGAGCGCGCGCCGACGCTGGATGAAGTCAAGGAAATCCAACGTCGCCTGAACGAGCAAGGTTTCAAGACCGATGGCATTGACGGCCGTACCGGGAGCGACACGATCAGAGCCATTCTCGCCTACCAGAAAAAGGTCGGCATGGACCCGGTCGATGGCTACGCCGGGCTGAAATTGCTCGCCCGATTGCGTCAGGGCTCGTAATCCGTCTTTGACCCCGCGGCCCCGACAAATTAACGAGAGTGTCTAGTGAGATGAAAATCCTGCTTCTCGTGAATGGCGACGTGAGTGCCTACTACTCGGCATCACTCATGCAGCATGGGCATCAAATCATCGCACGTCGTGACGGCGCTTTCGTTAAGAAATACTTGGAGTGCGATGGCTGTCTGCTGGTTAGCGATGATCCGCAAATGATGGAAATCGCGGGCCATTTTGGGGACGCCGGCAAGCCGGTTTGGCGTAGCCTAGCGGATGTGCCTCGCGGCAAGATGGGACATGCCAGACTCTTATACGTACTGGTCCCGCTGTTTCTGATGGTCGTTGGAGCCCTCGTCATCAAACAACCATGGTTTCGAGAAGGAGAGAAACCCGTAGCTACGTCAGCTACCGCTACCAAAGCCAAGGCACCCCTGGCCGACGACAAAGTAAACGATGCTCGACCGAAGCCCGATGATGCCAGCGGCAAGCCTGGCCTAACGCCAGACTGTGAGAAGGAATTGCGGCGTACGGCCGATTTATTGAGATTTTTTGCAAATAGAATCCAAGCGGGAGAGGAAACACAATCAGTCGTTGCTGACATGAGACAACAAGAAAAAAGGATATCGGCAGTCTGCCCCGACGAGGCGGGCCGCTAAAGTGGCTTATAGACGTTGAAAAGCTCAACGGAAAAGGTTGCACGACGCAGTCATCACAGGTCCCCATAAGCGCGCGAACCAACAAATGGTTGGCAGGAACTCACAAGACTAGACATTCACGCCTCATCTAAACAGTCCGCGCGCGGAGACTGTCGATGTGGCTGCGTAATCAGTCTGTTGACGTTAGCGGGGGGCGTATTTTCCTACGCGGCCTTTGCATCTCAAACTCGCGGCAGCGCGTTCGCCATTGAGGCGTGTTAAGGGCGTTATGAACAGCCAACGCAAGAGGAATTTCACGTCATCTGATGACGCGATTGATGACCCTGACCAGCCAATCGACACGCGTCCGCTCCGCTGCACAGATGGACTCATTGACCGTTACTGGAACGCCTGAAGCAGGTGCATGGGCGAGCGGAAGTAAAAAGTCGCAATCGCGCCTAGCCAAAGTCACAATTCTTTGTGGGAATGACGGCCCCGACCTCTGGGGACGGGGAGGGGTATGAGATCGGGGCCGTGCTCTCTTTGGGGATCGAGAGCGGCTCCGATTTTATAGAATCTGGAAAAAGACAATCCTCGATTTAGGCTAACGGGATTATACGTTCGGTATAGGGCATGCTAATACCGCAACGGCCAATTTCCGCGCTAGAACGTCCCATCAAGTATCCGAGTCGCCGCAAGCGCCTTTGGATTCTTGACCTTGATCTAGGTTTTGGATGGCCCCGAGATACGGCGAATTCAGTTTCTTTGAGACATTCAGGCCCGCGAGATTTGTGTTTTCCCGGCTCGCTCTTCTCAAACAGCCGACATTAGTCGGCCAACCATCGGAACCAAATCGCCTAGATGCGGTTTTTTCTGGTGCTCGCTCATCACGAGTAGGTCTAACCTTCGGACCCGGGCAATCCTTGATGCACGGGGTCGCTCCCCACTAGTGCGGTCAAGTAGCCGATCCACTGTTAGGCGGAGACGCCGGGGGTCGCTCCCCCGGCGTACTCATGCCGGTTGATGAGCAGCGACCGAAACAAGCCCACTTGGCGGCTACTGGGCGACGTGGCTGACAGGGATGAGTAAAAGGCTAGCGCTTTAATCTTCGGCCTGTTCCGGGAAGCCTTCCAGCATTTCAATGATTTCATCTTTCAGCGAGCTAAGAAACCGTCTTTGCACCACCAGATCAATTTCCGGATATTGGGCGTCCTTAGTGTGAACACGAATACCAAAAAACGGCCCTTCCAATTTCAGAATAATCGGCTGTACATCAAGGATTTCAAGTTTAGGTGTCTCAGCCATATTCGCCCCCACCCCATCCAGGAAGTAGAACAGAGGGCCGCGCCTCGGCGCCCCAAAACGGTCGCGGCCCTTGGATCTTTGCCAAACCAGCGCGGTCAACTTTCCGCGCCACGATTAGTGCGTTGAACGTGTTGCCTCTTGTGATTTGACGACAAGAATTTGCGGTTATTCGCCAGCTCCTTCGCCGTTGCTAGAATGTCCCATCTATAGCGCGAGTAGCTGCGGGAGATTTCGGATTTTTGACCTTTATCCAAGCTTTCGATGGACCCGATTTATAAACCGAGGTGAGCCGCTTCGTCCAAGGTTGCAAACGGCGGCAAACATCCTGTCGCCATCGCCTTTAGCATATTCGACGTACTGGATGCCCTAGCGCGCTTTACGGAGAATCCATCGTAACTCCTTCTTGACGTAGATGCCGGAGAGCGCCGCTGATATGCCACCGCGCGACACGGCAGAGCGCGCCTACGAGGGCCCAACTTGAGCTCCGCATGAAACTCGGAGCCGGCAAACTTTCTGATGATGCCCTGCTATTCACAGATTTAGATGGTGCCCCACTCTCCCGTATTTGATGGGGTGACTTCGCGACCAGAATCGGCTTGCCAGCTGTGACCTTCCGTGGCCTGCGCCACACACAAGCCAACCAACTCATCGACGCCGGCGTGATATCGTGACCATCAGCAGGCGGTTAGGTCATGCCAAGCCGGATATCACCCTCTGTATCTACGCGCACTTATTCAGGAAGGATGACAGCAAGGCATCTGAGGCCATTAACGCAATTTTGGGATCATAAGGTGCCAGTTGGGTGCCAATTTCACCCTTTGTTCCAGCTGAGGATTTGGTAAGGCATTGAAGACAAGTCAGAAGTAGGGATAACAGAAAGGCTGGCAACAGTGCGCGTAATCCGGTTGGATGCCACCGTTCCGCCCGCCGGGCGGTAGAGGACCAGCCGAAAACCGTGTCAAGCAACAGAAGCGATAGCGCAAAAGCGCGGCCCGCCAGTGGCGGCTCACTATCCACATTCGATCGCCCGGTTCCCGCAGGGGTCAATGCCGCAGGGTTCGGCAGTGACGTGGTTGCCGACGCGTTGCGGGCGACGGACATCCCTTACATCGCCCTCAATCCGGGCGCGAGCTATCGCGGCCTGCACGACAGCCTCGTCAACTATCTCGGCAATGAACGCCCGCAATTGCTGTTGTGCCTGCACGAGGAAAGCGCGGTGGCAATCGCTCACGGCTATGCCAAAGTAACCGGCAAGGCCATGGCAGCTGCCGTCCACTCAAATGTCGGATTGATGCACGCGACCATGGCGATCTTCAACGTCTGGTGCGATCGCATGCCGATGGTAGTCCTCGGCGCGACAGGTCCAGTCGACGCACTCAAGCGACGGCCGTGGATCGACTGGATTCACACCGCGCGCGATCAGGGTGCGTTGGTGCGCGGCTACACCAAATGGGACGATCAGCCGGCGTCTCCCTTGGCTGCGCGCGAAGCGGTGCTGCGCGCGAACTGGATTGCCAATACGGCGCCGCGCGGTCCGACTTACGTCAACCTCGACGCGGAAATGCAGGAGAGCAAGCTTACCGATGCCGTACCGCCGATCGAGGCCGCGCGATTCATGCCGCCCGTCGAAAATGTTCCCGCGCCGGGTCCCATCCGGCAGGCGGCCGATATATTGCGTAATGCCAAGCGGCCGGTGATCCTTGCGGGACGCGTATCGCGCGATCTTGACGCCTGGAAATCACGCATTGCGCTCGCCGAGGCGGTGAACGCGCGGGTCGCTACCGACCTTAAAGTGGCCGCGGCCTTCCCCACCCACCATCCGTTGCACGTTGGGTCGCCGGGCACGATCGGCATGACCTCGCAAGCAATTGATGCCATCCGCGAAGCCGATGCAATTTTGAGTCTCGACTGGGTGGATGTTGCTGGAACGTTGAAATCTGTCTTTGGCGCAACCGTGCCCTCTGCGCGCATCGTTCAGGTGTCAGTCGACCATTATCTTCATAATGGCTGGAGTATGGACTATCAGGGACTTCCCCCTGTCGATGTGTTCATCGATTGCGAACCGGACGTTGCAGTACCGGCCCTTCTCGTTGCGCTGGGTCCTCAAGGTTCGCAGACTACGACCGCGCATAAAAAGGAATTTCCCAAACTTACAGATGACAAGCTCACAGTCGACCATCTCGCCGATGCACTTCGGCGCGCGGTCGGCGATCGCCCGACATCTTTGACGCACGTATCGCTGTCCTGGAACGGTGCCAGCTGGGCCTTCAATCATCCGCTCGATTATCTCGGCTCGGATGGCGGCGGCGGCGTTGGTGGCGGTCCGGGTATTTCCGTCGGCGCAGCGCTGGCACTGAGAGGCAGCGGCCGGTTGCCGGTCGCAGTCTGCGGCGATGGCGATTTCCTGATGGGGGTCACCGCATTGTGGACGGCGGCACATTACCGCATTCCGCTTCTGATCGTGGTCGCCAATAACCGCTCTTTCTTCAACGACGAACTGCACCAGGAACGAATGGCTCGCATGCGCAATCGCCCCGTGGAGAACCGCTGGGTCGGCCAGCGCATTTCCGAGCCTGATATCGATCTTGCGGCCATGGCGCGCGCGCAGGGCGCACAGGGCTTCGGTCCGGTAAACTCCATTGCCGACCTTCAGCCAACATTCGAGAAGGCCATTGCCGCGGTCGAGAGCGGGGCAATCGCCGTTGTCGACGTACGCGTCGAACCTGGCTACACCGCCGCAATGACGGCCGTAATGACGCGAAAGAGCGAGTAAGTTCCCGATGCCACCTGATGCAATACGAAAAGACGCCATCCTGGTGGCAGACGACATCGTCGTTCGGTTTCAAACTCCAGAAGGGCCGATCACGGCCGTCGACAACGTATCGTTCGGAGTGAGGTCGGGTGAATTTCTATCAGTCATCGGCCCCTCGGGCTGCGGAAAATCAACTTTGTTCAACGTCATCGGCGGCCTCCTGAACGGTTACGACGGGATCGTCAGCGTCGCCGGAGAGACCATTTCCGGTCCACACAAATCGATCGGCATGGTGTTCCAGGAGGAATCGACATTTCCTTGGCGTACGGTCACCGACAATGTCGCGTTCCCGCTCGAGCTCATTGGCATGCCGAAAGCCAAGCGCGTGGAGCGCGCTCGACATTTCATTTCACTCGTAGGTCTCGACGGCTTCGAAAATCGCTATCCCGGCGAGCTTTCCGGCGGAATGCGCCAACGCGTTTCGCTGGCGCGAACGCTGGCCTCCGAGCCAAAAATTCTGCTGATGGATGAGCCCTTTGCGGCACTTGATGAACAGACGAGGCTTCTGCTCGGCGACAAGGTTTTGCAGATACAGCAGGAACTCAAGCAGACAACGCTGCTCATCACACATAACATTACCGAAGCCGTTCAGATGTCGGATCGCATCCTTGTGATGACCTATCGGCCGGGCAAGGTGAAGCGCATTGTCGAGATCAATCTGCCGCGCCCGCGCACGTCCGAGATTGTCGGCAGCGAAGCATTCGGCCGCTACGTCGCACGGATCTGGAATGATCTGCGCGAAGAGGCGAACCGCGGCATGCGCGACGAGGAGAAGCAAGCGTTGAGACAGGAGCAGGCACTATGACGACGGCGGATACGCCGTTTGTCGCCTCGGGCCGCGACTATTCGGCCCCGCTGGTCGGCTTCGGCACATTCGTTGCGTTCTTGCTGGCCATCGAGGCGGTGATCCGCATCGGCTGGCTCAACCGGTTCATCGTCCCGCCGCCATCCGAGATCATCGCGAGCTTCGGCCGCCTGTTTACGGAAGAGCACGTCCTCTATCGATTCTTCTTCACAGCAGGCGAATGCTTCATCGCCGGCGTCATGGTCACGATATGCGGCGTCGCCATTGGCGTGGTGATGCAACGCTATAGTCTGCTGCAACGCGCGTGCGAGACCTGGGTGGCGGCATTTGCTTCGGCACCCCTGGTGCTGACCTATCCGCTGTTCATGGTGATCTTCGGCCGTAACGCCTGGACGATCATCATTATGGGCTTTCTCTCCGCCCTGTCCCCGGTGATCCTCAAGACGATCGAAGGAATATCCGGAACACGGAAAGTATTGGTCAACGTCGGGCGCAGCTTCAAGCTGACGGCGACCCAGCAATTCTGGAAAATTCTGTTCCCGGCCGCGTTGCCTACCATTTTCGTCGGTATCCGCCTTGGTCTGATTTTCGCCCTGATCAACGTGGTCGGCACCGAGTTCCTGATCAATTTCGGCGGGCTTGGTCAGCTGATCAACGATTTGGCCGAGCGCTATGACCTCGCCGGCACCTATGCCGCGATCTGTTTTGTGATCCTGGTCAGCGTCCTGTTTTTTATCGGATTGGAAAAGGCTGAAAGATGGCTGAGACCGATCGCTTAAGCCAAACGACGGTTGCCTCCCCGGTCATCAGTCCGGTGACCTTGCTACGCATCGCCATCATCCTGGCGGTGCTGGCAGCGTGGGAATTTCTCGCCCACTCGGGATGGCTATACCGCGACGTCGTACCATCGTTGTTGTCCATCGGACGCGCAATGGCGGCACTGCTCACCGACCGCAACTATTACTTCAATCTCGGCGTGACCGCCGCGGAAATCGGTGTGGCTTTGGCAATTGGTGGATCCGCTGGCCTGGCGGTGGGGCTCATTCTTGGTGCCAATCGCTTCCTGTCCAGAGCCTTCGAGCCCTATCTCTATTATCTCGGGCCGACACCAAAGATCATTTTCTTCCCAGTGATGATCATGTGGTTTGGCGTTGGGCCAGAATCCAAGGTCGCCCTCGGTACATTGTCCTGTTTCTTTCCCGTTGCGCTCAACGTGGCTGCCGGAATGCGGCAAATAGACAAAGTTCTTATCCGCGTCGGGCGTAGCTTTCGTGCCAACACGTGGCAGATGGTACAAAAGATCCATCTGCCCGCGATGCGTCACCCAATCATCAACGGCATTCGCCTCGGGCTTGGTTTCGCATTGATCGGGACTTTGCTCGCGGAAACAAAGCTTTCCAACAAGGGCATCGGTTTCCTGATCATACAGACCTACAGCATTTTCGACATGCCGGCCATGTACGCGATGCTGATCGTCCTGTTCGTGCTGGCGATCGGCGCCAATGCCCTGATCGGAAAGCTTGGCGGTCTGGACAGCATCAAGAGGAACTAGAAAAAAGCGGGAGGAAGATTCATGAGACACTTCCTTGCAATTGCGGCTGCGGTCGCAACGATTGCGCAAGCCAATCCGGGCACCGCGGACGATCTCGTGAAAATGACGATTGGCCAGCGCGGCAATTGGGATACTTCAATCACCCACCTCGGCGAGAAGGCCGGCATCTTCAAGAAACACGGATTGCAGCTTGAGATGATCTACACCTCAGGTAGCGGCGAAACCTTGCAGCCAGTGATCGCCGGTAGCGTCGATCTCGGATTGGCGGTTGGCACGCTTGGCGCCATGGCAGCTTATGCGAAAGGCGCACCGATACGCATTATCGGGGCTCAGGCAACCGGCGCGGCCGATTACTGGTACGCCAAAAATCCGGACATCAAGACGCTTAAGGACACCAATGGCCATACCATTGCCTTTTCAACCAATGGATCCTCCACCAATAGCGTCGTCCGAGCCTTCATCGATGAATTCAAGCTCAGCGCCAAACTACAAGCCACCGGCAATCCGAGCGCAACTTTGACTGCCGTCATGACCGATCAGGTTGACGTCGGGTGGGCATCACCACCCTTCGGCCTCAAAGAAATGGAAGAAGGCAAGATTCATCTGGTTGCTCGGGCGACCGACGCCACGCTGGTGCGCGGGCAGACGATCCGCGTTCTTGTCGCAAATGCGGACCTTCTCGCAAAACGCAAGGACGTCATCGGTCGCTTTATGACGGCCTATCGTGAAAGTATCGAGTACATGTACTCGTCGAATCCGCAGGTCATCACCGACTACGCAGAGTTCGCCAAGGTCCCGGAGCCCATGGCCAAGCGGGTGCGCGATGAATTCTTCCCCAAGAGCCTGGTCAATCCCGATCAAATTCACGGGCTCGACTCGCTGATCCCGGAAGCAGTAAACCTGAAGTTCATTCCAGGTCCGCTGACGAAAGAACAGATTGCCGAGCTGATTCAGATTTCACCGCGTCAGTAGGACAAGCAGACGGACAGTTCCATGACCACAGCCGTTTCACCGCAAGCGGCCGCCGCGCAGGCGGTGGTGTTGCCCAAGAACCGTGGCGCCTACTACGCGGGGGCTTGGCACGAGCCGAAGGCCGGCCGTTTCGTCGAGTCGATCAACCCTGGCACAGGTCAGTCTCTGGGAAAGGTTGCGGACTCAGGTGCGGATGATATCGACGCCGCTGTCGCCTCGGCAAAGGTTGCATTCGCGGAATGGCGGCGCGCGCTGCCGCTCGAGCGTGCAAAGATTCTGCGGCGGATCGCCGAGATCCTCCGCCAGAACGCCAATGAGCTTGCGATAATCGACGCCGCGGATTGCGGCAATCCTGTCAAGGAAATGGTCAGCGATGCCATGATCGCGGCGGCGCAGATGGAATTCTTCGCCGGCTTTGTCACGGAAATGAAGGGCGCATCGATTCCGATGGGCCCAGACGCGATCAATTTCTCAGTGCGCGAGCCCTTGGGCGTCGTCGGCCGCATCATTCCCTTCAACCACCCCTTCATGTTCTGCGCGGGAAAATCCGCGGCCCCGCTCGCCGCCGGTAACACCGTGGTGGTCAAACCGCCGGAGCAGGCGCCCCTTTCTTCCTTGCGGCTTGCCGAACTGATCGGAGGCCTGTTGCCGCCGGGCGCATTCAACGTTGTGCCGGGAGGACAGGAAGCCGGCCAGCGACTCGCGAGCCACCCTGATGTCGCCATGATCGCGCTGATCGGCAGCGTGCCAACCGGACGCGCGGTCATGAAAGCGGCATCCGACACCGTCAAGCGGACCATGCTCGAACTGGGCGGCAAGAACGCGCTGATCGCCTACGGCGATGCCGACCCCGACGAGGTTGCTGCCGGGGTCATTGGCGGCATGAATTTCACCTGGTGCGGGCAGTCCTGCGGCTCGACCAGCCGAGCGTTCATACATGAGGCCATTTACGACGCGGTCGTCACAAAGGTAAAAGAGAAGATCAGATACTTTAA
>Ga0126372_10000926_pt1 | contig 11269 bp, 9 predicted proteins | sample PanSoiMetaPlot_6_FD_92762 | JGI IMG/M metagenome (GOLD analysis project Ga0126372, IMG submission 92762) | Tropical forest soil microbial communities from Panama - MetaG Plot_6 | ecosystem: Environmental > Terrestrial > Soil > Tropical forest > Bulk soil | place: Panama | collected 2016-02-17
GCCCGCGACGAATGGTTTCTCCGGTGAACTGAACGTAGAGCTTGTCGATTCGTCCGCCCACTTGCGCCGGTACCGTTGCCAGTTGTGCTTCAGGCTGTTCGACTCTTCCTACAGCTTCCACTGTGGTTGTGATTCGAGCCGTCGTAACCTTCGCCAACTCCACGCCCGCGGCATTGATCTCAGCGGCATCCAGTTGCACTGTTGTGCCTGGTTCGGTACCCAGGGAGCTAGCGTCATTTTTCTCCCCAGCCGAACTAAGGGGCATTTGCTCATGGTTCTGCATGCCGGCTTTTGCGGTCTCTTGCCGCAAGACGAACGTCGTGGTAAGGGCGCCCGCGAGTAATACGCCTGTAAGCATTCCAACTAGAAGAAGCTTTTTATCTCTGGGAATCATTACTTCACCTCCGCAACAGGAGTAGCCGCCGAAGCAGCGGGTAGAGGAGCGCCGATCGCGCGCTCGAGTTCGGCAATGCGGGTATCGAAATTAGCTGCAGCTTTGAAGTACGAACTCTCGACTTCGAGCAGCATGTTTTGACTGTCGACTAAGTTGAGGAAATCGGTCCGGTCGTGCTGATAAGCGGCAGCCGCAGACTTGAGGGCCGCTTCAGCCTGCGGACGCAATGTGTCGCGGTAGAGCTGCAAGCTCCTCTCCGCGGCGCGAGCTCGGATGAGAGCCTGCTGTATCTCAAGAAACGCTGCATTTACCTGCTCGGCACGCTCCGATTGCACAACTGCCGCGGCGGCTTTTGCTTCCTTGATCTCGCTGTCATGCTTGCGTCGATTCAGCCACGGTAAGCTCACCGTGACCTCAGCCATGTAGTTGTTGCGAAACATCGAAGCCTCCGGCATCAACATGTAACCGCCAGCAACCGTGAAATCTGGCGTGTAGGCTTTGCGTGCAAGCGCCAGTTGGGCGTCGGCCACACTTCCTGTTGCTGCGATTGCCTTCAGTTCCGGGCGGTTTTCAAGCGCGACACGTTCCAGATCGTCTAGGTTCGGCAATGCTCGTGCTGTTCCATACTGGCCAATCACTTCGAGCGGAGCGCCCGGATCCCGACCCATCAGGGTGTTGAGTTCAGCACCGGCGGATTGCTCTTCCTCGTCCAACATGACTAGATGATCAGCGAGCCGCGTCATTGCAATCTGCGCCTTCAGAACATCCTGTTGGGGAACGCGCCCGACTGTGTATTTCACCGTCGCTGATTGCAGTGCTTGCTTTGACAATTCCATTTGCTGATCGTGGATCCCATGTTCGTCCGCCGAACGAAGGACATCGTAGTAAGCTTTCCGGACCCTAACGCCGATCTCACGCCTCACTACCTCGATCTGGGCTTCACTCTCGGCAGTTTGTTGATTCGCGACCTCGGTTCGGGCTGCACGCTTGCCCGGACCCGGCAAAGTCTGTTGATACATCAGCATGTGCTGCGCCTCGTTCCAATCCCACGGTCTCTGAATGGGAGTTCCCCAGTTGCGGTACATGAACATGGGATCATCGAGCGCGCCTGCCCCGGGTGTGCGCGCCTTCGCTACAGCGACGCGGGCCTCAGAGGCACGGATTTCAGGATTGTTGGCCATCGCCTCTCGTTCGATCTCCTCCAATGCCATGGCATGAGAGGAATGCGGCAACGGAGCTGTCTGTGCCAATGAGAGTGCGGAAATGAATACAGATACAGCTATGAATGTGGATCTCACTTTTCCCTCCAAATCCCGATCGGCGTACAGCCTCCCGAGAGCAGACGAGTTCAGAGACAGGCTGTGACGCCTGCAGGGAACATGAAGGAAAGTGACCTAGATTCTGAGAATGGAGCTACAGCCAGGGGGAGATGTATCGAGATTCGGAATCACGACGGTTTCAACATCAGACGTCAACTCCGGTTGATCGATCGCTATGAACATTGCAGTCCCGATCATAGGCGCTGGAACATCAACGCTGCGGGCGGTGATGGCAGGAGAATAAACACAGCAACGAGCGAGTACCGCGCTTGGGGGTGTCTCCCGGGGACAGCAGCTATGCGTATTGGCATTCTCCGCGAGGTAAATGAGGCATGCCAGAGCCGGAGCCGCCGCGATGGCAAAGATCAACGCCGATGCAATCCCGAATTTGGCCTTACCGAACATGTCAAATTGAAATAGTCCTCTATATTGTAGCCTTTTGCTGTGATACCAATCACATGCTACACCCATCGCAATCGGCTCGCGTACGCTGGGGTTAACTCAGACCCGCCCCCATAAGGCCCGCACCCCGCCCGACCAGCTCACGCCCCGTCCCCGCTCGCTCCCCACACGCCGAACGCCCCCTTTAGTTTTGTCGCTCTTGTGGTGATCGATTCGGCGACCACAATACGTTGGTGGGCCGGTTTTGGAGCGCTCTGTCTCCTATCCCTCATCATCATTGACGGGATAGGAGGTAGAGCGATCCAAAGCTGGCCAAACTAATAACTCGCTCCAATCCTCCGGGATGACATCTATCGGATTGTAGGCGAGGCGGTGCGGAATGCATTCAAGCACGCGCAAGCACGGCGCATCGAAGTGGAAATCCAGTATGGCCAACGCGAGCTTCGGTTGCGGGTTCGGGACGACGGAAAAGGTATTGACCGGAATGTTCTTAGCGCAGGGGTCGCGCGCCGGACACTACGGTTTGCCAGGCATGCACGAGCGGGTCAAGGTTGTTGGAGGTAAGCTCGCTGTCTGGAGTGAACTCGATTCAGGTACTGAGATCGAGCTGACCATTCCTGGATCGCTTGCGTACGCTAAGTCGCCAAGTACAACCCAGTAATCATTCGGACGCAGTAATGTTCAGCAGTCCCGCTAACGCCTGCCAATGCCTCGGGTGCGGTCGGCGTCGACCTGCGCGGATATCAGCGGCATACGACTCGCAGACACCGAGGACCGACGACAGAGCAGAGATGGTGATCGACGAAAGGAAAGGCTGAATCTGTTTTAAGTACGTAGTCTCGTCGGGCCAAGTCGGTCTGGGCGCAGAGCGCCATTCCCGCTTCGCGGCCTCGTGCCGCCGCTGAGTCTCTGAGTGCTTCTTTCGAGATTCCTCGCTCTGCGCTGCCGCTCGGCCTGTTTTCGCAAGCTCAATCAACTTCTCCTTGGACACTTCTCGTCCGCAAGTGGGGCAAAGGCGACCTCGCCGCGTGGTATCACCACACCCAGGGCAGATCTTCTGAGGATATGGAGCGGGTGGAATGTTGAGGACGAAATCTTTCCCTCTGCCCTCGCTTCTGCGGCGCTGCGTGAGTCGCGTAGGCAGGGTATTGCGTCTTGACGAAGCCTTACGTACATAAGTCCAGACGGTCTGTGCGGTCAGGGGCGAGACGCGAAACCCAAACGCGAAAGCATGGGATTTGGGCGGCTCGCGTCGTGCGAGTGGCGAGAATCCGATTGCTAGACGAAAACGCCATCGCTGAAACGGTGAAGCTCCGAGATTGTACCTTCACTGATGCTAGACGGGGTTCTAAGGCCGATGTTGGAAAACTCTCGAATTCGTTCACGCGTCTGTCTGACGGAGCCTTCCCTTTTTTCGGCTCTTCAACGAAGAAGAAGCTTATTCTCCCAAATATTCGCCGCGGAAACAGTTCTTGCCACCGAGGACGAGAACCCACGACTCCGCTAATTTTGCGCGATCACTTGGTATGCCTTCGTGACGTTCGCACCGACGCTCTGAGGGAACTTGGCGTCGAACTTGCTACCGTATTTCGCCACAAGGAATTGCGAGACACGTTTTGTTGTCTCATCTTGCGTTGCTCCGCCTGCATATACTCTTGCCGTTTCCTCCAACAAATCGCGGAAGTATTGCTTCCAGAGTTCAAATCTTTCTTTGCCTTCGAAGACATCACCGTGGCCGCCAATCACATATTGAAAGTCCAGCTTTTCCGCCGCGTCAAGGGTCCGAATCCAGTCATAGGGATAACTGTCACCCATATATGGCGTCCAGCCATGGAGAGCATCCCCTGTGACCAGAACTTTCTCCTTCGGTAGATAAACAAAGACATCACCGTCCGTGTGTGCTTTACCTAGCCAGAGCAGTTCGACGGTCTTTGTGTTGCGGTGAAGAATCAGGCTGCGGTCAAATGTCGTGGTGGGCAAAGTCACTTGCATATTCTTCAGCTCAGCCAAATAGTCCTCGGCTTCGCGAAGGTTGTTCTTAAGCTCTTCCTTTTGTTTGGTGTCAGACGCGTTTTGGAGTTGCCCTCGCAATTTCTCGATTTCGTCGGGCATCATTACCAGTTGGTGCTTCACGCGGGGAATGCCACGCTGCTCGATGTTTTCGCGGGTGGCCTCCGATGAGATGATTTCAACCCCTGCCGGCCAAGAACTCGGATATGCCTGATTCCCTTGATAGTGATCCCAATGAAAGTGGGTGTTCACAACATATTTCACGGGCTTGTCGGTCAATTCTTTAATCTGGGCTATCAGTCCGCGTGCTGCAGAGGGCTTTGAATGGGTGTCAACCACGAGCACACCGTCGTCCAGAAAGATTATGGCAGCGTTGCAGTTGACCTTGTACGCCGGTTTTGCAATTGCCGCGTAAACTCCATCGGCGACCGGCTTGATGTCGAACAACTGCTGTGCTGACACATCCGAGATGCACACTGCAACTAACAAACACAGAAATGAAACCAGCGATCTCATATCTCCTCCACTGGCTCCCAAAGGGTAGCAGGAGTATACGCTGGCCCTACTGATACACCACTCGACTCTTGTAAGGCCGATTGCTTTGCGCTTCGTGAGTCGCTAACATTCCCGCCATGGCCACGCCTTCCCAACCCGTTGGCCAGACCGTGTCCCATTACCGCGTCCTCCGCAAAATCGGAGGCGGTGGGATGGGGGTCGTTTACGAAGCCGAAGACCTCAAATTGGGTCGTCACGTCGCCCTCAAGTTCCTTCCCGACGATCTTGCCAGTGACCCACAGGCTCTAAGCCGCTTCCAGCGGGAAGCCAAAGCTGTATCCTCGCTGAACCACCCGAACATCTGCACGATCTACGAGATTGACGAGTCAAATGGACGAACCTTTATCGCGATGGAACTGCTGGAGGGCCAGACACTCCGGCACCTGATCGCAAGTAAACAACTGGAGATCGAGATGGTGCTCGATCTAGGCATCCAGATTGCCGACGCCTTGGACGCCGCACACTCCAAAGGAATCATTCACCGGGACATCAAGCCAGCGAACATCTTCGTCACAAATAGAGGTCAGGCGAAAATTCTCGACTTCGGCTTAGCAAAGGTCACCCTCAAGCCGGAGAGCGTTGCCCTGAATGCCGCAACCATCGAGTCCGAGGAACATCTGACGAGTCCCGGCAGTGCGCTGGGAACGGTCACGTACATGTCGCCGGAACAGGTTCGAGGGAAGCAACTCGATGCTCGCACAGACTTGTTTTCCTTCGGCGCCGTTCTCTACGAGATGTGCACGGGGGTGCTGCCGTTCCGTGGTGAAACCACAGGGGTCATTTTCGAGTCGATCCTGAACCGCGTTCCGGTTTCTCCAGTTCGACTCAATCCCGATCTGCCGAACAAACTCGAAGAAATCATCAACAAGTGTTTGGAGAAAGACCGGAACCTTCGATACCAGCATCCTTCGGAAATACACACCGACCTGCAACGCCTCAAGCGTGACACGGAATCAACCAAAACGATTTCCACCTCCGCCCCAAACCTTCGCTGGTCGCGTCGGACACTGCCAATTGGCATGGTAGGCCTACTAGCGGTTGTTCTACTTATTGCATGGACCGCTTTTCACTTTGCTAGCCGTGGTGACCGCATCGACTCCGTCGCAGTTCTGCCGTTTGTGAACAAGAGTGGCGACCCAAATGCCGAGTATCTGAGCGACGGAATTACCGAAGACATAATTAACAGCCTTTCACGTCTCCCGCAGTTGCACATAATGGCGCGTAGCACAGTGTTTCGATATAAGGGACGCTCGGACGATCCTCAGAAAATTGGTGGAGATCTAAAGGTTCAGGCGGTGCTGACAGGAAGAGTTATCCAGCGCGGGCATGCCCTAGATATACAAACAGAGTTGGTGGATGTCTCCTCCGGTTCGCAACTATGGGGCGAGGACTACAACCGCAAACTGTCCGATGCCTCTGGAATTCAGCAGGAAATTGCAAGGGACGTTTCAAATAATCTGCACTTAAGACTAACGGCTGAAGAAAAGAGCAAATTGGTGCAGACAGCAACCGGAAATGCAGAGGCTTATCAGCTTTATCTCAAAGGGCGCTACCAATGGAATAGAGGAACCGAGGATAGCGTCAAAAATTCTATTGAGTACTTCCGGCTGGCAATCGAGAAAGACCCCGGTTACGCCTTAGCCTACGCGGGCTTGGCTGATGCGTACTCCTCGGCCTCAGAAGCGTATTTGCCGCCAAAAGAAGTAATGCCGAAGGCGAAAGAAGCCGCAAAGCGGGCGCAGCAGCGTGATCCCTCACTCGCTGAGGCGCACACGGCATTAGGATCAATTCTGAGGGATTTTGATTGGGATTGGATAGAGGCAGAACGAGAATTCAAAAGCGCACTCGAATCAAATCCAAATTATGCAGAAGCCCACCATCAATATGGATGGCTTCTTGGAGATATGGGGAGGAATGCAGAAGCACGGAGGGAGATGGGGCAGGCACAACAGCTCGACCCGCTATCCTTGACCATCGGTGTCGATTCCAATGTTCCTTACTATCTGGCCCGTGATTATGACGGATCAATAGAACAGTCTCGGAAGGTACTCGAATTCGATCCAACCTTCTATCTGGCTCACTATACCGTGGGATGGGCGTCGATTCAGAAACGAGACTTCACGACCGCCTTCGCCGAACTGCAAAAAGCCAGATCGCTAGAGAATAAACCTTGGATCATCGGCACGTTGGGCTATGCCTATGCAGTATCTGGAGACAGGCAAAGGGCGGAAGTAGTGCTGAAGGAGTTGAACCAACTGGCGCAGCACCGCCGAGTAACGCCATTCTGGTTGGCGATGATTTATATGGCTCTGGGTGACAAGAATCAGGCATTCCAGTTGCTGGATCGCTGCTATGAAGAGCGTTCTCCATGGTTGGTATGGTTGAAAACTGATCCCGCGCTTGACCCATTACGTTCCGACCCGCGCTATGACGACCTGCTGCGCCGGATGGGGCTGGCGCTGTGAGGAGATGACTCCTGCTCAATGTGAAGGGGAAGATGGACTAACGGGGTTTGTGGCCGATGTTATCAGTGAACTGAAAGGTTTCTAATTTCATCATCCGTCTGTCTGGTACAGCAGTTGCTGGCGGGTTCATGGTCGATTCGAAGAAGCCTATACTCCGGCCCGTCCTCAATTGATTTCTCGGTTAACCGATCCAATCGAACCGGAGCGAATGTCTGTATCGCAAACTTTGGATAGACACTTGCAGCAGAAATGAAGATGATGATCGAACGAGTCGCTCTGTATGCGCGTGTCTCCACTCTGGCTGCTCAGAGTCCAGAGATGCAGCTTGTTGAATTGCGTGAGTATGCAGTCCGACGAGGGTGGTCAATTGTCGGTGAATACGTTGATCATGGTGTGAGTGGCACCAAGGAGAGCCGTCCTGCGCTCAACAAACTGATGGCTGATGCGAAGCAGCGGAATTTTGATGTTGTTGCTGTGTGGAAGATCGACCGCTTTGGCAGGTCTTTGCGACATTTGGTGAACAGTCTTGCAGAACTTGAGAATTTCGGTGTGTCATTCGTCAGCTTGCGTGACTCCATCGATCTCAAGTCGCCCTCCGGTGTTCTTACGTTTCAGCTAGTCGCTGCCATGAGTCAATTCGAGAGGTCGCTCATACAAGAAAGGGTTCGGGCAGGAATCCGCAATGCACGCTGCAGAATATAGTTGAAATCCTAGTCGCATTAATCGTGATTTGTCGCGGTTCGTTTGTTCAGGAAAAGGGGGTAGGGTTACAGAGGCTGTAGCGGAGGTGAAGTATGCAAAAGCCACAGCTTAAGTAGGTAATCAAGTTCGTGTCAGACATGGGCAAGGCCGTGAGATTCTACCGCGATGCGCTAGGTCTCCAACTCAAATTCGAGTCACCGGGGTGGAGCGAATTTGCGACGGGTGAAACGATTCTCGCGTTGCATCTAGACTCTGTAAAGAATCCTGCTGGCACCATCGAGTTGGGATTCAGCGTTGCCGATGTTGAGGCTTTCTATCAGGAGATGAGCGCAAAAGGGGTGCCGTTCACGATGCCACCAACGAAGCAGGATTTCGGTGGAGTGTTGGCACAGTTCACAGATTCCGAAGGTGCACATTGCAGCGTAGGCACGGCGTGAAGCTAGATTGCTGTGGGGGAGCCTTGCCCCCATATCGTCGGAGGATCCATTTCCGGTCGGGAATTCCAACATCCTGTCAGGAGGCCGCAATGACACTTCAGAATGTGATTGAAATCGTCGTCGTTGTCGTTGTGATCTACGTGGCATATCGCTTCTTTATGAAAAGAGGCTAGGTTCTCGCAACCCGTTGTTCTCGGACTGAGGTCGAGGGAACCAGCCCGCATTCCCCAAAAAAATTATAAGAGGACGAAAAAGGCGAGTCTGGGCGACCCGCCTCCTTATCTTCCTTGCACTACCGAAATCCTAGCCCTCACACGACGATTTTTTCAGGACTGTTTCTCCAAGTCGTATTCGGTCTTGTTACCGTTTTCCTTGTTGTTGAAGACGACGTGAATGGTCTTTCCATCAGAGGAAACGCTCATGTGAGAAACACCGACAACCTTTCCGTTCCGTTTGAACGTGGCCTCAATCGTGTTCGCATCAATTTTCTTCAGCGCAATCATCGTCTGACCGGGATCACCGTTAATTGGGTAGTCTTTGCCGTCGAACTTCGCGTCATAGCTGTCGCCTTGCAGGGACGACATCTTCAACCCGTCTGCCGTGGCTTCGTACGTCACGGTGAGTCCACTCTTGGACAAGTCAATTTTCTCGGCACGCCACGACCCAGAAAGAGCGTGCGAACCAGCAGGGCCTTTGCCAACTCGCTTCATGGTCAACTCGCCCGTAACGGTCTGTGCCTCCGACTGATCATTGAACTTCTGACTCAGGCCATTCCCATCGGACGACACTGCATCCGTCTCCGTGTAGATGGTCTTGCCGTCTTTCTTGTCCGTAAACTCGACCGTGTGGTCATCGACAATCTTGACGCTTCTTGTGTTGAAGTAGTTGGAACCTGTGACCTTCTGATCCTGCCCGTCAGCTTTAATGGCGATCTTGGGGATACAGGTCGAACAACGGTACATGCCCTTATCCAGCAAATACTGGTCCGGCTTTTCTGGAAACTTTGCCGAGTCAGTCTTGCCAACCCACGTTCCGTTGAATGAACTCTGCGCCACCAAAACACCGGGTACCAAGAGCAGGAGAAAAAGGAGTTTTTTCATAGGGCACCTCTCTACGTCAGTTGCGGCAGACCCAAACAAGTGTCGCCACACGAGAGATTTTTCTTGGAAGGGGACTGCCGTCGGGCTGTGATTGTACACCCGACCCCTGTGATTGGAACACGCGTAGCAGATGTTGCTCCTTGGCACTCGATCAAACCAATATCGGCCCTAAAAACCCTGTTTATGCGCCTCAGTGAAGGCGGAAGAAATCAACAGAGAGGACATTAAGGTGCAGGAGGAACTGATGAGGCACGCTGATATCAGAACGACTATGAATCTGTATACGCAGGCGAATTCTGACCAAAAACGGCAAGCGCAAGGAAGGATTGTGCAGTCGGTTCTCGCTGAGCAGGCTCGCGAAGCAAAAGCACGAACCGTAATGCAAGCCTGCACAGAGCCGGAGCCAACTTGCGCGGGCTGGTTCGAGTGCTCCTGTTCAAAAGATTCGAATCCAGCGTGTTCGCCTTTAGGGAAACGATTCGGCGTTTCCTGAAAATTCATGACACCTTCTTGCAGGCTCTCGACGCGGGGTTCGTACCTGCCGGAGAAGATGCCCAGACCTTGCTGTACGAATCCGACCGCGATGAAGAAGTCGATTTGCTCGCGCAACTGCGGAGTGTCTCCACGACCTACAGCGCAGACGACTTCGACCTGAAAACGCTTCGTGCGCATATTTCGCATGACATCCAGATTCTCAAGAAAATCCAACGTCTAGTGGAGCCGATCAAGCCGGAGCAAGATGCAAAACTACAGACGCTTATTAAGCGGTTCGGGGAGGAGCCGCTAAAGAGCGGAAAGCTGCTTATATTCACCCAGTACGCAGATACCGCCCGGTACCTGTATGAGAATCTTCAGGGGCACGTCAACCCCGGTGAGCTTGAGGTCATCTTCAGCGGAGACAAGAGCAAGGCACGGGTGGTCGGCAGATTTGCGCCCAAAGCCAATCCCGAATACAAGTTCGCAGCCGCAGAAACAGAACTCAACACTGTTGTCGCGACGGATGTACTCTCGGAAGGTCTGAACTTGCAGGATTGCGACAAGATCATCAACTACGATCTGCATTGGAATCCCGTTCGGCTCATTCAGCGGTTCGGGCGCATCGACCGCATTGGTAGCGATTTCGAGCGGGTGTACGGGTACAACTTCTTACCGGAGACAGGTATCGAACGGAATCTTGGATTGCGGCAAAGGCTTCACAATCGCATTCAAGAAATCCACGACACAATCGGCGAAGACGCTGCGATCCTCGACCGAACTGAGCAGTAAAATGAAGAGGCAATGTATGCGATTTATGAGCAAAAAGGCAAGAACCTTAGCCTCTTCGAGGACGACGAACAAGAAAATCTCGTTGACCTGAACGAAGCCGAGGAAATCTTGCGTCAACTCCGAAAAGAGCGACCGGAAGAATACGACCGGATCGCGAACATGCGGGACGGCATTCGCTCTGGGATGGCTTCCAATGCGCGCAAGGGGCTATATGTGTTCTGTCAGGCTCACCGATACCAGCAGTTGTTCCTGCTAGACGAGAAAGGCGACGTCGTATCCCGCGACATCCCTAAAGTTCTCGGAGCCATCAAGTGCAGCTCGGAAACTCCTGCCCAACAACTTCCGAACGACTACAACGCCGCCGTGATGCGCGTGAAACGGCAGTTTACCGAGGAAGTCAAACACAGGGAAGCGGAACGTGAGCACACGGTTTCTTTAACACACGGGCAGCGATACGTGCTGCGCGAACTTCGTATTCTGTTTGGCAGAACGGAAGACGAAGATATGAAGGCCCAGATTAACGTTCTGGAGAGGGCTTTCCGGGCGGCAAATCTTACGAGTGCAGTGAAGAAGGAATTGAACTTCATTCGGCGCAACAACATGGTGGGCGAGAACCTCA
>Ga0126372_10000928_pt1 | contig 11260 bp, 5 predicted proteins | sample PanSoiMetaPlot_6_FD_92762 | JGI IMG/M metagenome (GOLD analysis project Ga0126372, IMG submission 92762) | Tropical forest soil microbial communities from Panama - MetaG Plot_6 | ecosystem: Environmental > Terrestrial > Soil > Tropical forest > Bulk soil | place: Panama | collected 2016-02-17
CGGTGAACTGGTTTAGCAGGCGGTTTTTGGATCCTCCTCCAATTACGCGAAGTTGGGCGACGCGTTGTCCACTAACCTGTTCAAGGTTGTGCAGCACAAGACGATATTTGAACGCGAGGCTTTCCAGGATGGTACGCACGTAGCCCCCCGGACTTGAGGGTCGCGGCTGATGCGTTTTCACGCAATATTTGTTAATTGCCTCTGGCATATCGGCAGGCCGCAGAAATGACTCGTCGTCTGGATCGATGAGATGTCGGAACGGAGCTTCTCGCGCAGCCAGTTCCATCAGTTCGCGGTACTCGTACACTTGGCCATGCCCGGTCCACGATTGACGGCAGCACTGCAACATCCACAAACCCATCACGTTCTTTAAAAGTCGAGTGGTTCCGCAGACACCGCCTTCGTTGGTGAAGTTCAACCGCAAGGCATCCGCAGTAAGAACAGGTGCGTCCAGTTCGGTTCCCAGCAAGGACCATGTTCCCGAACTCAAGAAGGCCGTACCATCGCGCGCAGAGATGGCGGCAACGGCTGAGCCCGTATCATGCGACGCCGGAGCAATCACGGGAGTGCCCGAAAGCGCTGTAGTTCCAGCGATATTGGAAAGCAATTGGCCAATTAAAGACCCGGGTTCAACGATTCGAGCTGGCAGTTCTGCTGGTAAATCCAAGCGCTTCAGCAAGTCAATCGCCCACGTACGTTTTACAGGGTTCACCATCTGGGTCGTGGTCGCATTTGTGAATTCGCAGACGGCCACTCCGGTCAGCCAGTAGTGGAACAGATCCGGTATGGTCAGGAACGTTTCTGCGGACCTGAGCAAGTGTGGCGTGTCACGCTTAGCCGCGTAGAGTTGATACAGCGTGTTGATCGGCATGAACTGAATGCCGGTGGCCGAATAGATCTCTCCTCGTGGCACGCGCCCAAAAACCTCTTCCATCACTCCTCGGGTACGCGCGTCCCGATAGTGATACGGATTCTGCACCAGTTCTCCTTGCTCGCCGAGCAAAGCATAGTCCACACCCCAAGCATCCACGCCGATGCCGGCTAGTTCCAGCTCATCCAACTTGGCGAATGCCCTGCGGACCTCAAGCCACAAGCGCGCGACATCCCAATGCAGGGAGCCAGAGTATTCCACCGGCTCGTTGGGAAAACGATGAACTTCTTCGGTGGTGAGCACCCCGGAATGCAGGCGGGCAAGCACCGCACGTCCGCTCTCGGCGCCAAAATCGAATGCCAGATACGGCTTTGCCCCGTCCCCTCTAGGCATAGGACGACACGTTATGTGAATTGCGCGCGGCTCGTTCTTTTGTGATGCGTTCGAGGTACCCGCTTTCTCCGAAGGCGGCGAGCGGATCCTTCGGCAACCCTTTCGAATTCCGCCAATCGTGAATCGCCGGACGCACGTCGGTTGCGAAAGCATCCTGCAACAGCGATTCTGCGCGCACGAGGTCACAGTTCTGCTGAGCTAGGGCCAACGCGGGATAATCGATGATCGCAGCCTTGGTGAAGAGCATTTGCGCCATGATCACGGTCTGAATCATCGCTTCAATCTTGCCCTTCAGGTTGTGGCTCTGGTCGATCATGTAGGCGATATCAGCCGATTTTCCGGTTTCCCACTCAAAGTAGAGAATCTCGTGGAAGATGCGAAAAACCTGGTAAGGATCGATAGAGCCGAGAGTCAGATCGTCGTCGGCGTAGCGGCGATCGTTGAAGTGGAACCCGCCGAGCATGTCTTCCGAAAGCAGCCACGTCACAATCTGCTCGATGTTTTGGGACAGATAGTGATGGCCGGTGTCGACCAGCACTTTGGCTTGCGGACCAGCCACACGCGATAGCAGCAGTGCCATTCCCCAATCCGCGATATCGGTGTGATAGAAGGCGGGCTCAAAGGGCTTGTATTCCACCAGCAGACGTTGCCCAGGGGACAAGTCGGCGTGGCATGCTTTCAAGTTTTCTTCAAACCATTGCTTCCGCTGGCGAATGTTGGCCGTACCGGGATAGTTCGATCCGTCTGCAAACCACATGGAAATATCGCGGCTTTGTAAGCGACGCGCGATCTCAATACTGTCCTTGGTGTGTTGAAGCGCGATATCGCGGATCGACTTGTCCGGATTTCCAAACGAACCATACTTGTAGCATTGGTCCTGAAAAAGATTGGGATTGATGGATCCGGGCTGCACCCGATACTGACTCGCCAGTTTCCTGATTTCGGTCGTGCTGTTTATTCCGTCGGGACAGTCCCACTGCACGTGCAGCGCGACCGTCGGGCACACGCCGGTCAACTGGTGCACTTGGCCGGCGTCGCTAAATTTTTCCTCGGTGGTGGTAGCTGCAGCGGGCTGAATAAACTTTCCAAAACGTGTGCCGGTATTCGCAAAACCCCAGGAGGGGATCTCAACGCGAAATTTTTCAAGCGCCCGGAAAACGCTGTCCGCCTTCGTCGAATCCATGGCCAAGCCTCAGGGGGTGAAGGTTATACACGCTCTTTATCGCAGGTCACGACCTCTTTGCGGAATCCTAGCATTTCGCAGTGTAGAACATATGCGCTCTGTTTCGCTTCGGCTAAAGCAGTGAAAATTCGGAAGACTGATTGTGCGTGCTGTGCGCCTGTCCGGCAATGTAAACGTGCTCAATTTCCGGAGCAGGTTGCGCTTTGTAGAATGCGCAATCCTACTCAGACGATCGGTCGGCGGACCACGCTCCGAGAAAAACGAAACAATCTCTGGATATGCCTATCCACGATACCATCGCAAGCTGCCGCCGATAAGAATGTCATACGTTTTGCAATGTAGAACGCTGAGCGAAGGTCCGTCTCTAGTCGGGAACAGGCCAGAATGGTGACGCAGAACGGCGCATTCAACAACGATCTCTTAAAGAGAGGGTGGCGCTTCCCTGGCCTCGTTATGTCTGATTGGGACGCTGCTTGCGACACGATTGGCGCCGCCCATGGCGGCCTCGATCTCGAGATGCCTTCTGGCAAGTTTTTAAATCGTAAGGCGCTGTTGCCCGCGATCCAGGCCGGAACTGTCGCCCGGGCAGCCATCGATGACAAAGTTCGGCGCTTGCTTCGAACGGCAGTGCGATTTGGTTGGCTCGACCGTCCGGCGGTGGATTACTTAGTTCCGCGCTATAGCCAGAGCGGGCGTCAAGCTGCTCTGATAGCAGCACGCGAGGGCATGGTCTTGCTGAAGAACGGCCTGCTTCCATTCGACAAGAAAAGTATTCACAATGTTGCCTGGACAGATCCGGCGGCGGAGGAGATCGCGCTCAATCCGGCACACGATCATGACTATCCCGCTCCCGGGGGCGATCGAATCGAGTATAAGGAAGAAGTGTTCGTGGGTACCGCGGCTTCGAATCGACTCACATCAAGCCGCTGTTCCCGTTTGGATTCGGGCTCTCGTATGCGACTTTCAAATTTAGCGACCCCAAGACGGCTACTGCCGACACTCACTCCAGTGGGACATCACCGCGGTCCCTCTACCAAGGTTCATTTTCTGTGGCAAACACTGGATCGCGTGCTGGCGCCACAGTCGCGGAATTGTATGTATCGGACGGGCACGCCAGTGTTTCCCGCCCTCCACAAGAATGGAACGGATTTGCAAAAGTTGAGCTTAAGCCAAGGGAGACGCATGCGGTCAGGTTGCCACTGGATGCTCGATCATTCTCATATTTTGATGTGAAAGCCCATCAATGGCGGGCCGAAGCGGGCACATTCAAGATCCTTGTCGGAAGTTCGTGTGAGCAGATTGAGTTATCGACCGAGGGGAAGCTCGATCGAACGATAGTGCCTGCTCCATGAATGTTTTCGACTTTCCGGTGGCACGATTCAATCTCGCTTCAAATTTCTAAGGAGGAGTCCTGTGACCAAGCCTCGGATTGCCTGTGTGATTCTTGCCGATCTTATCCTCTCCGTACTTGCCCACGGTGCTCCAGTCCGCCTCCGTTGTGAATCGCTGTCGAACCCGCTGGGAATCGACTCGACCAAACCTCGCCTGTCATGGCAGAGCGACAACACTGAACGCAATTGGCGGCAGTCGGCCTATCAGATCCTGGTAGCCAGTAGCCCCGAGGGTCTCAATTCCGGTCACCCTGACGTCTGGGACAGCGGGAAAGTCTCGTCTGGGGAATCTGTCGGCATCGCTTACGGTGGGGCGCAACTCAAATCCGGCAAGCGTTACTACTGGACTGTGCGCGTGTGGGATGCGGCTGGGAAGGCTGCAACATCTGCAGAAGCCGGTTGGTGGGAAACAGGCCTCCTTAGTAAAGAAGACTGGAAAGCCCAATGGATCACGTGGACCAACCCTGAGGCATCAGCCGATCGTGAACGAATCCGCTGGATTTGGGTGGCAGGGCAAGACGCCTTGAGCATGACTCCTAAGGTGGCGGCGACGTTTCGCACTGAGGTCCATGCCCCCGAACATCCGCGCGAAGCTGTGTTGTTTCTGCTCGCGCGGGGTAACTTTGTTGCAAGGGTGAATGGCCAGCAAGTTGCCGCAAAACGGCGTTGGAATTCGTTCGATCGTATCGACCTCACGCTCACTCCCGGCAAGAACTCCATCGAAGTGGACGTAACTGTGGCCGAACCCAATGCCTTCGGACCCGAAGCGGGTGCCAAGACAATGAAAGCCGGCTTGGCCGGTCTGCTGAAGATCACGCGCTCCGATGAGAGCATTCAGCGATTGGTCACGAACTCCGACTGGCAAGCGAAGCTAGCGAATGATTCGACTTGGCAGGCGGCCCACGTGGTAGGCGGTCTTGATGACAAACGGCTGGGCGATGTTCCGCCCCTTCCACAGCCGGCCGCTTTCCTCAGAAGGGCATTTAACGTCACAAAGCAAGTCAAGCAGGCGCACTTATACGTCACTGCTCTCGGCAGCTACCGAGTGTTTGTGAATGGGAACCGCGTAGACAATGACGTTTTAACTCCCGACTTCACCGACTATACAAAGCGGGTGCTTTATCAGACCTACGACGTCACTGAGTGGCTCACGCAGGGTCAGAACGCAATCGCTGCGGTATTGGGAGAAGGATGGTTCGGAAGCGGTCTCACGTGGGAAGGACGTTCCTACTTCTTTCTACCTCCGCCCACACGTCTGCTGGCACAACTCGAAATCACTTACGCCGACGGATCCAGCGATTCGGTAGTTACGAATGATTCCTGGAAAGGAGCGCCTTCACCAATTCTGCGGTCAGAGATTTATGCGGGAGAGGTCTACGACGGGCGTCGGCGCCAGCCCGGCTGGAACCGCGCCGACTTCGATGACGGCCGATGGACAACTGTGAGCACGGCAGACGCACCCTCCATCTTGCTGGCCGGCCAAATGTCCGCACCCGCGCGCATTACTGAATCTCTAAGTCCGAAAAGTATCAAGGCTTCCGCAAATGGTAGTTATGTCGTCGACATGGGACAGAACATGGTCGGTTGGGTCTCCTTGAAAGCGGCAGGTCCATCAGGAACAGCGATACGGCTGAAGTTCGCCGAAATTCTGAATCCTGACGGCACCATCTATCGCGAGAACCTGCGCAATGCTGATGCCACGGACCTGTTCATCCTGGGTGAAGGAGGAGAACAGACGTTCGCTCCACATTTTACTTTTCATGGATTTCGCTATGTGGAGATTACAGGATACCCCGGAGAATTGACGGCAGGTTCAATCACAGGGCAAGTGGTCAGCAGCGTAAGCGGAGAGCCCACGGCGAGACTTGTGACGTCCAGCGATCTTGTCGACCGTATGTGGTCGATCGGAATTTGGGGCCAGCGTGGCAATTTCCTCAGCGTGCCTACCGATTGCCCACAGCGCGACGAGCGTCTTGGGTGGATGGGCGACGCTGGCGTCTTCTGGAGAACCGGTAGTTTCAATTTTGACATCGACGCCTTCACTCACAAATTCATGAATGATGTGGTCGATGCGCAGACTGCCGAGGGTGCCTTCACCAACGTTTCACCCGACGTATTGCGTCCGTTTGGAAGTGAAGGAGCTCCGGGATGGGGTGATGCGGGGGTTATCGTTCCCTGGACGACCTGGATGCAATACGGTGACAAGTCCATCATCGAAGAACACTGGTCGGCGATGGTTCGGTGGATGGATTTCATTGCCAAAGCAAACCCGGACTACTTGCGGAAGAAGGGAGTGGGTCCGAACTTTGCAGATTGGCTAGCTCCGGATGAGCACACCAACAAAGACCTGCTTGCCACGGCCTACTGGGCGCTGATAGCCGACATGATGTCGCAGATGGCGCACGCCATCGGGAAAGAGCCAGAAGCTAAACAATATTCCCGGGTGATCGACAACATCAGAAAGGCCTATCAGAAAGCCTATGTACGGGAGAATGGCGAAGTTGAGGGCGGAACACAAACCTCGTATGTGGTAACTCTCTATACAAAAATGGCGCCACCAACGCTTGAGAATGCGATGGTCAACAACCTGGTCAGGGACATTGAAGCACGCGGCTGGCACCTTTCCACCGGTTTTCTCGGAACTCCCTTCCTGCTCTTTACATTGGCAAATCATGGCAGAGCAGACGTCGCCTACCGGCTGCTCTTGAATGAGACGTATCCATCATGGGGCTACATGCTTTCGAAGGGAGCCACAACCTGGTGGGAGCGCTGGAATGGGGACACCGGCGATCCGGCAATGAATTCCTATAATCACTATGCTTTTGGATCAGTAGTCGCGTGGGTGTATCGATCCGTAGCTGGCATTGATACTGCGCCCTCCGCCCCGGGATATCGCCAGATTGTGATCCATCCACACTTGGATTCGCGTATCACAAAGGCTCGTGGCGAGTATGAATCTGTCTATGGAAAAATTATCAGTGCCTGGACAAACGGAAGCGGCTCTGGCCCGTTTTCGCTCGAGGTGACAATCCCGGCAAATACCACGGGCAAGGTATTTTTGCCTCAAGTTGGCAGCGGCCGAGTGAGGCAGGATGGGCACGGGGCGAAATTCAGTAAGCAGTCAGACTCCTATGTGGTGGAGCTGGGTTCCGGAGCATACAAATTCGAAGTGCAGTGACGTGGTGCGAAGCGGAAACAGGTAACCTCGAACTTCTGCAATTGTGTCGCGCATCCAACAAAACCTGTGTGCGTACAGTAAAAGCTGTATGTGGAAATATCTGGGCCCCATGCATACTGTCTTATTGCCTGCCCGTTGGCCCTCCGCTCTTTTAGCGTAGGATTTGCGGAGTCAACGTGAGCAGCACCACCGGGACCTGGAGCAACCGCCCAAAAAAACATTGTGACGGAAATAGTAATCGTTGTCCCACAACACTGATGTGCACCGGCGCAACACAATCGCTGCAATGGAAGATCTGACCCAGACCCTGGATCGCTCCTCAGCAAGCATTCTGATTGTTGACGACCATGCAGCCGTGCGCGCGGGCCTGAGAAACCTAATCTCATCGCGTGCCGGATGGAATATCTGCGGAGAGGCTTCCGATGGAGAGCAAGCCGTTTCCCTGGCCCTGCGTTTGAGACCGTCCCTCATTGTGATGGATATTTCCATGCCGGGAATAGACGGCTTGGAAGCAACTCGCCGGATTCGTGAGCATCTGCCGGCTGTCGAGGTTCTGATCGTCAGCCAGCACGATTCCGAGCACGTGGTCTCCGAGGCCCAAAGGGCGGGGGCTCGGGGCTTTGTCGTCAAGTCCCACTTGTCCGCCGACCTCCTCCCGGCCGTTGAGGCGGCCATGCGTCATAGTTCACGCCTTTCCGCGCCGGTATCAAAGGCCTGGCAAGGCGCGGCTTCAAGCACAAGGCAGTCCTCGGAAAAAGCATTGCGTGATCCCGGGCCGCACGACGATCTGGATTTGATGTCGGGCGGGGGAGAGATGGGCGCTCTCATGCGTTCCTACGACTGGTCGGCATCGCCGTTTGGGCCAGTCAGTTCCTGGCCACAAAGCCTGAGGACTGCGTTAAGAATTTGCCTGGACTCGCGCTTCCCGATCGCCATTTGGTGGGGCCCGGCGCTGCGTCTCCTCTACAACGATGCCTGGAAACCGGCGCTAGGCACCTCCAAGCATCCCCAAGCCTTGGGTGCGCCTGCCGCGGAAGTTTGGTCGGATGTCTGGGACACAATCGGCCCGATGCTCGAAAGTGTAATGCGCACGGGACAAGCCACATGGGAAGACGATCAATTGCTTCTTTTCGGCCGCGATGGGTATGTGGAGGAGACTTATTGGACGCACTCCTACAGTGCGATTCGGCTTTCCACAGGGGAGGTGGGTGGAGTTTTTTCTGCGGTTCATGAGGTCACCGATCGTGTGTTGGGGGCGCGCCGCCTTAAGACGCTCCGGGAGGTTGCCGACCAAGTGGTACAGGCCAAGAACGACAAGGATGCCTGCCGGTTGGCAATGCGATCCATGGCCAGGAATCGTGCGGACTGTCCATTTGCGCTGATTTTCTTGCGCGACGGGGCGGTTAACCGAATGGCAGCAAGCTTCGACGCCGACGAACATGTGCCCATCGCCTTCGACCTGGTGACCGTGGACCCATGGTTTGTCAAGAAGACTATCCAGAGCGGAGTAACTCAGGTCTTCAATGTGACTGAGCCCGGATTACTACCGCCGGCTCCGTACGGTGACCAATGCACGCAAGCGATCACAATTCCGATTCGTGATGGCAGCTACGAACCGGTCGGCGCGGTCACAATCGGACTTAGTCCATATCGTAAGCTGGATGCAGGCTACCGCGATTTCCTTGAGTCTTTAGCGAAGAACATTTCCGCCAATGTCATGAACGCACGGGCGTACGAGGTGGAACGCAAGTTGCGCATCGACGCCGAGCGGCTAGCGGCCATCGTTGCTTCGTCTGACGACGCGATCGTCAGCAAGAACTTCGATGGCATCATCACGACTTGGAACAAGAGTGCCGAACGCATGTTCGGCTACACCGCTGAAGAAGCTATTGGTAAACACATCATGCTCATCATTCCGTTGGATCGACGCGATGAAGAAACCGACATCCTCGCGCGCTTGCGCCGAGGGGAACGTGTCGACCACTTCCAAACGGTACGCATGCGCAAAGATGGCACGAGTCTCGACGTTTCTCTAAGTATTTCTCCGATTCGGGATTCCGATGGGCGTGTCATCGGCGCCTCAAAAGTAGCGCGCGACATCACGGCCGAGCGACGTGCTGAACAGGCTTTGCGGCAAGTCACTGCCGAAGCGATTGCGGCTACCGCAAAATTCCGAGCCGTATTCGAGCAAACGACGGTTTTCGCCGGAATCATGACGAAAGAGGGCGTGCTTGTTGACGCTAACAAGCTTTCCTTGGAGGCATGTGGATATACGGCCGACGAAGTGGTGGGGCGACCCTTCTGGCATACCGGATGGTGGCAGAATTCAAAAGAGTCGCAAGACAAAATCCGGGCCGCGACCCCCCTCGTAGCAGAAGGCACTCCCTACCGCGAAACACTGCATTATTCTTGGGCGGACGGTACCGAAAGACTGGTGGACTTCACGCTTTATCCCATTCTCGATCAGGATGGTGATGTTATCTTTCTTCACCCGACTGGTGTGGATATCACTGACCAGAAACGCGCCGAGGAAAAGTCACGCCAGCTTGCGGAAACATTGGAGGCGGAGGTCCAGGCGCGAACCGCGGAATTGGAGAAGCGAAACCTCGATGTATTGAGGCAGTCCGAACTGCTACGTGAATTCTCCGGTCGTATGTTGCAGGCACAAGATGAAGAACGGCGTCGCATTGCCCGCGAGTTCCATGATAGTGCGGGTCAAACGCTGACCGTTCTGGGCATGAACCTGGCACAATTGGTACAGAAGGCTGGACGCACCGCTCCCGAACTCGCCATGGCTGCGGAGACGATTCAAGAATCCGTTCAACAATTGCATCGCGAGATTCGCACCACATCCTATCTATTGCATCCTCCCCTGCTGGACGAAAACGGCCTGGCCTCTGCGCTTGACTGGTACGTGCAGGGACTGGCGGAACGCAGCGACGTGGACATCGAACTCAACATTTCGCAAAAGGTAGGAAGACTTCCGCGCGACATGGAACTGGCTGTTTTTCGTGTAGTGCAGGAATGCTTGACGAACGTTCATCGCCATTCCGCCAGCAAGACAGCCTCCATTGGAATCGATCGCGACTGCGATCGGATCACCGTAGAGGTGAGCGATCGAGGAAAGGGCGTGCCCAGAGAGAAGCTGGCGGAGATTCAATCACAAGGCTCCGGTGTGGGCATTCGCGGGATGCGGGAACGTTTGCGCCAGTTCCGGGGCAATTTGAAAATTGAATCCGATAAGTCGGGCACCAGAGTGCTCGTAACCATTCCCATTCCCGCAGAACAGAGCGGGGACGAACCGCTGCAGGCAGCGGTCTAACTCCGTTCGGAAAAGTATTCCGCTTGCGAATTCTGATAGCTGATGACAATCAGTTGGTGCGGCGGGGTATCGCCGGATTACTGGCGAATGAAAAGGACTGTGAGGTCTGCGGAGAAGCTGGCGCAGCTGCAGAAGCGATTCAAAAAGCGTCTGAGCTGCAGCCCGACCTGGTGCTTCTCGATGTGAGCATGCCCGACACGAATGGCCTCGAGATCGCCCGGCGCTTGCGCAAGCAATCATCCACACTGAGGATCCTGATGATCAGCCAGCACGATCCGCAGCAATTGCTTCCTCGTTCTCTGGAGGCGGGGGCAAACGGTTGCGTGGATAAGTCTCGGATCGCTACCGATCTGCTGCCCACAATCAGAAATATATTCACAGCCTAGGCGCTGACCTCAAAAGCTCAACCTCGCCTGAAACTCGATAACCCGACCTGCCAATCCATCCGACGGCCGTCCGAAGCCGCCGGTGTTCTTGATATCGGTGGGAGCGGTCGCAGGGATAAGTGGATTGAGGTTGAGGATATTGAACAGGTTGAAGAAATTTGCTCGCAAGGCCAGTTTGGTTCCCTCGCCAAAGAATGCGAAATGAGGGATAGGGAGGTCCTTGCTAACAGCGGCGTCCATGGAAGTGTAACCCGGCCCGGTAAAGATGTTGCGACAACGGCATCCTTCTCCGCGAGTCGTTGTGTCGAATTCCGTTGCCGGATTAGGGAAAATGCCGTTGATCCATTGCTGCTTTGTGGGACTTGAGAGCGCACCGCCGAAATAGGCGAAGGGCAGATCCGGACAATAGCCATCACCATTGCGGTCGTTATTGGTGTCGCAGGATCCAATCAGGGCGGAAAACGGATACCCCATATGCTTGCTGACAATCCCGCTCAGCGTCCACGATCCAAGCAGAGCGGGGATAAATCCATGGC
>Ga0126372_10000930_pt1 | contig 11248 bp, 12 predicted proteins | sample PanSoiMetaPlot_6_FD_92762 | JGI IMG/M metagenome (GOLD analysis project Ga0126372, IMG submission 92762) | Tropical forest soil microbial communities from Panama - MetaG Plot_6 | ecosystem: Environmental > Terrestrial > Soil > Tropical forest > Bulk soil | place: Panama | collected 2016-02-17
AGCGCCCGGCAGCTGTTCCTCCGGCTTGTTCATATCGCCGACGACACCGCGGACACTCGCCGCCGAGTCAGCCATTCGGAGCTCTTCGACAGCGAGGGGCACACTCAGTCCGAGGATCTGGCGGCCGTGTTGGAACAATTCGTGGACCGGCGGCTGATCACCGAGTGTCGCGACCATGTGGAGATCGCCCACGACTCGCTGCTGTCGGCTTGGCCGCTGCTCCGCGAATGGATCAACGCGGATCGCACGATGCTGGTGATCATCACACGTACCACCGAGGACGCCCACGCCTGGGAAGCCAAGGGGCGTGACGCGGGCCGGCTCTACCGCGGCAACCAGTTGGCCCTCGCGGAGCAGGCCGGTTCGGCCAGTCCCACGGCACTCCCGCAGGTCGCGCGTAATTTCTGAAAGCGAGTGTCGCCGCGCGGCGTCGGTGGGCATATGTCCGTAGCGCGGTGGTAGCCGTGATGGCGATCCTGCTCGCCTTCTCAATGACCGCCGCCCTGATGGTCTACCGGGCGAAGGACGATCGCCGCAGGGACACCAGCCAGGCACTCGCGAATGTTGCGACGGCGCTGCGCATCAAGCAGCCGTATCGTTCGCTCCTGCTCAGCATCGAGGCGTACCGCATCGCTCCCACGTACGCCGCCAGAAATAGCTTGACCGATTCCCAGAGGTCCTACAAGATGACGCCGCTCGGGTGTGGCGACCAGCCCTGTCATACGGACGCGGTCGTCGCGGTTCGCTGGGCAAAACGCAGCGACGAGATGGGGGTCCTGGTGAGCGCTGGCCGCGATGGCAAAGTGAATGTTTGGCGAACCAAATCGGACGGCTCCCTTCCCGTTCACGAGAAGGTCTTTCACCATGGCAGCCCAGTCCTGGCCGCGGCGCTCAGCCGGGACGGCGCCGCCGTGGCCACCGCCGGGCAGGATGGCAGCATACGCGCGTGGGACATCAGCAGCGGGCGCAAGATCCTCGATGCCAGCCACGGCACATCGGTCAACGACATCGTTTTCGACCCCAAGCACACCGACGTTGTGGCGACCGCCGGGAACGATGGTGTTGTCAAGCTGTGGAGCATTAATTCCGGAAAACTCATATCCCCCGTCAAGGCCGACAACAACGTACCGGTCTACGCGGTGGCGTTCAGCCCGGTCTCAGACCTTTTCGCCACCGCTTACGGAGACGGGACCATTAAGCTTTGGAAAATGGCTGCCAACCTCTCGGCAGCCTCGACGTTTCTCGAGACTCTGCCCACGCAAACGGCCCCGCACCCGATTCGAGTACTGGCATTCAGCCCCGACGGCGAAACTCTCGCCATAGGCGTCGACGTCGACGTTCTGCTCTGCAAGACCGCCGAGGATCTCCTCGACAGAAAGGGCCGCGTGACCTGCTCGACCTCGGAAGGAGAACTCGCCGGTCAGGTGCGGGCACTGATCTTCGACCCCGGCAGTGGCGACAACGTGCTGATCGGAGGCAAAGAACTGCTCGTCGGCGCCGATGACGCCTCGGTACGGTTAATGGACACGACGACTCGCGGAATCCGGTCGTTTTACACGGGTCCGACGGGCAATGTTCTCGGCGTTGCCTTCAGCCCCGACGGCCAGACCATCGCCGCGGCCGGCTCCGACAAGACGGTCGGCTTGTGGAAGGTCCAGTCCGGGCCGGAAAGCGTAACCGGCGACGACGGCCCCTCGCGACCCACCGAGAATCCCGAACCCGGCGACGTCATCGACTGGGTATGTGGGTATCGACCCGCACCCGTCCTGCCCCAATGGCCGGAGTCGATCCCAGCCGAATTCCGCCGTGACATCTGCTGACCAGGAAATGGTGGATGACATGACCGCACCATGTACCCGCGGTTTGAGAGGAATGCACATGCGCCTGAGAATTCGTCCGAGCGTGACGCCGTGGGTGCTCATGCTGCTAGGCGTTACCGCATGCGTCACCTCGGAACCGGCTCCGAACGGGGCCGATGCCCAGACGATAACGTGGTACACCAGCACGTCCGCAGAGAACAACCCCTTCGCCATCCTCGTCGAAGCCTTCGAACGGGCGCATCCGACCATCCGGGTAAATGTAGTCCCCTCACCCAACGACACCGATGGCAAACGAACGGCCATCAAGAAGGTGCTCGAGAACGGGATCAACGCTCCCGACCTTTATCTCGGCGACGTCACCTGGCCCGCCGAGTTCGGCGCGGATCATTTGGCGCTACCGCTCGATGCCGTGTTCGGGGACGAGGTCTGGAAACGGTTCCCTCCCGAACTCGTCAACGCCACCAAACACAATGGCGCAAAATATGCGGTCCCCTTTCACTCCGATCAGGGCTTACTCTACTACCGCTCGGATCTGATAAAACCGAACGAAGTGCCCCGGACTTGGGAAGACCTGGCCGCCATGGCACGCGAACTCCAAACCCGCAATGGCCTCGAACACGGCTTCGTCTGGCAAGGAAAGCAGTACGAGGGCCTGACCTGCAACTGGTTAGAGATGGTGAGCGCCGCCGGCGGGCAGGTGCTCGATGACGAAGGGGCGAGGTCACGGATGACCTCCCCGGAGTCCACCAGGGCGCTACAATTCATGCGCCAGCTGATAACGGAGGGAGTGACACCGCCGGACGTGACTCGCTTCTCGGAACCAGACACCTCGCTGCTCTTCGCAACGGGCAAAGCGGCTTTTATGCGAAACTGGAACTCCGCCTACTCCACACTAAAAAATCGACTAGGTCAAGCGGTCGACAGCAGGGTCGGCGTAGCACCTCTGCCCACGTTCTCCGGCCAACCCTACCCCGGACCGTCCACGGTCGGCGGCTGGAGCCTCTACATCAATCCCAACACCGAGAAACTCGACGCCGTCCGGCAGTTCATCGACTGGCTCACGGACGCACCGGCCCAACGCATAGTCGCCCGTTACTCCCTGATACCGACCAACCGCGAGGTTCGATCGGACCCGAACGTGATGGGAACCAGCTCGTCGTTGCGGGTCGTGCTGGAGCTTGCCACCAGCGCAGAAGGTGCGAACTTGGCAAACCGCCCGATCACACCCGCCTACCCCGATGTGAGCAAAGGCATATACGTGAACATCCACCGCGCGTTGACCGGTGAAGCCGCGCCCGAACAAGCGCTGGCGGACGCCGATCGTGATATCAACACGACCCTGGAACGACTCCCCGCCCCAGCCACCCGATAACAGCAGCCCGCGGTTCAACTGAAGGTATGCACGCACGGAACCCGCTCCGCGTCGCTCAGGTCTGTTTGGCCCACGACTCCAGGCAGTTCGCCAGCTCGGAGATCTCGATGTCGCCGCGGCTGACTCGGCGGACGAGGTTGAGCGCGGCGTCGTCGTCGGCGTCGATCCACCAGCCATTGAGGTCACACATGGCCACCGCGGCCAGCCAGCCGAGCCGCCAGTTACCAGCCGCCAACGGCCGGGTACGCACGATCGAGTCGACCAACGCGGCGACCTTGAGCCACAGCGTCGGATACACCTCGGCCCCCAGCACGAACGCCTTCGGCCGATGCGCGGCGGCGTCAAGCAGACCAGGATCACGCAGGACCAGATCCCCGTCACACGCCGACGTAGCGATCAGCAACAGATCCGCGCTGTCCAGATACGTGATCAACTACGTCGAGGCCTCGGCGGAACCCAACCGATCCAGCAGAACACGGTAGCGCGGCAGGGCACGGCCCAACGATTCAGCCAGCCGTTCATCCCGGCTGTGCCTGGCCCAACGCTCCGCGACGGCCAGCCGGATGATCTCCTGTTTGGACCGGCCCTCGGCGGCGGCCAACTCATCAAGCCGGCGGTTGTCCTCTTCGGTCAGCCGTAACGTCATAGCCATAATCGAAGACGGTACCAAATCGATACCATCGGCGCTGCCCCACCACGTCTGGCGCGGTGTTTTGAAACGCGGTGTTTTGAAACACTGTTGCCATACATCGCCGGCATGGGCCGCCCGAAGCCGCACACCGCGGCGCTGCGGGTTCGGCTGCTCGACCGCGCCGCCGAGCTGCTGTCCAGCGAGGGACCGCAAGCGCTGAGCCTGCGCCGGCTCGCCACGGATGTGCTCGCCAACCACCTGCCGCCCGAAGCCGGCGACCCGTGCGAACTGTTCGCCAGCACCATCCAGGCCCTGGCCCGCTGCTGGCGACACCCGACCTAAGCTCCCCGCACGCCGAGCTCGCAAACGGCCGGCACACGGGCGTCCAGCGTTTTACAGACGGAGGACACCCCCCGAGGGCCGCTAGACGGTGCCGAACTGGCGGTCTCCAGCGTCGCCGAGGCCGGGGACAATGAACCCGGAGTCGTTGAGCCGCTCGTCGATGCTCGCCGTCACCACCCGCACCGGCAGTCCGGACTGCTCCAGGCGCCGAAGGCCCTCCGGAGCGGCCAGCGCGCAGATCGCGGTCACGTCGGTGGCGCCGCGATCGGTGAGCAGCCGGATCGTGTACTCCATCGACCCCCCGGTTGCCAGCATCGGGTCGAGCACGAATACCGGCCGACCGGCCAGCGACTGCGGCAGCGACTCCATGTAGGGCGTGGGTTGCAACGTCCGCTCGTCCCGAGCCAGACCCACGAACCCCATCTGCGCCTCGGGGATGAGCGCGTGCGCGGTGTCGGCCATGCCCAGCCCCGCCCGCAGCACGGGCACCAGCAACGGCGGATTGGCCAACCGGTAACCGTTCGTGCGCGCCACCGGCGTCAGCACGCGCTCGACCACGAGTTCGGAACCCCTCATCGCCTCATAGATAAGCATCAGCGTCAGCTCGCGCAGCGCGGCCCGGAACACCGAGTTGTCGCTGCGTGCGTCCCGCATTGTCGTCAGCCTCGACTTGGCCAGCGGGTGATCGATTACGCGCACGTCCATGGCGGCACACGCTAGTGCCGTCTCCCATAAAACCGGTTACGACCAGTGAAACGGCCGTCAGGTAGCGTGCACGAATTCGACGATCGCGGCGCCAAGCGCCTCCCCGGCGTCCTCCTGCAGGAAGTGACCGGCGCCGGCGATGACCGGGTGCCTGACGCCGGCCGCGCCCGGGATGGCGCTGCGCAGGATCGGCGCCATCGCTTCGGTGATCGGGTCACGGTCACTGAACGCCACCAGGAACGGCCTTCGCCACCTGGCCAGCTCACCCCATGCGGCGCGGTTCGGCTCGGTCTCCGGGTCGGCCGGCGTGCGCGGCACGAGCGAGGGCATGGCCCGCACGGCCGCCTTGAACGACTCGTCCGGGAACGGCGCGTCGTAGGCCCGCCTGGCCTCGTCGGTCAGGTCGGTGCGGCAGCCGCTCTGCACGAACCGGGCAACGTCGAGCGTCTCGGCCGTGGCCACCGCCTCGGCGAAACGCACCCAGCTCGCCGGCATCGGCTGGTCGCCGGTCGGCAGCCCGGTGTTGGCCGCGACGACACGGGCGAAGCGAGCCGGGTCCGAGGCCACCAGGCGCAGGCCGATCAGCCCACCCCAGTCCTGGCCGACCAGCGTGATGGCCGAGAGCCCCAGCACGTCGAACACAAGCGCACGCACCCAGGCGATGTGCCTGGCGTAACTGTGGTCGGCGACCTCGGCCGGCTTGTCCGAGCGGCCGAAGCCGACCAGGTCGACCGCGACCGCGCGCAGCCCCGCACCGACCAGCACCGGTATCACGGTGCGGTACAGGTACGACCAGCTCGGCTCGCCATGCAGCAGCAAGATAGGCTGCGCCCCGTCCGGGCCGACGTCGTAGTAGGCCATCCGCAGCTCTCCACCGTCACCATCCGGGACGTAGGCGTAGCCGGGCCGGTAGTCGAATCCGGCCAGGCCGGCGAACCGGTCCTCGGGGGTCTGCAACAGGCGCATGGCTGGCGATCCTTTCACCACTGCCGGTGGCTGTACGGTGTCGCCCAGTCTTCTCCACAGGCGAGGTGCAGCGTGTCCGAGCCACATCCACCGGTCTTCGTGGACCCGTCCGGCCGGCGCCGCCAACTGGTGCGGGTGCTGGCGGTGTCGGGCGCGGTGCTGGTGGCCGGCTACCTGATGCTGGTGCTGATCGCCGCGATGGGCGGGCCGGACTCGCCGGCGGCCCGGCTGCCGCTGCTCCCGAACCGCCCACCCGACGCCAACTCCGGTCCCGGCGCGCAGACGCCGGCCGGCGCGCCCACCGCAACCACCGCGACCGCCGAGCCGGGCGCGACGGTCAGCCATCCACCGAGCACCACCACCATCACCACCACCGCTTCGGTGCCAACGGCCGCACCGGCACCGCCGGCCATCACATCGACCCGGCCGGGCCGGGCGTCGCGGCCCAGCGAGCCGCCCGGCAACGGGGGCACCTCCCGCACGTCCCCGCCGGGCAACGGCCACTGACCGATGGGCCGGCACCATTTCGTCCGGCACGCGCCGCCACCCCGCGCGCACTGGGTGCTGCTCGTCTTCGCGCTGCTGGTCATCGGCGGCGGCCTCGGCGTGGACGCCGTGGTGCTTCATCAGGTCGGGACGGAGGCCCCCAAGCACGCCTCGGGAGCGGACGTGCCGGCGCAGGTGACCACCGGCGGGGCGCTGATCGACGCCAGGGACGGCATCCGCTCGACCAGGGTCCCGGATCGCACCATGGTGCTGACCTTCGACGACGGGCCGGACCCGACGTGGACCCCGCAGGTGCTCGACGTCCTGGCCAAGCACGGTGTTTCGGCCACGTTCTTCGTCACGGCGGCCAACGCGGCCAAGCACCCGGCGCTGACGCGCAGGCTGATCGCCGAGGGTCACGAGATCGGCAACCACACAACCACCCATGCCGACATCGGCTCCGGGTCGGCCGCCCGCGCCAGGTGGGAGCTGCGGCAGAACCAAGTGGTGCTCGCCGGCACCGCCGGGCGGACCAGCGGCCTGCTGCGCCCCCCATACTCATCCACCCCCGACACGGTCGACGGCGCGGTGTGGACGGCAATCCAGCGAGGCGCCGAACTCGGGTACGTCACCGTGCTGGCCGACCGCGACACCAAGGACTGGAGCCGTCCCGGCGTCGACCGGATCGTCGCCGCCGCCACCCCGCCCGACGACCGGGGCGTCATCGTGATGATGCACGACGGCGGCGGCGACCGCAGCCAGACGGTGGCGGCGATCGATCAGCTGATCCCGGCCATGCTAGGGCGCGGCTGGCGATTCGCCACGGTGTCCGCCGCGGTCGGGGCCTGGCCGCCGCTCGGCGCGGCCGCCGCGGGACCGGCAGCCGGGTTCAGCCAGCGCCTGCTCGGCTGGGCGTCGGTGGGCACCGTCCAGCTGTCCAGGCTGCTCGGCACCGCCGTAGTCGTGCTGCTGGTCGTCGCGACCGTGCTCGCGCTGGGAAGGACCGTCATCGTGCTGGCGACCGCCGCCGCACATCGGCGCCGGCACCGAAGACCGCCACGGGTCGTGCCACGGCGAATGCCGCCGGTCACCGTCATCGTGCCGGCCTACAACGAAGAGGTCGGCATCGAGGCGACCATTCGTTCGATCCTGGCCAGCACCCACCCGGCGATCCACGTACTCGTCGTCGACGACGGGTCCACCGACGCCACTTCGCAGATCGTGCGCTGGCTGAACCTGCCGGGGGTGACGCTGGTCCGCCAGCCCAACGCCGGCAAGGCCGCGGCCCTGAACACCGGCATCCGAATGGCCCGCACCAAGTTCGTCGTGCTGGTCGACGGCGACACCGTGCTGGAACCGGACGCCGTGCCGCAACTGCTCGCGCCGTTCGCCGACCCGCGGGTGGGTGCCGTGTCCGGCAACGCCAAGGTGGGCAACCGGCGCGGGCTGCTCGGCCGGTGGCAGCACATCGAGTACGTCATCGGCTTCAATCTGGACCGGCGCATGTACGACATCCTGGAGTGCATGCCCACCGTGCCCGGCGCGATCGGCGCCTTCCGGACCAGGGCCATCATCGACGTCGGCGGCGTGCCCGAGGACACCCTCGCCGAGGACACCGACCTGACCATGGCCGTGCTGCGCAACGGCTGGCGGGCGGTGTACGCCGAGCACGCGCGGGCCTGGACCGAGGCGCCAAGCAGCCTGCGGCAGCTGTGGAAACAGCGCTACCGGTGGTGCTACGGGACGCTGCAGGCGATGTACAAGCACCGGCACGCGGTGCTGGAACGCGGCCCCGCCGGCCGGCTGGGCCGGCGCGGGCTGCCGTACCTGCTGCTGTTCCAGGTGTTACTGCCGGTGCTCGCGCCCGTCGTCGACGTGGCCGCCCTGTACGCCCTGATCCTGCAGCCCATCGTGGGGCTGACGGCGTGGCTGGCGTTCATGCTGCTGCAACTGATACCGGCGTTCGTGGCCTTCAAATGGGACCGCGAGCGGCCAGGGCCGCTGTGGGCGCTGCCGTTGCAACAGGTGGTGTACCGGCAGCTGATGTACCTGGTCGTCGTGCAGTCGGTGGTGACCGCGATAGCCGGCGCCCGGCTCCCGTGGCACAAGCTGCGCCGCACCGGCGAGGCCGCGGTGGACGCCTCGGCACCGGTCCGCTAGCACTATCGTCAGGTACTCGAGGCGTTCTGCGGCGAGTGCGGGATCACGCTCGCCGACGGGTACCCGGTGATCGGCTCCAGATCTGCACAGCAGCAGCGATGACGTTCTTGATGGAGGCTGACGTGACAAGCTGTGGCTCCCTGATCGCCTCCGTACTAGCTGAGAGTGCCACCGGCTGGCGCTGCCGCGTGGTGTCCGACGACACGGTCTTGCTGGTCAGCCCTACTCACTATGCCGACGGCGACGCCGTCGAAGTGATGGTCAAGGCCACCGGCAACGAAGCGTCGTTCATGATGGTGGCGAAATGGCCGCCAGTCTCGATGGCGCGGGGCTGCGGATGGATTCGGACCGCCTCAAGGAGTCGTGGGCTCGGCTGTTGCGAGCCCATGCCGTCGATCAGCATCACGGCATGGTCCAGAAGCGGACTGAGCAGGCGCATGTAGCACAGGCCGTGCACGATATGGTTGAGGCCCTAGCCAATCTAGATGGACTGCGGCTGCTAGCGCCACAGCCGCGAGCGTTGCCTTTCCCTGATCAGCTCGTCGCGGTGCTCGATGCGGAGTTTCCGGAGGTTGAGCCGAGAGCCAGGCTAGTAGGCGAGAGCGGGATCTCCTATAAGTTGACTGCCACAGCATCGCATGGTGATCGACGTGTTTACGTACAAGCCGCCGCAGGCGGCACCGCTCGGGCCCAAAGGAGCGCTGTCGAGCATGCCTACACCGCGTTCTCGGATATCAACGGTGTGATCTCGCCCGATGGTAAGCTCGTTGTGCTGGACGATCAACGACAAGAATGGGCGTCCCAACAGGTGAGGCTGCTGGCCAAAGTTGCATATGTCGGCACCTGGACCGCCCGAGACCGCTGGATTGAATTCGTCAAAGGCGAAGTACCCAAAGGTTCACGTATACTTCTAGCCGGAGAGCAGCAGACGCTCAACGATGCGACACTTGAGTGAGCCCGCCGCCCCAGAGCGGTGCAATGCTCCCGTGCCGGTGCGGCACGATATTCGGCTGTGCCCCGGCTCACCTTCCGCCGACCGTTTCGGTGTTGGCGGACGCAAGCCGCAAGAAATCACCCCCGGCCGCCGGTGTTTCGATGGCCGACGAGAACCCAGCGCCACACGCCTCGGCGCCGAGCCCATCTTGATCCCCGGCGGTCACATGACCTTGCTGACCGATCCGGAAACCGTGGCGCAGGCGTTGCTCAACACGATCTGATCGGCGCCGTCCGAGCCGGGGTCATCGCTTGTCGAAGGTCAGCCACAACTGTTCCGGGCTGCCCAGGCCGACGCCAGCCTGACGGCGGATCTCCACACCCCGTTTGAGCCGGAAGTTCGTTGCCTGTCCGAGCAGTTCCTCGAAGGCGATCGCCAGCTGGATGCGGGCGAAACTCTGCCCGAGGCAGCGGTGGATGCCGATCCCGAAGGACGTATGCGGTCCCCCGCCTTCAGCTGCGTACCGGCCAGTTCGGTGTCCCGGGTGACGGTCCGAGCCATGAGCGACACCGTGGTCTCGTACCGGAGGAACTCGTCGAGCTCACCACCAGTCCGGCGCCCGCAGGAACGCCTCGACGTCATCCCTGGTCGCCAAGTGATAGACGATGTGAGCGATCACGCCCCGGGTGGTGTCCAGCCCGCCGAGCAGCAAGGTGGTGACAACGCCCAACCGTTCCTCGGTCGTCAGCGGCCGGCCGTCGATCTGCGCGGTGACCAGGGCGGCAAGCACGTCCCCGCGGTCGCCGGCCGACTGCTCCACCTCCGCCATCGCCTCCAGGGCGAGCAAGGCCACCGCTTTCGAACGTATCGGGTGTGCTTTCCACCGCACACCGGTTGACCGCGACCACGGCCCGATCGACCAGATCCTGGTTGTCGGTGGCGAACACGATCCGAGCCAGCGATCCGGCGCTGAACGGCACGGCGTAGTCCCTCACCACATCCAGTTCGCCCTGGTCGATGAACCCGGCCATGGCCTCCCGTGCGATCTGCCTGATCTGTTCTTCGTAACGCAGCAGGAACGACCGCGAGAAATAGCCGTTGAGGAACGTCCGAAAGAGCCGATGCCCAGGCGGGTCGACATCCAGCGGGATGAGCCGGACCGGGACACCGCGCAAGCCCGGCTGCGCTGAGCTGAACAGCTCCGGCTGCTCACAGACCTCCGCCCGAACATCCTCATACCGGCTAACCACGTAATAGCCGCCATCCGCGTCCGTGCGCAGCACCGGGCAATCCCTGCGCGCCACCGCCAAGGCGTCCATAAGATGATCTCGCTGATCCTCGGCGAACAGATCCACACCCGCCAGAATCTCTGCCATAGACTTGCCTATTCCCGGCCTCCTGCAACGATCGGGCACGCCGACCCGGCGCGAACGAACCAGAACAAAACCCACGTCCACTGTCCCACCCTTTCGACGATTTCACAGGTGTCCGCGAAGACCCAGTGGCGAGCCACTGGTGAGCCGCTGTCGTCGGACGAGATCGTGGCGACGTGCGTGCACCTGATGACCGCTGGGCACGAGACGACGACGAACATGCTGAGCAATAACGGTCCCGATGGGTACCGGTTCCCCACTGGCGTCGCGTGGCTCGTGCCCGAGCGGGATGTGCAGCAGCAGGCATCGGAAGGCCGGCCACGACACCTGACGCAGGATCTCGGGGACCGCTAGTGCAGCGCCGCGTAATCCCTTCGGGGGTGGTTTGTGGCTACGCCAAGATCGCAGTGTGCAACCGGACGATCACGGGAAGTGTCGTCGCTGACCAACAGCTCCCCT
>Ga0126372_10000931_pt1 | contig 11245 bp, 10 predicted proteins | sample PanSoiMetaPlot_6_FD_92762 | JGI IMG/M metagenome (GOLD analysis project Ga0126372, IMG submission 92762) | Tropical forest soil microbial communities from Panama - MetaG Plot_6 | ecosystem: Environmental > Terrestrial > Soil > Tropical forest > Bulk soil | place: Panama | collected 2016-02-17
GTATCCCGGGAAAATGACGGTACCTTCCAGGCTCGGCGGCGTGAAGATTCCCTCTGACCTCAGGCGTGCGATGCGTGCACGACATGCATCACGCTCGCTCGCATCCATCCCCCACGCGTCGTCCGCGGTCAGACGCGCCGGAACGAGCGGTCGCGGCCGAACCGGGAATGGCTGGGTCGGCGATGCCTCTTCGCCCGGGACGGTGCTCTTCGGAACGGCGCGCTCCTCGACGGGAAACAGCGGGGTGCCCGTCTCGCGCTGCAGCACGTAGAGGTGGCCCATCTTGGTCGCGACGACGACGGCGGGAATCGGTTTCCCGTCACGCGTGAGGTTCACGAGCACCGGCTGCGCCGGAACGTCGTAGTCCCACAGATCGTGATGCACCACCTGAAAGTGCCAGACGACCTCACCGGTTGCGGCTTTCAGCGCGACAACCGAGTTCGCGTACACATTGGCACCGAGCCGCCGGCCGCCATAGAAATCGGGGCTCGGGCTGCTGGTGGGAAGGAACAGCAGGCCACGTTCGGCGTCGACGGACATCACCGACCACACGTTCGCCGCGCCATTGCGACGCCAGCTGTCGCCGGCCCATGTCGTGCGCGCGGGATCCGACTCGCGCGTCGGGATCGGATCCCAGCTCCAGCGCAGCGCGCCGCTGCGCGCGTCGTACGCGCGCACCACGCCGCGCTCGAGCTCGACGGCGCGATTGTCGCCGATGGAGGAGCCGACGACGACGAGCCCGCTCACGATAGCCGGCGGCGACGTGACCTGATAGCAGCAGCGGTCGTCGCTGACCTCGATGCCCGCGGTGAGATCGACCTGCCCGTCACGTCCGAAATCTGCGCACGGGGTGCCGCTCGCGGCGTCCAGCGCGATCAGCCGCGCGTCGACGGTGCCGACGAAGATGCGACGACGACATGCACGGCCCGCAGGAGCGTCGGAGTCGAGCCATGTGGAAACCCCGCGCGAGGTGACGATCGCGAAGCGGCGCGTGCGATCGACGCTCGGATCGTAACGCCAGCGCTCGGTCCCCGTGTCGGGGTCGAGCGCGATGACGCTGTCGTACGGCGTGCTGAGAAACAGGGTGTCGTCGACCATGAGCGGAGTCGTCTCGAAGGCGGTGAACCCCCAGGGACTGGCGCCACCGGTCTCGCCGGTTCTATAGGTCCACGCGACGCGCAGACGCCCAACGTTGCCGCGATCGATCTGGGCCAGCGGCGAGTATCGCGTGCCCCCGGCGTCGTTGCCGTAGCTCGGCCATTCGGCGGGCGGGCTCGAGTCGCGGCGTAGCGTGGGCAGGCATCCGACGAGCAGCACGACCACGGCGAGCCAGACGACATGACGGAATGCTGAAGGATGCATTAAACCGCCTTCACGTGTGTGACCGCGATCGGCCATAGACTGCGGGCTGGTGAAGTCCGATCGGCTCGTGTTGTTCCTCGTGCTCGCCTTTGCCATCGTCGTGCTCGCGATTCCAATCGGCCGTGCGCCGGTCTGGGAGCCGAACAATGCGCGCTGGATACTTCTCGCGCGCGACATGGTCGAGCACGGCCACTGGCTCATGCCCGAGATTCGCGGCGCGCCCAACGAAGGACTCTACAAGCCGCAACTGTTCGCATGGGCCATTGCGCTGGCGTCTCTGCCGACCGGACATGTTACCGAATTCACCGCGGCCGTGCCGCCCCTCGTTTCCGCGCTCGCTGGAGTGGCGGCCGTCTTCGCCATTGGGCGGCGCCTGTGGGGCGTTGACGCCGGAATGATGGCCGGGCTCGCCCTGACCACGACACTGAGTTACTTCGTGTTCGCCCAGCAATCCCTCGCGGACGTCATGATGACGGCCGCCATGGTGTGGGCGCTCTATTTCCTGCTCCGCGCTCGAGATGATGGGTCTCTTCGATGCCTTCTCGGATTCTATGGCTGTGTCGGGACGGCGATGTTGTGCAAGGGGCCGCCAGGGCTCGCGGCCCTCGTGGCCGCCGCCGTCGCGACCGGGCTCGAGGACGGTCGAAGGGGGATGCGACGATTGCGTCCCGCCGTGGGAGGGCTCGTCCTCGCGTTGTTGGCGGCGCCTTGGGTTGTTCCGTATCTCGTCGGCGCCAGGACGGCTTTCGTCCACGACGTGGTCATCGGCGAATACGCTCACTGGTTCCTTGGGCGGCACGGCATTCTTTACCGCGTCGCCCACATGGCCACGGTCCTGCTCTACTTCGTGCCGTGGACGTTCTTCCTCCTGGCTGCTGTCGCCTGGTGGCGGCGCGACGGGCGAGACACGGGCCGTCGATACGTGCTCTGGTGGACCCTCACGCTTTGGGTGCTCGTCGGGTTCTCCGGGACCTATCGTGCTCGCTACTTCCTGCCCGTGTACCCGGGTCTCGCCGTTCTCGTCGGGGAGTTTTTCGCGCGCGGAGCAGGCTTGGGAGTCCGGCGAGCGGTCCAGCTCGAGGCCATCGCCTTCGTAATCGTCTCACTCGTTGTTCTCATCGCGATGGTGGTTCCGCCTCTGGGGCTGTCGGGTGAGGGGCCCGTGTACATGCCTGATACGTCTCTGGAGCGTGCGCTGATCGCGGTCGTGGCGGTGATCGGGGTCGCCGGTGTGCTGCTGGCAGCTCGTCGCGACACGCTGATTGGCCTGGGAAGCGTGATCGCCGTGGTGATGGGCGCGATCCTCGCGACCGAGGGGTATACATCTCCGGTGCGGAGGGCGCGTTACTACGACGTGCCGGCACTGGGTGCTGCGGCGGCGACTCAAGTACCGGCCGGCGGCACATTGTTCGCCTACCCGGATCTCCCGCTCCAATACGATGTGTATGTGCGCCGACGAATCGTCGAGATCGGCTCGGACGAATTGCACCGCGTGCTCGCGGCGCCGTCTCGGGACGCGGTGATTCTGACGCGACGGCGATGGGTGGCGGAGCAGGCCGGCCCGGTCGCCGCCGGCTGGCACGTGGTCGAGAGCCGCACCGTCGGTGGGGTGGATATCGTCGTGGTGGGACGATGACGACCGAACAGATGTGGATCGCGATCGGCATTGCCGGCCAGCTGTGCTTCGGTATGCGAATTCTCTGTCAGTGGATCGCCACGGAGCGTGAAAAACGAAGTGTCGTCCCGCTGTCGTTCTGGCTTTTCTCCGTCGCCGGCGGTCTCACACTGCTCGCGTACGCGATCTATCGTGTGGACCCGGTGTTCATCATCGCGGAAACGATGACGCTGCTGATCTATGCGCGGAATCTCTACTTCATCAGCCGCTGTCACCACCCCATCGAATAGACCATTTGACATCATCACTCCCGCGCCGTACGGTGCCGAGTCCGGTGCCGATGCAAGCCGCCGACGCGAGGGAGCGCGATGATCATCAAGAGCGATAGCCCCGCCGTCACGATTCCCGAGGTGACGGTCACGAAGTACATCCTGCGCCATGCCACACGCCTGCACGACAAGCCCGCGCTGATCGATGGGCCCACCGGGCGCGTTCTGACGTACGGCCAGCTGGCCGACGGCGTCCGCCGCGCCGCGACCGGCCTTGCCGGCCTCGGATTCCGCCACGGCGACGTGCTCGCGATCTACAGCCCGAACATTCCCGAGTACGCGGTGTGCTTCAACGCGGTGGCGTCGCTCGGCGGCGCCAGCACGACGATCAATCCGCTGTACACGGCCGACGAGCTGGCCAAGCAGCTCGCCGACTCCGGCGCGCGCATTCTCGTGACGATCCCGGCCTTCCTGAGCAAAGCCAAGGAGGCGGCGGCGAAGAGCAACATCAAGGACATCTTCGTGTTCGGGACGGCCGAGGGCGCGCGCCCGTTCGCCGAGCTGCTGCAATCGCCGCCGAGCCCGCCGGCCGTCACCATCGATCCGGCGCGCGACATCGTCGCGCTTCCGTATTCGAGCGGCACCACGGGGCTACCGAAAGGCGTCATGCTCACGCACCGCAACCTCGTGGCGAACCTCAAGCAGATCGAGGGCATGACGGACTTCGCCGGCTTCGGCGAGGACGACGTCGTCATGGCCGCGCTGCCGTTCTTCCACATCTATGGTCTCGTGGTCATCATGAAAGCAACGCTCGCCAACGGCGGCACGCTGGTGACGATGCCGCGCTTCGATTTCATGGAGTTCCTCGGGCTCGTCCAGAAATATCGCGCGACGATTCTGCCGATCGTGCCGCCGATCGTGCTGGCGCTCGTCAAGCAGCCGGCCGTCGCCCAGTTCGATCTCTCCAGCGTGCGCATGGTGTTCTCGGGCGCGGCACCGCTCGGCGAGGACATCGCGCGCGAGCTGAGCCGGAAGCTGGGATGTCCGGTCGTCCAGGGCTACGGCATGACGGAAGCGAGCCCGGTGACGCACCTGAGCCCCACGCGCAACGCGCCGGTCAAACCGGGGTCGATCGGCAAGGTGGTGCCGAGCACCGAGGTGCGCATCGTCGACGTTGGTACCGGCGAAGATCTCGGCACGCGCCGGGAAGGCGAGCTGCTCATCCGCGGACCGCAGATCATGAAGGGCTATCTCAACCGGCCCGAGGACACCGCGGATTCGGTCGATCCAGACGGCTGGTACCACACCGGCGACGTCGGGTACATCGACGAGGAGGCGTGGTTCTACATCTCCGACCGCACGAAGGAGCTCATCAAGTACAAGGGCATGCAGGTGGCGCCCGCCGAGCTCGAGGCGCTGCTGCTGACGCATCCTTCCGTGCTCGACGCAGCGGTCGTGCGCAAGGCCGACGAGGAAGCGGGCGAAGTGCCGAAGGCATTCGTGGTGTTGAAACCCGCGGCCACCGCGCCGGCGACGACGGCCGACGCGCTCATGAGCTGGGTGGCCGAGCGCGTGGCGCCGCACAAGCGCATCCGCGAGGTGCAGTTCATCGACCAGATTCCGAAGTCGGCGACGGGAAAGATCCTGCGCCGGCTGCTGATGCAGAGGTGACGACATGCCATACCGAATCTCTCGGCTGGGCACCGTCGAGATACGCAGCCTCGACCTCGACCGGGATCTCGACTACTACGTGAACGTCGTGGGACTTCAGCTGACGGCGCGCGAAGGCCGAACCGCGTACCTCAAGGGGTGGGACGAGCGCCACGCGTACTCGGTGATGCTCACGCAGGCCGACCGGGCGGGAATGGTCAGGCTCGCGTTTCGGACGGTCGATCCGGAGGATCTCGACTACTACGAAGATCGCTTGCGGCGATTCAGCGTCAAATACGACGTCATTCCCGAAGATTATCGACGCGGGCGCGCGCTACGCTTCACCGCGCCATCGGGCCATGTCGTCGAGCTCTACAACGAGATGGAATACACGGGGAACCTGCTGCCCACCGTCAACCCGGCGCCGTGGCCGGAGGGCCTCAAAGGCATCGCCCCTCCACGGCTGGATCACACGCTCGTGACAGCGCCGGATCCGCCCAAGGCCATCCAGTTCTTCCAGCAAGTGCTCGAGTTTCGCGTGAGCGAGATGCTCGTGAATCCCGAGGGAGTGCCGGTGGCGGCGTGGCTCTGGCAACGACCGGCGCCGCACGACATTGCGATCGTGCCGGGTCGCGCGGGAGGATTTCACCACGCGGCATTCGTGGTGGATTCCGCCGAAGCGCTCTTCCGCGCGGCGGACATCCTGACGATGCACAAAGCTCGGATCGACTACGGCCCTGGTCGCCATGGGATCACACGCGGCACGACGATCTACTTCTTCGATCCGTCCGGCAATCGGCTCGAAACGTTTGGCGGATACACCGCCTACCAGATGGATCCGGACTGCCGGGCCATCAAGTGGACCACGGATGAGATGGGACCAGCGGTCTTTTACTACTCGCAGGAGCTGAACGAGACGTTTCTCAGCGTCTACACATGAGCGGTGGCACGGGCGTGTACACGATCAGCTTTCAGCCTGTCGGCGAGAGCGTCGTGTGTCGTGCCGATGAGACCGTGCTGGCGGCAATTCTTCGTTCTGGAGCCAGAGTCGTGTTTGGCTGTCGAGGCGGCGGGTGTGGGACGTGCAGGATGCGCCTGATCTCGGGCCAGGTCGAACACGGGCGATGCTCGGCGGCTGTCCTTACGGAGAACGACAAACGCGAGGGCGCCTTCCTTTCCTGTCAGGCACGGCCGCTCGGCGATCTCAGCGTCAAGCTGACGGCGACGAACGGGTATCGTCGGCTGGATGTCAGCGCGATCTGGACCGGCCAGCGGGTTTCCGCTTAGTCCTCGATCGCTGACGGTGATAGTAGCGGCGAGCCTTCGCGCGATTGCCGCAAACGCGCATGTCGCACCACCGACGCGTGCCGCTGCGCGTGGTGTCCACGAAGAGCCAGCCGCAGTTGCCGGCCCCGCATTTCTTGAGCCGTCCGAGGTCTGGCGACGTCAGAACCTCGGCGACCGATTTGGCGGCCGGCCAGAGGAGCCGGCTCAGAGTCGGCGGGCCCTTGTCCCACGCGCTCGCGAAGGTGCCGTCAGACCTTCGCGTCACGCGTAGGTGACGCATCGCTTCGGAGAGCGCGGCGTTGATTGCCGCCAGATCCTCTTCATCGGGCTTGCCCGCGTCGGCAAGCGCCGAGAACGCTCGATAGATCGCTTCGCGTAACGTCCGAACCCGGGCGACGGCTGCCGCGGCCTCGGCTGGCTTGCGCCGCGACTGCTGCGTCAATTCTCGCGCCTCGCGATCGGTGATCACGCGCGATTGTCTCGCCCACCGAATGTAGTCCTCGGCGCCCGCCAGGCGCTCGATCGGTCGCTCACTCGGTCGCCAGCTCACCGTGTTGGCGAGATCGAGCGCCGGGCATCCCGACAGATGGAACTTCCAGGCCTTGTCCGCCATTGGAACCTGTTCTCGCATCGACGCGACCCGTTGACAAGCGGTCATGACTGACCCAGACTTCTCGACCTAACCGTCTAGATAGGTTTAGGAGGTCATATGAACCGAGCTCTCTTGCTGACCGTCATTGCGCTCTTGTGCCTCGGGCCGACGACGTGGACTCACGGGCAGGGCAATACGCAAACGATTCACATCGCGATCGGCGCGCCACTCACGGGTGGCGCAGCCTCGTTCGGCGTCGAGATGAAGCAAGCCGTCGAGCTCGCGCTCGACGAGCAGAAGACGATCGGCGGGCTTCGCCTCGAGCCCGTCGTAGCCGACGACGAGGCCAGCGACACGAAGGCTCAGACGATCGCGCGCGCGTTCTGTGACGATCCGGCCGTCCTGGGCGTGGTCGGGCATGTCAACAGCAACGTGAGCATCACCGCGTCGAGCATCTATCGGGCGTGCGGGCTCGCGATGATCACGCCGATGTCATCGAACCCGGCCGTCACCGACCGTGGCCTTCCGAACGTCTTCCGGCTGACGAATCGGGACGATCACAAAGGACCCGGCCTCGCCGGCTACCTCTATGGCAAGCGCGGCAAGCGGAAGGCCGCCGTCCTCGACGACCAGACCGTCTATGGAAAGGGGCTCGCTGACGTCTTTGCCAAGACGTTTTCAGCGCTGGGAGGCGCCGTGGTGGCTCATCCCACGGTGAAGGTCGGGGATCGCGACTTCCATGCGCTGCTCGGCAACCTGCCGAAGGACTTCGACGTGCTGTTCTACGCCGGCATCGCCGAAGCCCCGTACGTGCTCAAGCAGATGCGAGAGAGCGGTCTCAACCAGCTGTTCGCGTGCGGCGATGGGTGCTGGAGCGTGAAGGGCTTCATCCAGCCCGCCGAGGGCGCGACCACCAAGGGCGAGGGTGTTCTCATACTCTCCGCTGCTCCGGCGATCGGCCGCGTGCCGGGATCCCAGGCGTTCGCCGATCGCTACACGAAGCGCTTCGGCCCGATCGCCAACTACGCCGCGAATTCCTATGACGCCGCGAGGGCGCTGCTGCTGGCGATCGAGCAGGCGGCCCGCGGCAAGAACGGTCCGCCCACGCGCGCGGAGGTGTTGACCGCACTGCGACCGCTGCGCTTCCAGGGCATCGCCTACGCGCGCCCGGTGGAATGGGACGGCAAGGGCGACAACAAGGGCGCCGTCATCTTCGTCAACATGGTCGATGGCGATCGGTTCAGCGAGGTGGCAGAGATCACCACGGACGATATTCCCCGGTAGCGCCTACCGGCTCGGCCGCGATACCATCGCGCCGCGCGCGGAGGCCGATCATGACCCAGGTGTACATTCTTGGCGCAGGCACGCCGACGCCCACCCCCGATCGGTGGGGCTCAGCGTTCGCCGTCAACATCGGCGGCGAGTACCTCATGGTCGACTGCGGGCCCGCCGCGACCCACAAGCTCGTCAAGGTCGGAATCTTTCCCACACGCGTGGACTATCTCTTCTTCACCCACCATCACTTCGACCACGACGTGGACTACCCGTGCTTTCTCCTGTGCCGCTGGGATCAGAGCGTTGGCAAGGAGAACCAACTCCTGGTGTACGGCCCCACGCTCACCGAGACGATCACCGAGCGCATCCTGGGCGAGCACGGCGCGTTCGTCCACGACTGGAAAGCGCGCGTGAACAGTCCGCTGAGCCAGCGCGTGCACGTCAACCGCGGCGGCACGCTGCCACGAAAGCCGCCATCGGTACTGGCCAAGGACATCGGTCCCGGGCTCGTGCATGAGGGGCGCGAGTGGCGCCTGACGGCAGCGCCCGCCGAGCACGTCCAGCCGTTCCTCGATTCCCTGGCCTATCGCCTGGAAGGTCCCGAAGGTAGTGTCGTGTTCACCGGCGACACCCAGCCTTGCGCCAGCGTGGTGAACCTGGCGCGCAATGCCGACATGATGCTCTGCATGTGCTGGGACGATCAGGAGCGGATGGAGGCGATGGGCGAGGTCGGCGGCCAGTGCGGCACGTTAGGCGCAGCTCGGATGGCGGAGGAGGCCGGCGTCAAACGCCTCGTCCTCGTCCACATCGGCCCCCATCTGGCGCGCCACGGCCCCATGGAGAAAGGCATCGGTGACGTCAGGAAGACCTATAGCGGCGAGACCGTCTTCGCGGACGAGCTGATGTCGCTGAAGCTGTGAGCCCTGCAGCCTCGTGCGTTCATGCCCGTCGCGCGAGATCGATTTCCTCGGGGGTATAGCGAAAGGCGCGGAAGACCCAGTTGTTCAGCCCGGGCGCGCCCGGCTCGTAGAAGAAGTGCGGGCTCACGTATTCCCACACGACCTCGCCGTCACGGGTGACCTCGAACATGCGCCCGTGGCACCCCTCACAGATGAGCGTGTTGCCGTTTGCCAGTCGCTGCGCGCCGGAAATGTAGGGACTGAAAAATTCGAAGAGCGATTGATCGGTGTACTGCCAGACGATCGCACCCGTGCGGGGGTCCACCTCGATCACGCGCGAGAACGTGACCGGGTGATCACGGCGGTGCGTGCCATTGTCGAAGATGAGCAGGTTTCCAGTGGGCAGGGGCCGCGGATCGTGCTGCTGGGCGAGGGGCGGGCTGCCAAGCTCCCAGATGATCTTTCCCGTTCTGCGCTGGATCATCACGACCGTTGAGATGTTCCGGAAGCTCACGACGAGGTCCCCATCTGTCGTTTCCGCCACCGTATTGCCGTGAGTCCATTCGGCGCGACGGTCCTGCGGAGTGATCGGATGGGGCCCGGGATCCAGATGCTCCCAGCTTCGCCACTCCCACACGACGTCGCCGCTGGTGGTCATCTCCAGCAGGTAGTCGCCGTACATCGTGCCGTCGGCTTCGGTTCCCGAGAGGCCGCCGAGGACGCGGCTGGCGACCTCGCCTGGCAGCGGACGTAGACACAGCAACATGACGTTGCCATTGCGGAGCCGGCGCGCGTCGTGGTGGTGGTCCGGGTGACGCACCTCCCAGATGATCCGCCCGCGCCAATCCACTTCGAGCACGGCGCCGCCTTTGAAACGGCGCCAAGCCTCGAATCGCTCGAGGTCCTCCATGACTTTGCCGCTATAGAAGAGGTGACCATTGTCGAGCAGATAACCGTAGAGCCCGGGCCGATGCGGCATGCGCCACGTGTGCGCCACCTTGCCTTCCATGTCGACGAGGTACACGGTGCCGTCACCGTACATCGGCGCGAAGAGCGTGTAGCCCGGCTGGGCTCTCGCCGGATCGTGCGCAATGAGCCCCGTACGAGAGCGTCGTATCTTTTGTTGGTCTACCGTGGTCAATGCCATCTCTCGATCCGTGGCCTGCGTGCGGCTACTGCGCCAGGAAGCCGCCGTCGACGGCGAGCACGTGACCCGTCACCATGGCCGACGCGCGCGAGGCGAGGAACAGCACGGCGCCGACCAGCTCGTCCGGCTCGGCGATGCGGCCCATCGGCGTCATGTCCTCGATGCGTTTCATGACGTCGGGGTTCTCGGTGAGGGGCCGGATCAGCGGCGTGCGCACCCACGTCGGTGCGATGGCGTTGACCCGGATGCCTGCGCGCGCCCATTCGACGGCCAGCGCGCGCGTCATGTTCACGACCGCGCCCTTCGTGGCCTGGTACGAGATATTGGGATAGAGCCCACCGCCCGACAGCCCCATGATCGACGCCGTGTTGATGATGCGGCCACCGCGGCCGCCAGCCAACATGCGGCGCGCGGCTTCCCGCGCGCACAGAAAAACGCCCGTCATGTTGACGCCGACGACCTTGTTCCAATCCTCCACTGATAGCTCGGTCGTGGGACGCCGCAGTGCGATGCCGGCATTGTTGAACAAGACGTCCACGTGGCCGTACCGCGCGACGACCTCGTCGAACGCGGCCGTCACCTGCGACTCGTCCGTGACGTCGACCTTGTAGCTGTCGAAGCTCGCCGCCGCGACATCGAACACTGCCACTCGGGCGCCGACCGCAGCGAACGCCTCTGCGATCGTGCGGCCGATGCCAGAGGCGCCGCCCGTCACCACGGCGACATCGCCGTCGAGCCGGAACTGTGAGAGGGGGTCGGCCACTAGAATCCCTTCACGTACGGCAACCGGCCCGCGGTCGACTCGATCGCCGCGCCGGCCTCCAGCAGCACCGCCGTCGAATCCCATGTCCCGCCCACGAGCTGATTCCTCGGCGCGTCCGGGAGGGTCGCCTTGATCACGCGGTCGCCGAAGTGGACCTCCTGCTTCTCGACGTCGACGGTCACCGCGTCGCCAGGCGCGCGAGACACCGCCTTCTGCAGCCACTCGAGATCCTCTTGCGAGGCGCGCAGGCAGGGGATGCCGAGAATGACGCAGTTGCCGAAGAAGATCTCGCCGAAGGAGCCGCCGACGATCGCGCGGATGCCCCAGCGCATCAGCGCCTGAGGCGCGTGCTCGCGCGACGAGCCACAGCCGAAGTTCTGACCGAC
>Ga0126372_10000932_pt1 | contig 11240 bp, 9 predicted proteins | sample PanSoiMetaPlot_6_FD_92762 | JGI IMG/M metagenome (GOLD analysis project Ga0126372, IMG submission 92762) | Tropical forest soil microbial communities from Panama - MetaG Plot_6 | ecosystem: Environmental > Terrestrial > Soil > Tropical forest > Bulk soil | place: Panama | collected 2016-02-17
GGGGCGAACTCCAAGCGACTCGAACCCGGACGCCCTGTCCTCGGCCTCTGTCTGGATAACGTCTATGCTCACGGACGTTCCTCGCGATTACGCGCTCTCGTTTAACGACACTCAAATTCAGGCATGGTAATGAAGACTCTCCGCCAGGTACGGATCGCGAACCGGGACGAGCGCTGCCTTGCGGAGTCCTGCCAACAGTCCGAGCAGAAACACCCCCGCCAACCCCGCCGCCATTCCGGCCTCCCAAATTCCGATATGGGGTTGTCCGCCGGAGAATGGCGGCATGATCATCAGGTAAAGGTCCAGCCACCGTCCGGCCAACAAAACAATGCTCACCCGTACCAGCACTGCCGGCCTCTGTTTATTCAGTCGCGGCAAAAGAGCGAAGAACGGGACCACCCAGTTCAAGAACAAGCTCAGAACGAACAGCGGCTGCCAGAAACCGTGTAATCGACGTATGTAATAGATCGTCTCGTCGGGCACATTTGCATACCAGATCAGCATGTACTGACTGAACCAGAGATAAGCCCAAAAGGTAGTGAATCCGAAGAGCAGCTTGCCAAGATCATGCAGGTGCTGTTGCGTGATTACGCGTCGCATGGGGCTCGACCCCTGCAACCAGACGAGCACCAGGACGAGCACCGCCAGACCACTGACAAACAGGCCAGCAAAGTTGTAAAAGCCGAAAATTGTGCTGGACCACTCGGGTTCAAGCGACATGATCCAATCGAAGCTCGCCAGACAAAACGTGATTCCGAAGAAGACTAGAAACGCAGGCGCGAGTCGGCGGCTGGAATGGGTGTGTCGTAGCTCTCCATCGGAATCCTGCGATCGCGATGCCCGTAGCAGCGCCCAGACGAAGCCGAGCCAGCCCAGGAGATAGAAAATGGCGCGAGCGCGAAAGAATGGCAAGCTCAGCCAGGCGCGTTTGAATCCGATTGCTCCTCCCTCGCTCGCCAGCCCATTCGTCCACGGATAGAGCGACGGTCTAAAGATAAGGACCGCTAGCATTCCCAAAGCTGCAATGGACAGCAGAGTAGCCATGGCTTCGGGAACGCGGCGAAGCGCAATGCTCCAGTGAGCGCCGCTGACGTATTGCAGCGTAATCCATACTGCGCCGGCCAGCGCCAAGCCGAGCAGGTAGTAACTGACCAGCAAGAGATTCAACCAAATTCTCTGGGGAGCCAAATACAGACCCGCAAGAAGCGTCAATCCGCCGACTGCCGCTAACATTTGCGCGCGACGGAGTATCGGCGGCTCGGCTTCGAAGGTGAAATCGCGTGCATTCATGGTTGAGCTCCCGCACCTGCGGTCTGGGTCTGGGCATCGGCTTGAACCGGAGCCGGTGGTGGGGCTGATGCAGGTGATGCCGGTGCTGCGGCAGCCTGCATGGCGCGCACGTACAAGATCACATTCCATCGATCGTCGCGCGACAGCTGACTGGCGTAGGAAGGCATGTTGTTCTGTCCGTACGTGAGAATGTGAAACAGCTGGCCATCCTTCATCTTCTCGGCGTGTCCGGCCGACAGCGATGGAGGTGGCGGGTATCCCCGCTGCGCGACGGGACCGTTTCCCGCGCCACCGGCCCCGTGACAGATCGCGCAGAAATTTGCAAACACAAAAGCGCCGCGCTCCCGGGCCCGCAGATTGTCCCGGGAGAGTGGGCTGCGTAATTCCTCTCCGGAGCGGATCGCGTCCCCAACAGTGGCTTCGTAGTGAAGGGGCATCAACTCACGGGAGATTGTTCCCGGTTCGGGCGGTTGCAGGGTTGCTCCATTGGTGAAGTTGGGGTTCGGGGCAAGTGCGTTGTAACGCGGTGCATGAGCCATCTGCGGCAGGAACTCGACATTTGGGCGAGCAGGGTTCGGTGTCAGGAGCCAACTGAGACTCACCGATGTCAGCAGCGCCACGAACAGAAACGCATTGAGGATGATGCGCGCCATCAGTCAACCTCCGCCGCGATCTGTTCTTCAAGGTGAACCGCATACAGCCCTTCGAATATCCGTTGGACTTCGGAGGCTTCGAATCGGGAATCGGTCTCTTCGAGCACGATGGCAAAGCGATCGTCTGTTACACGGGATACCGGCAATACCGTGCTCTTCCCCGGAAAGAGGCGGCAGACGAAAAAGAAAGACAAGACTGCACCGACGGCAGCGAACAGCACCATGACTTCAAACGTGACGGGAACAAATGCCGGCAGTGAATTGAACGGCTTGCCTCCCACATTGACCGGCCAATCGATGGCTGTGGTCCAAAACTCAAACCAAACCTTCAGGCCGGCTCCGAGCAGTCCCAGAGCAAACACAATCCAGGGCAAGCGTGAGGGGCCAAGACCCATGGCTTCTTCAAGCCCATGAACTGCGTAGGGCGCGTACACGTCGACGATCTTGAATCCGCGCTGGCGTGAAGCCCGAACCGCCTTCAACGTATCCTGCTCGTTTTCGAACACTCCCACGAACAGCCGCTTACTCATGAATCGCCTCCGCGTGCGGTCTACCGTACTTGAGCACGCCCTTTACTTCCGCCACCGCGATCACGGGTACAAAGCGACAGAAGAGGAGAAACAGCGTGAAAAACAGCCCAAAGCTTCCCAACAGCGTGGCGATTTCTATCCGGGTCGGAGCGTAATGAAACCAGTTGGAGGGCAGAAAATCGCGGGAGAGTGACGTCACAATAATGACGAAGCGCTCAAACCACATTCCGATATTCACGAAAATTGAAATAACGAACACTGCCGGCACGTACGCACGAATTCTGCGGAACCACAGCAGTTGGGGAATCAGCAGGTTGCAGCTCACCATCGTCCAATACGCCCAGAACATCGGGCCCAGTGCCCGGTTCAGGAAGACAAACTGCTCGTAAGAACTGCCGGAGTAAAGGGCGATGAAAAATTCCGTTGCATAGGAGAGTCCCACGATGCAACTGGTAAGGATCACCAGCTTCGCCATCCGGTCAATGTGGCGCAGCGTGATGTAGTCCTCGAGACGCATCAGCTTCCGCGCGATGATCATCAGGGTCAATACCATCGCCATCCCGGAAAAGATCGCGCCTGCTACGAAATAAGGAGGAAATAACGTGGCGTGCCAGCCGGGTAGTACTGAGGTGGCGAAATCCCAGCTCACAATCGTGTGCACGGAGATCACCAACGGTGTTCCCAGACCCGCCAGCATTAAGTACACGACTTCGTAGCGCTGCCATGCGCGGTAGGACCCATTCCATCCCAGGCTGAGGATGCCGGCGAGTGTGCGCCGCCATTTCGCCGTGGCACGGTCCCGTATCGTGGCGAGGTCTGGCAGCAGGCCGATGAACCAGAACATTGCCGACACGGTGAAGTAAGTAGAGATCGCAAAGCAGTCCCACACGAGAGGCGAGCGGAAGTTCACCCACAGGGAGCCGCGTGTGTTTGGATACGGGAACAGCCAGTAGGCAAACCATGGCCGTCCGGTGTGAATGATGGGGAAGATGCCGGCGCACATCACGGCAAAGATGGTCATCGCTTCGGCAGCGCGGTTTACGGAAGTCCGCCAGCGCTGCCGGAATAAGAAAAGGATGGCCGAGATTAAGGTTCCGGCATGTCCGATGCCGATCCAGAAGACGAAGTTGGTGATGTCGAAGGCCCATCCGATCGTGCGGTTCAAGCCCCACGTGCCTACCCCTACAGCGACCTGGTAACCGATGGCCAGAACGCCCAGCAGTAATAAAGATGAGGAGGCGGCCAGGGCCAGCCACCACAAGCGGCTGGGACGCGCCTCCATCGGCGCACACACATCATGCGTCACCTGCGCGATCGATTTGTCGCCCTCGATCAAGGGCGGTCGGAGCGTGAGTACGGCATCAGCCATGCTGTTCTTCCTTGCTCTCCTGGTCTCGGTTGCGAACCACCGTGAGATATCCCACGGCGGGCCGGACATTCAGTTCTTCGAGAACTCGGTAACGACGGGGGTTTTGCATCATCTTGCTCACGCGGCTGCTCGGATCATTCAAGTCGCCAAAGTAAATGGCGTGCGCTGGGCACGATTGTTGACAAGCAGTTTGAGCGGCTCCATCTACGACCTTCTCGCCGCGCCGTTTCGCTTCGATTTTTGCTTCTTGAATCCTTTGAACGCAGAAGGTGCATTTCTCCATGACACCTCGCGAGCGCACCGTGACATCAGGATTAAGGACAAGATTCTGAAGTTGATCGTCGTGCGAGTAGTTGAACCAGTTGAAGCGGCGCCCTTTATAAGGGCAGTTATTAGCGCAGTAGCGCGTCCCGACGCAACGGTTATAGACCTGCTGATTCAGTCCATCTTCGCTGTGCACGGTAGCCAGCACTGGACACACCGTTTCGCACGGAGCGTTCTCGCATTGCTGGCACATCAAGGGCTGATGCGCTACATCGACCTGTCCATGATCGGATTCGGAGTAATAGCGGTCGATGCGCATCCAGTGCATCTCGCGATTGCGTCGCACCTCATCGCGGCCCACGACGGGGATGTTGTTTTCAATCTGGCAGGCAATGACACATGAAGAACAGCCTGTGCAAGCGTTGAGATCAATCACCATTCCCCACCGCGGGCCGGTGTACGGGTGATCAGTCGGCCACAAGTCTTCCTTCTCCTCATCGTCTTCAACGCCGGACTGGGGATCTTTCAGGAAGGCTGCAAGCGTCGTCTCCTGAACGATGGGTCGAGCTCCGCTGCCGCCGGGCCTGAGATGTTCAGGCACGGTAAGCGTGTTGTGAATTTGCGTGCAAGCGAGTTCCCGCTGCTTCCCCGTGCGACTGAGGGTGACTTGGGTAGAGGAGTAATGAAGGACACCATTCTTCAGTTCAAGATAGGAAGCGACATTTTGGCCGACCAGGCCGTTGTCACCGACGCTGAGCAGAGCATCGATCCACTGTGGACCCACTTTCGCGAACCGCGCGCTTAGTTTGCTGCCGTAACCCAGCGCGACACCGACAACCCGATCATGTTGCCCGGGTTGAATATAGGCCGGCAACTCGAGCGTTCTTAGGCCTGTTCTCGACGCATCGAGGTGAATGACATCGCCGTTGTTTACCCCGAGCTTCTTTGCGGCCGCTGGAGAAAGGCTCGCATAGTTATCCCAGGTGACTTTGCTGATTGGATCCGGCAACTCATGTAACCAAGGGTTATAGGCATTGCGCCCATCAAGCATCGACACCGTCGGATAGAGAACAAGCGCAAACTTGTCGAGGGCGGCCGAAGAACGGAGAATCGGCTGAACTGCCCGAAGATCGAACGGCTTCGTTTTGAATACTGCAGCCTCGACCTCGGTATAGCCATCATGAACACTGCGATCCCAAAAGGCATCAAAGTTGGATTCTTTTTTCTGGCGCGGAAATACTCTTGCTCTCCAGGATTCGCGCAGCAATTCGTAACCAGACTTTGATTTGCCATTCCAGGCTGAGAGCGTTTCGAGCAGGGATCGCGTTTCTCCAAAGGGGTGCACGGTCGGTTGCGATATACTCGCGACACCATTGACCGCTTCCGTATCATTCCAGGACTCGAGGAAGTGAGGCTCCGGCAAAACGTAGCCAGCCAAGAAGGCGGTTTCATCCATCCGCTGGCTGAAACTCACCAACAGCGGCACCCTGCTGAGTACCCCTCGCAGCTCGTCGCCACCCGGCAAATCGAATGCCGGATTCACCCCGTACACAAACAGAGCATGCACCTTACCTGCATGCAATTCTCGAACAAGACTTTCAAGGTCCTGATCATTTCCTTGCATTTGAAGGGAAGGCCGCTCCAGGTCGATCGTAGTTCCATAACTGCCGAGCAAGTGGTTCAGATAATTAGCGAGTACCTGCTCTTCAATCGCCTGGGAGCCGCACAGCACCAGGCTCCGTCCGCGCGCGTGCCAGAGCTGTTCCGCCAATCCTTCCAGAAAGCTCATGGGTACTGGCGATGCATCAGGTTCTGCCCAATTGAGCGAGATCCCCGCTCTCTTTGCCACAAGCCCGGTCAAGTGTGTTAACAGAACTCCAAAATCGCCTGGCGCCACAGCAAAGCGTTGATCGGCTTTGGTACCGGTCACGCTCATCCGAGGCTCGAATTGCACGTGATAGGAAACGCGTCGTTCCTCGAGATTCCGGCCTGCCCGATATGCCGCGGTGTACTCCACAGGTGAAATCCAGGTGCCCAAAAAGTCGGCATCGAAGCTGGCGATCACCCCGGCGCTTTCAAAGTGAAAGCGCGGCAGCAGTCTTGTGCCATGAGTCTGCGCGTATGCATCCAGCAGCGCCGAGTTCGAAACGGGGTCGTACACGACGTGCCGCGCATCGGGCAAGCTCTTCAGAACTTCCTCAAGCGCAGCGAGGACGCTCGGGCTGGTGATCGTCCCCGTGAGGAATCGCACAGCTCCGTGTTGGCTGCGAATCGACGCCAGGCGCGCCAGAATCTCCCGGTCTGCCGCATCCCGGCTGATCTTGTTTCCCTGTTTCAAAGGATGCTGGAGGCGCTGGGAATCGTAGAGTCCCAAGATCGAAGCCTGTCCGGTCGCGCACAAGCCACCGTTTGAGAATGGATGTTCTGGGTTCCCCTCCAGCTTGATGGGGCGCCCGTCCCGCACTTTTGCCAGCAAGCCGCACCCCGCGCTGCATCCCCCGCAAGTGGAGGCATAGAATAAGCATCGGCCAGGAACAATCTCTTCAGGCTGTGAGAGCAGAGGAATTGCTTTTTGCAGTGGCGCACGCCTGCATCCGGTGGCAAATGCCGTGCCTACCGTGAACCCCGCCGCCTTGAGGAAATCGCGCCGGCCGAAGTGCCGCGGCCCCCGCTCGACCAAGTCCCGTGCAGCATCCTTGAGAAACTCCGGTCCACCTTCTTTTTCCTCCAACGCCTTCCAGTAATGTTTGTTCCCGCTGCTCACACAACTCTCCTCAGTAGTGGCAAGTGCTGCAGTCAATCGAGGCGTACACCCGATGGGATACCGGCGTACTCGCTTGTGCGGCTGGAGCCGAGGCGGCTGTAAAATTTCCTTTGCCGTCCAGTCCGGTCCGATCGACTGCGCGATGGCAGTTCACGCACCATCCCATGCTCAGGTCTTCAACCTGGCGAACGCGCTCCATCGTCTCCACCGGGCCATGACACTTCTGGCAGGCCACACCTGCATTCACATGCGGACGATGATCGAAGTAAACGAAATCGGGGAGGTTATGAACCTTGACCCATTGAATGGGCTTCGACGCTTTGGTCGCATCAGGTTTCATCTGATCGTTGATGGCAAGAGCGTCATAGATCTTCCGAATTTCTGGTGAGACGACACGCCGGGGCTCGCGTCCTTCCTTTTTCGCAGCATCATCCTCAGCCCGGATCGCACCGAGCGGTGCTGATACAAAGCGGTGGCAATTCATGCACACATTTGTGGCAGGGATTCCCGCATGCCGACTTCTTTCCGCTCCCGAATGGCAATACAGACATTGCACCTGCAGCTCGCCGGCATGCAGTCGATGCGAAAAGGCGATCGGTTGCGCGGGTTCATATCCCCTCTGGTTTCCGGGCAACGCGTACGCGTTGAACTTTGGCACCAACACGAGCAGGCTGAAGGCAAGCGCGGTGAGTAGCACGAGAGTCAGGAAAGTGCCTCCGAGATAATTGCGCAATCTCGACTGGTTGAGCGTTTCCGTCATTCCTTAGCCTCTTGCGCCGCTCACGCCTCGCCCGCGAAACGGTAGTATCCGAATTCCATACCAGCGGACCAACTGCGGCTTGCGCCAAAGATAAGGAAGTGGGGCTACCAGCACATGGACTAATCGCGTAAACGGAAATAGACCCACAATCAGCCACGCATTGACCACATGCAATTTCACGATTAACGGCATCGTTGTGAAATAGCTGATATCGGGACTTAAGAAAAAGAGCGAGCGAAGATAGGGAGCAGCCGAGATCGAGTACCACGCGGTTCCCCACGAGCGAAAGACGCCCACATAGATACCTGCGATAACTTGAAGGATCAGCATGATCTCGATGATCCAATCCGCAGGGCTCGTCACCTTTCGTGCCTTGGCATGGCGAATGCGACGCTCAATCGTGCCCAGCAATCCAACCAGAGCCAGTAGTGCACAGGCCAGACTGAAGACCTCGAGCACATACAGGCGCAGCGGGACGCTGTTCCACAACAGCAACTGGCGCGGAATGAGCAGGCCCATCAGGTGTCCAAAAAGAATGGTGATGATGCCGTAGTGAAGCGCGGTAACTCCCCAGAAGTGCTGATTGTTCTCTAAGAACTGTGAAGACAGACTGGAATAGGAGAACGGCGCCTTGCGGTAGCGCATGATCGTTCCTATAAAGAACGTAAAAAGCGCCACGTAAGGCAGCATGATGAAAAGCAGTTGGTTCATCGTCGCGTTAGTCATCGATCGCGCCTCTCATACCAGCACCTTTAGCAGAGGTTCTTGAATTTCTGCAGTCAATGGAATTTCTGGAAACTCAGTCCGGAGGAATTTTTGAATGGCCAGCAGGACGGGCTGATAAAGACTCCCCTTGGCTTCGATAGCGGCCATCATCTTGCTCAGCGCGGGGAGCACGCACGCACCTGTGAAATCCTCGGCTCTGTCGTGATCCATCCGGTCAAGCAATTCCAGAACATGCGTGAGGTGATCCGGCAGCTCTGTCGATTCCTGTATTCCAAACCGGCGAAGCTCTTCCCGCATGCGCACCAGCAGCAATCCGCGCTCGTAGTTCTCGCCGAACAAATGCCAGCCTAGTTCCAGCGAGCACACCGGATTCATGTCAAAGGTGCGGGTGAACAGTTCCTGCAACTCCCAGATCTGAAGTCCCTTGATTGAGCCCGAGAATTGCACAAGCAGTTCACGGCATTCCGCGGAGCTGAGGCTCAGGCTGGACTCGACATGCCGCCGATAACCCTCCTCGGGATAGGTCAGCAAAGCAGCGAAAGCATCATAGAGATTGGCCACTTACATTCCCCTCTGCGGTCCGCTGACAAATCCGAAGCCCGCACTCGCTTTGTGTTCGAGCGGATCGCGCATCATCTCGAGCGCTTCTTCCCGGTTCATGGGCGGAATCACGAAACGGTCTTCAAACGTACACAGAGAGGTGAGCTGATAGATCGCTTCGGCCTCCTCGACAGAGCAGTCCGCCTCCGCCAGCATGCGATTTGCGACTTCCATGTTGACGTCGCCAACCGTGAGTGCGCGCCGATACCAGCGGACGGCTTTTTGCTTGCGCAAGGCGTAGCGGACTTTGTTTTCTTGGCCGCAGCCCATCAGTTTGGCCAGGTAAGCGACCGGGACTCGCGATTCTTCAATGTCGTGAAAGAGATCGCCCGAAACGTGGTCGATCAATCCGCCTTCTTTGCTGGCCATGACGGGGGAAAGTGGCGGAACATAGAACAGCATGGGCAGCGTGCGAAATTCGAGGTGAGGAGGAAGGGCGAGCTTCCAGATCTTTACGAACTTGTAGACCGGCGATTTCTGTGCCGATTCAACAACCGATTCATGGAGTCCGCTGGCGCGTGCTCCGGCAATCACCGCGGGGTCGAACGGGTCGAGAATCAGCGAGCGTTGCCCTTCGATCAGCTGCTCGTCGGGAAGCTTCGCGACTTCCTCAATCCGGGACGCGTCATAGAGCACCACACCCAGATACCGGATGCGGCCCACGCACGAATGAAAACACGCGGGCGCCTGTCCGGTTTCAAGTCTCGGGAAGCACAGGATGCACTTTTCTGATTTTCCCGTCGACCAGTTGTAGAACGTCTTTTTATACGGGCAGGCCGCCACGCAAGCGCGCCATCCGCGGCACCGTTTCTGGTCGATCAGGACGATGCCGTCTTCGCCGCGCTTGTAGAGCGCTCCGGATGGGCAGGCCGCTACGCATGAAGGATTCAGGCAGTGATTGCAGATCCGGGGGAAGTAGAAAAACACCAGGCGCTCGGTGGCAAACAGTTGTTCCCGCTGTTCGGGTGTTAGTCCTGCGAGGTTGGGATCGTTTTTCGCGTAGACTGGAGATCCGCCGAGATCGTCATCCCAGTTCGGTCCTGCTTCCACATCGATGTACTCTCCCGTGACCATTGAAATCGGCTTCGCCGTCGGCTGGTCAGGGCCTTCGGGCGCATTGAACAGATTCTGGTAATCGTACGTCCACGGCTCGTAATAGTCGTCCATGGACGGCTGGTTGGGATTGTGAAAGATCCGGAATAGCGCATTCGACTTGTTCTGTGACTTGAGCTGGAGGCCGCCATCCTTCAATTGCCAGCCGCCGTTATAGTTCTCCTGGTCCTCCCACTTCGTGGGATAGCCGGTGCCAGGTTTCGTTTCCACGTTGTTCCACCACATGTATTCCGTGCCCTTGCGATCGGTCCAGATGTTCTTGCAGGCGATCGAGCAGGTGTGGCAGCCGATGCACTTGTCGAGGTGAAACACCATCGAAACTTGCGAGCGTACATTCATATGGTTTTCCGTTTCTAGTCGCCAGCTCTCGACGGCACGATTACCATTTCAAGTCCGGCAGCTTACGCACGAGCACGTGCGTGTCGCGGTTGCACCCCGTCGGCCCCCAATAATTGAAGTGAAACGTGAATTGTCCGTAGCCTCCGGCCATCAGGTTCGGCTTCAGCCGGGTGCGGGTAAGGCTGTTGTGGCCGCCTGCGCGACGATGTCCCCGCAGCGGGGAGGTCGGCACCGAATACGTCCGTTCCGGGGAGTGGTACTGAATGCAGATACCACGAGGAATGCGCGCGCTGACCGCGGCACGGGTTACGACTACGCCGTTGTCGTTGTGCACTTCAACCCAATCGTTGTCTTCGATACCGATCTCGGAAGCATCCTTGTCATTGATCCAGAACGGTTCGACGCCGCGTGAAAGGGTCGTCATGCGCTGGTTATCGCCGTAGGTCGAGTGAATATGCCACTTGCCGTGCGGGGTCAGGTAGTTCAGCATCTTGGTCGGCCCAACCTCCTTGCTGAATTTCAGGTCGGCATACTGCGTCGGCAACGGCTTTGGCTTGTAAACCGGCAGGTTCTCGCCAAAGTCGATATATAGAGGATGGTCGAGATAGAAGTGCTGGCGGCCAGTAAGCGTTCTCCAAGGGACCAGGCATTCGACGTTGTAGGTAAAGGGCGAGTAGGCGCGCCCGTTTTCGGTTAGCCCCGACCACATGGGGCTGTTGAGCAGGCGATGGGGGTGGGCTTGCAAATCCTTGTAGCCGATGCGCACTCCACGATTCTTCTCGGCGAGGTGTGCCACTGGAACGCCGGTCTTCTCCTCAATGTTCTTATACGA
>Ga0126372_10000933_pt1 | contig 11231 bp, 9 predicted proteins | sample PanSoiMetaPlot_6_FD_92762 | JGI IMG/M metagenome (GOLD analysis project Ga0126372, IMG submission 92762) | Tropical forest soil microbial communities from Panama - MetaG Plot_6 | ecosystem: Environmental > Terrestrial > Soil > Tropical forest > Bulk soil | place: Panama | collected 2016-02-17
CTTCGCGTCGGCGATCGCGTTCTCCACATCGCCACGCTCGGACCCGGAGATCTTGTCGCCCTGCTCGCGAAGCATCTTCTCGACGCCGTACATTAGCGAGTCGAGCTGGTTCCGGGCTTCGATCTCCTCGCGCTTGGCCTTATCTTCGGCCGAGTGCGCATCGGCTTCCTTCGCCATGCGATCGACCTCTTCCTTGCTGAGGCCGGATGACGATGTAATCGTGATCTTCTGGTCCTTGCCCGTGGCATTGTCCTTCGCCGTGACGTTCAGAATGCCGTTGGCATCGATGTCGAACGTGACCTCGATCTGCGGCACTCCTCGCGGAGCCGGCGGAATACCTGTCAGGTGGAACTTGCCCAGCGTGCGGTTCTGCGCCGCCATCGGGCGTTCTCCCTGAAGAACGTGTACTTCCACCGACGTCTGGCTGTCCGCCGCGGTTGAGAACGTTTCCGTCTTCCGCGTCGGAATCGTCGTGTTGCGGGGAATCATCCCGGTCGAAACTCCGCCCAGAGTCTCGATCGACAGCGTCAATGGCGTGACATCGAGCAGCAACAGGTCCTTGACCTCCCCGCCCAGAACGCCCGCTTGCACCGCCGCGCCGATTGCCACGACTTCGTCCGGATTGACGCCCTTGTGAGGCTCCTTGCCGAACAGCTCCTTTACGAGAGCCTGGATGCGCGGCATACGCGTCTGTCCGCCGACCAGCACCACTTCGTCAATCTTGTCCGGCGTGACACCCGCGTCTTTCATCGCCTGCTTGCACGGCCCGACCGAGCGCTGAATGATGTCTTCGACCATCGACTCCAGTTTCGCCCGGGTCAGTTTCTTCACCAGGTGCTTCGGTCCACTGGCGTCCGCCGTGATGAAGGGCAGGTTGACCTCTGTCTCCATCGTGGTCGAAAGTTCGATCTTTGCGCGCTCTGCCGCGTCCCTCAGGCGCTGCATTGCCATCTCGTTGCCCTTGGCGTGCAGGTCGAGACCTTCATCCTTGCGGAATTCGTCCACCAGCCAGTCGACGATCCGCTGATCGATATTGTCGCCGCCCAAGTGCGTGTCGCCATTCGTCGACTTCACCTCGATGACACCTTCGCCCACTTCCAACACCGAAATGTCGAACGTGCCGCCGCCAAAGTCGTATACCGCAATGGTCTCGTCTTTCTTCTTGTCGAGACCGTATGCGAGCGCCGCCGCCGTGGGTTCATTCACGATGCGCTTTACATCCAGCCCGGCGATCTTGCCGGCGTCTTTCGTGGCCTGGCGCTGTGCATCGTTGAAGTATGCCGGCACCGTGATCACGGCTTCCGTGACCGACTCGCCCAGGTAATCCTCGGCTGCCTTCTTCAATTTTTGCAGGATCATGGCTGAAATCTGCGGTGGTGTGTACTCCTTGCCTTGCGCCACCACGGCCACGTGATCGCCTGAGTGCACCACCTTGAACGGCACCATTTTCATTTCTTCAGTCACTTCATCGAAGCGCCGTCCCATGAATCGCTTGATCGAGTACACGGTGTTTTCCGGGTTGGTGATCGCCTGCCGCTTGGCCACCTGCCCAACCAGCCGTTCTCCGGTCTTGGTGAAGCCCACCACTGATGGAGTCGTGCGTCCGCCTTCCTCGTTGGCTATGACCTTCGGCTCGCCGCCTTCCATCACTGCTACCACGGAGTTCGTCGTTCCCAGGTCGATACCAATAATCTTGCCCATAACGGGTTCCTCCTAAAGCTATAAGTCCATGAATCTAAAATAGGTTAGATTTCCTAATCCCTTTTATATCAATGGCATGATAAGACTTGAGTGAATCATTGTCAACATTTGGATGAGCCCAAGCGCCCTTAGGATGCAAAGGGATTGAAGCCACTTTTGCTCATTGCTGGGCTCGATGGCTGGTCAATCGTACGCCTCGTAAATAATCGACTTCCGGTCCCATCCCAGTCCTTTGAGCAGATCTCGATTGGCGGTGATCATCCTCTTCAGGCCGCAGATGTAAGCGTGCATGTCGGTGCGTGTCCCGGCAATTTTCGTGATGTGCTCCTGAACGTATCCGCGCAGGCCTTTCCACCCCGGCTCCCCGCGGCTCAAAGTCGGCAGGTAATGAAAGTTTTTGTGTTCGCTGGCCAGGGTCAGAAATGCGTCGTGATAGTAGATGTCTTTTTCGGTCCGGCTGCCAAAAACCAGCCAGATCCGGTGATCATTGTGCCGGCCTTTCTCCGCGAGGACCCAGTGCAGCATCGACCGAAAGGGCGCGATTCCTGTCCCCGTTGCGATCATCAGGGTATCGCGCATGGGCGGACGCAGGATGAAATTTCCAAACGGACCCTGGCACGAAATCCGGACTCCCTCGGCCATATCGCACAGATAGTTCGACATGAACCCGTCCTGAACACGGTTCAGACAAAGCGCGAAGCCGTTGCCGCCGTCCGGCGCCGACGCGATTGAGTACGCACGCGTGATCTCTTCGCCGTCGGGCTTGTTGGTTTTCAGCGAGAGCCATTGTCCGGCGACAAATCCGAAGCGATCCCTCCCCTCCACCTCGAATTCGAGATGCTTGGTGAATTGCGACAGCGCCTTCGAACGCACGAGTCGCGCCGTAAGATTCTGGAACTGTGTCATCAGTTCTTTCGATGAGAGATTCGTCTCGCCGGGCGCAACTTCGCGCCCTTGCCCGGCGTCCAGACAATCCTAGAAAATAACAAAGTCCGATGTCGAAGAGAGTATGTCCGTGGTGGCTCGGTTACATTCTCGTCCGTCCGCTCCGCCGGCTGCTGCTGAACCCTCGTGAGCTGCTCGCCCCCTACGTTAAAGCCGGGATGACGGTGCTTGAACCGGGACCGGGGATGGGCTTTTCACCATCGAGCTTGCCCGCATGGTCGGTCCGAGCGGTCGAGTTATCGCCCCGGACGTTCAACCCAAAATGACTGCTGGGTTGAAACGCCGCCTCTCCAAAGCCGGGTTCAATGAGCGATTAGACGCTCGTACCGTTCCGCCTGACTCTCTGGGAATCAGCGAGCTGTGCGGCAAGGTTGATTTCACACGGCATTCGCCGGTGCACGAGATCTCGAGCAGCAGCGATTTTTTCGCTCAGGCATCGGCCGCGACGAAAACGGGCGGGGAACTGCTTCTGGTGGAACCGTCCGGCCACGTCAAAACCGAAGAGTTCAACAGAGAATTAGCTGATGCGGCAGAGACGCGCTTTGAGGTCGTGGAGCGTCCCGTCATCCGAAGGTCATGCGGGCTCTGCTGCGCAGGCGCTAGCGAGCTCAAAGCCTAGGGCCCAAAGCCCTGAGCCTATTCCACGGTGACCGATTTTGCCAGATTGCGCGGCTGATCCACGTCACATCCGCGTCGTACGGCGATGTGGTACGCCAGCAGTTGTAACGGCACGATTTCCAGAATTGGAGCCAGTTCCTCGGGCGCCGGAGGAATGTAGATAACGTGATCGGCTGATTCCTTGATTTCCTCGTCTCCCTCGGTCGCCAGCGCAATCACCTTGCCCGAGCGGGCTTTGACTTCTTTCAAATTCGATATCGTCTTCTCGTAACGCACCATCGAGCCTGCATCTTTGGGATCACGCGTAGCGATGATCACCACCGGGAGGTTCTCGTCGATCAGCGCGTTCGGGCCATGCTTCATCTCGCCCGCGGGATAGCCCTCGGCGTGAATGTAAGAAATTTCTTTCAGCTTCAACGCGCCTTCCAGCGCAATTGGGTAATGGATACCACGGCCCAGAAACAGGAAATCCTGCGAGCGCACGTACTCCTTGGCCAGGTCTTCGCAATCTTCTTCGTGTGTGAGCAGGTGCTCGAGTTTTCCCGGGATGCGCGTCAGTTCCTGGACTGCATCTCGCGCCTGCTCAGGAGTCATGGCGCCACGAAGTTGTGCGAGGTACAGAGCAAATAGGTAAAGAGCGGTGAGTTGTCCGGTAAATGCTTTGGTCGAGGCCACGCCGATCTCGGGTCCGGCGTGGGTATAGATCGTGCCCGCCGCTTCCCGAGTGATCATCGATCCGACCACGTTGCAAATAGCCAGCGTCTTGGAGCCTTTCGCCTTCGCCTCGCGTTGTGCGGCGATCGTGTCCGCCGTCTCGCCCGACTGCGAGATGAGCAATGTCACGGTATCAGTCCCGATGATCGGGTCGCGATAACGCCACTCGCTGGCATAATCGACCTCCACCGGAACATGCGCCAGGCTTTCGATTATGAACTTGCCCGCTTGTCCCGCATGCCAACTTGTGCCGCAAGCGGCGATGTTGATCTTCTTCACCCGCTTGAATTCGGCTTCGCTGATCTCCATTTCGTCGAGGAAAACGTGGCCCGTTTCCTGAGAGACGCGCCCCAGCGTCGTATCGCGGACCGATCGCGGCTGCTCGTAGATTTCCTTGAGCATGAAGTGCTTGAACCCGCCCTTTTCCGCCATGATCGGGTCCCAGGTCACGTGCTGCACCTGGCGCACAATCGGTTTCCCGTCAAAATCGCTCAACTGGACGCCGCCCGGCGTAATGACAGCCAGGTCTCCGTCGGCAAGAAAGAAAAGATCCCGCGTGTGATAGAGAATCGCAGGAACATCGGACGCCACAAAATATTCGTCCTTGCCCAGCCCGATCACTGCCGGCGGCCCGTTGCGCGCGGCCACGATCTTGTTCGGTTCTTCCACTGCGATGACGGCAAGAGCGAAAACACCGGTAAGCTGCTTCACTGCCTTGCGGACTGCTTCTTCCAGCGCTGGACGGTGCCCGTTGCCGGTCTTCAGAAAATATTTCTCTACTAGGTGCGCGATGACTTCCGTATCCGTCTCGGTGCTAAATTTGTGGCCTTCTTCGATCAGCTTTTTCTTGAGAACCACGTAGTTCTCGATAATTCCGTTGTGAACCACCACAACCTTGCCGCTGCAATCGCGATGCGGATGTGCGTTCTCTTCCGTCGGACGTCCGTGCGTAGCCCAGCGCGTGTGACCAATACCGTAGGTGCCGTCAATTGGCTTCAGCCGAATTACTTCTTCCAGATTGCGCAACTTGCCTTCTGCGCGCCGGATCTGCAAGCCATCGCCATTGCCCGACACAGCAATCCCGGCCGAGTCGTAGCCGCGATATTCCAGCCGCCTCAGTCCATCAAGAATGACCGGGACTACTTGCTTTTTGCCAACGTACCCCACGATCCCGCACATGGTGTAACTCCTTGATCTACAGCGTAAATCAATCCGGTCGAAGTCAAGACCCGATTTCGACCACGCAGCCTTCCGGAAGTAACATTTCGGGAGAGATTTAGTTCTCGGGTCTCAAGAAGATCTCCGGGCACCTCTATTTGGATGACGGAAACCGGCCCTCAGGCTCGCTGTATCAGTTAGATAATAATCAGTTTGTTAGCCGAGGCTACCGGCGTAATCAATCTTCCAGCGAGCAGCGAAATTCCTCGATGACAGGGTTGGTAAGCACGTCGCGCGCAATCCGCTCGATCTCAGCCTGGGCGTCAGCCTTGGTTAGCCCTCCGTTGAAGGTGATCTCGAAATACTTGCCTTGGCGCACCTCTTGCAAACCCTTGAATCCCATTTTGTTAAGCGCGCCATAAATGGTCTTGCCCTGGGGATCGAGCACGCTTTTTTTGAGCGAGACGTACACGTAAGCTTTCATGGGAATAATCATTATACGTCAGGTGATAATGCCGGAGTGCGAGGCGCCGCCAATGGCTCAAATGCCTATTCCAGCTGCTTCAGTCGTGTGTCCAGTTCAGCCAGCGCATCCGTCAGCATCTTCTGGTGTCGCGGATTCTTCGCCTGTTCCATCTGCGCCACGATGTGTTTTCGCGAAAGCAACAGGCCCTCCCGCTGCTTCAGTTTGTTGCGCTCTTCCGGACTCAGAAGAACGCGCGGTCGGGCGCTCGCTTCCGACGCCTCGGCCTGTTGCGCCTCAACCGATTTGCTTTCCCATCCTCGCGCCATGACTTTTAAAGGTGCACCAAGCGTACAATAGCCACAATATAACTTCTTCCCCAAGGCCCGAACGTCATAAAGGTCTGAGCTAACTCTCGGTGTGTGTCGCGGCTTGTTCTGAGTTCGTAACAAACTCGAAGTAAGGCCGAAAAGTCGGCTGTTTCCGTGACACTATTCCCAGTTTAAGCGCGGGCTTTTTCAAAGCATGAAGTTTTCGTATATGGGTCTGGAGCCCCAGCTGTCTCCCGAAACTCCTCTGGCCGCTGTGCAACGCTACCAGGCATTGCTCGCAATGGCTGACGTGTTGTCGCACCACGGAAGTCTGCCCGAGTTGTTTCACGAACTGGCCGGGCGCTTGCGCAACGTCGCCTCTTTCAATTTCATCAATTTTTCCCTGCACGAACCCGCACACAATGCCATGCGTCTGAGCATCTGGGAGGGACCCGATAGCCCGCCCCTTCCGCTGGAATTCCCCGTATCTGAAACCGTTTCTGGCTGGGCTTGGGAAAATCAGAAGCTGCTCGTGCTCGAAGACATAACTCACGAAACCGGCTTTCGCCGGATCCTCGACCTGTTGCGTGAGCGCGGCGCCCGATCCTACTGCATGCTGCCGCTCACAGTGAATGAAAGGCGCCTGGGAGCGCTGGGCTTCGGCAGCCGTAAGGTGTCTGCCTACCAGCCTAGCGACCTCGAATTCCTTGTTCGCGTTGCCGCTTTGGTTGCGTCTGCCATAGAAAACTCTCTGACGCGGCAACTGCTGACTCGCGAGAAGCAGAAGCTCGAAGCGTTGCTCGAGGTCAACAACTCGCTCGCCCGGCACCTCGATCTGCAGGCTCTCGTGCCTGCCATCTCTGCCACGTTGCGCCGTTTGCTCGAACCCGACGATGCCAGCGTCGAAATCTCCGATTCTGGCCAGCAAAGCGTCTGCACTTTGCCGCTGGACTCTCCCATTGCGCGCCTCGTCGTGGGTACCGAGATTACTGCGCCTATCAATGATCTGCCCGGTGGCCGGGCACTGCGTGAGGGCGCCGTCAAGTTCTTCAACCGTTCCGAATTGCAATCCATCCAGTCGCCAATTTCCTCGCGGATGCTGGCGCACGGCATACAGTCCATGGCGTGTATTCCACTGCTCACACCCCAGGGGCCGCAGGGCGTGCTAAGCGTGGGCATCAAGAAAAGCAGTTTTCAGCCGGACGAGGTGGACTTGCTTCGGCAGTTGGGCACTCCCCTGGCAATCGCTCTGGAGAATGCGCGCGCCTTTACTGAAATCGCTGAACTCAAGCGCAAGGTGGAGGAGCAAAACGTCTACCTCGAAGACGAGATCCGCACGGAGCTGAATTTCGAGGAAATTGTCGGCGAGAGTCCTATCCTGCAGCGGGTGCTCAATCAGGTCCAGACCGTCGCTCCCAGCGACGCCACTGTGCTCATCCTCGGCGAGACCGGAACCGGCAAGGAACTGATCGCCCGCGCCATTCATAATCACAGTGCGCGGAGGAGCAAGTCTTTCATCAAAATCAACTGCGCGGCCATTCCCACTGGACTGCTGGAGAGCGAGCTTTTCGGTCATGAGAAGGGCGCATTCACCGGCGCGATCGCACCAAAAATCGGGCGCCTCGAATTGGCTGACCAGGGCACGCTCTTTCTCGACGAAGCCGGTGACATCCCGCTTAGCCTGCAACCCAAGCTGCTGCGCGTTCTTCAGGATCAGGAATTTGAGCGCCTCGGGGGAACTCGGACCATAAGGGTAAACGTGCGACTTGTTGCCGCTACCAACCGCGACCTTGCCAAAAGTGTCGCCGACCGGGAATTTCGCAGCGATCTGTTTTATCGCCTCAATGTTTTCCCCGTGCGCGTGCCTCCGCTGCGCCATCGCCGCAACGACATCCCGCTGCTCGTCCGCTACTTTGTGCAGCGCATCGCCCGGCGCATGGGCAAATCGATCGAGACCATCCCCTCGAGTACCATGAGTACGCTGGTTGGGTGGTACTGGCCCGGCAACGTGCGCGAACTCGAGAACTTCATCGAGCGCAGCGTAATCCTCACTCCGGGCAAAGCATTGCAGGTTCCACTGGCTGAACTCCAACCCCCATATGAAGCCAGGAAAGGCCGGTACGACACTCTGGAGTCTGCCGAGCGCGAGCATATCCTTCGCATCCTGCGCGAGACCGCAGGGGTCATTTCCGGTCCCAGAGGCGCAGCGTCGCGCCTCGGCCTGAAACGCACCACCCTGCAATCGAAGATGCAGAAGCTGCGCATCTCTCGCCAGGATTATCAGAACTAACACCCGTTCGCGAATCGATCTCCAGACCAACGCGAAAAGAGAACTGTCCGTATTCCGGCAGTTGGCCATAGGTCGGCAGTAAGACACGAACGAAATTCCGAATCGATCTATGCAACCGCTGTGTCATCAATTGGCCAGGAACGTGTTCGCGTGGCGAGCCATCTGCACACTCAGCTGTTATGCCGAAAAACACGAGTAGTGAGAGGGGGGGCAAAGTCAACTTTGTCATGGAAGGCAAACTTGTCGACGAATGACCAGTGTCACTTCTGTGGACAAGGCAGGCAGGTTGTTGCTCGACAAGATGCACAAGGCTGGAACGGTGGTGGTCGAAGGCCCCGGGCTGCTTACTAGCTACGTAGTCGAGCAAATCAAGAGAACGGCTTGATCAAGCAACAAGGAACTTAATGCCAGATTCTGTGCGGGAGAAGATAGGTTACGCCCGCGACGGCCTGCCATCGAGTGGACGTTGAAGTCAGGCCGCGCTCGAACCCCGCATCGAACACCAGGTTCCGGCGCGCGATATAAGCAATATTGAACAGGCTTCCCGCCGCGTGGGAGCGCAGGAAGGGTTGCGTGAAGTGCCACAACTCAGCGCCAGCGGTATACTTTTTGCCGAGAGCGTGCGATACCGACAGCGTGTGTCCGAATTGTGCTCGCCGCGTGCCGTCTGTGACCAGTTCGTTCACAAATCCATTCAGGTCGTAGTGAAATCCCTTTACGTCGGCGCTGGCCAATAGCAGAAACGAGCGCTCGGGCCCGCCAATATCCAGATCCGGCGCCGTGCCCGAGTACACGCGGTTGAAGTAGCTGGCTGCAATCGTCGGCTTCGCGCCCTCGCCATGGAACAAAATCGCCTGTGCCCCCACGAGTACGTCCCCCGCATCCGTTGTTTTGCCTTTCCCTGTCCAAGTGCGTGCCACCGGTTCCAAAGAAGTCAGCAGCTCCAGGCGGGGATGTACCGCAAGTTTCATGACTTCATTGACGCTGAACTGAGACGAAAATTCCCCCGAGTGCCACGCCCCGAGCACGCCGCTCTCAAACTGCAGATAGCCCACAGGAGTTATGGTGGCGGGCGTCGCAATCGTCGGCCGGGCCGGGTTTGCCGCAGGCGGATCGTCATCTTGCTGACCATAGGCCCTGCCGCAAAACACCAGCAGCAGGGTCAGCATCAGCAGGCGTGCATGGCGAGCTGCTTCCGGCCGGAGAGCATTCATCGTCGAGGGGATTTAGCTTATCTATCCGCGCAATCAATGACCGATCGCGTATGCCATCGATTATTCAACACTGGCGGACGAAAAGTATTCCAAAATCTGAGAAGGATTTTTTGGGGATTCCAGGCAGATTAACGTTGCCGGGCGCGAATGTTCCCGCTGAACGAGCGCAGCACGAAAGACGCCGCTGGTCGTTGGCCATGCATCAGCGAGCTCGAATGCCTGGGCAGTATCTTGAGCCGGTTCTTCGACTCCATGGGAAAATTGTTCTCCACGTGCCCCTTGCACACCTTGGTTGAAACTCCTGCCGAGGCTATCGCCGGCAGCACGACGTCAATGTCCCCGGAGTGGCTCTTCAGTTCGTAAACGCCGGAGCCGGGATCGCCATCGTACAGGATGCGCCCCGAACCCGAACGGACAGAAACCACCGTCCGGCTCACTTCTTTCAGGGTCACGTTCCCGCTGATCGTCGAGACCTCCAGGTGACTGTCCGTGATTTTCGATAGCGAAACCGAGCCCCCGAGCGTCTTGACGTGGATGTGCGCGTGACTAATGCCGCCGATATCCACGGCTGATTCGGCGGATTCGAAGACCAGATCGCCCTGTACGTCTCGCGCCGTGATCGAACCTGAAGAGGAGGTCACGATAATGGTCGCCTCCTGCGGCACCTGGACCTCATACTGGGCAGTGGCAGCCTGCCCCGACTCGAGCTGCTGCGACCAGATCCGGACCATGTTTCCGTTTTGCTCGCCCTGCACCGACAGCTTGTCCGAATAGGTCACATTCGCGACCACCTGGTTGCCCGTTCCCGGCTTGACCACGATCTTGCCGTACGAATTCCGGACGGAAATGACCGGTTTTGGGTTGACGGCGTAACTAAATGTCTGCTGGCGAGTCTGGGCGGAGACGATCTGAGTTGCAACCGCGAGCGCAGTGACCAGAAACTCGACATGCCGCGCGAACCGAAGCCTCATTGAACTGCTCTCCATCCAACGTGTTGTTGAGTGGCTGCCGGATTGTGGAAGATAGCAGGTAGGCGAGCCCAAGCTACCCTAGGTTCGATGTCGGTTCAAGAAGTTTTAGTTGCTAGAGGCGGTATCCAACAGGGGTTCTGAGGCTCTCACACAAATTCCAAATTGCGGAGATTTCATTTCCGGTAAAGCGGAGGCTTCTGGCTACAGCCGGAACAACTCGCGTAACCTCTTGGTTTGCGCCCGGCTCACGGGGATTTCGGTTTGTTTCTTATCGTCCAGGCGCAGCTGGTAGCTGCTTTTGAACCACGGCACAACTTCCTTGATGTGGTTGATGTTTACCAGGTAAGAGCGGTGCGCCCGCCAGAACAGGTCTGTGTCGAGCGAAGCCAGTAGTTCTTCCAGTGTGCGGCAGTTCGATTGGCCCTCCATTCCGGCGGTGCCGCTGGTTACCACGGAGATAACACCGTCCTCGATCGACGCGTAACAGATGTCCTTCTGGTCCACGAGGAAAAGCCTTCCCGTCGCCTTCAGCAGGATCTTGGCGGAGGGAGCCTTATGCGACTCCAGCATCCTGACAAGCGTTTGCAGCCGGTCTGCTGGCGCGCCGTTGATCTCCAGCTTGGCGCGCGCCTTTTGCACCGATTGCGCCACGCGCTTTTTGTCAAACGGCTTCAGCAGGTAATCGACCGCGTTTACCTCGAAGGCCTTAACCGCGTATTGGTCGAACGCCGTGGCAAAGACGATTTGCGGCAAGGGGACGCGCTTGTCGAGCAGCTTCTTGATGACGCCGAATCCATCCAGGCCCGGCATCTGCACATCGAGGAAAACGAGATCGGGATTGTGCTC
>Ga0126372_10000934_pt1 | contig 11230 bp, 9 predicted proteins | sample PanSoiMetaPlot_6_FD_92762 | JGI IMG/M metagenome (GOLD analysis project Ga0126372, IMG submission 92762) | Tropical forest soil microbial communities from Panama - MetaG Plot_6 | ecosystem: Environmental > Terrestrial > Soil > Tropical forest > Bulk soil | place: Panama | collected 2016-02-17
CACGCGATGGACCCGACCTACGCGAAGCGGATCGGCGTCGACATCGACAACCTCCTCGTCTCGCAGCCCGACACGGGCGAGCAGGCGCTCGAGATCGCCGAGCTCCTCATTCGTTCGGGTGCACTCGACATCGTCGCGGTCGACTCGGTTGCGGCACTCACGCCGAAGGCCGAGATCGAGGGCGAGATGGGCGACTCCCACGTCGGTCTGCAGGCGCGCCTCATGAGCCAGGCGCTTCGGAAGCTCGCCGGCACGCTCAATCGCACCGACACGATCTGCATCTTCACGAACCAGCTGCGCGAGAAGATCGGCGTCATGTTCGGGAACCCCGAGACGACACCGGGCGGTCGCGCGCTGAAGTTCTACTCGTCGGTTCGCCTCGACATCCGCCGCATCGAGACGCTCAAGGACGGCGTCGAGGCGTTCGGTAACCGGGTGCGCGTCAAGGTCGTGAAGAACAAGGTCGCACCGCCGTTCAAGCAGGCGGAGTTCGACATCATCTACGGCTCCGGCATCTCTTGGGAAGGCACAGTGCTCGACTCGGCGCTCGACCGGAAGATCCTCACGAAGTCGGGCTCGTATTTCAGCTTCGGCGACGAGCGGCTCGGACAGGGACGCCAGAATGCAACGGCGTTCTTGCGAGAGCACCCCGACGTAACGCAGCAGATCCTCCAGGCGATTCAGGTGGAGCTCGGCTCGGACCAGGTCGCGTCGGCCCGGCTGCTGCCGATCGCAGCCGAGGAGTCCGCAGCAGCGAACGGCAAGGCGGAGGTCGCGGCGGAGGCGCTCGCGTCGGCCGAAGCCGAGGCATGACCTCGGTCGTCACGGGTTGATCGTTACAGCGCTGCGCGAGCGGAAGCGCGATCGGGTCGCGGTCGAACTCGACGGCCGGCCGTGGCGCGTGCTGCCGACGAACGCAGTCGTCCGAGCGGGTCTTGCGATCGGGCGTCCGCTTGATAGGACGACGGCACGTGAGCTGGCGCGCGAGGTGCGGCGCGCCAAGGCCCTCGCAGCAGCCACGCGATCGCTTGCGGCGAGCGACCGCTCTGCGCGAGCGCTCGAGCAGCGACTGGCGCGCGGGGGACATTCCGCCAAGGCCAGCAAAGACGTGATCGCGTCGCTCGCTCACACCGGAGCGCTTGACGACGGTCGCCTGGCGGAAAGCCGTGCCGCGACGCTCGCACGCCGCGGTTACGGAGATGCAGCGATTCGAGCGGACCTACGGCGGCGCCTGATCGCGCCCGAGGCGGCCGCAAGCGCCGTCGAGTCCCTCGAGCCCGAGGCTGCACGGCTGCGGCGCCTGGTCGAGAACGAGAGCGTCACTCCGGCCCTGCTGAGGCGCCTGGCCGCCCGCGGCTTCTCGCGCGACAGCCTGGACGAGGTCGCGTCGACGTTTGCGTTCGAGACGTGAAACGCGTACGATGGCGAGGCATTCCATTCGACGTTTTGCCTGCAAAAGCAGCTTTTCCGAAACCGCATCCGATGATCAATCGCTCAGTTCCCACGACTCGGAGGTCGCGCGCGAGGTAGCGCAGCGAGTTTCCGGCAGGTCCCTGCCCGCCGGAGGTACGGCTTTTCGGATAGCTGCCGCGTAGGCCCGGCGTCGGATGGGACGTCCAGCCAGCGGCGGCTGGGTCCCCGACCGAGGAGCCGGGCACGTGCTGATCGGGATCGGAATCGCCATCGGGATCGCGGTAGGCGCAGCACTTGCCCTGCTCGCAGTCTCGGTCTTCGGTACGACCGGAGTGTCAAAGGCCCGACGGATCCGCGAGCAATTGCTGGAGGACGCGCGCCGGGAAAGCGACGCCGTACGACGTGAAGCCCAGGTCGAGGCGCGCGAGCAAGCCGTCCGCCTGCGCAGTGACATCGACGCCGAGCTCACCGACAGACGGGCCCAGGTGCTGAAGATCGAGGAGCGCGTTCTCGCGAAGGAGCTCGAGATCGAGCAGAAGCTCGAAGAGCTCTCGCGCCGTGACCAGGGCCTCGCCGACCGGGAAGAGCACATCCGCCAGCTCCAAGACGAGCTCAAGGAGGCCAAGAACATCCAGCTTGCCGAACTCGAGCGCGTGGCAGCGCTCACCCAGGCCGAGGCGAGGACGCTACTCCTCGAGCGCGGTGAGGAGCAGGCTCGGCACGAGCTCGCCCGGCGCGTCCGGACGCTTGAGGAGGAGGCACGCGCCGAGTCCAAGCGCCGGGCGCGCAATCTGGTTGCGGATGCGCTCCAGCGGGTGGCGGCGAGCCATACGGCCGAGACGACAGTGACCGTTGTCGAGCTCCCCTCCGACGACATGAAGGGTCGGATCATCGGCCGGGAGGGGCGCAACATCCGCGCCCTCGAGCACCTCACCGGCGTGGACTTCATCGTCGACGACACGCCCCACGCGGTGGTTCTCTCGTCGTTCGACGGGCTCCGGCGAGAGGTAGCCCGACTCACCGTCACGAAGCTTCTCGAGGACGGCCGGATTCACCCGGCGCGAATCGAGGAGACGTACTACGAGTCGAAGGCCGAGGTCGAGGAGGTCGTCCGCCAGGCCGGGGAGCAGGCGGTCTACGAGGCCAACTGCGGGCCTTTCCCCGAGGAGCTCGTCCAGATCCTCGGCCGGCTCCGATTCCGCACGAGCTACGGCCAGAACGTCCTCAAGCACACGCTCGAGGTCGTGCATCTCGCAGGGATCATGGCGACCGAGCTCCAGGCAAGCGTCCAGACGGCGAAGCGCGCAGCGATGCTGCACGACATCGGCAAAGCGATGACCCACGAGGTGGAAGGGTCGCATGCGCTCATCTCGGCTCAGCTCGCGCGGCGTTATGGCGAGTCTCTGGGTGTCGTCCATGCCGTCGAGGCGCACCACTACGAGATCCAGCCGCAGACGGTGGAAGCGGTGCTCCTGATTGCTGCCGATGCCGTCTCGGCGAGCCGCCCCGGCGCCCGCGGCGAGAGCCTCGAGCAGTACATCAAGCGTCTCGAGGCGCTCGAGGAGCTCGCGGCCTCCAAGCACGGTGTCGAGAAGGTCTACGCACTCCAGGCGGGACGCGAGATCCGGGTGATCGTCAGTCCGGGCGACGTCGGCGACGACGAGGCGGCGCTGCTCGCCCACGAGATCGCGCGAGAGATCGAGGACCGACTCGAGTACCCGGGCCAGGTGAAGGTGACAGTCATCCGGGAGAGTCGCGCCGTCGACGTGGCGAAGAACCACCCCGCGACGGCGGCGCAGCCCCCGGTGCACGAGCAGCCCGAAGCGACAGCAGACTCGCCGATCCAGGCCGCCTAGCAGGCCGGGCTACCCTACGCGCCCGCCGTGCCATACGGTCGCTCTTCTCGCACGATTTCCCTGGAGAGGAGAGCACGGAAGCGAGCGACCACCAACTGCCCTACGGGGCAAGGAGGTCGTTCAATCCAAGACAGGCTTTCTGAGTTCGACGCCCACGGCTAATGGGTTGTCGGAAAGACACGTAGTCGCGTGTCGCCTTCCAGGGTGGGTCAGTGCGTTTGCTGGAGCGCGCTGGCCCGCCTTTCCATCGATCGAGCGAAGAGGAGTTCTTGCCGGAAGGCACGACTACCTCCATTCCGACGAACAACCGGACGGAAGGAAATGTCTAAGCATCGAGGAGATGCTCGTGCAGGGCTTTGCCAAGAACGCCGCCGAACGCTGGAGCCTTAGTGAGACCCTAGAGGCGGCCCGCTTGGTCAGAGAATCAATGGCTGCACGTCCTAGGGGACTCTCGGAAGGCAAGGCGGCGGCCTGAGGGGTGTCTCTCCCGGCTCATTCAGGCCCAGAAAGGCGCGAGTGGAGGGCTCACCTCGCCAGTCGCAGTGCCGCCTGGCTGGGGAGGTGCCGACGGGGTGCGAGGACGCGATCCTTGGTCATACTGGGACCGTGGATCTCGTCGAGCGGAAGAGTGGGTCCGCGCAGCGGCATCCTTGGGAAGTTGCCAGAGCGGAGTTCTTCCTCAGGCTGCTTCGGGAGCGCGGCATTTTGGATACGACGAAGGACTGGCTCGACGTGGGCGCCGGGGACGCCTGGTTCGCGACGCAGCTTCGCCGCGTGCTCCCGCTGGCAGCGAGCCTTACGTGCTGGGACGTGAACTACTCGCCGGACGACCTCGCCAACATCGCCAGTGTCACGGAGGGGGTCGACGTCGTCAGCGAGCGACCAGGCGCGCGATTTGACGCAATCCTCATGCTCGACGTCATCGAGCACGTGGAGGACGACGTCCAGTTTGTAACCGCGACCGTCGCTGAACTCCTCGCCGAGGGCGGGATGGTTCTCGTTTCCGTGCCAGCCCATCGGCTCCTGTTCTCGGCGCACGACAGATCCCTCCGGCACCACCGCCGCTACTCGCCCGCGGACTGCCGGCGTCTACTCGAACGCGCAGGCCTCGGGATCCTCGAAAGCGGCGGCCTGTTCCTTTCTCTGCTGCCCGTTCGCGCCGTGCAGGTGCTGCTCGAGCGCGCCGCGGGTATCGAGCTGTTCTCGACGGGGGTTGGAAGCTGGCAGGCTCATCCCGCTGCAACGAACTTCCTCACGCGCGTGCTGATCGCCGACGGAGCGCTCTCGCTCAGCCTCCGCGGGTCGCTTCCCGGCCTCAGCTACTGGGCGCTCTGCGAATCTAAGAGAGCGTGAGCACGGACCCGGCAGGGGAGCCGCTCCCCGTAATCGTGATCCCGTGCTTCGACGAGGAGCGGCGTCTCGACGTTCCGCAGCTCGCGGCCCTGACGGAGTCGGGCCGCGTGCGGTTGCTCTTCGTTGACGACGGATCGAGAGATGGCACCCCCCTCATCCTCCATGAGCTCGCTCGGTCGTCGGGCGCCGTCGACGTCGTCGACCTGCCGGAGAACGTTGGGAAGGCGGAGGCCGTGCGTCGTGGTCTGCTCGAAGCCATCCAGCGCGGCTCGACGATCGTCGGCTACTACGACGCTGACTTGTCGACGCCTCCGCAGGAGCTTCTTCGCCTCCTGGACGTGCTTCAGGAGCAGCCCCACGTCTCATTCGTGATGGGAGCCAGGGTGGCTCTGCTCGGCCGGACGATCGAGCGCCGCGCAGGTCGCCACTACCTGGGGCGTATCTTTGCGACTCTCGCCTCGATCCTGCTGGGGCTGCGCGTGTACGACACGCAGTGCGGGGCCAAGGTCTTCCGCGTCTCACCGGCTGTCGTTGAGGCTCTCTCGAGGCCGTTCCGCTCGTCATGGGCGTTCGACGTCGAGCTGGTCGGAAGGCTCACCCGCGGCACTGACGTGGTCGAGCCGCTAGCTGCGTCAATGTTCGAGGAGGTTCCGCTGCGCGAGTGGCACGACGTCGCGGGCTCGAAGCTGACGATTGGCCGCATGGCCCGCGCGCTCGCGGATCTCTTATTCGTTGCCCTCGACCTGAAGCTCCGCAACCACTCCCGGGGCTCGTCTTCAGGGCCTAGGTCGGGGCCGGTACCCAGTCCGTCAACACCGTCACGTCGGGGTGAGGGGTCGTCGGAGACGGAATCTGCCTCTACGTCGGATCGAAACTAGGCCGCTCGCCTAGGCGCCGTGCCGTGACGCCGACTGTTGCCGGAAGACCCAGTACCGGTACGCGAAGAAGTTGAACACCATTGAGCAGCAGGTTGCAAGGGCGAAGGCGGCGGTCTTTGTTGCTAGCGCCTCGGTGAAAACGTTCGGGGCTGCCTGCGCCAAGCCGAGGTCGCGCAGCGCCGAATAGAGAGTCCGCCCAGGCCCCTGGTAGTCGCGGGCGAGGAGCTGCGTGAGCGGCACCTGGATGGCGTAGACGCCGACCGCCGTGGCGGCGAGGAATCTTGCTGCCTGGTGGTGAACCGGCGCGCCGTCCTTCGCGCCAAACACCCACCTCCGGTTCAGGACGAAGCTGATCGTCATCGCGACTGTCCCGGACATCACTTTGGCGATCCAGACCCGGTCCAGCGACAGGTGCAAGAGCTTCGTCAGGCCGATGAAGAGGAAATAGTCGACCAGCGTGTTCAGCACCCCGACCACGACGAACCGTCGAGCTTGGAGGGTCTTAAGCCAGGCGTCGCGATGGAGGGGCGCCTGGAGTCGACCGCTTAGCCTGCGCCCCGCCGGCTGGGCGGCCGCACTTGCTCGATGGGCATCAGCTGGCGGCTCGCGCGCCGGTCGTTCGCGGCTCACACCCACGGCCAGACACTCTCGACCCGGGTGGCGTGTCGCTGACCGACGCTGCTCAGCCTGACGTTGCACGGCCCCGCGCGCATCAGGTTTGTCCGCATGCTCCCGGCCGCACCTTGTACAGGTCGTACGTCGAGGTGGTGTCGAGGCGTTCGAGCCATGAAGGCGGCTTAACTGCGCTCTCCACTACGACGAATCGCGCGTTGAACGTACAGATCGGCTTCCGCGAGGTTGCCACGGTGTGGTCGTAGTCGGACTCGATGAGCTGGCGCTGCGCAGCCGCAGCACTCCACCCACTTATGGGCTCGAATACACGCTCGTCGTCGCCAGTGAGGATCGAGACTCGCCGGACCCACTCTTTGTCGCCCACGCCGAACTCGTAGGACGAGAAGGTTGCCACGACTGGCCGAAGCGCCCAGAGCGCGAACAGGTCCGGACCGGCGGGAGGGACCAGGAAGACGTCTCGCGGGAGCGAGACAGCGCGTGAGTCTTTCGCAATCGTGACCCAATCCTGCTGAGCCTGAGAAGTCTTGGCGTCCCGCACGTTCTGGAACGACACCGCGAGTGTCAATGCGGCAGCAACTAGCAAACCTCCGAAGACCACTGCTTCGGCGCGCGTGCCTTGGCCGCCGATCATCTGTCCACGCAGCGTGAAGCCGAGGCCGGCTACTACGAGAAGCACGATGACGGCCTCGGCGGTGCTCGGCGACACGAGGGTAGCCACGCGCCCAGGGAGATGGTGGAGCCCTAGGAGGGCGTTCTGGAGCGATGGAGCGAGCAGAAAGACGAGAACGCCGGCAACGCCCGTCCAGCGTCCTATGAACCTCTGTACCGCGGCGAAAGCCACCACGATCCCGAGGAGCACCAACAGCGATGAGAGCCTCGCCGTCTGGAGCTGGACGAGCAACAGCGGTCGACCGAGTTGACTCGCAATGCCTCCGAGCGTGCAGACTGCGACACTCGCGACGGCGGTTGCAACGAGAGCACGTCGGCGCCGATCGCTTGGTAGGAAGGAGATGGCAATGACAAAGACCAACACCCAGCTGACCACCATCGCCCATTCCGCAGCGGGGAACGCCCGGTAGAGGAAGTGCCAGGGGGCACGCACGAGCGCAAGGAGCACGAAACGGCGGTGTTCCGTCAGCGACGAGGTCTGCGCGAGATTGGCGAATGCTTCGTAGAAAGCGGGGGCGGCCGGGATCACGAGCGCAAGCGCGAGCGGCACGTGCCGGCGCCACGGCCGCACCGGAGCTGTCAAGGCTTGGGCAGGGAGAACGGCCAGGGCTCCGAGGACTCCCATGTCCGGGTGGATGAGTATCGCGAGACCCAGGGCCAGCCCCACGAGAACCGGCCTTCTGTACAGGACGGCAGCAAGAGCCGCGACCACCAAGGCGAAGGAAAGCTCGGTGGGATAGAAGAATCCAATGACCGGGACAGACAGCCCGATTCCTGCGAAGCTGGTACTGGTGGCGACGAGTCCTGCGCCCAGGACGCTAGGCCAATAGAGGCCGAGCGCCCTGCACACTGCGGCGAATGCGAGCCACACGCCACCGACACTGACGAGCCAGAGCACAAACACTGCCTGGGGCAGCAGCGACGCGGGGACCCACGCCAGTGCGTGAGCGACCGCCCAGTGCGGAGGGGTGAACGAGGTAGTCCAATCTCCATGAAGCCGCCCCGAGTACCGGAGCACCCACTCCAGGAATTCCTGCGGCCAGACCTGATAGGCATACCCCGTCGTCGTGTAACTCGCGACACCGAGCCCCGTCGTCACGAGTAACCACGGCAGAACTCTTCGTCCGGTGTCGGAAACGGACTTCCACCGCACACCTGTCGCGTGCAGGTGCGGCAGACCACGCAACCGCGCGGCAACCGGTTTGGCAGTCGGTGCGACCCCGTCTGGCACTCGCGGAGAGTATCCACCGGGTTGACAGACGGCTGGACCGGCCGGCGTGCTTCGCGCTACCAGCTATACGACCTTGGCTCGAACACCTCGCCGCGCCGGGGAAGCTCGATCTCCTCGGTGTCGTCTTTCCAGACGATCCGTACCCGTTCGGAGAGCGGAGCCCTGTTGCTCCGGCTCTTCGCGGGCCGGACGAATACGGCGCGGATCTCGTCTGCCATTGCATTCCGCATGAGCTTGACTTCCTCCGGCGACATGTCCGCTGTGAGACGCCGAGCCACTTCCTCGGGCGAGAGCCGTTCGGCCTCAAAGTCCGCCATCATCTTCTGAACCTTTGGCGCGTGCTCCTCCACCAGCCTTTCCATGTTTGTAGGGGCAAAGGACGAGACAGCTCTCTCAGCCTCCTCTACGCGGGCTAGCGCCGAGTCGAGCGCTGCGGCGTATGCGGCTGGCCGGAGGGTGTCCTTCATCGCCTGAACCTCAGCAAGTGCCCGCTTCGCATCCTCCAGGTCCTCAAGTGCAGCTGAGTTGTCGCGCTTCAAGACCGGCTGTGTCCCACTGGCCTGCATCTTCTCGAACAGGCGTTCAGCCCAGGCCTCAAAAACGAAGCCCTCTAGTCGATTCATGCTGACGCTCGACGGATGCGGGCAGCGCCCCGAGGCTGACTCGGTGGAGCAGCGATAGCTTCCCACGGTCGTGCCGCGCGCCCGCTGCGGGCGCATGGCATGACGGCAGGAAGCGCAGCGACAGAAGCCGGAAAGCAGGTATTCGCTCGACTCCTGAATCGCAGTCGGCGGCTTCTCCTGCTTGCGTTGCGCGAGGAGCCAGGTCGTCTCATCGGTCAGCGGCTCATGCGCCTCGTCGTTCACTATCTCGCCATACCGGGCCTGCCCCAAATAGACGCGGTTCGCAAGCAGTCGCTTGATGCGCGACGCCTTCCAGAAGGTCTCGGTGTCGTTGTCGCCCGAGGGAAGGTTTCGCTCGTTGAGGTAGCCGGCGATCTTCGCGGGACTCGCTCCCTCAGCAGCCATTTTGTAGGCGCGGCCGATCGTATTGCCGTGGTATTCGTGCGGTGCGAGCCGTCCGTCCGTCTGCTTCTCGTAGCCTGGCGGCGTGAAGCGGCTGATGTGTACGCCGCGCTCTACTGCTCGCCGTTGCGCGGTCGTCCAGTTCTCTCGTATGCGGCGAAGCTCAAACTGCGCGAGCGTCAGCATCATGTTGAGGACTAGCTCGCCCGCTGCTGTGCTCGTGTCGAAGTCGCCTTCGGCTGTGATTACCACTCCGCCAGCCTTGTCAATCTCCTCGATGGCATCCAGGGCGGGGGCCACGGTCCTCCCGAAGCGGTCGATGCGGGCGACGACTATGCCGCCCGAAGTGCCGTCTTCGATCCGCTTGCGTGCCTTGGCAAGTTCGGGCCGTTCCATGCTCTTGCCTGACACGTCCAACTCGCGGAAGGTCTCTCCGACCTCAAGGCCGCGCGAGACGATGGCAGCGCGGCAGCGCTGCTCTTGCTCGTCGGGGGAGATGAAGCTGTCATCGGCTCGGCTGCGCACGTCTGAAACGCGAACGTAGATGTCGAGCGGCTTCGCTACCTTCTTGGGACTCATGGCCTCTAGCTCCTCTCACTGCTAGATGTACAAAAGATATCACGTCACCACCTTCGGCTGCCAGATGAACGCCCACGATTCCGAGCGGATCAAGGGCCTGCTCGAGGAGCTCGGGCTCGGCGAGGCGCCGTCGCAGGAGCAGGCGGATGTGATCGTTCTCAACACCTGCACGATCCGTGAGAAGCCCGACACACGCTTTGCGGCGCACATGGGGAACGCGGCGAAGCTGAAGCGCGAGCGGCCCGGGACGGTCGTCGCAGTCGGCGGCTGCTATGCGGAGGCGCAACGAGAGCGGCTGTTCGAGCTCTACCCCGACGTCGACATCGCTTTCGGGCCGGGCACGATCTCACATCTCGGCGACTGGCTCGGCGTCGGCGGCGAGGGAGTCGCTCGCGGCGCGTTCGGAACAGGCGAGGAGCGAGCCTTCGCGGCTCGGCTCCCCGTGCGGCGCGAGCGGCGCTTCCAGGCCTGGGTCCAGGTCTCGATGGGCTGCAACTCGGTCTGCTCCTACTGCATCGTTCCCGCCGTCCGCGGGCGCGAGACGTCCCGACGCCCCGGGGAGGTTGTGGCCGAGGTCGGGCGGCTCGCCGCCGAGGGCGTCCGCGAGGTTTCGCTGCTCGGCCAGAACGTCAACTCGTACGGCCGCGACGTCGGCTCGAGCTTCGCGGAGCTCCTGCGAGCGGTCGATGCAGTGCCCGGCATCGAGCGCATTCGCTTTACCAGCCCACACCCGAAGGACTTCCGTCGCGACGTGATCGCGGCGATGGCGGAGTGTGACGCGGTGTGCGAGCACGCGCACCTGCCGCTCCAGTCCGGGTCGAGCCGGATCCTCAAGGCGATGAGGCGCACCTACTCGCGTGAGCGCTACCTGCGACTCGTCGATCAGTTGCGGGCCGGGATCCCCGACCTCGCTCTCACGACCGACATCATCGTCGGCTTCCCGGGTGAGACCGAGACCGACTTCCTCGAGACGCTCGAGGTTGTGGAGGAGGTCGGCTACGACGGCGCCTTCACGTTTGTCTATTCGCCTCGCGCGGGAACCGAGGCGGCCGCAATGCCGGACCAGGTGCCCGACGAGCTGAAGCGCGAGCGCATCGAGCGGCTCGTCGAGGTCGTGCAACGCGTCGCTGCGGAGCGGAATACCGGCCGCGTGGGGATGGTCGAAGAGGTGCTCGTCGAAGGCCCGAGCCGAACCGAGCCCGAGCTCTTGCGCGGCCGCACCCGCCGGAACACGACGGTGAACTTTCGCGGCAAGGGCGCGCCCGGGGAGCTCGTCTCAGTTGCGATCGCGAGTGCGACATCGACGACCCTCGCCGGCGAACAGCTCGCGCTCGCCGCGGCGTAGGCCATGCCCGTCATCGGCTTGTTCGGGCCGACCGCGAGCGGGAAGTCGGACGTCGCGGCGGAGGTCACGGAGCTGATCCCCGCCGAGGTCGTCTCGGCCGACGCGATGCAGGTCTACGACGGCCTGCCGATCCTGACCAACCGATCGCCCAATCCCGAGCGACTGGCGGGAATGTGGCCACTCTCGCACGTCGCCTCGGTGGGCGAGTACGCGCCGCTCGCACACGCGGCGGTCGACGAGATCCTCGA
>Ga0126372_10000935_pt1 | contig 11229 bp, 13 predicted proteins | sample PanSoiMetaPlot_6_FD_92762 | JGI IMG/M metagenome (GOLD analysis project Ga0126372, IMG submission 92762) | Tropical forest soil microbial communities from Panama - MetaG Plot_6 | ecosystem: Environmental > Terrestrial > Soil > Tropical forest > Bulk soil | place: Panama | collected 2016-02-17
CGGATGGATTGGCTGTGTCGATCAGCGGCCATGACGCGCAGCATGGCGTCAGTGCCACTCATGCCGAGTTGTTTGGCGTATTCGTCTATACGTCGCCACGCATCGTTCCTGCCGTTGAGTGGAACTAACTGCCCGACTGCCTCAGCTAAGAGGATCGCATCCTCTGCCTGGCAAAATCGAAACATGCCAGGCGTCCAACTCAGCGACCACACATTAGTCTCTGGAATGAGGAGGTTGGCAGTATGATGTGTGGCATCACTTGTAATCGCAGTGTCCGTATATTGCAGTGTCACTGATGTGTCGTCCTGGTATCGTCGAGCGCTCTGGGCGGTGGATAGGCCACGGCTGTCCAAACCACTTTGCCCCAGTCGAGTATGAGAAAGTCTGACTTATGGCCAGCTGGCGGTGGCCGGTTTGGCGGCTCTAGGCTGCTGTCTGAAACCTCCACCAGCACCGCGGCCTCGACTTGGCGCAGACAAACACCAATGGTGTCCAGGTAATCGACGTGTCTTAGGTCCAGGTGCTCGTCCATGGTGCCAGTAGATTCCACGGCGTTCGATACGAGCTGGAGCGCGACCGCTTCGACCTGGTCGAGGACAGGCTGTAATCGCCAGACTTCGAGGGTATGCCGAACAAACAGGCTGGTGCAGGTCAGCGCGGTACGGGTCGCAGCCAGTACGATGCAGTCAGATGGCCAGTGTATAGGCTCGCTTAGCGGTGGCTGCTGAATGCTCGGCCGGATCGTCATCGTCGTCATCGCTCTAGAGTCCCTCCAATTATCATGACGGGAGTCTTGTTAGCACGTTCCAGGATCAGCTCGGCGAGGTCCACTAGGCGGTGTCCGAACCTAATCTGTTGGTCATGGGTGAGGTCATCAGACAGTGGGGCGGCAACGAAGCCGCCTGCGTCCTGGTTAAGGCTGCTCATCTGGAGCAGGATCAGCTCGGTCAGGTCTTTCATGTCATTCACGGGTGTTGAAGGGCCGGACTGGTAACGGGCTCATACCTGCCGCCGGATGGCAAGGCGTCCGGGCGTCACCGGTCCGGCCTGGCTTTGTTGGGGTTGGTAAGGGACTTCGACGGCTGCGTTGTCGCGAAAGGATGCTGAGCCTCATAGCCACACGAGGACAGGGCAAACAGCTGGCCACTGTGCGGTTAGCTCGTCACCATGAGCCCGACAGATTTAACGGTGAGTATGAATCGGCGCCATGGACATCGCCTGGTCGACGATGCTAAGGGGGGTCGTTCACCATCACACAACGTACCTTCCTGCCGATGAGCGCGGGTGGGCCAGAACTGACGGCGAGCGTCGGGCCAGTTGCCGGCTAGATCAGGCCTGGCCGGCCTTGGCACACTCTCCCAGGTTTCTGACATCCTCTTGCGGCTAGACATCCTCTTACGGCCGGAAGGGCAGCGCGACGACACGGCTGGACAACTTTGGACAACTTCGAGCCGTGAGCTTGCCCAGGTTTGCACCAAGATGGACGATCTCAGAGTGATGAACGAGCGCCTACGCCGGGCGATGCTTCAGGCTGGCTTCGACACGACCCGGTTGGCCGGTGAGCTGGGAGTCAGCATCAAGAGTGTAGAGCGCTGGCTAGCAGGGACAACTGTGCCCTACCCCAAGACTCGATACCGCGTGGCGGTACTCCTCGGCCAAGACGAGAGCTATCTATGGCCCGAGGCCACCAACCACGAGGCGCTGACCGGCATTGAGTTAATGTCGGCCTTCCCTCGGCGTACCGATGTGCCGAAGCACCTATGGGTAGATCTGCTCCGAGATGCCAAGCGCAATGTCGATGTATTAGCCTTTGCTGGTCTGTTCCTGGCCGAGGAGCATCCGGAGTGGCTGCCAAGGTTGAGGGATAGGGCAACCGCCGGCGCACGAATCCGACTCCTACTGGGCGATATCCAAGGCGAGCAATTGGCCGCGCGAGACAAAGAGCGGGCTATTGGGGGTGGGGTCAAAGGTCGTGTGCAATCAGTTCTAACTCACTACCATCCGCTCAGTGATGTGGTCGAGATCAGGTTGCACGACACTCCTCTTTACAACTCCATCTATCGATTCGACGATGACATGTTGGTGAATGTTCATGTCTATGGCATCCTCGCCGCTTATACCCCGGTGCTGCGGCTCAAGCGCATTGATGGGGCGTATTTCAATACCTACCTGGAGTCATTCGAGCAGGTGTGGGCTGCCGCCAGGTCGTATACTCCCGAGCCATGAGACGCGACTACTGGGACGACCCCAAGGCACCAAAACCAACGAGTCGAAAACCCTCTGCGAGTGTGATCGTACGCGATGTCGAAGCAAAGCTCCTCCTACTCAAGCGACCGGATAACAGCCTGTGGACAATTCCCACTGGAGCTATCCAATTTGGCGAGACCGCAGCCCAGGCGGCCGTCCGGGAATGTAGGGAGGAGACCGGGTTGGTTATCCACATCACGCGCCTGGCCGGCGTCTTTACCGATCCTCGCCATGTCATTAAGTACAAGAAAGAGGTTCGGCAACCCGTTAACATCTGCTTTCACGGTCATGTTATTGGCGGCGAGCTGACGACAACCAAAGAAGCGCTGGAGGTCAGGTGGGTCAATCCGCGCGAGCTGAATCACTACGACATCCACCCAGCTATCATGATGCGGATTCAACATGGCCTAAGTTCAGAGGAGCCCTACTTCTGAGGTAGCGCCCAATAGCCCCCTTCGCTTCCTCCTGCCCGGCCACCATGCGTTGTAGCCAGGCGCCCGCTCTGGAGGCGTTTATGCTTAGCTGTCGGGCCAGTTGCCGGCTAGACCACGCCTGGCCGGCCTCGGCACGCCGCGGTGCCAAGACGATCAACGGACGGGCAGTGTCGTCAAGATCATCCGGAGTCTGCAACAATCTCTCGACAAAGTCCAAGGCCAACTTGACCGTGAGCCGGTCCGTCACGCTGCCGAAGCCCGGCGACTCAAGGCCGAGATCGCCGAGTTCTTGACCGGTACTCGCGCTCTTACCTCCGCATGACCAATGACGACCAGCTCGAACACCTCGTGGCAGCCTGCCGCCAAGTGGGGCTCGACCCAGTCGGCGCTGTGCTCCTGCGCTACCACGTCAACGCCGTCTACCATCTACCCCCGCGCTGATTCCGTCGCTCGTATGGCCCCACTCAAACGCTTGGAGCAGGCCCGCCGCGGCGTACACGTGACGCGATGGCTAAGCGCCCACGGCTTCCCAGCAACCGCACCCCTTGATGTCGAACAAGCGGTCCAGACCGACGATTATGTCGTCACCTTCTGGCGGTACTACGACCACACACGCTAGCCGCCATCAGCCGAGCTGGCCCGGCTCCTGCGACAGCTGCACAGCTTCGCGCTGCCGCCCTACCCCTTGCCGACCTACGAACCGCTGGAGTCGTTCTTCGACGAACTGAACACCCATGGTCCCAACGTCCTGTCCGTCTTCGAATACGACTTCCTGCACGAACAGGCCCAAGCATTGCGCCGCGCCTACGCCGATCTGGTCTCCGTGCTTGGCCGCGGCCTGATCCACGGTGACGCCCGGGTGGGAAACATGCTGTGGGACGCAGACGCCGTCGTCCTTGGCGACTGGGACTCGGTCAGCCTCGGGCCACGCGAACTGGACCCCGTCATTACCTACCAAGGCACACGCTACGGCCGATCGCAGGCCGACCTGGATGACTTCAGTCAGGCCTACGGCTGGGACATACGGACCTGGCCCGGCTACACCACACTCCGCGACATCCGCGACTTACAAACGCTCAGCGCTCCACTACGGCTGGCGGTTGACAGGCCACAAGTCGCAGACGAGCTACACCACCGCATACGCGGGCTCAGAGCAAAAGACTACGAACAACAATGGCGTTCATTTTAACCAAGGCAATACTCAGCACCTGGTCGGCAAGCGCTGCTTGTCCCCAAGGCCGAGTCAACCGTCGTCGCCGCACTCGATGCAGTCGGGATCTCCAGGGACTCCGCATCCAAACTGCAATGAAACTCTTGTAGGTGGCCAGTCGCGGCGCGTGGGCCGTTACCGGGAGGGGCTGGAAGTGCTGGAATCAGTCGCGGCCCGCTGATTGGGCGAGGCCGGGAGCGGGCGCAGGGAGCTGTCGGTGCTGTTGGACCCCGCGGGCGCGTACGGAGCGTCGAGCCCGGCTAAGGCAGACGGCGCTGCGCAGGACGAGGGTGATGGTCGAAGTGGTCATCGCCGACACGGTCGCCGCTCGGCCAACACAAGAACTGTCACCAGTCCCGGGTTCGGAAGATCGCTCGACACGCCGCATACAATCCGATCAGACACGCCGAAACGAACAACGACGTAAACGCCACCCCGACCGCGATCTCTGCCCATGACTCATCTGTATCCAGTCCAACTTGCACCGTCTCGAATGTGGCCAACCCACTTCCCAGATGCTCGGCCTCGGCCACCTCGGCGCCCAGGATTGACGGAGACTCGACAGGGCTCGATGTGCCGCCGTTGAGTAAAGCAGGCATAACCTTGTAGTCCTTTAGATTGAATGGTGTAAGTGAGGGTGGTCAGTCAGCGGTGCGTGCCGCCTGTTGGCCTTGCCGTCCCGGTCGCCGTCCACCCGGCGGTCGCATCTGTACGCCAGTTCGCGCAGCGAGGCTCCAGCTTCGTACTCCCGGCCGGCGCTGTGGAGCTGCTCGGCAGTCAGTGATTCACGCCGCAGCTTCGGCCCAATCAGGCCCTCGGCCGCTAGCAGCGCCCGCACGTCCTCGACCGCATGCCCGCTCTGCCGCGACAGCTCAGCTACCGATCCGCCGCACTCCTCCAATGCGAGTCGTAGCTGCTCAACCTCGCCCAGCGGCTCGGGAGCTGGCTCACACTTGGCAGCAGACAGCGCAGGCGTCGCGCACGCCATCGAGGGTGCGCCCCGTAGGCCGGATACCGCACCGTGCAGCCGTTCAAGGCGCTCACCTGCGGGGTTGTGGTTTGAGTACCGTACAGTCCAGTGCACGGCCTTCTACAGCGTTTACACAGCTCCGACCAGCACCTATGCCGATTCTCGTGATGTTGGCGTGTCCGTTGGTGTCCGGTCGACACCGGCTATCGGTGGCTAGCTGTGGATGCGACTGAGCCGGCCCTTTCCTGCAGCAGCCAGACGTTGCGGTGGTCGGCCTGCCGCCGGGGCGCGTCGGGCACCTGCGACACCTCGGCGGCGAACGATGGCGAGGCACCGTATCGACACGGCAGGCGTCCACCCGGTGGCTGCGGTGCCCGGTCCGGGTCGGCTACCAGGCGAATGTCAGTCTGGTGTGTCGTTTGTCGATGACGGATGCGCCGGTGGGGAGTTCGTCGTCTGGTGTGCCGGCTGGGTACGCGATCAGCGTGGGTGTGGCGGTGCGGTGTTGGTTCCAGGTGTGGATGTGTTTGATGATGCGGTCGCTGAGGAGTTGTCCGTCTGGGCCGTGGCCGATCGCGCCGAGTTCGGACAGGCCGTCGGTATCGGGGAGCCGGCGGAAGGTGAAGTAGGCCAGGGAGCCGCATTCGGCCAGGGCTGGGTTGAGTTTGGGGATGGCTGGGGTGGCTCGGCCGCTGGTGACCGCGGTTGGTTGCGCGACCATGCGGCAGGTGCCGGATTCGGCGGTAGACAGGCGCAGCCAGACGCCGTCGAAGGGTTCGTTGCCGCCGACCGTGACGCCGGACCACGATTCGTAGCGGGACTGGTCGAGGACGCCGCGGAGCCGGCCGTCGATGGGTTGGTCTTCGTCGTGGTAGATGGTGACGTCCGCGTGCAGGTCGAGGCTGCGTTCACCGTCTCTGCCCTGCATGGGGATGAATCCACACATGGTCATCGATAGGCTGGTCAGGGCGCCATCGCGGGGTTCGAGGGCGGTGGTTCGGGTGAGACCGCGCCAGCGCAGCGGGACCACTATGCGGCTGTGGTCGGCGAGTTGGTGCCACCAGGCGGGTGGCAGGTCCCAGGCGCCGGCGGTGACGATGATCCGGTCGTAGGGGGCTCGGGTGGCCGCGCCGAGGGCGCCGTCGCCGGCCAGGACGTGGACGCCGGGATAGCCGGCGGTGGTCAAGTGGGTGCGGGCCTGGTCGGCGGCTTCGGGGTCGATGTCGATTGTGGTGACCTGGCCGTCGGGTCCGACAAGTTCTTGCAGCAGTGCGGCGTGGTATCCGGTGCCGGCGCCGATTTCCAGGACCCGGTCGCCCAGGCCGGGCTGCAGCTGTTCCAGCATGATCGCGATAACGGTGGGCTGGGACGCGGATACCAGCGCGGCGCCGTGCTCGTCACGTTTGGTGATCACGACGTGGTCGGCGTAAGCGTCCTCCAGTGAGTGCCCGGGGAGGAAGACGTGTCTCGGGACGGCTCTGAACGCGCGGTCGATCCTGGCGGTTCGGGTGGTTGCCTGGCTGCTGAGCTTATCCGCGAGCTGGCCACGCAGCCTCTCTGTCGCGGTGCGGGTGGAGGGGTTCATCGCCTCACAATTGTAGGTTCGTGATCAGTTCTTGGTCGCGGCTGGCTGATTACGTCGCGCCGCTAGTCGTCAACGAGCAGGCAGGCATCCCAGCCCGAAGCGGGCGGCGCGCAGGACGAGGCGGCGTGCAGGGCCAGGACAGCGCCCGCCGCTCCATCGAGTAAGCCGGGGTTGAGTTGTGCTGCACCAAGGTAGTGGGCGAGCCGGGTGTGGAGGTGGGATTGCGCCGGTATGTCGATGGCTCGCCATACGGTGTGGACAAGCCCGGCCCAGCCGTGACAAAGGGATGCGTCACTGAGCTGAGCCAGGTGGTCCTCGTCGGTGGCGCAGCCCAGAAGTACGTCCTCGGCCGCACGTTGCCGACAGGCGTCGTCAATGGCGCGTCCTGCGAGCTGCTGGGCACGAGCTTGCCCCGGCCTGCCGTAGCACCAGGAAGGGCGAGGCGGACTAGCTTGGGCATGTCGGCTTGAGTGAAGTTCACTCAAGGTGATCCATGGCGGCCACCACGCCTTGACACCACGGCCTTGGCTCCATTGGTCCATCCATGCGCAGATACCTGCGATGGCCTCGGCCTGGTGGGGCACGGTGATGCCACGCGTCATCGCAAGGGCCAGAAGCGCGAGCGGCCCGCAGATGCCGTGGGCCATGCCGAGGTTGGCATGGCCACCGAGGAAATGGGAGGACAGCACGTCTGCCGGGCCGTTGTGGGTCCACCATCCCGGAACGGTTATACCGTGGTGGCGGACGGGCTCGGTGAGCCGGACGAGGTACGACAGCACGGCTCGGATCTCCATGCCGCATGGATCATTCCGGAGCAGATGCACGCCGACACCCGTGAGCCCACTGATGAGGTCGTATTCGCGCAGCGATGGCAATTGGCCGCAATCTATTCTGGCTTGTGCGCGCTCGAGTTTGCGTCGCGTGAGCGTCCTGATTGATCCGTCCAGGGTGCGCAGCGCGTTGGCGTAGCTCGGTTGGGCAGTGGCATAGAGTGCGAATGCCACCGCAGTAGGGCCGTTAAATAGGCCGCTGCGTGGGTTCGCGGTGACTGCGGCGCGCGTGGCTGCGGAAACCCAGCGGTGAGCGGTTGCCCAGTCACCAAGGCCGGCACGGGCGCACTCAATGTGGAGCAGCGCGGTTCCGGGTGCTCCACGTGACAAGGACTGCCCCCACCCGTGTTCCGGGTCGCATGCCGGTGGCGTTGCCAAGCGATCCTGCAGGTGTAGTGGGATCATTGCCGCGTGGCCTGCCGCGCCAGGGCCACACTGCGAGCCAGGCGGCGGCACACTCGTTCGCTGTCGCGGTCCAAGCCGAGCGCTCGAACGTGGTGCAGATGCAACAGCGATTCCAGCGCCAGTTCGGCGTCGTGGTCATTGGACAGGTGGCGACGGTAACCAGCCAGGGATATGTCACGCGCATGCCAGGACCGCGCCAGCTCGGTCCACCCCGGTTCGTCCCGTGCGCCACCGGGCATGATCGTCGAGATGGCCTGTGGGAGCAGGTCCCTGGGTATCGGCACCGACAGTGGATCGGCGTGGTTGACCAGCCAAGCCATCCCGGCTTCCACGCTGCCGGTGAATCCGCAGATGAGATTGACCATGCTCGCAGCTGTCAGCGCGTGGGGTGCCACCTTGGCCGGCGGAGCATGGCGTAGCTGCGCAAGCACGGCCACAGAGTCGGTGGCAAATACCGATTCGGCGGCGGCCAGCGCCGGCCCGATACCGAATCGCCCGACCTCGGGCTCGTACGTATCGAACACCAGCCGCCTGATCAGGCCGAGGCGACGTAAGTTACCGGCCCAGGCACCAACCACGGCAGCACATGAGCCGTACTCGCCGGGCGAAACGACGCGAATGCGCAGCCTGAGATGATGGCCGTCGGTCGGGTCGCGGTACCGGAGAAACCACCACGGGCGATCGCCGAGTTCGGCGAGCAGCCGAGGTAGTTGCGACGCGATAACGTCGGTCTGCCGGTCCTGATGCAAATAGATCTTGGCGTACAGCCACTGCGCGTCGGGTGAGCCGGGAAGATGCCCGCCGCCGCTGTTAGAAACCTGAACCAGGCGCCGGCCAGCAAGCGCGGGACAAGGCTGTGCGGGCTGGGCCAGTACCAGGGGCACAACCACCTCGTGGGCATGCCCATCGAGCCAACCAAGTCCGGCATCGTCCAAAGCTTCGGTGAGCACCGCATGGTCAGCGCCATTCAGATGCGCTCGCAGAATGGCGACATGGGCGGACTCGGTCAGGTCGAGCCTCAGAACCCGGTCAGCGTCGCGCAGGTTGACGCTGTCCGGAACGTGCCAGCGGTCGCGCCACCGCTGCAGCGCGGCTCGCCACTGTGACCAGCCGGCACCAGTCGGAGGCAGGTCGGCGTTGGTGATCCGCCATCGAGCAGGTGATAGCACTGCGCGCCGGTATCGCACTCGTGGCAGCTGCGGGAGCGTCGCCGCCGCTCCCCAGTCGAACTCGGTGTATGCAGCAGCGCTGCTTCGGGGGAGGTTGGCCAGCAGCCGGGCGATGGCCGGAGCCTGTCGGTCCAGCGCCAGCGCGTGGAAGACCTGTGGCTCTACAGGACGCCGACGGGACAAGGACAGCAGGTACAGCCTTCGCCAGTCCGCAGTCACGGCTAGATCGGCCAGCGATATCAAACCGGACTCGTCGGGGCAGCGGTGCTCGCCCAGTGTGATGACGTCCGGCAGGAGCCGAGCCGTCCGGGCGATGTTCTCCGCGTATGCAGAGGTGGGCAGAAACGACAGCTGCGCCGCCACGGCATCGGCCTGCATGGTCGGCAGATTCTTGAACGCCTCCTGCAGCCCGTGTGAGGCGAACCGGCCGGTCATCGTGCCCGCCGCTCGACCTGGTGAGACAGTCAAGATGAACTCGCCCCGGTCGAGAGCGTCCCGGGAGACGGCACGAATACGGGCACTCAGTTCAATGTGCGAGGGCATCCGGACCTCGACACTGCCGGCAAGGTGGCGAATCATCGCCTCGTCCAGGATGACCTCGTGCCGGCCCTCGGCCGTCGTGCGGTGAACCAATGCCACCAGCCTGTCGTCGCGGTCAGGGTAGCGCGGGTGCGTCGCCATTCCGAACGGCGAGCCTGGGTACCCGGCTGGCATCCCCAGACCAGCATCGGGATTGATCAGTTCGGTGACCGGAACCAACACTCCGATCCCGTACCTGTCAAGGAAGGCGGCATGGTACTCGCGCCATGCGGGTGACCCTTCGGGTTGGGCGCCGAGGCGCAGTAGCGCCAACGCTGCCGCCTCTATTTCAATGGCGACCTGTTCAGGAAGCACGACGTCGCAGTCAAGTTGCAGGTCCACCGTCAGCACAGTGTTCGCGCCGGTGGCGACCTCGCGCATTCGCTTGCAGACCGATGTCCGGGCGTGCACATCGTATTGGGCGTTATGGTGATGCAAGGACTGCCGAATGGCTCGAAGCTCACGGACAGTCCAGGCCACCTGCGCCACGTCTTCTGCTCGTACTTCGGAAAGGCGTTTGAGCACATACCCGAACGGATCTACGACCGTGGCAGGGGATCGCAGGCTGGTCACGAGGAATCGCTTCTCAACCAACTCGCTCAGCATTCGGCGTGTCGTCGCCGATGTCGCGGAGGGAATTGATTCGCTCAGCGTGTCGGCAAGCGCGCCGAACCGGATCGGAGCGTGCGCGAGCCTCTCAACCGCTCGAACTGCGGCAGTCCGCCGGATTTCAACCGTCGCCGTGCCACAAGGCAGCACCAAGCGGTTTCCACGAACCGACCGCAGGCTGTTGATCACGACCGGTAGCCGCTCCAGCAGTTCGGGACGCCCTTCCAGGGCGGTAACGACCTCGTCGAGCCACCCCGTGTCTGCTCGGGACACGGCCTTATGCCGGGAACCCCAACGGATCTTGGTTGCTGGCCCGAACTCTGCCGGTGCCACGCCCGCGAATAGCCCGAATGGCGTTGGCCTGCTGGTTTGACGCAGGACGTAACTGACGACGGCGATCACGATTCGCCGAACGTTCTTTGGCTCAACGCGCCGGCCAGCCAGGATGGCTTCGACTCGGCGGGCCAGGGAGGGGCTGGCCACTGCGATTGCCTCAGCGATCCCGTTCTTCGTCCATGTGTTGGTCAGCCACGACTGCCACTGTTTGACGTCGCCGCCTTCTGCGAGGTCGGGCCACTGTTGCGGGCCGGCGCTGGTAGGCAGCGCAGCAGCTCGCAGTAGTGCCCTGCCGGTGTGGCGATACATCCGCGGTGTTCCGGCGTCCACTGGTTTCCTTCCGAAGGTGAGCCGGACTGCCGGATCCGAACCGGCAACCCGGCCGCCAGTCGTGGTAACTCGGCTGTCAGGTATTGCTGTTGGTGCAGGCGCTCGCGCATGTCGGAGCGCACCCGTTGGACGTGTCGCAACGGCCCTGGTACGCAAGCCCGCTGTCGTCCTCGATTACACGAACGTCGAGGTCGAACACGTCCTCGACAGCGGGATCCAGGCCTGCCATGGTGGTGGTCACGATTCTCGCTCCTCCTGAGTCGGAAACGATGTGAGATGGTGCTACACACCTGGGGTGAATCCAGGCGCTTCCCAGTGAACGGTGTGCCACAGTGTCTCGGTACGCCCTGGAGCACCATGATTTGGTGAACGCGGTGAAAGATCGTTCTATGAAATAGGGACGCACCGGTGACGCACGATCACAACGACAAGCTGGCCGCGGTAATCGCCCAGGCCGGCATCTCACAGGCCCAGGTCGCCAGGCTGCTGGTTCGTAGCGCGCTGGAAGCAGGCGCCAACGAACTC